>PJUK01000046.1_pt1 | contig 174248 bp, 156 predicted proteins | sample 1512211 | NCBI WGS metagenome assembly PJUK01 (sample SAMN08177668, study PRJNA422409) | Feces metagenome, whole genome shotgun sequencing project. | reverse complement strand
AGTCTCGCGAGCTAGAGCCAGGCAAGGCGAAATCGAGCGAAGAAGCGCAGTTTACGAGCTGTAAATGAGCATTCTGAGCTTGATTTCAACGCTGCATGGCCGACGCGCAGCAGACTTTGAACAGGCTCTAAGCGAGCCAATCTGCTTTGCTGGGCAGGTCGAGATGACGCTGCAGATACTCGGCGAAGGTGGCGCGTGGGATGGCTCTGGCGCCGAAGCTGTGCAGATGTTGTGTGGGCATCTGGCAGTCGATGAGCACGAAGCCCCATTCCTGCAGCTTGCCGACCAGCGTGGCGAAGCCGACCTTGGAGGCGTTGTCGGCGCGGCTGAACATCGATTCGCCGAAAAACAGCTGGCCCATGGCCAGGCCATAGAGTCCGCCGACCAGCTCGTCCCCATTCCAGACCTCCACGGAATGAGCGATGCCGCGTTGATGCAGCTGCAGATAGGCCTCCTGCATGCTGCGGGTGATCCAGGTTCCATCGGCGTACGCGCGTGGCTCGGCGCAGGCCTTTATGACGGATGGAAAGTCCTGGTCGAAGGTGACGCGATAGCGTTGTTGGCGCAGCAGTTTGGCCAGGCTGCGAGAAACATGCAGTTCCTCGGGAAGCAGTACCGTGCGCGGATCGGGTGACCACCAGAGAATCGGCTGGCCATCCTGAAACCAGGGGAAGCAGCCATGCCGATAGGCGCTGACCAAGCGGTCGGCGCTCAGGTCGCCGCCGGCAGCCAGCAGGCCATTGGGTTCGCGCATGGCTTTCGTCAGCGGCGGGAACTGCAGGGAGTCACGTTGCAGCCAGGTCAGCATGCGCGCTTGTCCAGCGGAGGAGGGGAGGGCGAGTGATGCACTCGCCCTTATCCATCAATTGCCGTCGAGGAATTTCTCGACATCCAGCGCAGCCATGCAGCCTGCGCCGGCCGAGGTGATGGCCTGGCGATAGACGTGATCGGCCACGTCGCCGGCGGCGAACACACCTTCGATGCTGGTGGCGGTGGCATTGCCTTCGCTGCCGCCTTTGATCTTCAGGTAGCCGTCATGCATGTCCAGCTGGCCGACGAACAGCTCGGTGTTGGGCTTGTGACCGATGGCGATGAATACGCCGGCCAGGGCCAGCTCCTTGGTGCTGCCATCTTCAGTGCTTTTCAGGCGCACGCCGGTAACGCCGGTCTGGTCACCCAGAACTTCGTCCAGGGTGTGATTCCAGTGCAGGCGCATGTTGCCGTTTTCGACCTTGTCGAACAGCTTGTCCTGCAGAATCTTCTCCGAGCGCAGCTTGTCGCGGCGGTGCACCAGGTGCACTTCCTTGGCGATGTTCGACAGGTACAGCGCTTCTTCCACGGCGGTGTTGCCGCCGCCGATCACGGCAACTACCTGGTTGCGATAGAAGAAGCCGTCGCAGGTGGCGCAGGCGGAAACGCCCTTGCCGGAGAAGGCTTCTTCCGACGGCAGGCCCAGGTATTGGGCGCTGGCGCCGGTAGCGATGATCAGCGCGTCGCAGCTATAGGTGCCGCTGTCACCCTTGAGAATGAAGGGGCGGCTCTGCAACTCGGCGGTATGGATATGGTCGTAGAGAATCTCGGTGTCGAAGCGTTCGGCATGCTTCTGCATGCGCTCCATCAGCGCCGGGCCGGTAAGGCCTTCGACGTCACCCGGCCAGTTGTCTACTTCGGTGGTGGTGGTGAGCTGGCCGCCCGGCTGGATGCCGGTGATGACCACTGGCTTGAGGTTGGCGCGCGCAGCGTAAACAGCGGCGCTGTAACCGGCAGGGCCGGAACCCAGGATGATCAGGCGGGAATGCTTGACTTCGCTCATAAAAAAACCCCATAAGCCTTTGTCACAAAAGAGAATGCGTGCTCCAATTGAGCCGCATGGAAGCTGCTGGCGGCTATGCTACACCGAAGCGAGGCGCATGCGGGAGCTTGGCGATTGGCCTACGCGGCAAGCTGGCTCTACAATAGCGCGCTTGCGCGGTTAACCATCAGATGGACGCGCCAAGGGCGCAGGAAATGGCTGTTTTGAAGAATTCCACCACCCAGATTACCGACTGGCGCCAGAAGCTTCAGTATCGACTGAAGGAAGGCGCATTGATCGCCCTGGGCGCGATGTGCCTGTACCTGCTGATGGCGCTGTTGACCTATAACGTCGCCGATCCGGCGTGGGACAACAGCGTGCAGGTCGAGCGCATCATCAACGCCGGCGGCAGCATTGGCGCCTGGCTCTCCAGTGCGCTGTTCGGCGCACTGGGCTACTTCGCCTATATCTTCCCGTTGCTGCTGGCCGCCAAGACCTGGCAGGTGTTTCGCACGCGTAATCAACCCTGGCACTGGAACGGCTGGCTGTTCTCCTGGCACAGCATCGGTCTGGTGTTCCTGATCCTCTCCGGCGCGGCGCTCGGCGATATTCATTTTTCGGCGGCTGCCGGCATGCAAGGTTCTGGTGGCGGCATGCTGGGTGCCAGCCTCGGCGACTTGGCCGTGCATGCGTTGAACGTGCAGGGCAGCACCTTGCTGTTCCTGGCGTTGTTCCTGTTCGGCCTGACCGTTTTCACCGACCTGTCGTGGTTCCGTGTGATGGATCTGACCGGCAAGATCACCCTCGACCTGATCGAGCTGATCCATGGCGCCATCACCGGTTGGTGGAATGCGCGTAGCGAGCGCAAGCAGATGAAGATTCAGCTGCGCGAGCTGGATGAGCGGGTCACCGAAGTGGCTGCGCCAGTCGTCTCCGATCGTCGTGAACAGGCCAAGGTCAAGGAGCGCCTGCTCGAGCGTGAAGAGTCGCTGAGCAAGCACATGAGCGAGCGCGAGAAGCGCCCTGCGCCAGTGATCGCGCCACCGCCTGTGGCCAAGGCACCGGAACCGAGCAAGCGAGTGCAGAAGGAAAAGCAAGCGCCACTGTTCGTAGACAGTGCCGTGGAAGGCACCTTGCCACCGATTTCCCTGCTCGACCCTGCAGAAGCCAAGAAGGTCGAGTACTCGCCTGAGTCGCTCAAGGGCGTCGGCCATTTGCTGGAGATCAAACTCAAGGAATTTGGCGTCGAGGTCGCGGTGGATTCGATCCATCCGGGCCCGGTGATCACGCGCTACGAAATTCAGCCAGCGGCAGGGGTCAAGGTCAGCCGTATTGCCAACCTGGCCAAGGATCTGGCGCGTTCGCTGGCGGTGACCAGCGTGCGTGTCGTGGAGGTCATTCCCGGCAAGACCACCGTTGGTATCGAGATCCCCAACGAGAATCGCCAGATCGTGCGCTTCTCCGAGGTGCTGTCGACCCCCGAATATGATGATGCCAAGTCGCCGGTCACCCTGGCGCTGGGGCATGACATTGGCGGCAAGCCGGTGATTACCGATCTGGCCAAGATGCCGCACTTGCTGGTTGCAGGTACGACTGGTTCGGGTAAGTCGGTGGGCGTGAATGCGATGATTCTGTCGATTCTGTTCAAGTCGAGTCCGGAAGACGCCAAGCTGATCATGATCGACCCGAAAATGCTCGAGTTGTCGATCTACGAAGGCATCCCGCACCTGCTTTGCCCGGTCGTCACCGATATGAAGGAAGCAGCCAACGCCTTGCGTTGGAGCGTTGCCGAGATGGAGCGCCGCTACAAGCTGATGTCGAAGATGGGCGTGCGCAACCTGGCGGGCTTCAACCGCAAGGTCAAGGATGCCATCGAGGCTGGCGAACCATTGGCTGACCCGCTGTTCCGCCGCGAAAGCATGGAAGACGAAGCGCCGCTGCTCAAACCGTTGCCGACCATCGTCGTCGTGGTCGACGAATTCGCCGACATGATGATGATCGTCGGCAAGAAGGTCGAAGAGCTGATCGCTCGTATCGCGCAGAAGGCGCGTGCGGCCGGTATTCACCTGATTCTCGCCACCCAGCGCCCGTCGGTGGACGTGATCACTGGCCTGATCAAGGCCAACATCCCGACCCGTATGGCGTTCCAGGTGTCGAGCAAGATCGACTCGCGCACTATCATCGACCAGGGCGGTGCCGAGCAACTGCTTGGCCACGGTGACATGCTCTACATGCCGCCTGGCACCAGTTTGCCAATCCGTGTTCACGGCGCCTTCGTCTCCGACGATGAGGTGCATCGTGTGGTCGAGGCCTGGAAACTGCGCGGTGCGCCGGATTACAACGAAGACATTCTTGCGGGTGCCGAAGAAGGCGGTGGTAGCTTCGAAGGCGGCGGCAGTGAAGGCGGTGAAGGCAGCGAGGAAGATCCGCTGTACGACGAGGCCGTCAACTTCGTGCTGGAAAGCCGTCGTGCTTCCATTTCCGCGGTTCAGCGCAAGCTGAAGATCGGCTACAACCGCGCCGCGCGAATGATCGAAGCGATGGAAATGGCCGGTGTGGTCAGCTCGATGAATACCAACGGTTCGCGCGAGGTGCTCGCGCCCGGTTCTGCGCGCGACTGACGGCAGCGTCACGGACAAACCGCGCGTTTCGCGGTCTACAAGATTCCACGGCCGCCACAAGCAGCCGAGCAATGCGAGGTGCGGACTCGCCTCGCCATCCTTAACGGACTCAAGGGGTTTTTATGCGTGTTATCCGCCTGCTGATGCTGGCTGCTCTGAGTTTCACCCTGCTGACCGCCCAGGCCGATGAAGAGGCGGCCACCAAGCGCCTGAGCGAACTGCTCAGCCAGGCGCAAACCATCAGTGCGCGCTTTTCCCAACTGACCCTCGACGCCAGCGGCACTCAACTGCAGGAAACCGCAGGGCAACTGGTGCTCAAACGTCCAGGCATGTTCCGCTGGCACACGGATCAGCCGATGGAACAACTGCTGGTATCCAACGGCGAAAAGGTCTGGCTGTACGATCCGGATCTGGAGCAAGTGACCATCCAGACGCTCGATCAACGCTTGACCCACACGCCGGCGCTGTTGCTCTCCGGCGATGTGTCGCAGATTCGTGAGAATTTCGACATCGACTACAAGGAAGGCGGTAGCGTGGTCGATTTCATTCTCAAGCCCAAGGCCAAGGACAGCCTGTTCGATAGCCTGCGTCTGTCGTTCCGCAATCGCGTGCTCAATGACATGCAGTTGATCGACAGCATCGGCCAGCGCACCAATATTCTGTTCCTCAATGTGAAGATGAACGAGCCGGTCGAAGATCACCTGTTCAGCTTCGACATTCCGGAAGGTGCGGACGTCATCCAGGAGTAAGTCGTGGATCTGTTCGGTCGCCAACCTGTCGCGCAGCCTCTGGCTGCGCGTTTGCGTGCCACCAGCCTGGACGAATACGTCGGGCAGGAGCATGTGCTGGGGCCGGGCAAGCCGCTGCGTGAGGCGCTGGAGCAGGGCGCTTTGCACTCGATGATCTTCTGGGGGCCGCCAGGCGTGGGCAAGACCACCCTGGCCCGCTTGCTGGCCAAGGTTACCGATGCCCACTTCGAGACCATTTCCGCGGTGCTCTCCGGGGTCAAGGAAATCCGTCAGGCCGTGGAGGTGGCTCAGCAACACGCCGCTCAGTACGGTCGTCGCACCATCCTCTTCGTCGATGAAGTGCATCGCTTCAACAAGAGCCAGCAGGATGCCTTTCTGCCCTACGTGGAAGACGGCACACTGATCTTTATCGGTGCCACCACGGAAAACCCTTCCTTCGAGCTGAACAATGCACTGTTGTCGCGTGCCCGCGTCTATGTGCTCAAGAGCTTGGACGAAGCGGCGATGCGCAAGCTGGTCAATCGCGCGCTAAGCGATTCGAAAGGCCTGGGCGAGCGTCATCTCAGTCTGCCGGACGAAGCCTTTCAGATTCTCCTGGCCGCTGCCGATGGTGACGGTCGTCGTCTTCTCAACTTCCTCGAGAATGCTGCCGACCTGGCAGAGGACGACAGCGAAATAGGCGTCGAACTGCTGCAGAACCTGCTGGGCGACAGCCGTCGTCGTTTCGACAAGGGTGGCGAGGCCTTCTATGACCAGATTTCCGCATTGCACAAGTCGGTACGCGGCTCTAGCCCGGACGGCGCGCTGTACTGGTATGCACGCATGCTCGATGGTGGCTGTGACCCGCTGTATATCGCCCGCCGGGTGGTGCGCATGGCCAGTGAGGACATCGGCAATGCCGACCCTCGCGCCCTGACCCTGTGCCTCAATGCCTGGGACGTACAGGAGCGTCTGGGGAGTCCGGAGGGCGAGCTGGCCGTAGCCCAGGCCATCGTCTACCTCGCTTGTGCGCCGAAGAGCAACGCGGTGTACACGGCCTTCAAGGCGGCCATGCGCGACGCTGCCGAGCAGGGTTCGCAAGAAGTACCGCTGCACTTGCGCAATGCGCCGACCAAGCTGATGAAGCAGCTCGGCTATGGCGATGAATATCGCTACGCCCATGACGAGCCGGATGCCTACGCGGCAGGGGAGGATTACTTTCCTGAGAATCTCGAGCCGCGGCAGTATTACGACCCAGTTCCGCGCGGGTTGGAGTTGAAGATACGCGACAAACTGCAGCATTTGCGTCACCTCGACGCCAATAGCCCTCGCCAGCGGAGAAAGCCATGATTCGTGTCGCGCTTGCCGTTGCGCTGGGTGGCGCAGTGGGATCCGTGCTGCGTTTTCTCGCCTCCAGCTGGGTGGCCGGGCAGTGGCCGAGGCACTTCTACATGGGAACCCTGGCGGTCAACCTCTTCGGTTGCCTACTGATCGGCCTGCTCTCCGGTTTGTTCCTGACGCGTACCGAGCTGCCGCTGGAGCTGCGCGTGGGGTTGATCACGGGTGTTCTCGGCGGTTTCACCACCTTCTCTTCCTTCAGCCTGGAAATCCTCAAGCTGATGGAAAGTGGACGCCTGTTCGAAGCAGCCGGCTACTTGCTGTGCAGTGTGCTGGGTGGCCTGCTTGCCGCCTGGTGCGGATTGCTGCTGGCCCGATTGGCATCATGACCCGCTAAAGCTTTACACTCGGCAACCCGCGTCACGCTGGTGGCCGCAACCTTTTTTCGCCGATGTATTGAGACCCGAACATGCTCGATTCCAAACTCGTCCGCACGCAACTCACCGAAATTGCCGAGCGCCTCGCCACGCGTGGCTTCGTTCTCGATGTAGCCCGTTTCGAGGCCCTGGAGAGTCAGCGCAAGTCGGTGCAGGTGCGCACCGAACAACTGCAGGCCGAGCGTAACAGCCGTTCCAAGTCCATCGGTCAGGCCAAAGCGCGTGGCGAAGACATCGCGCCGCTGCTGGCGGAAGTCGATCAGATGGGCAGCGATCTGGAAGCCGGCAAGCGTGAACTGGACGCCATCCAGAACGAGCTGGATAACCTGCTGCTGAATATTCCGAATCTGCCGCACGAGTCCGTGCCGGTTGGCGCGGATGAAGACGGTAACGTCGAGGTGGCGCGCTGGGGCACCCCGCGTAGCTTCGATTTCGAGATCAAGGATCATGTCGCCCTGGGCGAACAGCATGGCTGGTTGGATTTCGAAACCGCCGCCAAGCTGTCCGGCGCGCGTTTCGCCCTGCTGCGTGGTCCCATCGCCCGTCTGCACCGTGCTCTGGCGCAGTTCATGATCAACCTGCACACCGGCGAACATGGCTACGAGGAGGCTTACACGCCTTACCTGGTTCAGGCTCCAGCGCTGCAGGGCACTGGTCAGCTGCCGAAGTTCGAGGAGGATCTGTTCAAGATCGGCCGTGAGGATCAGGCTGACCTGTACCTGATCCCGACGGCGGAAGTGTCGCTGACCAACATCGTTGCCGGCGAAATCCTCGATGCCAAACAGCTGCCGCTGAAGTTCGTCGCCCACACGCCGTGCTTCCGCAGCGAAGCGGGTGCCTCGGGTCGCGATACGCGCGGGATGATCCGCCAGCACCAGTTCGACAAGGTCGAGATGGTGCAGATCGTCGAGCCGTCGAAGTCCTTCGAAGCCCTGGAGGGCATGACCGCCAATGCCGAGCGCGTGCTGCAACTGCTGGAGCTGCCGTATCGCAAGCTGGCGCTGTGCACGGGCGATATGGGCTTCTCCGCGGTGAAAACTTACGATCTGGAAGTCTGGGTGCCGAGCCAGGACAAATACCGCGAGATTTCCTCCTGCTCCAACTGCGGCGACTTCCAGGCGCGGCGCATGCAGGCGCGCTACCGTAATCCGGAAACCAACAAGCCGGAGCTGCTGCACACGCTCAATGGCTCTGGTCTGGCGGTCGGGCGCACGCTGGTGGCGGTGTTGGAAAACTACCAGCAAGCCGATGGCAGCATCCGTGTGCCGGAAGTGCTCAAGCCCTATATGGGTGGTATCGGAGTGATCGGCTGATAGGGCATCACGACGCATAAGACGGGGCGTTAGCAGCTGCCCCGTTTCAATGGAGGTAGGGTGCGCCATGCGCACCATGGCCTTACACCGTAGTTTGGTGCGCGTGGCGCACCCTACGACCGACCTCTGATGAGGCTGATCTGATGCAATTCCTTCCGCTGTTCCACAAGCTGCAGGGTCGCCCGGTACTGGTGATCGGTGGTGGTGAGGTCGCACTGCGCAAGGCGCGCCTGCTGAGCGACGCCGGTGCTCGCTTGCGAGTGGTCGCACCAGATATTCGTCGCGAGCTGCAGGAGCTGGCTGGCCCGGATGGTATTTTCCTGCGTGGCTACGCGAGCACTGATTTACAGGGTGTGGCCCTGGTTATTGCCGCGACCGATGATGTGCCGCTCAATGCGCAGATTTCTGCTGACGCCCAGGCGCTGGGCATTCCCGTCAACGTGGTGGATGCGCCGGCACTGTGTAGCGTGATCTTCCCGGCTATTGTCGACCGCTCACCGTTGATCGTTGCGGTCAGCAGTGGTGGTGATGCGCCGGTGCTGGCGCGGCTGATCCGCGCCAAGATCGAAACCTGGATTCCAGCGACCTATGGCCAGTTGGCAAATCTCGGAAAACGCTTTCGTGATCGGGTCAAACAGTTATTTCCTGATGTGCAGCAGCGCAGGGTGTTCTGGGAGGACGTTTTCCAGGGGCAAATCGCCGAGAGTGTTTTTGCCGGCAAGCCGGAAGAGGCCGAACGTCTGCTGGAAGCGCGAGTGGCAGGCGCCGCACCGCGTGCTTTGGGCGAGGTGTACCTGGTCGGTGCCGGACCGGGTGATCCGGATCTGCTGACCTTTCGTGCCCTGCGTCTGATGCAGCAAGCCGATGTGGTGCTCTACGACCGGTTGGTGGCGCCCGCCATCATCGAGCTGTGCCGCCGTGACGCCGAGCGCATTTATGTCGGCAAGCGCCGCGCCGATCACGCTGTGCCGCAAGAGCAGATCAACCAATTGCTGATCGACCTGGCCCGTCAGGGCAAACGCGTGCTGCGTCTGAAGGGTGGTGATCCATTCATCTTCGGGCGTGGTGGTGAAGAGATCGAGCAACTGGCGGCCGAGGACATTCCGTTCCAGGTGGTTCCGGGCATTACTGCGGCATCGGGTTGTGCGGCGTACGCGGGCATTCCGCTGACCCATCGTGATCATGCGCAGTCGGTGCGCTTCGTCACTGGCCACCTCAAGGATGGCAGCAGCAACCTGCCGTGGAAGGATCTGGTCGCTCCAGGGCAAACGCTGGTGTTCTACATGGGGCTGGTCGGTTTGCCTGGCATCTGTGAGCAACTGATCGCCCACGGGCGTGCGGGCACGACGCCTGCGGCATTGGTGCAGCAGGGCACCACGCAGAATCAGCGGGTGTTCACGGGGACTCTGGAAACCTTGCCGGACTTAGTGGCTGAGCACGAAGTGCATGCTCCGACCCTGGTCATCGTCGGTGAGGTGGTCACTCTGCGGGACAAGCTGGCCTGGTTCGAGGGCGCACAAGGAAGCGTCTGATTCCTTGTCGGGGTCGGCAACGCTTATCAGCATTACCGGCCCCAGCCATCAGCGCTTGCGTTGCAATACGCCTTTACCCGCAAGACGGTTGCGATCATGACCGCGAGTGAAGTCCTGATGCGGGCCTTTGGGAATCACGCCTGTCGGGTTGATGGTGGCGTGGCTGGCGTAGTAGTGCGACTTGATATGGGTGAAATCCACGGTCTCGGCGATACCCGGCCACTGATACAGTTCACGTAGCCAGTTGGACAGATTCGAGTAGTCCTCGATGCGTCGCAGGTTGCACTTGAAGTGCCCGTGATAGACGGCATCGAAGCGAATCAGCGTGGTGAACAAGCGAATGTCCGCCTCGGTCAGGTATTCACCAGCCAGATAGCGTTGCTCGCCAAGCAGTGCCTCCAGTTCGTCAAGCATGGCGAATAGTTCATCGAAGGCTTCCTCATAGGCTTCCTGGGTGGTGGCGAAGCCTGCGCGGTAAACGCCATTGTTCACTGCCGGGTAGATGCGTTCGTTGAGTAGATCGATGCGCTCGCGCAATGGCTCGGGGTAAAAGTCCAGCGTATTGCCGGTCAGGTCGTCGAAGGCATTATTGAACATGCGGATGATTTCCGCCGACTCGTTGCTGACGATCCCGCCAGTCTGTTTGTCCCATAGCACAGGTACGGTGACGCGGCCGGTGTAATGACGGTCATCGGCGGTGTAGCGCTGATGCATGTAGTTCAGGTTGTCGAGATGGTCGCCGCTGGAGCCGAAGTCGCGATCGAACGTCCAGCCCTGTTCACGCATCAACCAGCTCACCACGGATACGTCGATCAGTGATTCCAGGCCTTTGAGCTTGCGTAGGATCAGGGTGCGATGTGCCCAGGGGCAGGCCAGCGATACATAGAGGTGATAACGCCCGGCTTCCGCCTTGAAGCCGCCGTCACCGCTTGGTCCGGCGCTACCGTCTGCGGTTACCCAGTTGCGACGTTGTGCGCTTTCGCGCTGGAAGCGGCCAGTGTTGCCGGTGTCGTACCACTGGTCATGCCAGCGTCCATCGATCAACAAGCCCATAACGCTTGCCTCCGTTTTGAATGAATCTGGAGTCTAACGTTATGAAGTCGATTGAACGGTGGAAAAAGCTGGCTTAACTGATCGGCTGATTAGATTGGATGCGTGCATCCCAGCGCTGCTGGGCCTGCGCGAAGGCCTCTTCGCGTGCGAATCCGAGCCCTCGCAGTGCTGTGGCCATGGTGGCGATCACCGCCAGCCTGCCGTATGCATCGTCATGTTCATCGCGCCAGAAGGCGCCCAGCACGGCAGGGTCGAGTCGCTCGGGTTTGACATGGCGCTGTGCTGACAGCGCGGGCCATTCTTCGTCCCAGTCCACACCATCGAGTGTGCCATAGAGATGGCAGGTGCTGTCCGGGTTGACCTCGATCTCTCCGCCTTCGCCTTTGATCACGATGGCGTGGTCGCCCAGCAGGCGACTGGCTTCGCGATGCACGGCCTGATAACCAGGGTGGAAAATGCTTTGCAGGCCGCAGCGGGCGCCGAGCGGGTTGATCACCCGCGCCAGGGAATGGATGGGCGAACGCAGGCCCAGGGTGTTACGCAGGTCAATCATGCGCTGTAGTGCCGGCATCCAGTCGCCCAGGTAGCTGTAAGTCAGGCCCTGCTCATCAAGTGCTTTCGCCACTGCTTGCCAGTCATTGGCGCAAGGAATATCCAGCTGCTCCAGCAGTTGCTCGGTATACATGCGTCCAGCGGTATGGGCACCGCCGCCGTGCATGAAGATGCGCACGCCGCTGCTAGCCAGCGCTTTGGCGGCCAGCAGGTACCAGGGTAGGTGGCGTTTCTTGCCGGCATAGCTGGGCCAATCCAGATCGACCTGAATGGCAGGCGCGCAGAGTCTTGGGCGGATGGCTTCGGTGAAGCCCGCGAGCTCCTCGGCGCTTTCTTCCTTGTGTCGCAGCAACATCAGAAAAGCGCCGAGCTGAGTGTCCTCGACCTTGCCATCGAGCAACATGCCCATGGCTTCGCGGGCTTCTTCACGGGTCAGCCCGCGTGCGCCGCGTTTGCCTTTGCCGAGAATGCGTACGAACTGGGCGAAAGGGTGTTCGGCAGGCGTGATCAGGTTCATAGGCAATTGGTCGGTTTCGGCAGGCCAGCGAGCTTGGCGGCGAGTTTGGCGGGCGTGCCCTTGAACAGGCGATTGAGGTGCAGGCTGTTGCCCTTGTCCGTGCCCAGTTTCAGGGCCACGTACTTGATCAGCGGGCGATTGGCCGGCGATAGCTGGAATTCGTCGTAGAAGGCACGCAGCAGTTCGAGGATTTCCCAGTGTTCATCGCTTAACTGCAGCTCTTCCGATGCTGCCAATGCCTCGGCTGTAGTGCGTGACCAATCCTGCAGGTCGACCAGATAGCCGTCCTTGTCCAGGGGAATATCACGTCCAGCGACGTTGAGCGTGCTCATAGCCAGCTATTGACCTTGTCGTAGCGGGTGCACAGCTCAACGAACCCTGGATAGTCCACTATCTGTGTGCGGTCGGGTGCCTTTAGGCCGCGCGCGCTGAGGTCTTCGTCCAATGCGTAGAGCGCTACACTGGCAGGCATCAATTGCAGCGCCTGCAGGTTGGCGGTGTCGGGTTGCAGTGCGTAGACCGCATCGCCGCAGAGCAGCAATGCATCACTGGCGCCCAGCAGGTGCAGGCAACTGGCCAAACGGCTATCGGCGAACGGCGAATGGGAAAGGACATGCAGGGTGGCCATCAGAGGGTGATCACCTGGTCATAACGATCGAGGAGGGCGGTCAGCGCTGCGTCGTTGAGTCGCTGTACCGCCAGATTCAGTTCTGTATCGCTCAGGCCACGTTCGGCCAGACTGCGCTGGCTGGCATACAGATCCTCTACGCCGAACATCGGCAGGGCCTGGAGGTTCGCGCCAAGATCCTTCTGCTGCAACTGGCCGGGTTGCTGTCCGGAGCTCAGCTGGAAAACGCCATCGTCGAGAAACAGCATGCCGATCGGCAGATCGAAGGCGCCGCCAGCCAGAGCGATATCCAGCGCTTCGCGTGCGCCGGGGCCGCTCCAGGGCGCCTGACGGCTGATGATCAATAGTGACTTGCTCACTCACGAGCCTCCGAAACAGACTAGTCGGTCGGCCTGCTGCGCCGCTTCATGTAATTGGCCCAGCCCGGATAGATCCCACGGAGCCTCGAGGTTGGCGGCAGGACGCGAATAGCGCTGCGCTTCTTCGGCATTAAGTACTCCTCGTCGTAGTGCCGCCGCGATGCACACCACTGCGTCCAACCCATTGCTGGTGACGAACTCGCGCCACTCTTTGGGCAGATCCAGCTCGTCCTGGGGGCTGACGACATTACTGGCGGCGCTGTGCACACCATCCTGATAGAAAAACAGGCGAACGATTTCATGGCCGCCAGCCAGTGCCGCCTGGGCAAAACGCAGTGCGCGGCGAGAGGCGGGGAGGTGTGGGGCGGCGAACAGGGCGATGGCAAACTTCATGAGGTGTCCGGCGAGGTCAAACTGGGCCAATGATAAGGCCTGGTGCCTCTGTCAGACAAAGATTCGCTGAGGCTGGCCGAACAGACGCCCAAGAAAAAGCCCGCCGAAGCGGGCTTCTTGCGAGACGCGACTCGAATATCAGTCGTCGCCGCTCATGATGCCGAAGATCTGCAACAGGCTGATGAACAGGTTGTAGATCGAGACATACAGGCTGATGGTCGCCATGATGTAGTTGCGCTCACCGCCATGGATGATTGCGCTGGTCTGGAACAGGATGCAAGCCGAGGAGAACAGCACGAAGCCGGCACTGATCGCCAGTTGCAGGCCGCTGATCTGGAAGAAGAAGCTCGCAACCACAGCGCCCAGCAGAACGAAGAAGCCGGCGGTGATGAAGCCGCTCAGGAAGCTCATGTCCTTGCGAGTGGTCAGCACGTAGGCGGACAGGCCGAAGAATACCAGTGCGGTCATGGTGAAGGCGGAGCTGATGATTTCAGCACCGTTGGCCGTGCCCAGATAACGGTTGAGGATCGGGCCCAGGGTGTAACCCATGAAACCGGTCAGTGCGAGGGTGGAGAGCAGGCCCCACGAAGAGTTGCGCAGCTTGGCGGTGAGGAAGAACAGGCCATAGAAACCAATCAGCACCACGAAGATGTTCGGGTAGGGGGCGTTGGCGCGCTGAGAAATGAAGGCAACCAGGCCGCTGAAGGCCAAGGTGATGGCCAGTAGACCATAGGTGTTGCGCAGAACGCTGCTGACTTCCTGTTGTTCAACCTGGGAATGGTTGAGTGCGTAATCTCGCTCTTGCATGGCGACGCTCCTGTGGCACGAGGCTTTCGAAATCGAATGTACCGGATCATAACAGAGCAGGGTTGCCTGCCAAGACTTAGAGTTTGACAGTGTGTTGCGTTCCGGTAAGATTGCCGCCCGCACTGCTGCGGAGGTTTGAGCATTAGCCTCCGTACTCAAAAATTCGGAAGCGTGGCCGAGTGGTTTAAGGCAACGGTCTTGAAAACCGTCGATGGGCAACTATCCGTGAGTTCGAATCTCACCGCTTCCGCCAATTCTCTATCTTGCCTTGATGCAATTCTCGACCTTAATCTGGCGCTTGCTTTTTGACTCCTGTACGCCAAGCTAGGTCTGATCCTGGCTTTTTGCTAAGGTGATCGACAAGTTCAACCTCACCGTCGTTGCACGGTGGCTGACAAGGTGCAACGAGGTGGCGATTGATTAGGGTGCTGGTAGTAGACGACCACGATCTGGTTCGCACGGGCATCACTCGTATGCTCGCTGACATCGATGGTCTGCAAGTCGTAGGTGAAGCCTGCACTGGCGAGGAAGCCCTGCTCAAGGTGCGCGAACTCCAGCCTGACGTGGTGCTGATGGACGTCAAGATGCCTGGTATCGGGGGCCTTGAAGCCACGCGCAAGCTGATGCGTAGCCATCCTGATATCAAGGTCGTCGCGGTCACTGTGTGTGAGGAAGATCCTTTCCCGACTCGCCTGTTGCAAGCCGGCGCTGCTGGTTATCTGACCAAGGGCGCCGCGCTCGATGAGATGGTTCAAGCCATTCGCCTGGTATTCGCCGGCCAGCGCTACATTGACCCGCAAATCGCCCAGCAACTGGCGCTGAAATCTTTCCAGCCGCAGAACAATGGTTCGCCCTTCGACCTATTGTCCGAGCGTGAAATCCAGATCGCCCTGATGATCGCCAACTGCCACAAGGTGCAGAACATTTCGGACAAGCTGTGCCTGTCACCGAAGACGGTCAACACTTACCGCTACCGCATTTTCGAGAAGCTCTCCATCACCAGCGACGTCGAGCTGGCCCTGCTTGCGGTACGCCACGGCATGGTCGACGCCGTTAACTGAAAATGTCCGCACCATTCGATTCGAGCGCGTTCCTGGCGACCTGTAGTGGTCGCCCTGGTGTCTATCGCATGTTCGATGCTGAAGCCCGGTTGCTTTACGTCGGCAAGGCGAAGAACCTCAAGAAACGCCTCTCCAGTTATTTCCGCAAGACCGGTCAGGCGCCCAAGACTGCAGCATTGGTGGCGCGCATTACGCAGATCGAAACCACCATCACCGCCAACGAGACCGAGGCGCTGCTGCTCGAACAGACGCTGATCAAGGAATGGCGGCCGCCGTACAACATCCTGCTACGTGACGATAAGTCCTACCCGTATGTGTTTCTGTCCGATGGCGATTTCCCGCGCCTCGGTATCCATCGTGGTGCGAAAAAGGCCAAAGGGCGTTACTTCGGTCCCTATCCCAGCGCTCTGGCGATTCGCGAGAGTCTCAGCCTGCTGCAGAAAACTTTTCTGGTTCGTCAGTGCGAGGACAGTTATTACAAAAATCGCACAAGGCCGTGCCTGCAGTATCAGATCAAGCGCTGCAAGGGGCCCTGTGTCGGCCTGGTCAGTCCTGAGGAATATGCAGAGGATGTGCGTCACTCGGTGATGTTTCTCGATGGCCGCAGCAATGCACTGAGCGACGAGCTGTCCGCCAGCATGGAAAAAGCCTCCATGGCGCTCGAGTTCGAGCGAGCTGCTGAGTTGCGTGATCAGATCGCCTTGCTGCGCCGCGTGCAGGATCAGCAAAGCATGGAGGGCGGTACCGGCGATGTCGATATCGTCGCTGTCATGCTCAATCCGGGTGGTGCCTGCGTGCACCTGATCAGCGTGCGTGGTGGGCGCGTGCTGGGTAGCAAGAATTTCTTCCCCCAGGTGGCAATCGAGGAGGAGGGCGGCGATGTGCTGATGGCCTTCCTCGGTCAGTACTATCTGGGCAATGCCGAGCGCGATCTGCCGAGCGAACTGATCGTCAATGTGCAGCATGAGGATTTCGCTACGCTGACCGAGGCCATCGAGTCGCTGCGCGGCCGCAGCCTGGCCATCAGTCATCGGGTTCGCGGCACCCGTGCGCGCTGGCAGCAACTGGCTGTTACCAATGCCGAGCAGGCGCTGGCGGCGCGCCTGGCCAACCGCGAGCATATGGCCGAGCGTTTCGAGGCGCTGGCAAGCGTGCTGGAGATGGATGAGCCACCGCAGCGTATGGAGTGCTTCGATATCAGTCACTCCAGTGGCGAGGCGACGGTCGCCTCCTGTGTGGTTTTCGGCCCGGAAGGCCCGCTGAAATCCGATTACCGCCGCTTCAATATTGAAGGCATTACCGCTGGCGACGATTACGCTGCCATGCATCAGGCGCTGACCCGGCGCTTCAGCAAAGTGAAGGATGGCGAAGGCAAGTTGCCTGACGTGCTGCTGGTCGACGGTGGCAAGGGGCAATTGGCGATGGCTCGGGAAGTACTGCAGGAGCTGGCCGTGCCGGATCTGATTCTGCTCGGTGTGGCCAAAGGCACCACGCGCAAGCCTGGCCTTGAAGTGCTGTACCTCAATGACGCCGAACATGAATTCACCTTGCCGGGCAACTCGCCGGCACTTCACCTCATTCAGCAGATTCGCGATGAATCGCACCGCTTCGCCATCACCGGCCACCGTGCTCGACGGGGCAAAACACGTCGCACCTCGAGCCTGGAGGAAGTAGCAGGAATTGGCCCCAAGCGGCGGCGTGAACTGCTCAATCACTTCGGCGGTCTACAAGAACTGTCTCGCGCCAGCGCCGAGGAAATCGCCAAAGCGCCGGGAATCAGCAAAAAGCTCGCCGAGTTGATTTATGCCACTCTGCACAGCGAGTAGAATGCCCGCTCACCTCGCAGCCTAGTTGTCTTGATGAATATCCCCAACTTGCTAACCGTGCTCAGGGTTCTACTGATCCCGGTCTTTATCCTGCTGTTCTATTTGCCGTTCTCTTGGAGCTATTGGGCTGCCAGCGCGGTGTTCGCCATCGCCGCATTCACCGACTGGCTTGACGGCTACCTGGCACGTCGCTGGGAGCAGGGCACTCCCTTCGGTGCATTCCTGGATCCGGTGGCGGATAAATTGATGGTGGCGGTGGCCCTGGTGCTGCTGGCGGCCGAGCATTCCAATCTATGGCTGACGTTGGCTGCAGCGATCATCATCGGCCGCGAAATCGTGGTGTCTGCTCTGCGTGAGTGGATGGCCGAGCTGGGTGCGCGTGCGCATGTGGCCGTATCCAACCTGGGCAAGTGGAAAACCGCGGCGCAGATGGTGGCGCTGGTCATCTTGCTGGCCAATCCGCCTGTTTTCACCTTCTGGGTCATTCTGGGTTACGTCCTGCTGGTGATCGCTGCGGTGCTGACCTTGTGGTCGATGCTGCAGTACCTGCTGGCCGCCTGGCCGCACCTCAGCACGACCTCGGAAAAGAAATAAGTATTTTTGAATCAAAGGGTTGACGGCGCGATTCGAATCTATAGAATGGCGCCCGTCGACAAGACAAGCGGGAATAGCTCAGTTGGTAGAGCACGACCTTGCCAAGGTCGGGGTCGCGAGTTCGAGTCTCGTTTCCCGCTCCAGTTTTACACGAGCCGCCAAGGCGGCTCGTTTGATTTAAGGCTGAGTTGCAGAGTGGTTATGCACCGGATTGCAAATCCGTGAACGCCGGTTCGATTCCGACCTCAGCCTCCAATCCAAAAGGCCTCGTAGATCCATGATTTACGAGGCCTTTTTCATTCTCTCAGGTTGCTTTTGCATGCCTTGCGAGGATGCGGAGGGCTGTATATAGTCCGCCCTTCGCATAGCGCTACCGCCCGAATGGCGAAATCGGTAGACGCAGGAGACTTAAAATCTCTCGCCAGTAATGGCGTGCCGGTTCGAGTCCGGCTTCGGGCACCATCTAGCAATCTATAGCTATCTCAAAAAGTCTATAGAAGTCCATAAAATCAGGGGTTTAGGCGCTTTTACAGTCTACTCCTGTCTTGCTCTGTGGCTAGCCATCTACCGATTATAGGGGGGCGTTTAGGGGTATCTCGGTTCGGTAGAGAAATCGTATCCCTATGGCACGCCTCGTACCCCTCTCAGCAATTCCAAATGCGGCGCGGCACGCCCGCGGGATAAGGACTACAAGCTCTTCGACGGGCAGGGCTTGTTCCTGTTGGTCAAGGTGAACGGCGCCAAGCCCTGGCGCTTCAAGTTCAGCCGGCCGGATGGCAGGGAAGGGCTGGCCACCTTCGGCAGCTACCCAACTGTTCCGCGGCCCGACCAAGGTTGCACCGTATCCGTCTCGCGTGTTCGAGGAGCTGTTCAAACTCCAGAGCGTGACCGTTGAGCCGGAGACGACCGAGATTGCCATCCAAGACCCGACCCGCATTGGCCTGCCGGAGCTGGATGGCGTGACTTTCACCATGGCGCTGAACTGCACCGGTGAGGCGGTGAACTTCAGCCCGGCCGCTGCTGCGGTGATTCTGTACGGCTCCACCGAGCGTGTACCAAGTGGCACCGTTTCCGCTGAGGAGTACGATGCTTACGTCGACCGCACCATCATGCTGGTCAACCTGCCGCTGTTGGTCAGTTCGGTGACCGGCGCCGATGGTACGCCGACCTACGAGCGTGGCATCGACTACGCTGTGATGCCTGGCGGCATTCATGTGCTGCTGGGTGGCCAACTGGCTGACGACATCAACGCGACCTCGGCGCCGGTGGGTGGCGGCCTGAGGCACTTGCCGATCGAGGTGAACTACACCTTCCCGGCGGTGGACGTGATCAGCCCGTTCGTGACCGGCCGCAAGTTCTACCGCGTGCTGTGGGAGCAGGTGAACGAAGCCGGCGACGGCAAGAAGCGCCGCACGCTGACGTACTACGTGCACATCAGTCTGAACGGCGGCCTGCCGTTGAATATGCCATGAACAATGTGATCCCATTCACTATCAAGGCCAGCCGGTTCGCTTCAACACCGATGACTGGATCAATGCTACGGACGTAGCCAAGCGCTTCGGAAAGCGCCCGGTCGACTGGCTGAAGCAGGCCGAGACAAAGGAATACCTCAGTGCGCTTGCCGAGGCGCTTACATGTGACGCTGGATCACTTGTAGAAACGAGCAAAGCGCGTGCTGATCGTGGCGGCGGCACCTGGTTTCATTCGAAGCTGGCGGTGGCATTTGCGCGCTGGCCCGATCCAAGTTTGCTGTCTGGTGCGATCTACATATCGATGCCTTGCTGCGCAGCGAACTCACCGAGAAACAACAACTCGACCGCGCGTGCCGAGCGTTCGAAGATGGTGCCAAGGCGGGTTCTATTAGTTCCAGTAGGTAAAACACCCACGCTCATCGATATACAGGTACCGACTTCGATACTCATCTATCGGGTAAATCCACTGTTCTCCAGAAGCGGACCTATTAATTCTCGAAGGAGCGCCCCAGCTCTTCGTTACGTCATCTCCGGTCATTCCGAGTATCACTTGCCCATGCGAATTGGCGTGCACAATGTCGACTTGGGTCAAATCACCACAATGGTTGTATGGCCGCCTGGTTATTATGCGGGGCGGATTGGCGACTGGGTCAGCGAGCTTGATAGCAGGCCCATCACCACTAGGTCTAGGCGCATTGGGCGCAAGTACCTGGTGCGGCTCAGCCTGGCCGCAGCCGTGCTGACTAAACGTGACTTTTCCTGAAGCATCTTGGCAGAGACTCTATCCGATCAACGCTAGCACCAAAACCCAGCCTCGGCTGGGTTTTGGTGCTCCAGATGAATCGCTACGAAGAAGGCCCGGTAAAAAGGCAGCCCTTATGGAATCCAGTAGCCAATTTTTCCACTATCACCCACTGCCACAAACTTGTCACTCCGGAAGGCAATACGACGCAGAGTGGTGCCATCAAAAGTATTCTCTTGCTGCGTCCAATTCGCGCCGTCGGTAGATTCTGCAATCTTGCCACCGTCACCAACTGCGACATAGCGACCAGCTCCATAAGCTATGCCGCGAATAGCAGTGCCTTCAAAACTGGTGTTTGCTACCGCCGTCCAAGCAGCTCCGTCGGAGGAATAAGACATCTTACCATCTGCACCGACTGCCCAAAGAGCACCGTTGCAGAGCTTAAGATCGTAAATATCACTGGTACCGAATTGGCTACTACGAGCAGTTTGAACCATATTATCTGCGGGCCGAAACTTGGGATACGTATTAATCTTTCCGGCTGCACCGGCTATCACTAGCAAAGAACCAATAGTGTTGGCCGCGTAAATATCCTGCGACGCAGTAAAGAATGAAGTACGCGAAACATAACCAGCCAAATCGTCGTAGCAGTTGATGACTTTACCGCCGCTACCAACGAGCAAGAAACACTTCATTGAGTTAATTGTCGAGTAGTATTGAACCACATCGTAATATTGACCAGATATGGTAAGCGCCGGCCGTGCTGTCCAGCTTTGCGCGTTGGTAGCAGGGGCAGAGCTATATACCAAGCCACCACTAGTCAGGGCAAGGTAGTAAGCCTGCGTGTTCTGAAGATAGGCAATGCGGTTGACGATCAGGGAAGCAGCGCCGGGCTGAGAACCACCATTATTCGTCCAAGATGTACCGGTACCCAACCCGGTGATTATTCTCACAGAGCCTGCCGCGCCAGATCCACCTGACGCCAGCCATCTACCATTGTAGGTGCTGTAGATAACATCGCGAAGGCTGCCAGTGCCAGCTACAGGTGCACATTGTATCCACATGATTTAACTCCCTTTAAGATATCACTTCCATAATTGAGCGCCACACCACTGCCCTGCTGGCAATTATATGTGCCACCCAAGATCAAAAACCACCGACCCAACTAACAAGTCAATTACATTTTTTGAGCAAAAAAACAATAACTACTGACACGCCTTATATTAACCTAAACTACTATACATACAGTGGTCAAGCGCACTCTGTAACTGATCATGGGTCGCTAAGGTAGAGGCTTGATCTCAAACGCACTGAGTGAAGCTCAAGACCAAGCGTGAGCTGGAGCTGCTGCCGCCAGTGATCCACCTGATACTCCAGTGCAGGCTTGCGGCGCCTCCAGAGCGACAGGGCGCGGCCACTTACACTGGCCGCTTAGGCGGTTTTTTTCTTGCCTGGAGTTTTTATGTCCGACCTGACGATTTTTATGCCTGAGCCGGAAGTGATACTGCTCGGGCGCAAGAAGGTGAAGCTGTACGCGGTACAGCTCAAGGATTTTAAGTTGTTCGACAAGAGCGGCAAGGCGGTGATGGGAGTTATGGGGGCTGGCAGTTTGTCTGCCATCAACAACTACGCCGTGCAGCATGCCGGCGAGCTACGCAAGGTATTGCGCGCGACAACCAGTCTCAACCGCTTTCAGCTCTGGCTGCTGCCTGCGTCTGTTGCCGCTCAGCTGATTGTGCAGGTGGTGCGGGTGGCCGGCGTGACATACACGCTCGATATCACCTAGCAGAGCGGCGACGTGAACTGCTGGCTCGATGGCCCGGTGAGCGTTCGTCGAGGGGGTGGCCATGGCTGTTGCACCTGATGTGCTCGTGCTGGGTGAGCCGTTCGTGTTGTTGGTTGAGCCGACAGCAGTCATGGTCGTATGCCACGCCGAGTAGCGGCCAGAACGTCGCTATCCCAGCGTTGGTCAACGACTTCCAGCTGATCGGTGGCTCGACGCTCGCTTCGCTCACGCTGACCTTCCCGGCGCCGGCAAACACCCCCGATGGAATGATGCTCACGGTTGGTTCGCAGATGGCGATAACTGCCCTGACCCTGGCCCCCAACGGTTCAACGATCTTGAACGGAACCACCACGGTACCTGCTGGTGGGGTCGTGCGTTACAAGTTCTACGGCAAAGTGTTGACCTACTGGGTTAAACGCTGATATCGACGCAGTCGTGCCGGTGGCTTTGTCTGCCTATTCCTCACCCGTTCGCGCCGGATCTGCCGCATTTCGACGTGGACGTATAACCGGGCGTGAGGGGCGGGCTCTGCCTCAGGCTGCCGCAGTTCTTGTCGAACGACTCCGATATGTCCGGGAGCCTCGATATCGAGCCAAGTTCGTGGCTGCTCGCCGCGTATGCCCTGGACACTGTGAATCCGTATAGCAATACCGGCGCTTAGCGCTACTCCCAGTTCCTCTGGATCGGTGCCGAGTTATGTAAAGTTCGACCACTTCATCAACCTTGCGCGTAACGACAAGTCCCATAACGCCTCCCTGCTGGGTTTGTGCACTAGCAGGGTAGACCATACCCAACCAGTCCGCCGCCTCGCGGGCTTTTGTGCCTAGAGTAAACGAGAACAAGACCTCAAGAGGTAGTCACAAAAGGTTGTTGGTTAACGATGTGTAAAAATTATCTGGCACAACCTGACAACTAGAAATTGACTGCTATGCTGTTTGTGCCAAATCTGGCTGCACGTATAAGGATATACCATGACCTGCAATTCGATTGTCCGATCTCATGCTGATGTCATCCAAGATATATAGCGATCAGTTTATTGCCTTTTAAATTACATCGTGCTTCCTACTGCGTTGTGGGGTGTTCGATGTTGTGGGTGAGTATTGCTATTAAGGTTTTGTAGTGTTGATTACAGGGGGTTGCATGGGGTGAATTTCATCAATTGTTCTGTTTTTATGAGGTGTGAAAGTAGTCCTAAAGTTTAGGGTGCGCTAGGGCGCAAAATAACTTGTGCGCACGCTATGAGTTGTGATTGATAAAATATGCTAAGGAGTTGTGTGTATGTCTAGGAATGGTTTTTTGGGATTTCTGCTTTTGGCTCTTTGTTTTTTTGTTACGCCAGCTTCGGCTGCCTTTATAGGCTCTTGGGATTTAAGGGGGGCTGGGCAACTTGATAGTGTGTATAGGGAGGGTAATGTTCTAAGGGTTATTGAGGCAGGAGGTCGCAGGGTAGATTATCGTTTTATCAGGCTAATTGGGCATTGGTGCAGGTTGCAGACACAAATGGTGCTGCGGGCTTGGAAATGGTAGTGAGGGCTGGTAATGACCTTGTGGTAGTTGAACACGCCATAAGCAATCAGCGTTCCTATCCAATGGGGAATATCTCTTGGGCAGTCATGGAATTTGCCAATCTCGACAACTTGCCGGGTAATGAGATACTGATAAGTATTGGGGATGGGATTCGGGTGCTAAATGACCGTAATCGCCAGTACCGTGATCTAAGGTTTAATTATAATGGCTCTTGGGCGCTTTTTGGTATGGCCGACCTTGGCGGTCGTGGGCTTGAGCTAATTCTTAATATGGGTAATGGAGTTAAGCTTATTGATCCTCGGGCCATGACGTATCGTGATGTAAATTTTTCAGGTTATAGCGCTATATTTGGTGTGGCTCAGTTGGATGGGAAGGTAGGTCTTGAGGTTGTAGGGAGGACAAGCTCCGGTGTTTACGTGATCAGTGGCGGGGTTTTGAATGCCACTCAAAAAACGTATCAGGTCTCATCTTCTGAAGCGTGGGCAATATACGGGCGAACCGCTGATGCTGATGGCCAAACTGGGGATGAGATTATCGTGGTGATGCAAAATAAAATAAGGATCATCAATCACGCGAGAGATATTGTTAGGGACTACAGTGTGGGTAACCTTAACTATAGTATCGACTCGGTTGCTGATTTGGATGGCTTGCCGGGTAGTGAGATTTTGGTAAGGGATATTTCTGGTAGGGTTTATATAATAAATGATCGTAAGGGGACTGTGGTTCGGCAGTAGTGGAATTGCTCTAGGGGCGTTCGCGTCCTACTGAGTGTTTTTCTCGCATTAGGCCTTTCGGAGGATCGCGCAGCCTGTTCCACATTGTCTTTTAATTAATTCGAGCCCGCTTGCGCGGGCTTTTTTGTGCCTGGAGAAACCTATGGCTCGAGTCTCTGCTGCCCAGGCGGGCGGCTCGAACGTGTTCGCCTTTCTGGACATGCTCGCCTGGAGCGAGGGCGCATCCACTATCAAGAGCAGCGACGACGGTTACAAGGTGCTAGTCGGTGGGACGCTATTCAGCGACTACAGCAAGCACCCTGTGTGCTCGTTCCCTTGCCTCGCTATGGCATCAGTTCGACGACTGCTGGCCGGTATCAGTTCCTGTCCCGCACCACTACGGATTCAAGGGACGCTTCATTCCTGAGGCGCAGGATCTGGCGGCCGTAAAGCTGCTGACCGAGTGTCGCGCATTGCCTGCGATCAAGGCCGGGCGCATAGCTGATGCCATCGCTCTGGCGGCACCGATCTGGGCCAGCCTTCCCGGCGCTGGTTATGGCCAGCGGGAACATGCAGTGGCCTGCCTGCTCGAGATCTACTCCGCCGAGCGTGCCGCAGAGCCATGCTCAGAAGCCAATCTGCGGGCAATGTTCACGGTTAGCGATGGGGTGGTGGCATAAGCACCTTGCTCAAGCTGGTACCTGCGTGGGGCATGGTTGCCCTGGGCAGCCTGCTACTGGTTGCACTGGTCGGTAGCTGGCAGCAGATCCGCGTCAACAGCCTGCAGGGCGACTTGACCGCTGAGCGTGACGCGCGCATTGAGGACGCCAGCAAGCTCGCTACCTGTAGAGCGACACGCACGAGCCTGCTAGGCCTGGGGAGCGAGCAGAGCAGTGCGCTAGCGGATCTACGCGCTTCCGCGGAAGAGCGCGCCACCCGTGCCAGAGATGTGCAGCAGCAGGCAGAGGATTGGGCGCAGCAGGCAGACCAACAGGCACTGCAGGTGCTACAGGAACGTACGCCGTCCGGAGCTGATATATGCGCAGCGGCGCGCCAGGCCTTCGACGATGAACTCAGGCGGGAGCTCTGCTATGAACCATAGCGGTCGAGAGGGCCTAGGGCGGCTTGTTCAGTGTCGAGAAAATCCGCGCAGGCCGCGTAATAGCCAATAGCTGGGTTTCAGGATGGCCTGCTGGACTGGCTACCCTGGTGTTAGGAATGCTGCTGACCGGCTGCGCTGGCCGGCTTGTGAATGACCCCGAGCCACAGGTGGTGCGAGTCGAGGTGCCGGTACAGATCCCCTGCAGGACTGAGCGAGTACCGCGCCCGGCGTTCGCAGTAGACTCGCTGCCCATCGGAGCGACGGTTGACGAGCAAATGCGGGCGTTGCGCGCCGAGCGCCTGCAAAGGCAGGGGTACGAAGCCAGGTTGGAAGCGGCAGTAGAGGCGTGCCGCTGAGTCTTGGAAATTTTGGGGTGCATATAGGGGTACGATGATATGAAACTCTATACCAAGGACTCGAAATAAGGCTCTCCTGTGAAGTTCTTCTAGTCCGGCTTCGGCACCATGCTTCATGCGGTTTTCAGGATTGGGATTGGGCGCAACGCTTTTCCGCAATCCTGAAGCTTTTCCGCAATTCATCTGCTTGGCGTGATTTTCTTACCTCTTCACTCCCTTATGTACTGCTCGGTCATGACAACGGTTGGGCGTTCGAGCTGATCCCGTGCCTGTAGGATGTCTCCGCTCGATTCAGTCTTGCCGGTACCAGCCTTTAAGCTACTTCATGCGTTTTGGTCTGCCTTCGTTTTCCATCAATTCAGCGAATTTTTTCCAGCTAAGGCGATGTTTGTTGGCACTGTTCCCGGCCGGAACCCATTCAATATTGCCTTTACTGATCAAAATGGTGCCGAGCTTGGCTCCATCGGCTTTCACCTCTACCTCAACGTCTTTGCTGAGCACGATCTTTTGGTGCAGATTGACGCTTACTTCATGAGCCACGAGGGCCTCCTTGCGCATATACCCGAGTACCGGGCGAAAAGTTATCCAAACAGTGCTTTTTGCCAGTGCTCTTCGCTGATGATAGCGAGTGGTGAGCCTGTTTCTCGGAGCTCGACGGCCTTCTTGATTTTCGTGCCATAAGTACTATGGAGCCATTGATCGTTGCCGATGCTGCCCACCACCAAGTAATGAATCTTCTTGTTGATGCTGGCGCCGATCTGGCCGTTGCGCTCGAGCACCAACGCTTCACAATCCTTGCGTGGGCCGTAGGCCATGACACCAGTGAAGACGAATAGGCGGCCGCTCCATTCCAGTTCCGGGGCTGGGCGGCATAGCGGTAGGTCGTTGGGGGCGGTGAAGGCGTTGTCACTTGGTTTGGGCTTGCCCACGTTCAGGCCGGTGAAGCTGCGCAGCATGCCTAGTAGTTCGACCGACTCCTCGGGATCGAGCTCACCGTCTGCCAGCATGTCAGAAAGGCGCCGGTAGAGCAGGTTTACCACCGGGTCGCCGAGGTGAGCGAGGTTGCTGGAAATCCAGTTCTCCAGAAACTCGGCTTCCTGCTGGTTGATGTGCCCATCTGCGGTGATGCCGGCGGCCAGGCCTACCAGGGCATCGGCAGAGCGCCGATCTATGCGTGCCTCATGGAAGAAGCGACTGTTCTGGAATTCCTGATGTAGGTCGACCATTCGAGTCTCCTTCCTCGTTATCAGTATCGCTGTGTTGGTCGGCGAGTTTGGATATATCACCTGTGTAGGTGATCACCATTCCGGTCTTGGTGCAGGTAAGCGTGACCTCAGCGTCCAGATCGACGCTGAGGTCATCGCCACGCAGACCTTGCCATTGGGCCAGGTAGTGAAGAGCGCCGGTTTTGTCTTTCTTTTTGAGCGTGCGTGCGACGCCGCCTTTCCAGTTGAGCGGCGGCAATTCACCAGCTCTGCAACGCTCGGCTAACTCGGGGATTTGGATGGCGAGCTTGCGGCCGGTTTCCCAGCACGTGATCAGCCCACGATCGGGGCCTTGCCAGGCGGCGTTCCAGTCGAGGCCTATACGCTCGGGCTCGCTTATAGAACGCTGGATCGGGTTAGCCATATGTTTGCAATGTCCTTCTGCTGGCAGCGTCCTTGCGGCCCGGTATGAGCGAGCACCTGGTTGGTACTGCCACCGAAGCATAAACAGATACGATCCAAATGCCATCACTGGTTGGATAACCAGTTTTGCGCGTTCGACGTTTCGCCTGGCCTAGCCCAACTGGGCGAAAAGCGGATTCGCCATCTGCGGTTGCTGGTGTACTTGAGCACCGCGTTGTTTGCAGTTGATATAGACGAAATTTCAAGATAATTTCCAGGCATGCTCCATGTGAAGGACTTGCTATACATGGACTTTGTGAGATTTGTTCAAGATAACTGAAATTTAATTTTGAGATAATTTTGCGTATGTTGCAGTTTGTTCACCATGAGCTCCAGCTTCTGAACCCGTCCTTCGCTTCGCCTTTGGTGGATGTGCTGAACGAGCTTGAGCACCTGCGCCGCTTGCAGCTTGAGGGGAGTACGCCGCTTCCGGTTTTCTACCAATTGAAGGGCATCTTCCACATGCTGGAGAGTCTGGGGTCGGCTCGGATCGAGGGCAATCACACGACCCTTGCAGACTACGTCGAAAGCAAAGTAGAGGGGCGCCAGCAAGAGAGCGATCAGTTGCGGGAGGTCGCGAACATCGAGCGGGCAATGGAATACATCGAGGGCTCCATGAGCCCTGGGGATGCGCTGTCGGAGCATTTCATTCGGGAACTGCATCACCTTGCGGTCAACGATTTGGAAAGGGAGGGCGATCGAACGCCTGGAGCATATCGATCGGGGGCAGTTCGCATTTCCCAATCACCCCATGTTCCTCCTGACGCGGTCTCCGTCGCCGGTTACATGACCGAGTTGGTCGATTTCGTGAATCGGCCGGATCCGTCCAAGTACGATCTGATGAAGGTGGCGTTGGCTCACCACCGATTCGGCTGGATCCACCCATTCGGCAATGGCAACGGGCGCGTGGTAAGGCTTTTGACCTACGCGTTGCTGATCAAGTACGCCTTTAACGTGAATGTTGGCGGCAGGTTGCTTAATCCCACGGCGGTTTTCTGCAATGACCGTGAACGTTACTACGCCATGCTGTCCGGCGCAGACAGTGGCACGCCAGAGGGGTTGGAAAGCTGGTGTATCTACGTGCTGGAGGGTGTGCGCGAAGAGCTGGATAAGGTGGATCGCCTGACCGATTTCGAATACCTGACCCGGCATATCCTCAACCCCGCCGTGGATATCGCGCGTAGCCGCGCCCTGATCACGGCAACCGAGGAGGGGGTACTCAAACTCGCCATCAAGAAAGGTATGGTGAAATCGTCGGACTTGGCGCCCGCGTTGCCTGGGTTGACCGCCAATCAGCGAACCTACCAGCTCAAGAAACTGGTCGACCAGGGCATGCTTCGCCCGGTGGTTGAGGGCGCCAGGCAGTATACGATTGGCTTCTCCAATAACTACTTGATTCGTGGCGTTGTAAAAGCGCTACGAGACGAAGGCTTCATTCCTGAACCTGTTGTTGGTTTGTGATCGGATTCTCCACGAACACCAACTGCGACTCGTGGCTGTACTCATAGGGCGTCGTTTCGATGTCAGGAGAGCGGTATTTGACGTTGGTGACGGCCAGGCCGATGCGCTTGCTGGTGCTGTCGCCCTCGAAGACGTTGATGAACACGTCGTTGCCCTCGCAGTCGCGTTCCACGTAGGCGCCGCAGTTGCCGGAATTGTCGGATTCGCTGGCGGTAAAGAGGGCCTTGGGCGACCAGCCGTCGAAAACCACCAGCGCGTAGCTGGCCTCCGATGAGCCCTGGCCCGAGCCGGCGCCACCGATGATGACGGCGGAGTGGCTGTCGCTGTAGTCGTCCAGAGTGCGGATCTGGTTGTACTGGCCGCCGAATTCTTCCAGAGGGCGCGCTTCGCCGATCTCCGGGCGGACGAGCAGGTAGCCGGCCCAGAAGTTACGCCCGGCATTCTCGTAGGAAACCGAGGCGAGGTAGGCCTGTTCGCCGCCTTTGAGCGTGACAGGCAGCAGCTTTTCGATCGTCGGCCCCTGTTCGTTGATCTCTTCGGGCGACCAGGCGGCAATCTGAGTGGGCGATGGCGCTGTGGGCGGTGCCGCGAAAGTGGAGGCGGTGGCAGATAAGGCGAGGGCGGCGATAAGCTGTGAGCGCATGACTGTTCCCTATAGTCGGTTGGTTTCCAATGCTGTCGACCAGCGTAGCGTCGAAGATACAAGCGACCCGAGTGCCACGCCAGCCGGCACATGTGATGCGTTTGTCATCATTCCTTCGCTGATCCTTCACATCGCTGCCACCGCGATTGGTTGCAATTGCAGCAAACCCAGGAGGACGCTGCGATGCAGATTTGCGTGATAGGAGCCGGATACGTAGGGCTGGTGACGGCGACCTGTTTTGCCGAAATGGGCAATCAGGTGGTTTGCGTTGAGCGTGATCCCCAACGCGTCGCGATGCTGTCGCGTGGCGAGGTACCGATCTACGAGCCTGGTCTGGAAACGATGCTCAAGGCGCAACTGGCGGGTGGCCAGCTCAGTTTCACTTCGCAGCTTCAGGCCGGAATCCGCCGCGCCGAAGTCATTTTCATCGCCGTGGGCACACCCAGTGGCGAAGATGGGGCGGCTGATCTGAGCCATGTGCTGGCAGTCGCCGATGAGTTGGGTGAGCGGCTGGAACAAAGCTGCCTGGTGGTGGACAAGTCCACCGTGCCGGTGGGAACTGCCGAGCGGGTCGAGCAGCGTATCAATGCCGGCCTGACACGTCGCGGCAAGCGCTCGCGGGTTACGGTCGCGAGCAACCCGGAGTTTCTCAAGGAAGGCTCTGCGGTCGAGGATTTCATGCGGCCTGACCGGGTGATCGTCGGTTGTGACGACGAGCGCGGCCGGGCGCAGTTGCGCCGGCTGTATGCGCCGTTCCTGCGCAATCACGACCGTCTGCTGTGCATGGGCGTGCGTGCGGCTGAGTTCAGCAAGTACGCGGCCAATGCCTTCCTGGCGACCAAGATTTCCTTCATCAACGAGATGGCCGGCATCTGTGCGCGGCTGGGCGTCGATATCGAGGAGGTGCGCCGCGGCATAGGCAGCGATAGGCGCATCGGTACGCACTTCATCTATGCCGGTTGTGGTTATGGTGGTTCGTGTTTTCCCAAGGACGTGAAGGCGCTGATCCGTACGGCGGAGCACGAGGGCATCGAGCCGGGCATCCTGCGGGCGGTAGAGGCACGCAACGCGCTACAGAAGACACTGCTGTTCCAGGCTCTGCGCGAGCATTTCAATGGTCACTTGCAGGGCCGCGTCGTCGCGCTCTGGGGGCTGGCGTTCAAGCCGGGTACGGATGACCTGCGCGAAGCGCCGAGCCTGGTGCTGTTGGACGCATTGCTGACTGCCGGGGCACGGGTGCAAGCCTGTGATCCTGTTGCCATCCAGGCCGTTGCGCTGCGCTACGCCGATGCGCTCAAGACAGGGCAACTGGTGCTGAGCGAGTCGCCTTACGCGGTGACGCAGGGCGCGGATGCACTGGTGCTGATCACGGAGTGGAAACAGTTCCGCCAGCCGGATTTTCTGCGTGTTGCGGAGGGATGCGGATGCCGGTGCTATTCGATGGGCGCAACATTTATGACGCCGATCAACTGGCGGAACTGGGTTTTCTTTATCGTGGCATTGGCCGACCAGCAAGCGGCAGTTGTAAGGCTAGCGCGGCTTGATAGACTGAGCAGGCAATCCAACCATCCCCATCTGGGAGTCCCATGATCAAGAAATGCCTGTTCCCCGCTGCCGGTTACGGCACCCGCTTTTTGCCAGCGACCAAGGCAATGCCCAAGGAAATGCTTCCGGTGGTGAACAAGCCACTGATCCAGTACGGCGTCGAAGAAGCTTTGGAGGCTGGTCTCGACCAGATCTCCATCGTCACCGGTCGTGGCAAGCGCGCACTGGAAGACCATTTCGACGTGAGCTATGAGCTCGAGCACCAGATCAAGGGCACCGACAAAGAGAAGTACCTGGTTGGTATCCGTCGCCTGATCGACGAGTGCAGCTTCTCCTACACCCGTCAGGTGGAGATGAAGGGTCTGGGCCACGCCATCCTCTGCGGCCAGCCGCTGATCGGTGACGAGCCATTCGCCGTGGTGCTGGCTGATGACCTGTGCCTGAACCTGGAAGGTGACAGCGTACTGGCGCAGATGGTCAAGCTGTACAACCAGTTCCGCTGCTCCATCGTCGCGATCCAGGAAGTGCCGAAGGACGAGACCTCCAAGTACGGCGTGATCGCCGGCGAGATGATCCGCGAGGACATCTACCGCGTCAGCAACATGGTGGAGAAGCCCAAACCCGAAGACGCGCCGTCGAACCTGGCGATCATCGGTCGCTACATCCTGACCCCGGACATCTTCGACCTGATCCGTAGCACCCCTCCGGGCAAGGGCGGTGAGATCCAGATCACAGACGCCCTCATGCGCCAGGCCCAGCAGGGCTGCGTGATGGCGTACAAGTTCAAGGGCCAGCGTTTCGACTGCGGTAGCGCCGAGGGTTACATCGACGCGACCAATTTCTGCTTCGAGCACCTGTACAAGACCGGTAAGGCGTTCTGATACGTCTGTAGGTCAACGAAACGCCACCCTCGGGTGGCGTTTTGCATTTCAGGGGATGGGCATGTCTTCGGAGCCAGGGCCGAGCGGCTGGCCATAGCTGAACTCCACGTAGTTGCCGGCCGGGTCGCGCAGGCCGCAGTAGTAACCGACCGGGTAGGGTTCATCGCGTGGCGGCCAGATCAGGCAACCATCATTATCGGCCATGGCGGCGATGCGCTCGACCTCCTCGCGGCTGGCCAGTGCGAAGCCGAAGTGGCTGTAATCATTGGCGGCCAGGTTCCTGTCCTGACCACCGGGCATGATGACGAAGATGAACTGGTGTTCCTTGCCCGGTTCGGCCATCCAGACGATGCGCGTGCCCTTGCCTGGGCGTTCATGGATCACCTGCATGCCACAGAAGCGCTGATAGAAAGCGATGCAAGCATCGAGGTCGGGCACGTGCAGGGCCAGGTGTGTAAGGGTAGGGCGCATGGGGTTGTCCTCCGCCTTTCAGCTTAGCGTTGGGCTTTGCGGTATGCTCCCTGTCTGCCAAGGAGATATCCGATGAGTTACGACTTCGACTTGTTCGTTATCGGCGCCGGTTCCGGCGGCGTACGTGCGGCGCGCTTCGCCGCTGGTTTTGGGGCCCGTGTGGCGGTTGCCGAAAGCCGTTACCTGGGCGGCACCTGCGTCAATGTTGGCTGTGTGCCGAAGAAACTGCTGGTCTACGGCGCGCATTTCGCCGAGGACTTCGAGCAGGCCTCCGGTTTCGGCTGGTCGCTGGGCGAGGCCAACTTCGACTGGGCGACGCTGATCGCCAACAAGAACCGTGAGATCGAACGCCTCAATGGCATCTACCGTAACCTGTTGACCAACAGCGGCGTAAGTCTGTTCGAAGGCCATGCACGTATCGTCGATGCCCACACCGTCGAGGTGAATGGCCAACGTCACCGCGTCGAGCGTATTCTCATCGCCACCGGTGGCTGGCCACAGATTCCGGACATTCCCGGTCGCGAGCACGCCATCAGTTCCAACGAAGCCTTCTTCCTCAAGGCGCTGCCCAAGCGCGTGCTGGTGGTGGGCGGTGGCTACATCGCGGTGGAGTTCGCCTCGATCTTCCATGGCCTGGGCGCACAGACTTCGTTGCTGTATCGCGGCGACCTGTTCCTGCGTGGCTTCGACGGTGCGGTGCGTGAACACCTGCGCGATGAGCTGAACAAGAAAGGCCTGGATTTGCAGTTCAATGCCGACATCGCCAGCATCGAGCGCAATTCCGATGGCAGCCTGGCTGCAACGCTTAAAGATGGCCGTGTGCTGGAGGCCGATTGCGTGTTCTACGCCACTGGCCGCCGACCGATGCTGGACAACCTTGGCCTGGAGAACGTCGAGGTCAAGCTGGACGAGCGCGGCTATATCGAAGTGGACGACTTGTTCCAGACCTCCACCCCATCGATTCTCGCCCTGGGCGACGTGATCGGCCGCGTGCAACTGACGCCAGTCGCCCTGGCCGAAGGCATGGCTGTGGCACGTCGGCTGTTCAAGCCGGAGGAATATCGCCCGCTGGATTACCGCATGATCCCCACCGCGGTGTTCAGTCTGCCGAACATCGGCACCGTCGGTCTCAGCGAGGAGCAGGCCATCGAAGACGGGCACAAGGTGAAAGTCTTCGAGAGCCGCTTCCGGCCGATGAAGCTGACGCTGACCGAGAATCCGGAGCGCACGTTGATGAAGCTGGTGGTCGATGCTGACAGCGACCGCGTGCTGGGCTGCCACATGGTTGGTCCGGAGGCAGGCGAGATCGTCCAGGGGCTGGCCATCGCGCTCAAGGCCGGCGCCACCAAGCAGCTCTTCGACGAGACCATCGGGGTGCACCCAAGTGCTGCCGAGGAGTTCGTCACTCTGCGTACGCCTACCCGGGGCTGAGTTCGCACCATGCAGCAGCTGTTCTACATCGCCGATCTGTTCGGTGTGGCGGTGTTCGCCATCACCGGTGCGTTGATGGCTGGGCGCAAGTCCATGGATCTGTTCGGTGTGCTGGTGATGGCCATCGTCACCGCCCTGGGCGGCGGTACGTTGCGCGACCTGATTCTGGATAATCACCCGGTCAGCTGGATTCGCGACGATACCTACATCCTGGTCGCATCGCTGGCGGCTCTGGGCACGGTGGTATGGGTGCGCATGACCCGGCCAATCCATGAGAAAGGTCTGCTGATCGCCGATGCTTTTGGTCTTGCAGTGTTCACCGTCTATGGCACCGAACTGGCACTGCAGCATGGCACGCCGACCAGCACGGCGGTGATCATGGGAGTGATGACCGGTGTGGTCGGCGGGGTGATCCGCGACGTGTTATGCAACGAGATTCCGCTGATCTTCCAGAAGGAAATCTACGCCACCGCCTGTATTGCCGGCGCACTGACCTTTATCGGCCTGCGCATGCTGGGCACCCCGCACTGGCTGGATACCTGCGTCGCCATGCTGGTGGTGCTGCTGGCGCGCCTGGCCGCGATTCACTGGCATCTGCGCTTGCCACGTTTTCATCTGCTGGACAGGCATTGAACATGATCGAACGACTGGATCATCTGGTACTGACGGTGGCCGATATCGACACCACCGTTGATTTCTACGAGCGCGTGCTGGGCATGCGCCATGAGCGTTTTGGCGCCGGGCGCAGCGCCCTGGTCTTCGGTCAGCAGAAATTCAATCTGCACCAGGCAGGCCGTGAGTTCGAACCCAAGGCAAGCAGGCCGACGCCAGGCGCCATCGACCTGTGCCTGATCACGCTGTGGCCGCTGGAGCGGGTGCTGGCGCATCTGGCCGAGCAGGGCGTGATCGTCGAAGAAGGGCCGGTGGCTCGTACCGGTGCCATCGGCCCTATCGAGTCGGTGTACTTCCGCGACCCGGATGGCAACCTGATCGAAGTCAGCCGCTATCCCGGCGCTCCGTAGGGCGCGATGCGCGCACCGCCTTGCTCAAGGTGCCAGTTCCGGGTCGTGATCCCGCTCGGTTTCCTGCGACTGGTCGATGGGTTGAAGATCGGTTGGGCCGGCCTCTTCAGCATCGACATCATCCTCAGCCGTCGCCAGTTGCAGTGTACGGCTGGTAGACGCCCATACCTCCCGCAGTTTGTCAGGATTCTCGTTGAGGCTGATGCCGTAGCTTGGGACGATTTCGCGCAGTTTTTCCTGCCAGGTATCCGAGGCGAACTGATCCTTGAACGAGCGCTCCAGCAGGCTCAGCATGATTGGCGCGGCGGTGGATGCCCCCGGTGAGGCGCCGAGCAGGCCGGCAATGCTGCCATCCCCGGAGGTGACCACCTCCGTGCCCAGCTTCAGTACACCGCCCTTGTCCTCGTCGCGCTTGATGATCTGCACGCGCTGGCCTGCCTGCCACAAGCGCCAGTCGTCCTTGTTGGCTTCGGGGTAGTAGGTCTGGAGTGCTTCGAAGCGATCATCGTCGGATTGCAATACCTGGCCGATCAGGTAGCGCACCAGGCTGAGCTCACTGAGCCCAACCTTGGTCATCGGCCAGAAGTTGCTGGTGGTCATGCTGCTGAACAGATCCCAGTAGGAACCTTCCTTGAGGTATTTGGTGGAAAAGGTGGCGAACGGACCGAACAGAATCACCCGTTTGCCATCGAGCACACGGGTATCGAGGTGCGGCACCGACATCGGTGGTGCACCGGTTGGCGCGATGCCGTAGGCCTTGGCCATATGCTGCGCGGCGACTTCCGGGTTTTCGGTGACCAGGAACGAGCCGCCAACCGGGAATCCACCGTACTCCTCGGCCTCGGCGATACCGGATTTCTGCAACAGCTTCAGTGCACCGCCGCCAGCGCCAACGAACACGAAGCGGGCGTCGGTGACGCCGTCGCTACCATCGCCGAGGTTACGGTAGGCGACGCGCCAGGAGCCGTCGTCGTTGCGGCTGATGTCGCGAACTTCCGTGGAAAGACGCAGCGAGAAGTTGTCCTGCTTCTGCAGGTGGCCGACGAACTGGCGGGTAATCTCGCCGAAGTTGACGTCGGTGCCATCCGGCGACCAGGTTGCTGCGAGCTTCTGCTGCGGATCACGCCCGGCCATCATCAAGGGTACCCAGCTCCGGATCTGCTCGGGATCCTGCGAATACTCCATCGAGCTGAACAGTGGGCTGGCTTGCAGCGCGTCGTAACGCTTCTTCAGGAAACGGATATTGTCATCGCCCCAGACGAAGCTCATGTGCGGCGTGCTGTTGATGAAGGAGGGCGGGTTCTGCAGCACACCTTGCTGCACCTGCCAGGCGAGAAACTGGCGGGTGATCTGGAAGGACTCGTTGATCTCGATGGCCTTGCTGATATTGATGTTGCCGTCCTTGTCCTCCGGGGTGTAGTTCAATTCGGCCAGGGCCGAGTGGCCGGTACCGGCATTGTTCCAGCCGTTGCTGCTTTCCTCGGCAACGCCGTCCAGGCGTTCGACCATTTCCATCGACCACTGCGGCTCCAGTTCATTGAGCCAGACGGCCAGTGTCGAGCTCATGATGCCGCCACCGATGAGCAGAACGTCCACTTTCTTGGGCTCATCGCCATGAGCAGCCGTGCAGCTCAGCGCAATGGCCAGGCCGAGCAGCGGCAGATTGATCTTGATGTTCATCCGTTTACCTCCCGAGGAGTGCGGGTTAGCGCGCTTGCCAGCAGCCCAGGCTGCACATTGCGCAACCCGGCTACACCTCCAGTAAGGACTACCGAAGGCATTCTTGAGTCGCCCAAGCCGACGGACGGAAGCTCAAGCCAGTGCACGGAGGGAGAGGGGTTCTTCCTTCTGGTACTCACCATCGCGAAGATGACCAGAGGTTTGAGCCGTAGACTTCAACTACGCGCTCACAGAGCGCAACGGCCAGATTTCCATCCCCCAAATTGATCATGACCATTCGTCAGCGACTGCCGAGCGAGGCGGAGAATTAGGCTGAACATCCGAGCAGGGCGATTTCTCCAAGTCAGGGCAAGGGCAATCCTGCCCATCACAGAGGAGAAACGACATGACCACCAAGAATCCTGGAAACTTCGCCAACGACCGTGAGAAAGCCTCCGAAGCCGGCAAGAAAGGCGGGCAGAACAGTGGCGGTAACTTCGCCAACGACCGCCAGAAAGCCTCTGAAGCTGGCCGCAAAGGTGGCCAGAACAGCCACGGTGGAGGCCGCGCTTGAGTGACTGCGTAGCCGGGGGAGGCCCTTGCCGGGCCTCCTTTCCGTAGCGCTGAACATGCCCCTGCAAACCAAGCGGCAAGCCTGCGAAATACCTTGAACCGTTAAAGCTGTTGACGAGTCAGGTTCTAGTACCGAATCCCTCAATTGGTACAGAACCCATGATCAAGAAATGCCTGTTCCCCGCCGCCGGTTACGGCACTCGTTTTCTTCCCGCTACCAAGTCGATGCCCAAGGAAATGCTGCCGGTCGTCGACACTCCGTTGATCCAGTACGGCGTCGAAGAAGCACTCGAGGCAGGGTTGAACGAAATCGCCATCGTCACCGGACGGGGCAAACGCTCGCTAGAAGATCACTTCGATATCAGCTACGAGCTGGAGCACGAGATCTCCAATACCGGCAAGGAAAAATCCCTTAGTGGCGTTCGCCACCTGATCGACCAATGCACCTTTTCCTACACCCGCCAGATAGCAATGAAGGGGCTTGGCCACGCCATCCTCACCGGCCGCTCGCTGATCGGCGACGAGGCTTTCGCCGTGGTGCTGGCCGATGACTTGTGCCTGAATCTCGATGGCGACGGCGTACTGACCCAGATGGTCAAGCTCTACGAACAGTTCCGCTGCTCCATCGTCGCTATTCAGGAAGTGCCAATGGAGGAAGTGTCGCGCTATGGCGTGATCGCTGGCGAGGCGCTGCGTGATGACATCTTCCGCATCGACCGCATGGTGGAGAAACCCAACCCAGAAGATGCACCGTCCAACCTGGCGATCATCGGTCGCTACATCCTCACGCCCGACATCTTCACCCTGATCGAGCAGACCGAGCCAGGCAAGAGCGGCGAGATCCAGATCACCGATGCCCTGATGAAGCAGGCCCAGCAGGGCTGCGTGCTGGCCTACAAATTCAAGGGCCAGCGCTTCGATTGCGGCTCGGCCGAAGGCTATGTGCAGGCCACCAATTTCTGCTTCGAGAACCGCCACAAGACGCACCCGGTGACGGCAAGCCCGCGTTTGCAGGCCGTCTGAACGCTTACCCGAAAAGGAGCATGAAAGATGAACGACAAGACATTGCCCGCTCAGCACCAGGAGCGGCAACCTGGTATCGAACACGCCATGCATCCCGAGCCGGTTTATCTCGCCGATGATTACCGTGCTGCCGGCAAGTTGGCCGGTAAGGTGGCGATCATCACTGGCGGCGACAGCGGCATTGGCCGCGCCGTGGCGGTGCATTACGCCCTGGAGGGCGCCAGGGTCGCGCTGGTCTATCTGAACGAAGACGAAGATGCGCAGAAGACCCTGGATGAGGTGAGCCGCCATGGCGGTGAGGCCATCGCCCTGGCCGGTGACGTGGGCGACGGCAGCTTCTGTCAGTGCGTGGTCGATGCAGTGATCGCCAAGTGGGGACGGATCGATATCCTCATCAACAACGCCGGCGAGCAACACCCCGAGCACAACCTCGAAGCGCTTGACGAGGCTCAGTGGGAAAAGACCTTTCGCACCAACATCTTCGCCATGTTCCACCTGACCAAGGTCGCGCTGGAGCATCTGCAACCTGGGGCAAGCATCATCAACACCAGTTCGGTGACGGCCTACAAGGGCAATCCGATGTTGCTCGACTACTCCTCGACCAAGGGCGCGATCACCTCGTTCACCCGTTCGCTCTCGATCAACCTGGCGCCTCGCGGCATTCGCGTCAACGGCGTAGCGCCGGGGCCGATCTGGACGCCGCTGATCCCGTCCACCTTCAGCGCTGAAAAGGTTGCCGAATTCGGTGCCGACACACCGCTTGGTCGGCCTGGCCAACCCGCCGAAGTGGCGCCAGCGTTCGTCTACCTGGCCAGCAACGATGCCTCTTACGTGACCGGGCAAATGCTCCACGTCAACGGCGGCAGCGTGGTCAATGGCTGATGAAAAATAGCCTGAACGAGTCGGCGTGGCGCCTGCCTCAATTTATGTAGAGGCAATCACGCCTCGCGAACAAACCATCAGGAGGTACCAGCAATGGCGACCAACAAGAATCCGGGTAACTTCGCAAACGATCGTCAGAAAGCTTCGGAGGCCGGGCGTAAAGGCGGTCATAACAGCGGCGGCAACTTTGCCAATGACCGCCAGCGTGCGGCTGAAGCCGGACGCAAGGGCGGCCAGAGCAGCCGCCGCGATCGCGAGTCGTGATCGTCCCCTCAGAGCCCGCTTACAGCGGGCTCTGACATTTCTGACCGGTGTGATTGAACGACCTGAGGAGGGCATGACGATGAACGCCATCGATCTGCTGAAGAAAGACCACGAAACCGTCAAAGAGCTGCTGGGCAAACTCGAGGAAACCACTGAGCGCGCCGTGCAGACACGCAAGAAGCTGCTGCTCAAGATCGAACAGGAGCTGAAGATCCATACCGAGCTCGAAGAGAAGATCTTCTATCCGGCCTTCAGACGCGCTGGCGACAAGGACGACGCAGTGCTCACCGTCGAAGCCAAGGAAGAGCACCGTGCAGTGGAGGCTCTGGTGCTACCGGACATCAAGGAAACCTCGCCCTCGACGCTGGAGTTCGCCGGTCGGGTCAAGGTGCTTAAGGAGTTGCTCGAACACCATATCGAGGAAGAAGAGCGAGACATGTTTCCCCAGGCCAGAAAGCTGCTGAGCAAGCGTCAGCTGGATGATCTGGGTGAAGCGATGGAAGTGCTGCGCAAGTCGCTCAAGGACAGTTCGCAGGCCAAGGCGGCCTGAGCGCAGGCTGTCTGCAGGCACCTGCGCCAAGCAAGTGCCTGCACGCTCAGCGCTGCCGCAGGTGGGGCTGATAGGTCAGGCGCAGGGCCACGCAGGCGATGCGTTCGGCCTGCGCATAATCGGCTTTTTCTAGTTCCTCGCCGAATACGTCCGGATCGATTTCCTCGTAGCTCCAGTCCCAGCCGGTATCGCGCAGTGACAGGCGAATGGCGTTTAGGAACGGGTCTTCACCGTCGAAAATGGCCACGCCGGTATACAGCAGCAAGGTGCCGCCTGGCGCCAGTCGTTCCATCGCCGTATCGAAGATCGCCAGCGACAGCCCGGCGCCATGTTTGCCACCGCCGTGGCGATAGGTGCGTTGCTGCGCATCGAGCATATAGGGCGGGTTGGCGATGATCAGATCGAACTGGCCCTCCACGTCGTGCAGCAGATCACTGCTTTGCACGCGCAGGTTGTAGATGCCGGCGAGGCGTGCATTCACCGCTGTCAGGGCCAAGGCGCGCGGATTGATGTCCAGCGCCATCACCTGGGCACCAGGTTGCAGCCGCGCGGCGGTGATCGCGCCGGGCCCGGCGCCACAGCCAATATCGGCAATGCGCCTTAGCGGCTGGTGGCTGTGCTGCAGGTAGTCGCGTAGCAGGCGGGTGAAACGGTAGGTGTCGGGGCCGAAGAACACCGCATCGCTTTCCTCGGTGGGATAGCGTGAATGCACGTAGAGACCATCGCCGAGGGTCGACCATCGCACAGCACTGAGCCAGCCATCATCGTGGGCCTGCAGCACCTGGGCCTCGCGCATCACCGTCATGATTTCGTCGTCGAGCAAACCATTCTGAAACGGCCGACTCCAGCCGAACACATCCCGTAGATCGCGTGCCCAGCGATTGTCCGTGCGCTGGAGGACGCGCTGATGGGTGAGCGGAGTAGGGGTAGTGAATTGGTAGCCGCGGGCACGCAACAGCGTGCCCAGACGCAGCAGTGCGAGGCTCTCGGCCGATTCGAAGTCGGGTTCATGCATGGTGCTTCTCCAGGTTTCAGCGCGCCTGCTGTGCCAGCGCAGCGAAGGTTCGGGTCGCTGCCAGCCCAGCCGTGCTGGCATGGTGAGCGGGCGCCTGTAGCTCGATCAGGCGTGCTTCGCGCTGGCTCGCGTCCAGGCGATTGAGCTGCACCAGCAGGTCGCGCCGCTCGCGATCCAGTTCTCCGCGCTGATGCGCTGTACTCGGCAGCTGCGCGATAGCCGTTGGATGCCGACGACGGAAGGGGTTCTGTGGGCTGTCCTGGCGCCAGTCACCGGCGATCCAGTCATGCAGCAAATGGCGTTCATAAGGGCTGAAGACGCCAAACATCGACGCTCCTTCGCCTTGGATCAACCGCCAGAAACGGCTGTTGGCCGGATCGCGGTCACGGCGGATCCAGCCATGGCGTTGCAGCGCATCGAGGAAACCGGCCATGCCGTTGTCATCGGCCAGCCACTGGTTCACCGTGCGGCCCTCTATCCGGCAGTAGTCGGAGTGCATCTGGCTGGCCACGCTGCGTTTGCGTTCCAGCGCCTGCAACAGCTCACGTTCGAGATCGAAGCTTTCGATCACCGTGGTGGAGCCAACGCCCAGGTCGTTGAGGCAATAGCCGCGCATCACCCGTCGATAGAACGCCTCGGTATTGCCTACCCGAGGCAGGTTTTCCAGCACGCTCTGCACTGCCTTGGCGGCATGGCCGCTGGCGCTGTTGTCGATGGTGACGTGCAGTTGGAAGTAATAGGGGTCGATGCCCAGCTCGTTGAGCTCGAAGGCCGTGATCAACAGGTGCAGTGGCAACTGCTCGTAGCCAAGGTTGTAACCGATGACCTCGGGCAGGTAATCCTCGGTCAGCAATCCCAGGGCCAGCTGGATCGCACCCTGGCGGTAGAGTGCGTCCTCCAGCTCGCCCAGGTCGTCGCAGCCTTGCGTGGCCAGCAGCCGGCGGTACAGGCAGACGTGGTTCTGTGCGGCGACGCCATCGCCCAACTCTTCCAGATAGGTGCGCACCAACGGGTACAAGCGGTTGTCACGCCAGTGCGGCAGCGTGCCGTAGAGCCAGGCGCCATCGACCAGCTTGGTCGGTGCGACGCTACGCAGGAAATGCAGGGCGTGGGCGTGGCCGGTGAAGTAGCGACGTCCTTCGCCTGACCTGCGCCCGGCCAGGTAGGTCGCATATTCGGCGCTCACCGCCTGACTGTGCTGAACAGACCAGGCCGGCAACGCCTGCACCGTAGGTGGCAGGTCGCAGGGTAAGTGCTGCGCTTCGTGCAGACACTCTTCGATGAAACTGCGTGCCAGGGCGTGGCCGGGCACGGGCTCCTCCAGCAACTGACGATAGATGCGCTGCCAGGGGCTGCCACTGACGGCAAGGGAAATGGGCTGGGTAGCGGGGGTGTCGACGAAGCTTGCGATCGACATGGGGCAGGTCTCCTCGTTCAGGGCCATGTCCTGTTTAGGAGAGGGGCCCGAGAACAAAGATTCCACCTAAATTACGGCGCAGGCTTTTGAGCCCTTGGTGCGCGCGGCGCCCCCTACGGAGTCTGTGCTCCGATCCGTCATCGGCGTTAGCGATAGGTTGAACCCGAGTGACCAACCGCTTCTCCACACACTGGAATGGATGGAGCGAGAGAGTCATGGCGGAAAGTACTTTTGGCATCGAGGAAGAGTATTTCCTCACCGATCTGCACAGCCGGCGAGTGGCGCAACACGGTGTTGAGGCGTTTGCCGAAGCCAGTCGCAGCGAGTTGGGCGAGCGGGTCACACGAGAGATGTTCGCGGCCCAGTTCGAAGTGGTGACCCCCGTCCTGCGTGAGCTCGACGAGGCGCGCGAATGCCTGGGCGATGCGCGCCGTAGCCTGGCCCGGCTGGCTGCTGAACACGGCTGCGGCATTCTCGCGGCCGGCACTCATCCACTGGAGCAATGGCGCCGCGTACAAGCCACGGACATGGCACGTTATCGGGCGATCTTCGACGACTACCGCATCGTTGCCAGCCGCAGCGTATTGGCCGGTTTACATGTGCATGTCGGGGTGCCCGAAGAGGTTGACCGCATTCGCCTGATGAACCGGCTGACGCCATGGCTGCCACTGTTGCTGGGGCTGAGCGCGTCATCACCGTTCTGGGATGGCCGTCCCTCCGGGCTGATGAGCTATCGCCAGGCCGTCTGCGATGAGTGGCCGCGTATGGGCATCCCCGATCATTTTCATGACGCGGCCGAGTATCAGCGCTATCTGAAAGTGATGACCGACACCGACTGTATCGCCTCGGCCATCAACCTGTGGTGGAACATTCGCCCCTCGCTGCGCTACCCGACGCTGGAGCTGCGCATCGCCGATGCCTGCCCGAGCCTGGAGGACGCGCTGTGCATTGCCGGGCTGTTTCGCGCCATGCTCGATCATGCGCTGAACGCGCCGCACCATGCCTGGTTCGACGATCCATTGACGCGCATCCTCACCGTGGAAAACCGGTGGCGAGCGAAGCGCCGCGGCATGCGGGGCCTGTTCGTCGAGCCCCGCAGCCAGCGCCCGCTACCGTTCACGGCCTGGTTGGAGGAGGTACTGCTGTGCATTGCCGGGCATGTACCCCACAAGGATCGGGCAATACTGGCGCATGCCCGCAAACTCGCGCGTCTGGGCGGCAGCGCCGAGATGCAGCTGCGCATCTACCGGCGTGCCCGTAGCGCCGGTGCGGAGCATCGCAATGCCCTGCATGAGGTGGTCGATACGCTGCTGGCGCAAACGGCCTTGCAGCAGGTTCGGCAATTAGCCTGAACATCTGGCCATGGGCGATTTCGGAATAGGGACATGCCGGCCTCATCAATCACTGATCTTTCACGGCAACTGCATGCGCCTGGCCGATGCAGCACACGCCGCTGGCCAGATTCTCTGAACCTTTACCCGAGCCTTGGCCTTCTAAAACTCACGGGAGCCAGAAGCGGCTTCGTCATTCAACTGTCAGGAGGAAACGCCATGTCACTGACCCATAACGTCCATCGCCTGGAACGCGCTATCTCGCTCGCTACAGGGGCCAGCGCCGTCGTCGCCGGCGTCTGCCAGGGCGGCACTTCAGGTGTGCTCAAGGCCCTCGGCGGCGCTGCGTTATTGCAACGCGGCCTGACTGGACACTGCGTGGTGAAGGGCTTGATCAGCGATCCCAAGGCCGAGATCGAATGCCTGCGCGAACGCGTGGCTGAACTGCGTGCGGCCCTGCCGCGCCTGCAAAAGGAAGTAGCGGCGATGAAAGGGCGGCAGGAAAACCGCCTGGATCACGCCGTGGAGGAAACCTTTCCGGCCAGCGACCCGATCTCGCCGTGAACGACCGTAGCGCTCATGCGATGGCGCCTCTGCGCCATCGTCACGAAAAGAACCCTATCCATGGAGGTACGCGATGAAGCACAGCACGCCCGGGCCCCGGCCAGAGGAAGCAACAGAAGAGGCGCTGGATTTCACCGCTGACGAGGAAAGCCTCACGGCAGGTGATCCCTCGGTACAGCAAGCCGAGCGTCCCCCACTTGACCCACAGGATCAGCCAGGGCTGACCGGCGCGGCTACGCAGAGCGAAAGCGCCCACGAAGACAACGTCAGCCTCGATGACCTGAGCCCCGATACCCTGTTCGACGAAAGTGGTGCACGTTCCCCTCTCGAACAGGGCGGCAATGGTCCTGCGGATGAGGAGTTGCGTAGCGTCGAGGAAACAGAAATTGGTGGCGGCAGCGGCCTGGACGAAGCCGAACTGGGCCGCTCCGCACCGCTCGATGGCAAACCCTGGGCCGATGAAGATGCATCTACCGGCAAGGAGACTGATCGATGAACGAGGAACGTAACTGCGCCTGCCCATACTGCGATTGCCTGGTCGAATCCCAGACCTGGGTGCAGGATGCCGTGGGCGACGGTCTGGCCTATTGCTGCGAGGCCTGTCAGCAGGGCCACCCCAACGGCATGATCGAATGCCAGCATGCTGGCTGCGATTGCGGCGAGCGCCTGGCGCTTGAGCGTACTCAGGAGTCATAGAGCTGCATTTCTACCCAGCAGTGAGGAGTAGGGGGCGGCAGTTCTTTCTCCGTGTTCCCCACCAGCGACAGGTCGTGTTGCGCCGATGGTGGGTTATCGCGGGGCGGCCATCCGCCGCAGCTGCTGACGTGGGTGAATTGACGAGGGTGGCAGGCGGCTAACCCACCCTAGGAAACCCCGTTCAGTCGCACCAGATCGAAGGGCGCTGAACGAGGATCGCCGGTCAGCGGTTAGCGCGTTATCAGGACTTGCTGCGCAGAGCCTCCAGCAGCTCCTGCTTGCGCATCCGTGAGCGCCCTGACAGGTCGCGCTTGCGCGCCAGCTCCATCAATTCGTCGCGACTCATGGCCTCCAGCTTCTGTCCCGGCCGGGGAATGCCCTGGCGGGTCTTCGAGGCGCGGCGGGCGGAAGATTCGCGGGCGGCCTGTTTGACGGCGGGCGGTGTGGTGCGCCCCGAACCACCGGCTTTCTCACCACCACCGGACTGTTTGTTCACCGTCGCCCAGGCCCGAGCTTCGGCTTCGTCCTCTGGTACGCCGCGCGCCTTGTAGCGGTCCTCGATGTGCTCGGCCTTGCGCTTCTGCTTGGCGGTGTATTTGTCTTTGCTACCACGGGGCATGAGGTTTCTCCCGGTTCGCCATGCAGCGGGATTGCCTCATGGCGCTTACCGGGAAAGAAGCCGCAGCAACTGATTGGTTCCCTGTTTCGGATGTTCGGCGGGGTAAATCGAGCGAACCTCTTCGCGGTTTCGCTGTTTAGAAATAAAGCGTTCCTTGATGGTGAACACAGATGGAAGTGTACGAACGAATCCTCACGACCCTGGCGCAGGAGTTTTCCGATCTGCACCAGGTCGAACACCTGACCCGCGCCACGCTGCGCCTGGTGTTGGCCATGTTCCTTGGCGGCTTGCTCGGCTACGAGCGCGCGGTGATGGGCAAGGCCGCCGGCATGCGCACGCACATGCTGGTGTGTCTGGGGGCGGCGATCTTCGTCATGGCGCTTGAGCAGAATGGCGCTGAATCAGACGCCATGAGCCGGGTGATCCAGGGCGTCGCCGCCGGTATCGGTTTTCTTTGCGCCGGCACCATCCTCAAGGGGCGGAGCATTTCCGACGTGAAGGGACTGACCACTGCCGCCGGCCTTTGGGCTTCGGCAGCCATCGGCGTGGCGGTTGGCCTCGGCCGTGAGGCCACGGCGGTACTGGCCACGGTGATCGTGCTGGTGGTGCTGCATCTGATGCCGCTGGTGGTCGACCCCAGCGCCAACATCCAGTCGGACGACGAGCCGGACCCCGAGCCGCGCGACAAGCACTAGCCACTGAAGCCGGCAAAAACAGCCTGAACTTTTCCTTCCGCGCTGGCCTCGGAATTTCTGTAGGCCAGTGACACCCGCACCTCCCGCGACCCCATGTCCGCCAGGCGAAAAGGAGCCCGGAACGATGCCGTCCCCACGCTATGCCGACGACCCAGTCATCCATGCCATCCAGCAGCCGCGTCTGGCCATCGAGTCGGTGCAACCGGTCGTCGAGGGTGGGCGCTTCGCAGCCAAGTGCCTGAGCGGGAAACCGTTGACCGTCAACGCGGTGATTTTCGCCGATGGCCACGACCAGTTGGCCGCCGACCTGCTATGGCGCGGCAACGGCCAGGCCACCTGGCAGCGCGTGCCTATGCAGATGCTTGGCAATGATCGCTGGGCGGCCTCGCTGTTGATCGAGAGCGAAGGCCGCGGTGAGTTTGCCATCGAGGCCTGGCAGGACATCTACGCAAGCTTTCGCTACGAGTTGGTGAAGAAATACGGCGCCGGTGTACCGGTCAGCCTGGAGGTGCAGGAGGGCGCGGAACTGGTACGGCGTATCCGCAGCCAGGCACCTCAGGGAACCCATCCAGAGCTGGATGCGTTGGTGGCGAGGATAGAAGAGGCGCAATCGATCGAAGAGCGCGTCGCGGTGCTCGTCGAACCGGCGCTGGGCGAGCTGATGCGCCGCGCCGAGTACCGTCCGCACCTGCTGCGCAGCATGCACTATCCGCTGGATGTGGAGCGGCAGCTGGCGCAGTTCGCCAGCTGGTACGAGCTGTTCCCACGTTCGCTGGGCACGGCTGGGCGTCATGGCACCTTTGCTGATGTGCAGGCGCGTATCCCGGAAATCGCCCAGCTCGGTTTCGATGTGTTGTATTTCCCGCCGATTCACCCGATTGGCAGCACCCATCGCAAGGGGCCGAACAACAGCCTCAGTGCTGGCCCGGATGATCCCGGCAGCCCGTACGCCATCGGCAGCGAGGAGGGCGGCCACGATACGGTGCACCCGCAACTGGGCAGCCTCGATGATTTTCGCGAGCTGGTGCGCGTAGCCCGTGAACACGGTCTTGAAGTGGCGCTGGATTTCGCCGTGCAGTGCTCGCCGGATCATCCCTGGCTCAGGCAACACCCCGGCTGGTTCAGCTGGCGACCGGACGGCAGCATCCGTCATGCCGAGAACCCGCCGAAGAAGTACGAGGACATCGTCAACGTCGAGTTCTATGCCGAAGCGGCGCTGCCCGATCTGTGGCTGGCGTTGCGTGATGTGGTGCTGGGCTGGGTGGAGCAGGGCGTGACGCTGTTTCGCGTGGACAACCCGCACACCAAACCAATGCCGTTCTGGGAGTGGCTGATCGCCGACGTGCGCGAGCGTCACCCCGAGGTGATTTTCCTCTCCGAGGCCTTTACCCGCCCGGCGATGATGGCGCGCCTGGGCAAGCTCGGTTTCAGCCAGAGCTACACCTACTTCACGTGGCGCAACACCAAGGCCGAGCTGCAGGCGTATTTCACCGAGCTGAACCAGCCGCCGTGGCGCCATTGCTACCGGCCGAATTTCTTCGTCAACACGCCGGACATCAATCCCTATTACCTGCAACGCAGCGGGCGCCCCGGCTTTCTCATCCGCGCCGCGCTGGCGACCATGGGCTCCGGCCTATGGGGCATGTATTCAGGCTTCGAACTGTGCGAGGCAGAGCCGGTGCCAGGCAAGGAGGAGTACTTCGACTCGGAGAAGTACCAACTGCGCCCACGCGACTATCAGGCGCCCGGCAACATCAATGGGGAGATCGCCCGGCTCAACCAGATCCGCCGTGAGAACCCTGCGCTGCAGACGCATCTGGGCTTCCAGGCCTACAGCGCCTGGAACGAGAACATCTTCTACTTCGGCAAGCGCACCGATGACCTGAGCAACTTCATCCTGATCGCCATCAGCCTCGATCCCGAGCACCCCCAGGAAGCCTATTTCGAGCTGCCGCTCTGGGAGCTGGGCCTGCCTGACGACGCCGACCTGCAAGGCGAAGACCTGATGAACGGCCATCGCTGGACGTGGCACGGCAAGGTGCAGTGGATGCGCATCGAGCCCTGGCACCTGCCGTTTGGCATCTGGCGTATCCAGACCGTTCGCTGAACAACGGAGTATCACCATGGCCAAGCGCAGCGCTGCCAAGAGCTTTCTCAACGACCCGCAGTGGTACAAGGATGCGGTGATCTACCAGGTTCACGTGAAGTCGTTCTTCGATGCCAACAACGATGGCATCGGCGACTTCCAGGGGCTGATCGACAAGCTCGACTACATCGCCGATCTCGGCGTGAACACCCTGTGGCTGCTGCCGTTCTACCCCTCGCCACGCCGTGACGATGGCTACGACATCGCCATGTATCGCGGCGTACATCCGGACTATGGCAGCCTGGCCGATGCCCGGCGTTTCATCGCCGAGGCGCACAAGCGCGGCCTGCGCGTGATCACCGAGCTGGTGATCAACCACACCTCGGATCAGCACCCCTGGTTCCAGCGCGCGCGCAAGGCGAAGAAGAACTCCAAGGCGCGCAACTACTACGTGTGGTCGGATACCGACGAGAAGTACGACGGCACGCGGATCATCTTCATCGACAGTGAGAAGTCCAACTGGAGCTGGGATGCGGTGGCCGGCCAGTACTTCTGGCATCGTTTCTACTCGCATCAGCCGGATCTCAATTTCGACAACCCCAAGGTGCTCGACGCGGTACTCGGGGTGATGCGTTTCTGGCTGGACATGGGCGTCGACGGCCTGCGCCTGGACGCCATTCCGTACCTGATCGAACGCGACGGTACCAGTAGCGAAAACCTGCCGGAGACTCACGCGGTGCTCAAGCGCATCCGTGCCGAAGTGGACGCCCGCTACCCGGATCGCCTCTTGCTGGCCGAGGCAAACCAGTGGCCCGAGGACACCCGCCCTTACTTCGGCGAGGACGATGAATGCCATATGGCCTTCCATTTCCCGCTGATGCCGCGCATGTACATGGCCATCGCCCAGGAAGATCGCTTCCCGATCACCGACATCCTGCGCCAGACACCGGAAATTCCGCCGAACTGCCAATGGGCGATCTTCCTGCGCAACCACGATGAGTTGACGTTGGAGATGGTCACCGACGACGAGCGCGACTACCTGTGGAATTACTACGCCGCCGACAGCCGCGCGCGCATCAACCTGGGTATCCGTCGTCGCCTGGCGCCGCTGGTATCGCGTGATCGGCGGCGTATCGAACTGCTCAACAGCCTGCTGCTGTCGATGCCGGGTACGCCAACGCTGTACTACGGCGACGAGATCGGCATGGGCGACAACATCTACCTGGGCGACCGCGACGGCGTGCGCACGCCGATGCAGTGGTCAGTGGATCGCAACGGCGGCTTCTCCCGTGCCGATCCGGCCAGCCTGGTGCTGCCACCGATCATGGATTCGCTGTACGGCTATCAGACCATCAACGTCGAGGCGCAGGCCCGCGACCCGCATTCGCTGCTCAACTGGACGCGGCGCATGCTCGCCATCCGCAACCAGCACAAGGCCTTTGGCCGTGGCTCGCTGACAATGCTGGCGCCGAGTAACCGACGCATCCTCGCCTACCTGCGCACGCATCCGGGCGAGGATGGTAGTGAGCAGCACATCCTTTGCGTGGCCAACCTGTCGAGTGCCGCGCAGGCTGTCGAGCTGGAACTGGCCGACTACCGCGACCGGGTGCCGGTGGAAATGATCGGCGGCGCCTCGTTCCCACCCATTGGCCAGCTCACCTACCTGCTGACGCTGCCGCCATATGGCTTCTACTGGTTCTACCTGGCCGATGCCTCGCAGATGCCCAGCTGGCACCTGAAACCCGTGGAACGCATGCCGGAACTGCAGACCCTGGTGCTCGGTCGTGCATTGAGCGAAGTGATGAACGACCGGCCCCGGCAAACCCTGGAGCGTGAGTCGCTGCCGTTGTATCTGGCCAAGCGTCGCTGGTTCGCCGGCCAGGAACGACCGAGCGACGGCGTGCGCCTGCTCTACGTCATCCCGCTGGCCGAAGGGGCGGATGCGCCCTTGCTGGCGGAGGTGGAAGTACAGGGCGAGGCGGGCGTCGAGCACTACCGCCTGCCGCTGGCGGCGGTGCCGGAACGCACTGTTGGCAACGATCTGCCACAACAACTGGCGCTGGCGAGGCTGCGCCGTGGCCGCCGCGTCGAGTTGCTGACCGACGCCTTCAGCCTGCCGCAATTCAACCAGCACATCCTCAGTCTGCTACGTGAGCAAAGCATGCTGCGCAGCGCCGCTGGCGAGATCCAGTTCCGTGCCGAGCCTGCTCTGCTGGCACTCGAAGAGCTTGATGAAAGCGCCTTCAAGCTGCTGTCGGCCGAGCAATCCAACAGCTCGGCACTGCTCGGTGAGCAGCTGCTGGTCAAGCTGCTGCGCCGTGGCTTCCCCGGCATTCACCCGGAAGTGGAGATGGGCCGTTTTCTCACCGACCACGGCTATGCCAACGTCGCGCCATTTCTCGGCGAAGTGGTACGGGTCGACGATGACGGCCAGCCGCACACCCTGATGGTGGTGCAGCGCTACCTCGACAACCAGGGTGATGCCTGGCAGTGGACGCTGAACACCCTCGACCGTGCCATCCGCGACGGGCTTGCTGGCGGTACCGCCGACCCAGAGCTGGACGCGTTGGATGAGCTGGCGGCGTTTTCCGCCACGCTCGGCAAGCGGGTAGGTGAGATGCACGCGGTGCTGGCACGCCCGGTGGAAAACCCGGATTTCGGCTATCGGCTCAGCGACGAACAGGACAGCGCGCACTGGGCCGAATCGATCACCGGCCAGTTGCAGCAGGCCTTGCAGGCTCTGGCTCGCAATCGCGACGGCCTGGCTGCGGCCGATATGCAGCAGGCGGACTGGCTGCTCGGCAAGCAGCAGGCGCTGCTTGAGGCGACCACCAGATTGGCACGCCAAGTCGCCGGTGGCCTGCGCATTCGTGTGCATGGCGACCTGCATCTGGGCCAGGTGCTGGTGGTGCAGGGCGACGCCTACATCATCGACTTCGAGGGCGAGCCCAATCGCTCGCTGGAGGAGCGCCGCCAACGCCACAGTCCGTTCAAGGACGTCGCCGGCATGCTGCGCTCCTTCGACTACGCCGCTGCCGTGGCGCAGCGCAATGCAGGTGGCGTAGACGGCGCCGTGGATGCCCAGCAGGTAGTGCGTACTGTAGTGGCGCGTTACCGCAGCACGGCTCGCAATGCCTTCCTCGAGGCCTATCGCCTGGCTGCCAATGGCTTGCCGCACGAGTGGCATGAGCGGGACGGCGAGGATGCTGCGCTCACCCTGTTCTGCCTGGAAAAGGCGGCCTATGAAATCGTTTACGAAAGCGGCCACCGCCCCGACTGGATCGATGTTCCGCTCCAGGGCCTGGCGGATCTGGCCCGCCAACTGCTGGGAGTGCGAACTTGAATCACAACACGGTGGAACGCCTGCGCCAGGCCGAGGAAGGCGATCCGTTCGGTTTTCTCGGCCCTCATGCGCACGGCGATGGAGTTCTGATCCGCGTCTGGTTGCCCGGCGCTGATGCGGTTGACCTGCTGACGGCCGACGGCGAATCACTCGGTGCCATGCAGCTCAGCGACCCGGACGGTCTGTTCGAACTGCGCTTGGCGCAACCGCAGCGTTATCGGCTGCGTATTCACTGGCCCGGCGGTGTGCAGGAATGCGAAGACCCGTATTCATTCGGCCCACTGCTGGGTGAAACCGATCTTTACCTGTTCGCCGAAGGCAATCACCGCGAGCTGTGGCGCTGCCTCGGCTCGCGGCCTGTCGAGCACGAAGGCGTGCCAGGCGTGCGTTTTGCCGTCTGGGCGCCCAACGCCAAGCGGGTTTCCGTGGTCGGCGACTTCAACAGCTGGGATGGCCGCCGTCACCCCATGCGCCTGCGCTATCCGGCAGGCATATGGGAGTTGTTCATTCCGCGCCTGGAGGCCGGCGAACGTTATAAGTACGAAATTCTGGGGCAGGGTGGCGTGCTGCCTTTGCGTGCCGACCCGTTGGCCCAGGCCACCGAAATGCCGCCAGCCACCGCATCGCGCGTGCCGCAGGCCGAGCCTTTCGCCTGGCAGGACGAGCAGTGGATGAGCGCGCGCGACAAGCGCCATGGCCCGCAGGCGCCGCTTGCAATCTACGAGCTGCATGCCGGCTCCTGGCAGTGGACGCAAGGCCGCCCACCAAGCTGGGATGAACTGGCCGACCGGCTGATTCCCTACGTGCAGGATCTCGGCTTCACCCATATCGAACTGATGCCGATCATGGAGCACCCATTTGGCGGTTCGTGGGGCTATCAGCCGCTGTCGATGTTCGCGCCGACCGCACGTTTTGGCAGCCCCGAACGCTTCGCAGCGTTCGTCGACCGCTGCCACCGCGCCGGTATCGGCGTGATCCTCGACTGGGTGCCGGGGCATTTCCCCAACGATGCCCATGGCCTGGCCGAGTTCGACGGCACCGCGCTGTACGAGTATGCGCACCCGTTCGAGGGCTTCCATCCGGACTGGAATACCTGCATCTACAACCTGGGGCGCACCGAGGTGCACGGCTTCATGCTGGCCAGCGCGCTGTACTGGCTGCGTGAGTACCACGTCGATGGCCTGCGCGTGGATGCGGTGGCCTCGATGCTCTATCGCGACTATTCACGCGAGGCCGGGCAGTGGATTCCCAATCGTCACGGCGGGCGCGAGAACCTGGAGGCCATCGAGTTTCTCCAGCACCTCAATGAGGTTGTCCGCACCGAGGTGCCGGGCGCACTGATGATCGCCGAGGAATCCACCGCCTGGCCCGGCGTCAGCCGGCCGGTGCAGGAGGGCGGCCTGGGTTTCACCCACAAGTGGAACATGGGTTGGATGAACGACAGCCTGAGCTACATCCAGCAAGACCCGATGTTTCGCCGGCACCACCATCACCAGATCACCTTCGGTTTGCACTACGCGTTTTCCGAGCGGTTCATCCTGCCGATCTCCCACGACGAAGTGGTGCACGGTAAGCGCTCGCTGCTCGGGCGCATGCCGGGCGATCGCTGGCAGCAGTTCGCCAACCTGCGCCTGTTTCTGGCGCTGATGTGGACGCATCCGGGCAAGAAGCTGCTGTTCATGGGCTGCGAATTCGGCCAGTGGTGCGAATGGAATCACGACCAGCAACTGGACTGGTACCTGCTGCAGTACCCCGAACATGCGGCGAGCCAGGCGCTGGTGCGTGAGCTGAACCAGTTGTATCGCGGCGAGCCGGCGCTGCATCAGCTGGATGATCGTGCCGAAGGTTTCCAATGGCTGATCGGCGATGACGCCCGCAACAGCGTATTCGCCTGGCTGCGGCACGGTCGGGACGGCGAATCGCTGCTGGTGGTGCACAATTTCACGCCACAGGTGATCGATGGCTACCGCGTTGGCGTGCCAAAGGCTGGAAGCTGGCGGGTGCTGCTCAATACCGACGAGAGCCGCTGGAGTGGTTCGGGGGCGGGTACTCAGGGCGAGCTGCATAGCGACGCTGTAGCGGCTCATGGCCAGGCCGATTCGCTGAATCTGCAACTGCCACCGCTGGCCACACTGGTGCTCCGCCCGTAGGGTGTCGCGGGGCCGCCTAGGCCGTGCGCACCGCGGTTAGAGTGCAAAAGCCAAAAGCCGGTGCGCGCGGCGCACCCTACGTTGGGGACATACGCGCGGGGAATTTGTAGGGTGCGCCATGCCCGTGGGTGTCAGGAATACCGCACCAACTGATGCGGGTAGTTGCCGACCCGCGCGCCGATGACCATTTCACTGATCCAGTTGCCGAGAATTTGGGTATAGGCCTGCTGGTCGCGGTCTTCGCTGAGGGCGTGGTCGGCGCCGTCGAGGATACGGTGGGTCAGGGAGTGGGCCTTGTCGAAGGCGGCGCGGTAGCTCATCAGCGTGGCGTGCGGCACGAAATCATCGTGCTCGGACTCCACCAGCAGCACGTCGCCACGAAACGCTGAGCAGGCACGCAGCGCCTGGTTGTCCTCGGCGCGCAATAGGCGCCGCCGGTATTCCTGCAGGCGCGTGGTGTCCAACTGGCCTTTGGGCGTATGCCATTGCTCGTCCCAGTACAGCGCAGGTACCCGCAGGGCCAGCCATTTCACCGCGCGCTGGGTACTGAGCAGGGTGGACAGATACCCGCCGTAGCTGCTGCCGATCACCGCGATGCAGTCGGTGTCGACGGCTGGGTGTTCGGTCAGACGGTCGTAGGCGGCAATGATATCGGCCAGGTTGTGCGCGCGGGTCACGCTCTCCTTCGCGGCGATGGTCTTCTCGTGGCCACGCAGGTCGAAGGTCAGGCATACGCAACCAAGCCCCGCAATGCCTCGGGCACGCGCCAGATCACGCTGCTGGCTGCCGCCCCAGCCATGGACGAAGAGCACGCCAGGCACCTTGGCCGGCGGCGAGAGGAGGGTAGCGGCGATAGCTTCGTCATCGACCAGGATTTCCAGCGTCTCGCTCTGTGCGCTCATGCCCGTTCCACCTTGACGTACTTGCTCAGTAAGCCTAGTTCATCGTCGTGCCCCTGATAGAGGCAAATGGCGCCGCGTGGAGGTGGGATGTCGCCATAGTGCTCGAAGGTCGAGGCATGCAGCTGCCGCAGCGCCGGGTCGTCGACGAAGGCTTCCAGGGCGAATATTTCCGCTGGGCTGGCCCCGCCAACCCGCCAGGATTGCTCCAGTACGCCGCAGCGCTGCTTGCCGGTGCGGCTTTCGCCACAGGCCACGTCGTAGTTGCGCCGGGAAGCGAAGAGGCCGGGGTAGGCCTCGAACGCAGCCAGTTCGTAGATACGCGCCTGCTGAAGAGCCAGGCGCGCCGCACGCGGCATGGTCAGGGCCATCAGGACCAGATAATCACCTCTGACCATGATCAGCTCGGAGCCGCCGTAAACCGAATGGCCGTGGTTGTCACGGGTCAGATGCTGGCTGCCGTAGTAGCTCAATGTGACGCCCGCCACGGTGATCTGGCCGACGCTGTAGGTGTAGGGCTGACGCAGCTCTTCCTCCAGCACCAGGCCATGCTCGCGCACGCTTTGTGCGTCCAGCGCTGCCAGGGCAGTCTCCAGTTCCGCCAGGTCATTGATCGATTGTTGCCCGCGTCCGGCACGGGCCAATACCGGCTTGAGGCGCAGCGGCCCATCGCGCAGCAGGCGTTGACCGGCGCTGTGAGCATCATCCAGATCGAACGCGGTGAAGCCGGGCAGCGTGACCTGATCGACCTGCAGGGCGAAGCTCTCCGACCAACCGTCCGGGTGCCGGCTCTGCTCGCTTATCAGCGGATGGCTGATGGCCTTGGTCGCCACGAAAGCGTGCTCGACCACCCCGCCGAAGAGATCCTGATCGCTGTCGATGCCCAGCGCCGAGACATCGCCTACCAAGGTGTCATCCGGCAGGAAGTAATAACGCCCTCCGGAGGGCAGGTTGGTCGAGTAGTCGCCTACGAAAGGGCAGCCGAGCAGCTTGCCCAGCTTCTCGGCCAATATCTGCTGCACGGCGCGCTCGTGCTCACTGCGGGTGCCTTGAACGGGTAGCCATACCACGCTGCTGTGTGGGGTCATTGCTTACCTCGCCAGGTGCCGCCTGCGCTCTCGCAATCGAGTCGTACCTGACGCAGATCACCCACGTTGTAATAGTGGGTGACGACCTTGGCGTCGTTCGGTACCGCGGGGCGCGCCTGGTCTTCATCTTCAGCGGTGGAGCGGTAGTTGCTCAGGCTTTCCTGGGTCAGCGCGGCCTCACAGGTACCGATGCTGTCGCTCGAACAACTGGCGACCTTTTGCTGCCGGGTGTTGATCATCTCATCGCTTTCGTTGTTGCAGGACCAGTCGATATCGCCCTGCGACATACCGACGAATTCATAGCACAGCTCTTTTTCCACTTCGCGAATGGCGTCGCTGGACGAACGGCTGCTGACATAGCAGGCATCGGCCAAGGCGTCGGCGGCGGTCATCCAGCCGAGCAGGAGGATAGGAACGGCGGCTTGCATGGTGATATCTCCATAACGGTGGCCTTCATCGTTTGTGAGCCAGGCCATCGGTACGAAGTTCAGGATTTCTGATCGGTGGGGCGGCTGCAGAAACAGCGGCATTCATGCAGTCACGAGCTGAAAACCGGGCACGCCGCTCCGGTCTCACAGGGCAGCGCAAGGGTGTAAAAAGGGCAGTTCAAGGCGATGGCGAAACTTGGCGTGAAGCTCAAACCTATCCGCGAGATTGAGCAAATCAGCGGTTGGCCAGTTGTTCCGCTTGCCAACCGCCGCCCAGTGCCCTGAATGCCGCAATGGCGGCGCGCGCAGATTCCGTCTGCGCCTGGGCTCTGGCATCCGAAGCTCGCAGCAAGGTTTCGTCGGCATTGAGCACTTCGATCAGGCTGGCCGCGCCGCTTTGATAGGCGATGAACGACGACTGCCTGGCACCCGTGAGCGATGTTTCGCCTGCTGCCAGGGTGGTCGCCTGAGCCTCGCGATTGACCAGTGCCGAGAAGGCGTTTTCGACATCTTCACTGGCTCTTAGCACCGACTGCCGATAAGCCGCGAGCGCCTCTGCTTCCTGGCCCTTGGCCTGGTCGATCTGCGCGTTGATACGGCCGAAGTCGAACAGTCGCCAGCGCAGGCCCAGCACGCCGGCCGATTGCGCGGCGCCGCTGCTGAACAGATTGCCACTTTGAGTGGCGGCACTGCCGAGCAGGGCACTGAGCGAGAATTTTGGATAGTACTCGCTGATAGCCACGCCGATACGGGCATTGGCGGCGACCAGGCGACGTTCGGCGGCAATCAGGTCGGGACGGCGGCGCAGCAGATCCGCTGGCGAGCCGGTGGCCGTCAGTTGTGGCGCGCGTGGGATGGCGCTTGCGCTGGCCAGCTCGGCGCGATGGGTGCCGGGCGGGGTGCCGAACATCACATCCAGCGCATTCATGGCCGCATCCAGGCCCGCCTGCAGCACCGGCACACTGGCCTTGACCTGCGACAGCTGGCCCTCGGTCTGCTGTACCTGAAACTCGGCGGCAAGCCCCTGCTCGTGCAGCAGGCGCACTTTCTCCAACAGCTCCTGCTGGGTGTCGACCTGCCGCTGGGCAATCTCCAGCCGCGCCTGCAGGCCACGGATGGTGGTGTAGACATCGGCGGTTTGCGCCGCGACGGCCAGTCGCGTGGCGACGACGCCGGCCTCGGATGCCTGGTATTCGGCCAGAGCCGCTTCTCGGCCACGGCGCAGGCCGCCAAATACATCCAGTTCCCAGCTCGCATTGAGATTGGCCTCGTAGCTATTACCATAGCGGTCATAGCCGGGCGCGGTGTCGAGCACCTGGCCCAGTAGTGTTTCCACCGACTGGTAAGCACGGGCTGCCTGGCCATTGACTGTTGCGGAGGGCAGCAGAGCCGCATTGGCTGCACCCAGCCCGGCGCGTGCCTGAACGACCCGTGCCTGGGCTTGGGCCATATCAAGGTTCTGCGCGAGCGCCTGACTGACCAGCGCGCTCAGTTGTGGGTCGCCAAAGCCTTCCCACCAGGCCGTGAAGCTGGCAGGGGTCGTCGCGCTTCGGCTCTCTACTGCGGCCTGGCCAATGTATCGTTCGGCCAGTGGAGCATCCGGACGCTGGTAGTCTGGGCCAACCGCGCAGCCTGCTGCCAGACTGGTGCTTACCGTGAGAGCAAGAAGACGGAAGGGAGGCATGAGGTTTCTCTGAGGCCAATTCAAGTTGTGACCATATTATAGATTGGTCACTTTCTGTCAATCAGCCCACTACAGGGTTAAGCTGTAGGCATGAACGAAAATATGAATACCTCACCCATACGCGGGCCGCTGGATCACGAGATTCGCGATCAGATCATCAGCGCCGCAACCGAGCATTTCAGCCATTACGGTTACGAGAAGACCACCGTCTCGGATCTCGCCAAGGCCATCGGTTTCTCCAAGGCCTATATCTACAAGTTCTTCGAGTCCAAGCAGGCCATCGGTGCGGTGATCTGCACCAATCGCCTGGCGATGATCATGGAGATTGTCGACGCGGCCATCGCCGGCGCGCCGACGGCGTCTGAAAAACTGAGGTGCCTGTTTCGCTCTATTTCAGAGGCTGGTAGCGATCTTTTCTTCCATGATCGCAAGCTCTATGACATCGCGGCGGTCGCTTCGCGTGATCAGTGGCCTTCCGCAGTGGCACACCAGGTACGCATACGCGCAATCATTCAGCAGATCCTGCTCGACGGTCGCGCATCTGGCGAGTTCGAGCGCAAGACGCCGTTGGACGAGGCCACCAAGGCGATCTTTCTGATCATCCTGCCCTATGTCAATCCTGCTCAGTTGCAATACAACCTGGACACTGCTCCCGAGGCGGCCGTGCACTTGCCGGCACTGATATTACGAAGCTTGGCACCTTGATAGATTGATTGTGACCATTGACAGAATTAGTCACTGGTCGAAGAATGGGGTTCCTGTATTGCTCTTGAGTAACGGAACCCATGCGCCTCAAACCCGCCACTTTTGCTGTTTGCCTACTGCCTATCCTCCTGGTGGCGTGCGGCGATTCGTCAGTCAGTCAAGACCCACGCCTCAAGCCGCCGCTGGTCAGAGCAGCGGCGGTCGAGCACTCGCTCGAGGTTTCTCGTTCATTCACCGGTGTGGTCGTCGCCCGTACCCAGAGTGACCTTGGCTTCCGCGTGTCGGGCAAGATCCTCGAGCGCCTGGTCGACACCGGGGAAACGGTCAAACGCGGCCAGCCGCTGATGCGCCTCGACCCCATCGACCTGCAATTGCAGGCGCGTGCGCAGCAGGAGGCCGTTGCTTCCGCCCGAGCGCTGGCCAAGCAGACGGCTGACGACGAGGCGCGTTATCGCGGGCTGGTCGCTGCTGGTGCGGTATCGGCGTCGGCCTACGCTCAGATCAAGGCCGCCGCTGACTCCGCCAAGGCTCAGCTCAGCGCGGCCCAGGCTCAGGCTGATGTGGCGCGCAATGCCACGGGCTACGCGGCGTTGCTGGCCGACGCCGATGGCGTGGTAATGGATACCCTGGCCGAGCCAGGCCAGGTGGTCAGCGCTGGGCAACCGGTGGTGCGATTGGCGCGGGCAGGGCAGCGTGAGGCCATCGTGCATCTCCCCGAAACCCTGCGTCCGGCGCCGGGCTCAACGGCTCAAGCCACCTTGTATGGCAATAGCGGCGCTGCCGTCGCAGCCAAGCTGCGCTTGCTCTCCGAGGCCGCTGATGCCACCACCCGTACCTTCGAAGCCAGGTATGTGCTTGACGGCCCGCTGGCGAATGCGCCACTCGGCTCGACCATCACCCTGAATATCGCAGAGGGCAAGAACGCCACACCAGTGCTGCAAGTGCCCATTGCCGCGCTCTACGACCCCGGCAATGGCAGCGGCGTGTGGGTGATCGCTGGCGAGCCGGCAAAAGTCTCCTGGCGCCCCGTTCAGGTGTTGGGCATCGGTGATGACACGGCACGTGTCGCCGGCACGCTCGACGCCGGTGAGCAGGTGGTGGCCCTCGGTGCCCATCTGCTGCGTGATGGCGAAGAGGTCAGGCTTGCCCAGGCCACTGGCGCGTCGGTCGCCGGGAGTCAGCCATGAGCGAGGGGCGTTTCAATCTTTCCGCCCTTGCCGTGCGTGAGCGCGCCATCACGTTGTTTCTCATCCTGTTGATCGCCGTGGCTGGAACACTGGCGTTCTTCCAGCTCGGCAGGGCGGAAGACCCACCGTTTACCGTCAAGCAGATGACCATCATCACGGCCTGGCCAGGCGCCACTGCCCAGGAGATGCAGGATCAGGTCGCCGAGCCGCTGGAAAAGCGCATGCAGGAGCTGCGCTGGTACGATCGCAGTGAAACCTACACCCGTGCAGGGCTGGCATTCACCATGGTGTCGTTGCTCGATAGCACGCCGCCGTCGCAGGTGCAGGAAGAGTTCTACCAGGCCCGCAAGAAGCTGGGCGATGAAGCCAAGTCGTTGCCGGCCGGGGTTATCGGGCCAATGATCAACGACGAGTTCTCCGATGTGACCTTCGCGGTGTATGCCTTGAAGGCCAAGGGCGAACCGCAGCGCCAACTGGTGCGTGATGCCGAGTCGCTGCGCCAGCGCCTCTTGCACGTGCCGGGAGTCAAGAAGGTCAACATCATCGGCGAACAGGCCGAGCGCATTTTCGTCTCCTTCTCCCATGACCGGTTGGCAACCCTGGGCGTAACGCCGCAGGACATCTTTGCTGCACTCAATAGCCAGAACGCGCTGACGCCTGCCGGCGCGGTGGAAACCAGCGGGCCGCAGGTGGTCATGCGCCTGGATGGCGCTTTCGACAAACTGGCGAAAATCCGCGAAACCCCGATTGCCGTGCAGGGCCGCACGCTGAAGCTCTCTGACGTAGCGACGGTGGAACGCGGCTACGAAGACCCGGCCACCTTTCTGGTGCGCAATGGCGGTGAGCCTGCATTGCTGCTCGGTGTGGTGATGCGCGAGGGTTGGAATGGCCTCGATCTCGGCAGGGCGCTCGACGCCGAAACGGCGAGCATCAACGACGCCATGCCGTTGGGCATGACGCTCGATAAAGTCACCGATCAGGCGGTCAACATCACCTCGTCCGTCGATGAGTTCATGGTCAAGTTCTTTGTTGCGCTGCTGGTGGTCATGCTGGTCTGTTTCATCAGCATGGGCTGGCGCGTTGGCGTCGTGGTTGCCGCTGCCGTACCGCTGACGCTGGCCATCGTCTTCGTGGTAATGGCCGCCACGGGCAAGAATTTCGACCGCATCACCTTGGGCTCGCTGATTCTCGCCCTGGGCCTGTTGGTGGACGACGCCATCATCGCCATCGAAATGATGGTGGTGAAAATGGAGGAGGGCTACGACCGCTTCAAGGCCTCGGCCTATGCCTGGAGCCACACCGCTGCGCCGATGCTTGCCGGCACCCTGGTCACCGCCATCGGTTTCATGCCCAACGGTTTCGCCCAGTCCACGGCGGGTGAATACACCAGCAATATGTTCTGGATCGTCGGTATTGCCCTGATCGCCTCCTGGGTGGTGGCAGTGGCATTCACGCCTTATCTGGGCGTAAAGCTGTTGCCGAATATCAAACAGGTCGAGGGTGGCCACGCGGCCATCTACAACACCCGCCACTACAACCGTTTCCGCACGCTGCTGGCACGCGTTATCGCCCATAAATGGCTGGTGGCGGGCGCGGTCATTACCTTGTTTGTGGTGGCCGTTCTGGGCATGGGTTTGGTGAAGAAGCAGTTCTTTCCGACCTCCGACCGACCCGAGGTGCTGGTAGAACTGCAGATGCCTTATGGCACCTCCATTGAGCAGACCAACGCCACCGCCATCAAGGTCGAGTCGTGGCTGCGCGAACAGGAAGAAGCCAAGATCGTCACCTCCTACATCGGCCAGGGCCCGCCGCGCTTCTTCCTGGCCATGGCGCCGGAGTTGCCCGATCCGTCGTTTGCCAAGATCGTGGTGCTGACGGACAGCCAGGAGGCCCGCGAAGCGCTCAAGCTGCGCCTCCGAGAAGCGGCCTCCGAAGGGCTGGCGCCCGAAGCCAAGGTCCGCGTCACGCAACTGGTCTTCGGCCCTTACTCGCCATACCCAGTGGCGTATCGGGTGATGGGCCCTGATCCCATGCAACTGCGTGAGATCGCCTCGCGCGTGCAGAACGTGTTGCAGGCCAGCCCGATGATGCGCACGGTGAATGCCGACTGGGGCCCACTGGTACCAACGCTGCATTTCTCGCTGGATCAGGATCGCTTGCAGGCCGTTGGCCTGACTTCCAACGCGGTCGCTCAGCAGTTGCAGTTCCTGCTCAGCGGCGTGCCGATCACCTCAGTACGCGAAGACATTCGCTCGGTGCAGGTGGTTGGTCGTGCGGCGGGGGACATCCGTCTCGATCCGGCGAAAATCGAAGGCTTCACGCTGGTCGGTTCGGCTGGTCAGCGCATTCCGCTGTCGCAGATCGGTGAAGTGGGTGTACGCATGGAAGACCCGATCCTGCGCCGTCGCGACCGTACGCCGACCATTACCGTGCGTGGCGATATCGCCGAAGAGCTGCAGCCGCCCGACGTCTCCGTAGCGGTGTGGAAAGACCTGCAACCGATCATCGAGACGTTGCCTGCCGGCTACCGCATCGAAATGGCTGGTTCCTTCGAGGAGTCAGGCAAGGCCAGCAAAGCGATTCTGCCGCTGCTGCCGATCATGATCGCTCTGACATTGCTGATCATCATCCTGCAGGTGCGCTCGATCTCGGCGATGGTGATGGTGTTTCTCACCTCACCGCTGGGCTTGATTGGCGTGGTGCCGGTGCTGCTGCTGTTCCAGCAGCCGTTCGGCATCAATGCCCTGGTCGGGTTGATCGCGCTGTCGGGCATCCTGATGCGCAACACGCTGATCCTGATCGGGCAGATCCACCATAACGAAAACGAGGGGCTCGACCCATTCAATGCCGTCGTTGAGGCCACGGTACAACGAGCCCGACCGGTATTGCTGACCGCGCTGGCGGCCATTCTCGCCTTCATTCCGCTGACCCATTCGGTGTTCTGGGGCACCTTGGCCTACACGCTGATCGGGGGGACTTTCGTCGGCACCATCATGACCCTGGTGTTCCTGCCGGCGATGTACTCCATCTGGTTCAAGATCCGCCCCAGCGAGCGCACCGATGATTCGAGCGTCGCGGCGAAAGCCTGACGCAACTGCCGGTCAGCGTTTTCCTGCGGCTCGGGAGAGCGCCGATCGATACAGAGAGGTTCCAATGAGCAACGTTCAACAGCAGAAACGTATCGTGGTAACCGGCACCGGTATCGTCGGGCCGCTGGGCTGTGGTGTGGATGAAGTGTGGCGCCGCCTGCTGGCCGGGCGTTCGGGCATTCGCACGCTGCCGGCGGAAATCACCGAAGGCACGGGCGTGGCCGTAGGCGGTCAAGTGCCCACGTTCGAAGAAGACGCGCTGGCGGGCTACCAACCTGAGCAGATCATCGCGCCGAAAGAACGCAAGAAAATGGATCGCTTTATCGAGTTCGCGCTGGAGCAGGCGGGATGGCACCCGAGCAGCGAAGCCGAGCAGGCACGCACCGCTACCATCATCGCCTCCGGTGTGGGTGGTTTTGGTGCGATGGCCGAGGCGGTGCGCACCACCGATTCACGCGGGCCGCGCAGGTTGTCGCCGTTCACTGCGCCATCGTTCCTGGCCAACATGGCGGCCGGGCATGTGTCCATCCGCAACGGCTTCAAAGGGCCGCTCGGCGCGCCTGTCACCGCATGTGCGGCAGGCGTGCAGGCGATTGGCGATGCGGCTCGTCTCATCAGAAGTGGCGAGGCCGATATCGCCATCTGTGGTGGTACGGAAGCGGCGATCGACCGGGTGACCCTGGGTTGCTTCGCGGCAGCTCGCGCGCTGTCCACTGGTTTCGCCGGCCACCCGCAGCAAGCATCGCGACCGTTTGATCGTGACCGCGACGGTTTCGTCATGGCCGAGGGCGCCGGGCTACTGGTGATAGAGTCGCTGGCGCATGCCCTTGCACGCGGTGCAACGCCATTGGCTGAGCTGGTCGGTTACGGCACCAGCGCCGATGCCTATCACCTCACCGCCGGCCCCGAGGATGGCAGCGGTGCCCGCCGCGCCATGCAACAGGCGCTGCAGCAGGCGGGCCTGAGCCCGGACGATGTGCAACACATCAACGCCCACGCTACCTCCACCCAGGTTGGCGACAACGGCGAGCTGGCGGCCATTCAGGCGCTGTTCGGCGCCGGTACAGGCGTGGCGATCAGCTCGACCAAATCCGCTACCGGCCACTTGCTTGGCGCTGCCGGCGGCATCGAGGCGATCTTCACGGTGCTGGCGCTGCGCGATCAGATCGTGCCGCCGACCCTGAACCTCAACAACCCGGCCGACGCCGCGGCGGGGCTCGACTTGGTCGCGCTCAACGCTCGCAAAATGCCGCTCACCTATGCGCTCTCCAATGGCTTCGGCTTTGGTGGCGTAAATGCCAGCGTGCTGTTCCGGCGCTGGGAACCCTGGCCATGAGCCAATCCGCACAGAAGGATCGGCGCCAGCGGGAGATGTTGCTGGCTGCGAGTGATGTGTTCACGGCGTTGGGTTTTGGCCTGGCGAACATGCAAGCCATTGCTGATTCTGCGGGGGTGACCAAGGCGACTCTCTATGCGCACTTTGGCGACAAGGAGCGGCTCTACCGAGCGGTCATCGACCACTGGCTGACTCAATTGCCGGAGCCAAAACTGCCAGGTCAGGTGCGGGGCGGGCTGCGCGCTCGCCTGGAAAGCGTCGCACGTGAACTGCAACTGCAAAGTGAACACCCAGCGTTTCATGCGCTCACCCATATAGCGCTGCGCTCCAACCGGATACCTCACAAACTCTGGCGGCAACGCTACCGCCCCTATCAGCTCTACCTTGAGGAAAGCCTTTCGCGATCTGTTCGATGCTCGGATCCCGAGCAGGCAGCAATCCGTTTCCTGCTGCTGGCAGTGGGTAGCATCGACTGTAGCCATTTGATGGCCGTGAGCGGACTACGCCTCTCTGCAGCTGTCGACATGTTCGTCCAGGCGTATGCCTGAGTCAGGCTTGCGCTTCGGAAACATCAGGGTTCCTGAAAGGGGCGCAATTGGCCAGATTCAGGGGGCTGGATAAGCGAGGATCTCGCGCCGGATAAAGTCTGAACTCATCGCAGGCCGTGCTGACTGAATCTGAAAGAGCGAAGCGCTGCCAGGAGAGAGACGCATGAATGAGTCCGAGAGCACGGTAGAGGCATTCAAGGCCTCGATCCTGGCCAAACTTCGTTATGCGGTGGGCAAAGATCCGGAGAACGCCTTCGACCATGACTGGTTCGAGGCCCTGGCCTTGGCTACCCGTGATCATGTGGTCGACCGCTGGGAGGAGGCCAGTGCCCAACTTGCCCGGCAGGACGACAAACGCGTCTATTACCTGTCACTGGAATTTCTCATCGGCCGACTGCTGGTCGACAACCTGAGCAACCTGGGCTTGCTCGACGTGGCCCGCCAGGCGATGGCGGAGTTGGGTGTCGAACTCGAACGCATCCGCCAGATCGAGCCCGATGCGGCGCTGGGCAACGGCGGCCTCGGCCGGCTGGCCGCGTGCTTCATGGAGAGCATGGCGACGCTGTGCCTGGCCGCTCACGGCTATGGCATTCGCTACGAGCATGGCTTGTTCCGCCAGGCGATCATCGATGGCTGGCAGGCCGAGCAGACCGAGACCTGGCTCGATTTCGGCAACCCCTGGGAGTTCGAACGCCCGGAAGTAGCCTATCGCGTGGGCTTTGGTGGGGGCGTCACCAGCCATGTGCAGGAAGACGGTGGCATCACCCAGAGCTGGCAACCGCAGGAAACCGTACGGGCTATCGCCTATGACACTCCGGTGGTCGGTTGGCGCGGCGCTTCGGTGAACACCTTGCGCCTGTGGCGGGCGAGGGCCGAGGAAAACCTGCAACTGGATCGCTTCAACGCCGGCGATCACTTCGGCGCCGTCGCCGGTGAAGTGCGCGCGGAAAGCATCTCGCGGGTGCTGTATCCGGCCGACGACACCGAGGCTGGCCAGGAGCTTCGTCTGCGCCAGGAGTACTTTCTGGTATCCGCCTCGTTGCAGGATCTGCTCGAACGCCACCTGCGCCTGCACGGTGACCTGCAAAACCTGCCGCAACAGGTGGCGATCCAGCTCAACGACACGCACCCGGCCATCGCCGTGGTCGAGCTGATGCGCCTGCTGGTCGATCAGCACCAGATACAGTGGGCGCGGGCCTGGGAGTTGACGGTGGCCTCGACGGCCTACACCAACCACACGCTGCTGCCGGAAGCACTGGAGTCCTGGCCGGTGGCACTGATGGAGCGTCTGTTGCCGCGGCATTTGCAGATCATCTACCTGATCAACGCCGAGCATATCGACGCCCTGCGGGCCAAGGACATCCATGATTTTCGCCTGCTGCGCGCGGTTTCGCTGATCGACGAGGACAATGGTCGGCGGGTGCGCATGGGCAACCTGGCCTTTCTCGGTGCGCACAGCATCAACGGCGTTTCGGCTCTGCACACGCGGCTGATGCGCGACACGGTATTTCGCGACCTGCACCGGCTCTATCCGCAGCGGGTGAACAACAAGACCAACGGCGTGACCTTCCGACGCTGGCTGTTTCAGGTCAATCCGCTGCTGACCCACCTGCTGGTCGATGCGCTTGGCCCCGAGGTGCTGGAGTCGCCGGAAAGCACGCTGGAGCAACTGCAGCCGCAGGCCGAGCAGTCAGCCTTCCGCGACGAGTACGCCCTGTGCCGGCGGCGCAACAAAGAGGCGCTGGCGCAACTGGTGCAGCGCCAGTCTGGCCTGCTGCTCGATACCGAGGCGATCTTCGATGTGCAGATCAAGCGCATCCACGAGTACAAGCGGCAATTGCTCAACCTGCTGCACACCGTGGCGCTGTACCAGGCCATCCGCAACGACCCGACCACCGACTGGGTTCCGCGGGTGAAGATCTTCGCCGGCAAGGCCGCAGCCAGTTACCGCCAGGCCAAGCTGATCATCAAGCTGGCCAACGACATCAGTCGCACCATCAATGGCGACCCTACCGTGCGCGGGCTGCTCAAGGTGGTGTTCATCCCCAACTACAACGTCAGCCTGGCCGAGACCATCATCCCAGCGGCGGATCTCTCTGAGCAGATTTCCACCGCGGGGCTGGAAGCCTCCGGCACCAGCAACATGAAGTTCGCCCTCAACGGTGCATTGACCATCGGCACCCTGGATGGCGCCAACGTGGAGATGTGCGAGCGCGTTGGCGAGGAGAACCTGTTCATTTTCGGCATGACGGCGCAACAGGTCGCGGCACGCCAGCGTCTCGGGCTGGAAATGGGCGATGTGGTTGCCGACTCGGAGCGGCTGGAAGCCGCCCTGGGCGCAATCCGCGGCGGGGTATTCTCGCCGGACGATCCAGCGCGTTACGTCGGCCTGGTGGATGCTCTGCTGTACGACGACCGCTTCATGGTCTGCGCGGATTTCGAGGCCTATTGGGCTGCGCAACGGCAAGTCGACAAGCGCTGGCAGACGCCCAATGACTGGTGGCGCTCTGCCGTGCTCAATACCGCGCGAATGGGATGGTTCTCTTCGGATCGCACCATCAGCGAGTACGCGCGGGACATCTGGCAGGTACCGGTGCCCGCACGCGATAAAGGCTGAGAGCCGTTACTGCTGGACGCGGTGCGCCGGCGTCGCCTGGCCTTTCTTCGGATGCAGGATGCGCGTGACCTGTACGTCGGTGAACTCGTTGGGCCATTCGAAGGTGTGCAGGACACTCAGGTAAACGCGGGCCTGCTCGGGCGTGAGCTGCTCACGGTCGGACTCGACCTCAACGCTGTGTGGCTGGTTATGCAGGATGTAGCTGATCAGATGCAGTGGCTTGGCCATATCGTGCCTCCAGGTTTGCAGGGTGACGAGAAGTAGACCGGTGCAATAGGTTGGCGAGTTCCCGCGATCCGCCGGGTGGCATGCCCATCCGCTAGGGTGCGCCATGCGCACCGAGCCCGGCCTGGCCGCGTTGGTCTTTGCTCGAACCGATACGCATGAGATGCCCTGCACAAACGCGGATCACCGCCCAGCCCGGCTAACCGGGCTGGGTCTCGATCGTTTGTTCGCCACTCTTGCGCAACGTGCGCGCGCGTTTTTCCAGCATCAGGTAGGCGGCGCTGGCCAGAACCAGCGGCAGCAGGTAATACAGCACGCGGTAGGCGAGCAGGGCGGCGATCAGGCTGGCCTGACTGTACTGATGCTGCAGCAATGCCAGGAACACGGTTTCGAGCACGCCGAGGCCCGCCGGAATATGCGCAACCGCAGCGGCCATGCAGCTGATCAGCAGCACGCCGAGCACCGAGCTGTAGGCCGCGCCTTCCGGCAGTAGCCAAAAGATCAGTGCCGCCATCAATGCCCAGTTGCTCGCACCCAGGCATAGCTGCAGCAGCGCCATGCCCAGTGAGGGCAGGGTGATCGAGCGCTCGCCGAAGTGCCAGACGCGTTGCCGCGAGAAGGCGCAGATACCGACATAAGCGCTGACGATCCCCAACAGGGTGAAGCCCAACAACTGCAGCCCTGTCACGCCCAGTGCCCAGCTCTCCGGCAACTTCACCAGGCGCAGGGAGAAGATCACCCCGGCCAGCGCCATGTAGCCCGTCCAGTTGGTCAGCAGACTGAGGCTGAGAATACGCGTCACCGTCGACGCGCTCAGGCCCAGGCGCATGTACAGGCGATAACGCATCGCCACGCCGCCGATCCAGGTGGTGAAGTTCAGGTTGAAGGCGTAGCAGACCATCGCCACCGGCATTACCTGGCGCGTTGGCAGGCGATGGCGGCTGTAACGCCGGCCCAGCAGGTCGTAGCAACTGAACACCAGATAACTGGCGCAGGCGATCAGCGCTCCCACCAGCAGCGTCTGCAGGCTGTAGTCGCTGAGCGACTGGCGTACTTCGCCCCAATCCAGGTTGCGCGCCAGCATGTACAGCAGCGTCGGCACCAGCAGTAGGAAGAACAGCGTTAGTACGCGTTTGCCCCAGCGCATCCAGGGGTTGTTGTTGGCGCCATTCATCCGGTTTTTTCCTCTTCGTAACAATTGGGCTTGTCGACCGGCTCCAAAGGCTTCAGTCGCTTGCGATGCGCCGGCAACCAGCCGGCGATGGCCGGAAAGCGCCGCAAGAAGTGGAAGCACAGGAACACCAGCGGCGCCCGCCACCAGTAGCCGCGTACCACCCGCTCCAGTTCGATGCGCTGGCAGTGCTCGGCTGACAAACCCATCAGGTGGTCATACAGATGCTGATTGAAGGCGCGATCACGGATCACCAGATTGGCCTCCAGATTCAGCGCCAGACTCAGTGGATCGAGGTTGCTCGATCCCACCGTGCTCCACGCGTCGTCCACCAGCGCCACCTTGCCGTGCAACGGCCGCTGGCAGTATTCGTAAATCACCACGCCATCGCGCAGCAGGTAGTTGTAGAGCAGGCGCGAAAAGGCCTGCACCCAGCGCATGTCCGGTTGTCCCTGAAGGATCAGCGTCACCTCCACGCCACGTCGTGCCGCATTGCGCAGGGCGCGCAGCACCCGGTAACCAGGGAAGAAATAGGCGTTGGCCACCACCAGGCGCCGGCGCGCTGATTCAAAAGCTGCCAGGTGCTCGTCTTCGATGTCAGTGGTGTGGCGCTCGTTGTCGCGCTCGAGCAGCATCACCCGCATATCGCCCACCGGCGTTCTCGACGGCTGCACCGGGCTCGGCTCGGCCAGGGCAGGGCGCAACAGGCGCAGCGTGCAGGTATGCAGGTCGGCGACCACCGGCCCCATCACCTCGACGGCGTAGTCCTGTTTAGCCATCTCGCCGAAATCGCCGAGGTGATCGGCCGAATAGTTGATGCCGCCGACGAAAGCGCGCTCGCCATCGATCACCACGATCTTGCGGTGCAGGCGGCGGAACAGATTGGTGCGCATCCCCAGTCGCCGTGGGCTGGGATCGAAGACATGAATCTTGACGCCTTCGCGCGTCAGCGCCGCCACGTATTCATGCTGCAGATCGGCAGTGCCGTAGCCGTCCACGGCGATCACCACACGCACACCGCGGCGTGCGGCCTCGATCAGCACCTCCTGCAGTTCCAGGCCGACCTTGTCTTCACGGATGATGAAGGTCTCCAGCAACACCTCGACGCGCGCCTGACGAATGCATTCGAACACACGCGGGTAATAGGCTTCGCCGTTGATCAGCAACTGCAGCTGGTTGCCGTCTCGCCAGATACCGCTCATAGGTGAATCTCCGCGGCTAGTGGAGCGTGATCGGACAGGTGCGACCAGGGCCGTGTCGACAGCACCTGCGGCCCATGAGCCGTGGCATTGCGGGTGTAGATGCGATCCAGGCGCAGCAGTGGCAAACGTGCCGGGAAGCTCCGGGCCGGTTTGCCATGGCGGTGCTGAAAGGCCTCGACCAGCGCATGAGGCGCGAGCTGGTCATCCGCGCGCAGACGCCAGTCGTTGAAGTCGCCTGCGACGATCACCGGCGCAGCCGGATCGAAGCTCGCCAGCAGATCCAGCAGCAGGCCGATCTGCTGGCGCCGATGCGTTTCGCGCAGGCCCAGGTGCACGCAGACCGCATGCACTTCGTTATGCCCCGGTACATCCAGGCGGCAATGCAGCAGGCCGCGTTGCTCGGTGCCGCTGACCGTGACGTCGAGGTTGTGGTGTTCGAGGATGGGAAAGCGCGACAGCAACGCGTTGCCATGATGGCCATCCGGGTAGACGGCATTGCGCCCGTAGGCGAACTGCGGCCACATGCTGTCGGCGAGAAACTCGTACTGCGGCACGCTCGGCCAGTCATGAAAGCGCTTGGCGTGCAGCGCGTGACTGCCCAGCACCTCCTGCAGGAACACCAGGTCGGCGCCCGTGGCCTGCACCGCACTGCGCAGTTCCGGCAGGATGAAACGTCGGTTGAGCGCGGTGAATCCCTTGTGCGTGTTGATCGTCAGCACGCGCAGACGCTTGACCGGCGTAATGCGGTCGATGATCACCTCGGGGTTGGGGATGGTGCTGTTCATGGCTGACATTTCCATTGCCCGGCGTCGCTCATAAGCTGCCCGGGGTCTTGGAGCGCGACTCGCCTAGCGGATCCGCTGCGGCGATGGCTTTGTCCAGCGCGGCACTGCCCAGCACACGTTCTTCCGTGCCATTGCCGGATGCTTGCTTGGCGGGCTGCAGTTCGACCTTGATCCAGCCACTGTCACGGCGGTCGAAGGCCTTGAAGGCTTCGATGGCGTCGGTCATGGGTTTGACCTGGGTAAGGATCTTCGCCGGGTCGATGCGCCCGGCCTGCACCATCTCGATCAGCCGGGGGATATAGCGCCGGTGGTTGCAATTGCCCATGTTGACGGTGAGGTTCTTGTTCATCGCCTGACCGATGGGAAATTCGCGCGCCTGCTGCGGATAAACGCCAATGATCGCCAGCGTACCGGCCTTGGCCAGCGCGTCGACGGCCCATTGCAAAGCCTGTTCGGGCGCGTCCCCCGGTTGCCACTGCTTGCTTTCGGCCTGGTGCGGCGCATGGCCGTGAGCCGGGCACTGGGCATCGACACCAACGGCGTCGATGGCGCGATCCACACCGATGCCATTGGTCAAGCGGCGCAGGGTATCCACCGGGTCTTCACGGTCGAAATTGATGACTTCGGCGCCCTGGCGGCGAGCCATGTCCAGGCGGTCGTCGAGATGGTCGATAGCGAACACCCGCGAGGCACCGAGCAATTTGGCGCTGGCAATGGCGAACTGGCCAACCGGGCCGCAACCGAACACCGCCACGGTGTCGCCACTGCAAACCTCGGCCAGCTTTGCGCCGAAGTAGCCGGTGGGGAAGATGTCGGAGAGCAGGATGGCCTGGTCGTCACTGATCTCGCTGGGCAGTTTCACCAGGCCGATGTTGGCGTAAGGAATGCGCGCCATCTCGGCCTGCAGGCCATGGAAGGCACCGGTGATTTCCGGGCCGCCGTAGAACGAGGTGCCGGCTTCCTTGCCATTGGGGTTGGCTTCGTCACACTGCGCGTAGTAACCCGCACGGCAATAGGCACAGTTACCGCAAGCGATGGTGGAGGGCACCACCACGCGGTCGCCAATGCTCAGGTTACGCACGTCGCTGCCCAGTGCTTCGACGATACCGACCGCCTCATGCCCGAGAATGGTGCCCTTGCGCATACCGCCCACGGTGCCGCGAACGAAGTGCAGATCGGTGCCACAGATGGCCGAAGCGGTGATGCGGATGACGGCATCGGTGCTGGCTTGAACCTCGGGTTCCGCCACTTCGTCCAGGCGAATGTCACCGACATCGTGGAATACCACTGCTTTCATGACTGTCTCCCGAAACCGGCGTTGCCGGTCTTGCAAACGAATGTCGCCGCACGAGTGCGGCACATGTGTTTTCGAGTGACGGTGGAAAACAGGGGTTCAGGTTTTTTGTTTGGCCGGCCGCTTACCGCGCGAGGCGATCACACCGCGCTAGCTGTTCAGCAGCAGTCCGCGCAGCAGCAGTTCCAGCGCTGCGATGCTCTGCGCCAGGCGCGTCTTGCCGTCGTCGCTGGCGGCGATCCAGAGCGTCGCTTCCTCCAGGCTGCCGTAGATCAGTGCCGCCAGCGCTTGTGGCTCGGCCTTGGCGACGATGCCACGGCGCATCAGCTCGTCGATCAGACGCTGCATCGACTCCACGCACTGGCGCTGCGCTTGCGGTGAGGCGCCGCCAAGCACGGCGCGCGCATCGCGTAGCACGATACGCTGGATGTCCGCCTCCAGAGCCATCTCCAGGTATGCCTGGCAGCGTCCGCGAAAGCCTTGCCAGGGATCCTCGGCGCTGCTGATGATGGGCATGGGCGTCATCGTCGGCACCGTGGATATCGTCAGCGTGGCCTTCGCCGAGCAATTGGGCCGCCCGGCAGCCGCCAGCCTGGTGCTGTCAGCCTATGCCGCGAGCTCCTGCGTGGCCGGCTTGCTGTTCGGCACGCTCAAGCTGGCCATGCCCTTGCACCGCTTGCTGTTGTTGGGTGGTCTGGCGACGGCACTGACGACCTTGCCGCTGCAACTGGCCAGCAGCATCCCGACATTGACGGGGGCCGTACTCCTGGCTGGATTGTTCTTCGCGCCGACCATGATCGTGGCAATGTCGCTGGTCGAACGCCTGGTTCCCGAGCATCGCCTGACCGAGGGCATGACCTGGCTGCTGGCCGGGCTGAACATGGGCATAGCGTTGGGGGCGGCGGTTTCCGGTCGGTTGGTCGACCATAGCGGTGCGCAGGCCGGATTTGCGGTCGCGCTATGCGCCGGCGTCACGGTGCTGCTGGTGGCGGTATGGGGGCAGCAGCGCCTGCGCTCCCCATTACCCGCGCCAACCTGAACCCGTTGCTTGGCCCGCCATGCACCCTGCTCAGCGTTGCAGTTCGAGCAGTTGCAGCGACCGCCCAGCCAATTCCACCACTTCGTGCAGCACCGATGCCGACGCGCTTTGCGCCGTGTGCGTATCGATCAGGCACAGCCAATGGCGCCCGCCGTGCACCTCCGGCAAGCGGAACTCGCATCCCTCGTGCCCGGCATTGAGCAACAGCAGCAGGGTGGCATCGGCGCCGCTGCGCTTGACTCCGGATGGCTGCGCGCGGCCGTCCATGAGCATGCCCATGCAACGGGCTTCTTCGTCGTGCCAGTTTTCCTCGCTCATTTCGCTGCCGTCCGGCGCCAGCCAGGTCACATCCTTGACGTCCAGTTCCTCGTTGTAGTGGCCAACCAGAAAGCGCTGGCGACGCAGGATCGGGTAGCTCTGGCGCAGGGCGATCAGGCGCTGACAGAACGCAGCCAGCTCAAGACCTTCAGCGTCGAGCGACCAGTCCACCCAGCTCAGTTCGTTGTCCTGACAGTAGGCATTGTTGTTGCCGTGCTGGGTGCGGCCGAACTCGTCGCCGGCCAGCAGCATCGGCGTACCCTGGGCGAACAGCAGGGTGGCGAGCAGATTGCGGATCTGTTGCAGGCGCAGGCCGCGAATCTGCGCGTCGTCGGTCTCGCCCTCGCAGCCGTGGTTCCACGACAGGTTGCGATCGGTGCCGTCCTGATTGTTCTCGTCATTGGCTTCGTTGTGCTTGTGGTCGTAGGAAACCACGTCGCGCAGTGTGAAACCGTCATGCGCAGTGATGAAGTTGACCGAGGCGAACGGCCTGCGCCCACGCTGGTTGTACAGGTCGCCTGAAGCGGTCAGGCGGCTGGCCAACTCGGCCAGTTCGCCGCGATCACCTTTCCAGAAGGCGCGCACGTTGTCACGAAACTTGTCATTCCATTCCGCCCAACCGGGCGGGAAGCCGCCGACCTGATAGCCGCCCGGGCCGCAATCCCAGGGCTCGGCGATCAGCTTGACCTTGCTCAGGATCGGATCCTGGCGACAGGCGACCAGAAAACTGTGGCGTTCGTTGAAACCATCGGCGTAGCGCCCGAGGATGCTCGCCAGGTCGAAGCGGAAACCGTCCACGCGCATCTCGGTCGCCCAGTAGCGCAGCGAGTCGGTGACCATCTGCAACACGCATGGGTGGCTCAGATCCAGTGTATTGCCGGTACCGGAATCGTTGATGTAGTAGCGGCGTTCGTCCGGCATCAGACGGTAGTAGCTGGCGTTGTCGATGCCGCGCATGGACAGGGTCGGGCCGCGCTCGTTGCCCTCGGCGGTGTGGTTGTAGACCACGTCGAGGATCACTTCCAGGCCGGCACTGTGCAGGTGGGCGACCATCTCCTTGAACTCGCTGATCTTGCCGCTGGCCAGGTAGGCCGGGTGCGGGGCGAAGAAACCGATGCTGTTGTAGCCCCAATAGTTGTTCATGCCTTTTTCCAGCAGGTGCTGGTCATTGACGAAAGCGTGTATGGGCAGCAGCTCGACACTGGAAACGCCCAGCTCGCGGATATGCCGCAGCAATTCGGGGTTGGTCAGGCCGGCGCAGGTACCGCGGTAGCGCTCGGGCACGGCGGGGTGGCGCATGCTGATGCCGCGCAGGTGCGTTTCATAGATCACCGTGCGATCCCAGGGAATGCGCAAGCGTGGCTGTTCACCCCAGGTGAATGCCGGGTCGATGACCTTGCTCTTGGGTACGAAGGGCGCACTGTCGCGCTCGTCGAAACTGAGGTCGCCATCCGCATCGCCGATGGTGTAACCGAACAGCGCCTCCGACCATTGCAACTGGCCAACCAGCTGCTTGGCGTAGGGGTCGATCAGCAGTTTGTTGGGGTTGAAGCGGTGCCCGGCGTCGGGCTCGTATGGCCCATACACGCGATAGCCGTAGACCTGGCCGGGGCGCGCATCGGGCAGGTAGCCGTGCCAGATTTCATCGGTGTATTCAGGCAATTCGATGCGTTCGATTTCCGTCTCGCCGTGTTCGTCGAACAGGCACAGTTCCACGCGGGTGGCATGCGCGGAGAACAGTGCGAAATTGACGCCCAGGCCATCCCAGCTGGCGCCGAGCGGAAAGGGGGTGCCTTCGGTAACGCGGGAGCGCTGTTGGTTGCGCATGGGGATTACCTCAGGCTTTCGGCGTTTTGGGCGTGCGCGGGGCACGTGGCTTTTTCAACAGGGCTGGCTGCTCGGCTTCACTCAGCGGCACGGTCTTGGGTTTGCTGATGCGCCGTGGCTTGGGTACGGCCGAGAGCTGGGCTTGCGACTCGGCCTCGGCCAGTTTTCTGGCCATCATCCAGTGCCGCTCATGCTGGCCATGGGGACGCCCCTCGGACTCCCAGATCTGAAAGGCAAATTCGCGGATACGCTGTTCATCGGTGCTCATGGCGTGGTTCCTGTAATGACGGGGAATGACTTATTTGAACTCTGCGCCGTAGGGCGGGTGAAACCCGCCATTGACGATCTGGCGGGTCGCACCCGTTCTACGAGGAGCGTCCATCAGCCTGCTCCGGCACGGGGCTCAAGAAGAATCAGGTTGACGGGAAATTCAGCCAGCGCTTTGGCCACTCTCAGGCCAACCTGGCCGCTTTCCGAGCGGCAAGGCCCGAGCAGGCCGGTGGCCTGCCAGGTGCGCAGTTCATCAGGCAGCACCACCGTGGTGTCGCCCCAGTGCTGTGCGGGTACGTGCGGTGTACCGTGCTCGCCCAACAGGCCGGCCGCCAGGCGCGGCACGATCACCAGCAGGTGCTCATCGCCATGGCTGCGCAGGAAGGCCAGTACCTGGCCGGCGTGCTCGCCGAGCACTCCTAGCGGGTGATAGCTGCCCTGGCTGAACAACCGCGGCTGGGCGGCGCGCAGCGCCAATGTCTGTTGGATCAGCCACTGCTTGATGCGCCCGTCCGGCCAACTGGCCAGTTTGCCGGCCGTCGTATCGTCGCTTTGCAGGGCGGACAGGCGTGCCGAGAAATCCACCGGGCGGCGATTGTCCGGATCGACCAGGCTGAAGTCCCAGAACTCGCAGCCCTGGTACAGGTCGGGCACACCGGGTGTGGTCAGGCGCAGCACGCACTGCACCAGCGCGTTCAATGCACCGGCCGGGGCAATCGCGGCCACAGTTGCAGCCAGCTCATTACGCAGAGGTTGCCCGGCTGGCTCGCATAGCAGGCAGCGCAGGAAATCGGCGCAGGCTGCCTCGTAGGCCTCGTTCGGCGCGCTCCACGTGCTGTTGAGCTTGGCCTCGCGCAGCGCCTTGCGTTGCCAGCCAAGCAGGCGCTGCAGATAGTGTTGCAGGCCCTCCGTGTCGTCCGGCCGTAGCCCGAGCGGCCAACTGCCAATAATTGCCTGATAGAGAATGGCTTCTTCGCCACCATCCGGAGCCTGCGCCGTACCGCTGGTGCGCAGCGCCTGTGCCAACTGCCGCCACTGCCTGACACGCTCGGCGTACCAGGCCGCGCGTTCGCTGAGTACTGCCAGTCGGGCGCGGCAATCTTCGCCACGCTTGTGGTCGTGAGTGGCAGTGGCGAGCAGGTTGCGTGGATGCCGCGCTGCACGTTCGCGGCAGGCCTGATGAAAGCGCTCGATCGTCGCGCTGAAATGCTCGGCATCGAAACCGACGTCATAGCGCGACAGCAACACGCCCGCGCGGTACAGGGCGGTGTCTTCGACAGCCTTGGCTGCCACCGGCGAGGTCAATTGCTGGAAACGTGTCAGCGCCTGGGCACGCAGGCGCCGTGCCCGCCCCGGCGGCAGCATTCGAAGGGAGGCACCACCCAACCAGTCGTCGAGATGCGGCAGCAGCGGCCAGTCGGCTTCGGCCAGCGTCTGCCGCGCGCCATCGAGCGCCTGTTGGAAAAAACGGCGATCCTGCTGCGAGCGGCCACAGGCCTGGGCATAGGTGCGATAGACCGGAAAATGCACGATCAGCTCGCGCAGCGCCCGACGGATCGCACCGAGGGTGAGGTCGCGGGTGGCGATGTCATGCCGGGCGACATGCAGCAGGCGTTGGGCGACTTCCTCCAGATCGCCGGCGAGCGATCCCTCCAGCACCAGCCGGCGCGCCCGCTGTACCTCGTCGTCGAAGGCCGTGGGCCGGCCACTGATTTCCTGCCACAGTTTGCCGAGCGGCAGCTCGCCATGTGGGTCGTGCTGCAGCAGCGATACCTGGTTCATGAACTCATAGCCGGTACTGCCGTCCACGGGCCACGCCTGCGGCAGCAGTTCGCCATGGCCGAGGATTTTCTCCACGAAGATGGGGAAGGGCGCGTCGCCACGCAGGCGGCTGATGCGTCGGCGCAGGCGGCTGCAATAGGCCCGTGGGTTGGCCAGGCCATCGATATGGTCGATACGCAAGCCATCGATCAGGCCGCGTTCGATCAGCTCGAACACCTTGGCGTGGGTCTGCTCGAACACCGCCAGGTGCTCGGCGCGCAGGGCGCCCAGCTCGTTGATGTCGAAAAAGCGCCGCCAGTTGATGTCGTCGGCTGCGGTACGCCAGCTGGCCACGCGGTAGTGCTGACGTTCGAGCAGGGCATGCAGGCGCTTCTGCGTTGCCTCGTCGCGCCCCTGGAAATGGGCCAGTAGCGGTGCGACTTTTTCCGCCTGGGCTGCCACTTCGGCGCACAGCCGTTGTGCCTCGGCGCGACTGTCGCTCTCCCGTCCCAGACGTGAGAAGCGCTGACCCAGCGCGCGCAGTGCCGAGTCATCGCTGGCCCGCAGGATGCTGTCGTAACTGGGCGGCGTCAGTGGCAAACGGTGCTCGAAATGTTGCGCATGAAAGCGCCCGCGCTCGGCATCGAAATGCAGCTCCAGCGTGCCTTCGCGCAGCGCCTCGCCGTAGTCGGTGCGCAGAAAGGGCACCAGCAACTGGCCGCTGAGCAGCGGGTCATGCGACTGCCACTGGATATCGAAGAACGCCGCGTAAGGGCTGCCCTGGCCCCATTCCAGCACGTCCAGCCACCAGGGATTGCCGTCGCCACCGACAGCCATGTGGTTGGGCACGATATCCACAATCAAGCCCATATCATGCGCGCGCAGGGTGTCCACCAAGTGCACCAGGGCTTCTTCGCCGCCTAGCTCGGGGTTGACCTGTCTGGGGTCGATCACGTCGTAGCCGTGTTGCGAGCCTGGCCGTGCGACAAGGATCGGCGAGGCGTACAGATGGCTGATGCCCAGCTTCGCCATGTAGGGCACCTGGGCAGCGGCATCGCCGAGGGTGAAGTCCTTGTGCAACTGCAGGCGCAATGTCGCGTGCAACTCAGTCATTGCCGGCCTCCTGACGCGCACGATCGAGGCTGACCAGGCGCTGGCTGGTGGCCGGCTGTTCCAGCAATTCGTTCACCGGCAATGGGTAGCGTCGCCGCCAGTTGGGATGCACATCGCCAGGGCCGGGCAGGTTGGGCTGCTGCTCCAGGCCACAGGCATCCTCCAGCGGCAGCAGGGCCAGCGCAGATGGCGTACGGCCAATATGTTCGATGCAGGCCAGCAGACAGGCATCGTCGTCCGTGCCGTTCACCGAGCCTTGTCGCTCCAGAAGCTGGCGCAGCGCGACACGCTCGCCTGCGCGCTCGGCATGATCGCCTTCCAGTAGCTCCGCGTCCCGTTGCCCGGCCCTGACCCGCCATTCCAGATCACGCCCAGCGAGCCAGCCCTTGATCGTCGGCAGATCATGGGTGGTGGTGGTCGCCAGAGCATTGCCGGGCCAGCGAGCGGCTGGCACGAAACCGATGTCGTCCTGTTCGAACAGCAGTACCCGGGTGCCGAGGATGTTGCGCGCGGCAAGTTTCTCGCGCAGGCCATCAGGCACGGTGCCGAGGTCTTCACCGATGACCAGCGCCCGATGCCGGTGTGACTCCAGGGCCAGCAGACGCAGCAGATCGTCCAGCGGATAACGCAGGTAGGCGCCGTGCTGTGGCTCCGCGCCCTGGGGGATGACCCACAGGCGTTGCAGGCCCATCACATGGTCGATGCGAATGCCACCGGCGTGGGCGAGGTTGGCCTGGAGCATTTCGATATAGGCGCGAAACCCGTGCTGACGTAGCCCCTGTGGCGAGAATGCCGACACGCCCCAGTTCTGTCCCTGGCGATTGAGGATGTCCGGTGGTGCACCAACGGTGACCGAGGGCAGCAGTTCATCCTGGCGTGACCAGGCCTGGCTGCCGGCACAATCGGCGCCTACCGCCAGGTCTGCGATCAAACCGATGCCCATGCCGGCGCCGCTGGCGGTGGACTGGGCAGACTCCAGACCGTGGGCGATCAACCACTGGCAAAAGGCGTGATAGCGCAACTCCTCGCGATGCTCGACGGCAAAGCGGGTCACAGCCCCCTGAACCGGATTGCGCAGTGTCTCCGGCCAGGTACGCCAGTCGCCACTGGCGCCCTCGCGCAGACGCTGGCCATGGATCGCCTCGAAGCAGCAGTGCTGCTGCAAGGCCTCGCCACCGGCCGTGCGAAATGCCTCGAAGCGCTCCAGCAACTTGCCGGGTGTCTGACAGAAATCCTCGTACAACTGGCGGAACAGACGCTGCCGGGCCTGGGCCACGGCCGGCCAGTCGATCAGCTCCAGCGCTTCGAGACGCGCCATCTCATCCTGCAGACCTGCGGCGTGAACCGCGCGTTGCAGGCTCTCGCTACCGAGCAAGGTGACGGGTGCGGCATACAGCGTATTGAAAAACAACCGGCTGGAAGGCGAGTAGGGCCCGAAACGCTGCACATCCGCGCTGAACTGCGCGTGCACCGGGCTCAGGGCAATCGCATCGGCGCCATGGTTGGCAGCGTGCCGCGCCAGATCCGCCACCGCCAGCGTGTCGCCCAGGCCACCATCACCTTTGCGGCGCAGGCCATAGAGCTGAGCCGTCAGGCCCCAGATGCGTGGTTTGCCGCACAGCTGCTGAACCGACAGGCAGGCCGCAGGTGCGACAGCGAGAGTATGTTGGGTATCGCGGATTTCCAGCTGGTAATAGCCCGTCCGGTGCTGCGCCGGCAGGCGTCCATCGCCATCGAGTCGCCCCTCGCTGACATTGCCTTGCTCATCGATCAACCGGTAGAGGCTGTCAGCCGGATAGAGCGTCAATGCCAGCGGCTGGCCCTGATCCTGAAACAGCAGGTTCGCGTCTCCCGGCACATGGCGTGACTGCCTCACTGCGGCCAGGCTGGCGCGCAACTGCTCGGGGCTTTGCGCCGGGTAGCCAAGCGCCTCCAGCAGGCTGCGCTGCGCTTCCGGGCTGACCTGTTGCGGGCGGCCGTGCGCATCGATCCAGTCGATGCACAGGTCAGCGGCCTCAGCCAGCTCGGCCAGTAATCGATCACTCATTGTGCAGGCTCCAGGGTGACCAGGGCGCTGCGTGCCGGCAATCGCTCCTGGCGCAGATCGGCATCATCGATGCGCAGGGTGTACAACCGCTCGCCGTGAACGGCAGGCAAGGGCAGGGATACGTCGCTGGTACCCAGGTTGATAGCGATGCTCAGCGCCGGGCCGTGCCCCAGCCGCCAGCGCGCCAGAACGGCGCCATCGCCGAGCACCTGCGCACCGAGGCTTCGCGCCTGCTGCAAGCCTGGCAGCAGGCGACTGTGACGCACCTGCAACAGGCTGCGGTAGAAGGCCAGCCATTCCCGCTGCTCCGGCTCCAGCGCCGGGGCCAGGTCTGGCTGTGAGCGCTGAAAGGTGGCCAGGGCGTTGGGATCAGCGATGGCCTCGCGGCTGTGCGCAGCGGCGAACTGCGAAAAGTCGGCGAACTCGTTGCGCCGTCCCTCGCGCACGGCATTGGCCAGCTCGTCGTGGTAATCGGTGAAGAACAGAAAGGGTCGCTTGCTGCCCCATTCTTCGCCCATGAACAACAGCGGCACCATCGGGCACAGCAGCAAGAGCACGATGGCCGCCTTCAGTGCATCGGTGTCGGCCAGCAACGTCAGGCGCTCGCCAAAGGCGCGGTTGCCCACCTGGTCATGGTTCTGCAGGAACAGCACGAAGGCGTGTGGTGGCAGATCGGCGCTGGGCTCGCCGCGTGGCTGGCCATGGCGATTGTCCTGGCCCTGGTAGACGAAGCCCTGCTCCAGGCAGGTGGCCAGCTTGCGTGTCGGTGCCTGGGCGTAATCGGCGTAGTAGCTTTCGTTCTCGAAGGTGAGCAGTGCATGCAGGGTGTTGTGGCCGTCATCGTTCCACTGCGCGTCAAAGCCATCACGCAGCAGATGCGCGGCGTTGTGCTCGTTTTCCAGCACCAGATGCACCTGGCGCCGTTGCGGCACTGCTGAGCGCGCGCGTGCAGCCAGCTCCCTGAGGAATTCGTCATCGTCGATGGCGTGCACCGCGTCCAGGCGTAGGCCGTCGACACGGTAGTCCAACAGCCACATCAGTGCGTTCTCGCAGAAGAAGTCCCGCACCTGCGGCTGGCCGAAGTCGATGGCCGCACCCCAGGGCGTCACGCGCTCCTCGCAGAAGAACTGCCGCGCGTACAGCCCCAGGTAATTGCCGTCCGGGCCGAAGTGGTTGTAGACCACGTCGACGAATACCATCAGCCCATAGCCGTGGGCACTGTCGATCAACTGCTTGAGTTCGTCGGGTGTGCCATAGGCGTTGGCCGGCGCGAAGGGTAGTACGCCGTCATAGCCCCAGTTGCGCGTACCGGCGAAGGCATTCAGCGGCATCAGTTGCAGGGCGGTGACGCCCAGCTCGGCTAGGTGCGGCAGGTGCTCGATGACCTGCTGATAACCGCCGAACAGGCCCACATGCAGCTCGTACAGCACCGTTTCGTGCCAGGGGCGACCGTTCCAGTCATGGTGCTGCCAGGCATAAGCGGCATGATCGATGACCTGGCTGAAGCCATGCACATCGTCCACCTGGCGGCGCGAGGCCGGATCCGGCACCGCTCGCTGGCCATCGACCACATAGCGATAGCTGCTATCGCTCGGGCACTCGAGCAAGGTCACGAACCAGCCATCCGCTTGTTGATCCATCGGATAACGGCTGTCGTCCAGCAACTCCAGCTCCACTCGTTGTGCGCTGGGCGCCCAGAGGGCGAAACGCACACGACCATCGGCCATGGGCCGGGCACCATGGCTGTACATCAGCGGATTTCCCTGCGGGCCTCGACATGAGCCAGCAGGCGCTGATACAGCCGGTCGTACGGACGCACGGACTGTCGCCAGTACAGCGGCGCTTGCATGGCATGGCAGCGCATGGCCTCGAACAACGCTGGGTGCTGGTACACCTGCAGGGCACGATCGATGGCCGCGCGATAGCTATCTGTCTGCGCTTCATCGAAGAGAAAACCACTGACGCCATCCTCGATGGTGTCGGCCAGGCCGCCGGTGCGCCGGGCGATGGGCAGTGAGGCGTAGCGTTGAGCGTATATCTGGCTCAGGCCGCAGGGTTCGAAGCGCGAGGGCATGAGCAGAAAGTCACTGCCGGCATAGAGGCGTCGTGCATCGCTCTCGTTGAAGCCGATATGCACCCCGATGCGGCCACGATAGCGCTGGCCCAGCTCGGCCATCGCCGCCTCCAGCGCCGGTTCGCCCTGGCCGATCACCGCGATACGGCCACCTCGCTCGACGATGTGCTTGGCGACGCCCAGGGTCAGGTCGATGCCTTTCTGCTGCACCAGGCGCGATACCACCGCGAACAGCGGGCCATCCGTATCCAGGTTCAGCCATTGCTGCACATAGGCGGCATTGGCACTTTTACCGTCCCACTCACCGGCAGCGAAACCTTGCAACAGATGAGGGTCGCTCTGCGGATGCCAGCTCTCGTCGATACCGTTGGCGATACCGCTGAGTTGGCCCACCTGAACCTTGGCTCGCAACATGCCGTCCAGCCCGCAGCCGAACTCTGCCGTGGTGATTTCCCGGGCATAGCTGCGGCTGACGGTGGTGACGTGCTGGGCGTAGGCGATACCGGCTTTGAGAAACGACAGCCGACCGTGGAACTCCATGCCGTCGATCGAGCAGGCCTGTTCGGGGATCGCCAGCTCACTGCTGCACTGCATGTCGCAAAGGCCCTGATAGGCCAGGTTGTGAATGGTCAGCAGGGCAGGGGCGCTGGCCCCGCGCCAGGCCATGTAGGCCGGCGCCATTGCGGTCGTCCAGTCATTGGCATGTACCAGATCCGGGCGCCACTGGATGCCGGCTTCGCCCATCGCCATCTCGGTAGCAGCCAGTCCAAGGCGGGCGAAGCGAATGTGGTTGTCCGCCCAGTCGTTGCCCTGCGGGTCGACGTAAGGCGAGCCGTCGCGCTCATAGAGCACGGGGTTGAGTAGCACGTAGACGATCAGGCCATCGGCCAGATCCATGCGGCCGATCTGGCAAGGCGGCAGGGCAGCCAGCCCAGGAATCTGGCCGACGATACGGATTGGCCGGCCACTTTCCACCACCTGGCGATAGCCGGGGATCAGCACGCGAATATCGTGGTTGTCCGCCAGGGCGCGGGGCAGCGCAGCGGATACATCGCCAAGCCCGCCACATTTGACCAGGTCGGTGAACTCGGAGGTGACGAACAGCACGCGCTTGCGTTCTTGGTACTGGGTTGGCATCTGCAAGGGCTGCTGAGGGGCTGACGCGAGCGGAGGATAGGAATGAATCAGTGCGGAGGCTGCTGCGCTTGCCATGTCTCTCTCCATGATCGGGGTTGAACGTGAGGTAGACCCAGCGTGGGGTCATGGAGGAGAGCAATCGGCTCAGGTATGCCCACGGCCACCCGCTTTTGCACTCCCCATACTCTTGTGCTGACGGGGCATTTGCGGCAAAGGTTCGACCTTTTTTTGCAAAAGCGAGCCGGGTGAAAAGGTTGAACTTTGAGCACACCGTGAGTTTCCACCGGACACCCAGAAAGACGTCCGGAGGCCGCATCAATGCAGAGCATCGAGCAGGTAGTGAATTTTCTGAGCAAATACAGACTGCGGCTGTGTACCGCCGAGTCCTGCACCGCTGGGCTGATCGCCTCGCTGATCGCGGATGTTCCAGGCAGTGGGGCGGTGCTCGACTGTGGCTTCGTCACTTATTCACCCGAGGCCAAGCAACGCTGTCTGGGCGTTGCTCCGCAGACCATCGAACGCTTCGGCCTGACCAGCGAGGAGGTGGCACAGGAAATGGCCCTGGGCGCCCTCAAGCACAGCAGCGCTGATATCGCGCTGGCCAATACCGGCCTGGCGGAGGCCGAAGACGAGATGGACGGTGTGCAATGCATCGCCTGTGCAATCCGCCTCGATCAACACCAGGGCATCGTCAGCGAGACGGTGCAGTTCAATGGTGCACGTAACCAGGTTCGTCACGACGCGGCCCGCTACGCCCTGTTGCAACTGCCTTACTACTACGAGCGGCTGCGCTCGGCATGAGCCAAGCGCAGGCTAGCGGTCAATTCTCGGGGAGCTTGCTGTTGATCCGCTCGGCATGGCGTCAGTGCGCAAAGCCAGGCGAAGCGGCGAGACAGGCCGGGCAAAATTCAAGTCGAACATAACGACATGGGACTCCCTCAAAAAATGCAGAGCGCGGCTTCGCGCATCTGCAGATAACAACCAGGAGTAGCCTGATGAACGACCAATCGAAAGCCACTGGCAGCAGCCAGATGGCGGGCAGCGACGCTCTCGACAGAGCCAATAGCAACACCAAGCTCGATCAGCTCGATGACTTTCGCGAAGATGCGACCGGCGAAGCACTGACAACCAATACCGGCACTCGCATCGCCGACAACCAGAACAGCCTGCGCGCGGGTGAGCGCGGTCCGACGCTGATGGAAGATTTCATCATGCGCGAGAAGATCACCCACTTCGACCACGAGCGCATCCCCGAGCGTGTGGTGCATGCACGCGGTGCGGCGGCACACGGCTACTTCGAAGTCACCGATGCCGCCACCGACCTGACCTGCGCGTCCTTTCTCAGCGAAGCGGGCAAACGCACCCCGGTGTTCGTGCGTTTCTCCACCGTGCAGGGGCCACGTGGCTCGGCGGACACGGTGCGCGACGTGCGTGGCTTCGCCGTGAAGTTCTACACCGACGAAGGCAACTTCGACCTGGTCGGCAACAACATGCCGGTGTTCTTCATCCAGGATGCGATCAAGTTTCCCGACTTCGTCCATGCCGTGAAGCCCGAGCCGCACAACGAGATTCCCACCGGGGCGTCGGCGCACGACACCTTCTGGGACTTCGTCTCGCTTACCCCCGAGTCGGCGCATATGGTGCTGTGGACCATGTCGGATCGGGCGATTCCGATTGCCTACCGCGCCATGCAGGGCTTTGGCGTGCACAGCTTTCGCCTGGTCAATGCCGAGGGCCAGAGCAAGCTGGTGAAGTTTCATTGGCGGCCCAAGGCTGGCGTCTGCTCGCTGGTGTGGGATGAAGCGCAGAAACTGGCCGGCAAGGATCCGGACTTCCATCGCCGCGGCCTCTGGGAGGACATCGAAAGAGGTCTCTATCCGGAGTGGGAATTAGGCCTGCAGGTCATGGACGAGGAGGACGCACAGCGCTACGGCTTCGACCTGCTCGACCCGACCAAGCTGGTGCCCGAAGAACTGGTGCCGGTGCGCGTGGTCGGGCGCATGGTGCTCAACCGCAACCCGGACAACTTCTTCGCGGAGACCGAGCAGTCGGCATTCCATATCGGCCATATCGTGCCGGGCATCGATTTCAGCAACGACCCCTTGCTGCAAGGACGGCTGTTTTCCTATACCGATACCCAGCTGCTGCGCCTGGGCGGGCCCAACTTCAATGAAATCCCCATCAATCGGCCGCTGTGTCCGTTCCACAACAACCAGCGTGATGCGCCGCACCGCCAGCAGATCAACAAGGGCAGGGCGGCTTACGAACCCAACTCCATCGACGGTAACTGGCCACGGGAAACGCCACCGGCTGCCAGCAAAGGCGGCTTCAGCTCGTATCCGGAACCCTTGAGCGGAAACAAGGTACGGGTTCGCTCCGCCAGCTTTTCCGACCATTTCTCGCAGGCCACGCTGTTCTGGCGCAGCATGAGCGAGGCCGAACAGCAACATATCGTCGACGCCTACAGCTTCGAGCTGTCGAAGGTCGAGCGCAGCTTCATTCGTGAACGTCAGGTCAAGGAGATACTGGCCAATATCGACCCGCTGCTGGCCATTCGCGTGGCCGAAAACCTCGGCATCGACCTGGACAGCACGGCCTCGGCGACCTCCGACGACAGCGCTGAAGTGTCACCTGCGCTGAGCCAGGTCAACCTGCTGCCTGGGGATATTCGCGGCCGTCGTGTGGCAATCATGCTCACGCCTGGCTGCAAGGCAGATGAAGTCGGCTGCCTGATCAAGGCGCTGGAGAGTGCCGGCGCTGTGGCCAAGCTGTTGGCGCCATCGGTTGCTGCACTGAAGAGCTCCGATGGTCAGCCCATGCAGCCGGACGGCTCGTTTGCCACGGAGCCCTCGATTACCGTGGATGCGGTATTCGTACCGGGCGGGGAGTACGTGCTCAAGACACTGCAAGGCGATGGCGTGGCCAAGCATTTCCTGATGGAAGCCTACAAGCACCTCAAACCCATCGCCCTTAGTGGAGAGGCGGCTCACCTCGCATCGGCCCTGGGCCTCGAAGAGGATGATGGTCTGGTGACAGGCGACAGCTTCGACCCGCTATTCACCCGTTTCGAAAACGCCCTGAAGCAGCACCGCATCTGGGAACGAGAGGCCCGCGCTAAGGCCATTCCAGCCTGATCCGCTACAACGCCACGACGTCGCCGCAGAACTTACTGCGGTTCGACGTCGGTAGGCGTTGGACGCTCGTCTGCATGATCTGCTGGGCGCAGCGGCACCTGCCCATCCAACTGTGACCCCGGGTCTTCATTGCCGGGGTCATCGTCCAGCCAGTGATCCTCAGTAGGTGACGGCTGATTCAGCGTGGCTTGTTCTTTGTTCGTGCCCATCGTTCATGCCCTCTTCATAAGAGGTTCGGGCGCAGACCTGGCAGGTATGCGCGCACTCTTGGCAGTGTAGGTCAGCGTACAGCGCGCATTCCTCCGCACAGGCCAAACAAGCAACTCGGCATAGCTGGCTTGCCACCACCGCATAGTCGCTATGGCGCAGCATTAGCGTCGCAGTCAAGCGACAAAGTTCTGCACAGTCACGGCACAACTCGATGCATCGACTGTGCTCGGCATTTTTACCGGCTAAACAAGTCGCTGAACAATATTCACAGCTGTTCGCGCAACTGCTGTAAGCAGTAATACGATCAAGATAACTATACTGATCTCTCATTTAATATCGCGCCTGTACAAGTGCTGTAAAAGCAAGCGCCTTATTGCGCACTACCCGAGAAAAGCGCAGCGCAATATGCTGTTGAAGCCAATTCACTTGCTGTGCTCAGGTGAACTTGGGCCATCGCCATGACCTCGCGGCCCGGCAATACCCCAGAAGATCAAGCCGATAATCGGGACTATCCATATGAATAGCGCCCAGAGTGTTTTGGTGCCGACTGGCTTATCACTGCGAAAAACGCTGATGATTGCCCACAGCTCGACCAGAATGATGATGGCCGCGAGTGCCATCCCGAAGTAGATGATGAAGTCCAGCATATTCGTTCCTCCTCAAGCAGGCCTACAACAGTCGACAGCCACCCCGTTCATTGGATCAGTGAATCGGGATGCGGCGGCAGTAAGAAAGCTTGAGAAGGATCGAAACCGGCTAGTTAGAACGAGTGATTCGACTTGTTCACTTCGATTATCAGGTTCTGCGGTTTGTCCGTGTTCTTGCTCGGCACCGAACGGCCATGACCGTCCTGGCACGTGAGAATCGAGCGGCTGAACTCGAACGCCTCCTCAGACCGCGGCGAGGAGGCCTTGTCGGCCGCGCAGTCCTCGCCACAGTGCCCGTCGCCTATGACTTCGGTGTGCACCTGATAGCAACTTGCATCGATTTCCTGCAGCGAGCGCTGGCCTGCAGAAGCCGTGGCCTCCAATGGTGGCGGAGGAAACACGACTATCGATGTCGGGTGGAAGGGGTGCCACACCAAGAGCACTACCAGGCAGGTGGAGCCGGCCACGTATGGCCATTCATGACTCACCTGATGGCGAGAGGGCATGTGTTTTCGGATCTGCCCGATCAATGTGCGCTTGTCTTGAGCAGATGCTGGCTCATCACGTCTGTTCATGCGCGTTCTCCTCAGAGCTTCTCGAGCTTTCTCATTGCCCATAGGCGAGAACTGCGCGTGCGGTAAATCGGCTCGCGGGAGTAGGTTGGCAAATCGCTGATATTGCAGTGCTTGACAGCTTCGTTGATCGACTCGGCATCCGTATCTAGCGTCATATCGAACTTGATCAGACGAATCACTTCCTGGGTGGAGCAATTAGAATCAATGACTCGAGTGAGTCTCTTGCCATTGTTATCCACTGTCAGTAACACGCTTCCGTCTGGGCGTAACGTCATATTGACATCATATGCGGACAACTCAGACCTAATACCATTTAGATCGTATCTCATGAGAACCTCCTTTTAATAACACCAATGGAAAGTAGCGAAATATCTACCCTGCCCTAACTATTAGGACGATCAGTATCAATAAATATTAAAGTGCCATTACTCGAGAGGGAGTTGCATGTGTTGCGATAAGTGTGACAAACGGGGCGGAGATTTTTTCAGGAGACTTTCAATCGAGAATATTCTCGTTTTTTTACAAAATGTTATCGGCGTAAAAAGTGAGAGTTTCGTCTCGTGACAGAAAAAAATAGATTGAACCACTGCCTGTGAATGGCGTCGCGCCAATACAGATAGTTCCAGCAGGGCAGTGAGTGAAATATTAGTGGGGATATTTCAGTAGTTTCTTTTACTGCACTTTTGCATGGGCAATATCAAGTAAGAGGCATGTACAACTATCTTGAATATTCGAGCGTATTTCACGCTCTGGTCGCAGCGTCCTGACGCCGCCAGATGCGCGCCAACCAGCGCCAGGTGATCCAGCCAGCGGCAGCCAGATAGACCAGGCTGCCCGGCACCCACATCAGCAGGCCGGCCAGTTGCTGGTCGGCCAGGTCGCGCGATTCGCCATAGAAGGGCGTGTTGCCGAAGGTCAGCAGGGCGCCTAGCAGGCCGGTGTGCATCAGGGTCAAAAGTATCGCCATCAGTGCGTGCGGCACCTGGTTGGGGCTGGCGCGCAGGCACGACCACCAGAACAGCCAGGCGCTGAACAGGAAACAGGCGTGCTCGACCACGTGCCACCAGGTATTTTCCAGTGCCAGCATGTACAGGCTGGGGGTGTGCCAGACCCAGATCATCGCGCCGTGCAGCATGGCCAGCGCTACCGGGTAGCGGCCAGAGCGCAGGATGCCCCTATACAGCGGCTGGATCTTCGGGCCGAGCGCCGTGCGCCATTGCGGCAGCGGTCGGGCAAGGGCCCAGAGCGGGGCGATGACGATCATGAACAACATGTGCTGAACCATGTGCAGGCTGGTGCTGGTTTCCGCCCAGTCGTCGATTGGGCCGAATACCGCCAGCACGGTGGTGACCATGGCCAGGTGCATCCACAGCGCCTCACGGCCGTGCGGGCGTACCTTGCGGCAACCGACGATGTACAGCAGCCACGCCGCGCCAAGCAGCAGCGCGCTCAGCCAGACCGGCAAGCGTTCTTCGAGGTGGCCATCGAGCAGCCCATGGGCAGCGGCAAGACCGGGGAGCGAAGCAAGCAGAACACTGCAGATCAAACGCATGGCGGAAGGCTCAGAGTCGGAATGGCGATGAACAGGGTGGCGATGGCGCCGATCAGATGAACGCCCGCAGCCAGTCGCGCGGCGAAGCAGCGGGCAGGGCGCTCGGCTTCACGTCTGGCAGCCAGTTGGAACAGGCGCGCCAGCCCCAGCAGCAGCGCCATGGTGAGCAGGCTGAACAGACCAAGCACGGCATTCAGCCAGTTCCATTGGCCTTGCTCCGGTGCGGGCGGGGCAAGTGAGCAGCCTACCGACAAACCGCCGTACACCGCGACGAACCACAGGCTCCAGATTACCAGCCCGAGCGGGATATGGATGGGGTTGTAGGGCGAGCGCAGCGGCTGCATCAGGCTCCTCCGAAGGTCGGCGGGAACAGCACCACCGAGCAGTAGGTGATCCACAGCACCACCAGGTTGTATTGCCAGAGTTGCTCGACCACCAGTGGCTCGTAGGGCGTCTGCACGCAGACGTAGCCGTGGTGCACGCGCAGCGCCTGCAGGGCACTGAGAATGGCAGCCAGTACGCAATGCACCAGGCTGTAGACCAGCAGCACCACGATCACTGCGTCATGGGCGGTGGCGCGCGGTGCCAGATCGCCGCCCAGCAGCGCCCACAACAGCAACGCCGATTGCAATAGGCCGATAGAGGCGATGCCGACGAAGCAGGTCAGCAGCGTGCGCGGTTCACCCTGGCCTTTGCGCAGCCGCTTGAGCACTGGTCGCTGCCAAAGCACCGCGATGGCGAGCAGCACGCCACTGGCCAGCAGCAGGCGTTGATCAATCACCGGCGCATCGGGCACCAGCCAGTTGGGCGACACCGTCCACAGGTAGAACCAGCCGAACAACAGCGCCAGGTACAACGCGCCATTGGCCAGCAGGGTCACGCCCATGCCCCACAGGCCCGGACCGTCGCAGGTGCGTGAGTGCAGCGGCGGCTCGCCGGGCTGAACCTTGGCATCCGGCGCGGCCTTGGGGTGGGCGCCGTTCTCCCAGCTCCAGCGGAAAAGCACCACCAGCGCGGCGATGGTGGCCACCAACGATACCCAGTAGAACTTGCTCAGCAGGCCGAGGCAGACCACCGCGATGAACAGCGAAGCGATGAAGGGCAGCCAGCTGTTGCCAGGCAGGTGGATGATCTCGCGCACCTTGCCGGTCAGCGGTTCGACACCCCAGGTTTCCCGGCGACCGTGATCGATCACCGTCAGCGCGTGCTCGCCACGGGCGATGCTGTCCGGCAGATCCGGGTTCTCCCACAACGGGTGGCGCTCGGTAACCTTGGCCAGGCTGACGAAGTTGTAAGGGCAGGGCGGCAGGCTGGTGGCCCACTCCATGGTGTCGGCCTTCCACGGGTTCTTCGGCGCGGGCTGGCCGAAACGAAAGTGCAGGACGATGTCGAGCAGGATGGTGGCGATCCCCATCGCCATGATGAAGCTGCCGATGGACGACACCAGGTTGGGCAAGTCCCAGCCCAGACCGGCCTCGTAGGTATAGATACGCCGCGGCATGCCCATCAGCCCTGTCCAGTGCATGATCAGGAAGGTGACGTTGAAACCGATGAACACCAGCCAGAATCCCCACTTGCCCAGGCGCGCCGATGGCATGCGCCCGGAGAAATGCGGCAGCCAGTAATAGATGCCGGCCAGCAGCGGGAAGAACATGCCGCCCACCAGCACGTAGTGCATGTGCGCGACCACGAAATGAGTGTCGTGCACCTGCCAGTCGAACGGCACCAGGGCCAGCATCACCCCGGTCAGCCCGCCGCAGACGAAGATGATCAGAAAGCCCACCAGCCACAGCATCGGCACGTGGTACTGCGGCCGGCCCAGCCACAGGGTGGCGATCCAGGCGAACACCTGGATGCCCGTTGGCACCGCCACCAGCATGCTCGCGGCCGAGAAGAACGCCTGCGCCAGTTGCGGAATGCCCACGGTGAACATGTGGTGTACCCACAGGCCGAAGCTGATGAAGCCAGTGGTGAGGATCGCCAGCACTACCCAGCGATAGCCCACCAGCGGGCGCTGGCAGAACACCGGCAGCAGGGTGGAGACGATGCCGGCGGCCGGCAGGAAGATGATGTACACCTCGGGGTGGCCGAACAGCCAGAACAGGTGCTGCCAGAGGATCGGGTCGCCGCCACGCGCGACTTCGAAGAACGGCAGGCCCATGGCGCGCTCCAGTTCCAGCAGGATGCTGCCGAGGATCAATGGCGGGAAGCCGACCACGATCATCATCGCCATCACCAGGATGTACCAGGCGTAGATCGGCATCTTGTTCAGCGACATGCCTTCGCCGCGTGTGCGCAGGATCGACACCACCAGCTCGACGCCCGCTGATACCGCAGAAATTTCCACGAAGGTGATGCCGATCAGCCAGAAATCCGAGTTCGGCCCCGGCGTATGCACTGCACTCGATAGCGGCGTGTACATGAACCAGCCGGCCTTCGGTGCGATGCCCAGCAGCAGGCTCGCGCACAGGATCAGCCCGCCGAACAGGTAGCACCAGTAGCCCAGCGCCGACAGCCGCGGGAATACCAGGTCGCGTGCGCCAAGCATCTTCGGGATCAGGTAGACCGCCAGGCCTTCCATCATCGGCACGGCGAACAGGAACATCATCACCGTGCCGTGCATGGTGAAGACCTGGTTGTACATGTCCGGTTCGAGGAACTCGTAGCCGGGTATCGCCAACTGCGTGCGCACCAGCATCGCCAGCAGCCCGCCGAACAGGAAGAAGCCCAGCCCGGTGAGCATGAAACGGATGCCGATGGTGCTGTGGTTGACGATGGTCAGGGCTTTCCAGCCGCGCGGATTGCCCCAGACGTCGTTGAACTGGTCGTGCAGCTGATCCGGATCGAGTGCCTTGTCGGTCTTGTCGTTGCTCACGGTGCCAGGGTCTCCAGCCAGTCTGCGATGGCGCTGAGGTGGTCGGGGTCGATGTCGTCATTGAGCGGCATGGCATTGCCGGGTTTGAGCCGCTGGTGCTCCTGCAGCCAATGCAGGATCGCGCCGGGCTCGTTGGCCAGCACTCCGGCGCCGAGACTGACGCGCGAGCCAAGGTCGGTGAGGTCTGGTGCGCGTTGGCCCTCGGTAACGCCGGCAACGCGGTGGCATTCGCCGCAGCGCTCGGCAAAAGCGTCTCCGGCCGCGCCGGGTAGGGCGCTTACGTGTGGCTCGCGACGGGCCTGTAGCCAGGCCTCGAAGTCGTCGTCTTCGTGGGCCTGCACGTTGAGGATCATGTGGGTGTGTTGGGTGCCGCAGAACTCCGAGCACTGGCCGCGGAAGGTGCCGGGCAGGTCGGCTTGCAGGCGAATCTTGTTGTGCCGCCCAGGGATCATGTCGATCTTGCCGCCCAGGCGCGGCACCCAGAATGCGTGGATCACGTCGGCGCTGGTGACGTCCAGATCCACTGGCCGGCTCACAGGCAGGTGCAACTGATTGGCGGTGACCACGCCGCTGTCCGGGTAGCGCACCTCCCACCACCATTGGTGGCCGATCACCTCGATGCGCAAGGGCTGCTCGCCGATCAGGGGTAGCGGCAACATGCGATGGCCGATGGGAATGCCGAAGATCAGCAGCAGGACGATGCTCACGCTGGGCAGTATCAGCCCACCGCCTACCAGCCAGCGCAGGGTGATCACTCGCGCGCGTTGCTCATCGACCTGGCGCGGCGTGCGCCGCATGGCATGCACCCAAAGGGCGGTGACCACCACCAGCACCACCGTGGCGAAACCACACATCACCCACCACAGGATCGCCACCTCGCGGGCCATCGGGCCGGCCGGGTCGAGCGCCGATTGCGGCCCGCTGCACGCGGATATAAGCGGAACTGCCAGCATCAGCGTGGTCAATTGCAGGCAAGGGCGGCGTCTTTGGCGGTGCCAGGTTTCTTCATTCACCTGCTCAGGGAGGCCGGGATGGCCGAAATCAACGAACCTATCGTCAGCCGTGCAGCCATTGCCGGGCATCCGTTGCACCCGATGATGATCCACTTTCCAGTTGCTGCCTTGCTCGGTCTGGTGGCCAGTGATTTGGCCTACCTGTGGCTCGGTGATCCATTCTGGGCGCGCGCAAGTTTGTGGCTGGTAGGCGTCGGTGCATTCGGCGGTTGGATCGCCAGCGTGGCCGGGCTGGTCGATCTGCTCACCGTGACCAGCATTCGCCAGAAGATCACCGCCTGGTGCCACGCGATCATCGCCGTGATGATGCTGTCGCTGGCTTCGCTCAACTGGCTGCTGCGCTACGCGGGCCCGGAGCAGGGTATGGAGAGCTGGGGGCTGTACCTGTCGCTGCTGACTGCGGTGTTGATCGCCCTGGCAGCCTACCTGGGCGGACGTCTGGTGTATGAGCACGGCGTGGGGGTCGACACGAATTCGTGAGTACCGACTTGCAGATTGGCTGAGCGCTGCTTCATGCATGTCCGTGGGTACTCCTCATTCAGAAGGGTTTGGCCAAGACCAACCAGAGCGTCGCGCTGATCAGCGCGACGATCAGCACGCCGATCGCCAGGCATTCGCGGCGCAGTGCAGGTTCCGCAATCTGCTCGATACGTAGGATCAGCACGCCACACAGGGCATGGCAGATGACCATGCCAGCGACGGTGGTGAGCTTGACGATCAGCCAGGCATCGAACAGTCCATCACGCATAAACAGTGCCGTACCCGAACCGATGGCCAATAGCGCGGCTGGCGTCGCGATCAGGTTGAAGACCATGCGGGTGAGAGGGATGTGGTCGCGATAGAACAGGGCATCACTGCTGCGCGTGCCGGCCGCGATCAGCGCCGGCAGATAGAGCAGGGCGCCGCACCAGCAGATCAGCGCCATGAAGTGCAGCAGTTTGAGCAGCGGCATGAATTGCGCTCCTTGCGTCCATTCTTGCGAGTTGCCTGGCGGGGCGGCTCACGTTTCTTTTACTGCCTGACGCAGTGTGAGTTCGGCCCATTCCGGGATCGGCCGGTATCACGTCTCCCTGATTGCATGAAAAAAGAAAGAGCCGCCGCAAGGAGAAGGAGGGAGACGACGCGGCGGCCCAGGGGAAGCGCAATCGCAGGTTCGAATATGGTTGGCGCACATACGCCCAGAGCTCCCCTGTAAGGAACAGAGTCTCGTAGCGGCGTAGCGTTCAGGTTTTTTATGGACGTCGTGACTGGGTTGCACAAAGAAAGTTGAAACCCTCAAGACGAGTTCCACTCCTTGAAGATGAAGGGCCGTCAAAGGCGCTTCATTGGCAGAGGAGAGCATCATGAGAACTCACGTCGTGCATTTCACTGCGCCGATCAACTCCTACACCTGTGGGCAGTTGATCGACAAATGCAGCCAGGCCATCCACCAGGGTGCGGACGAACTGGTCATCAAGATCGCCACCATGGGCGGGGAGTGCAGCTACGGCTTCTCCCTGTACAACTTCCTCATATCCCTTCCGGTACCGGTCAAGACCCATAACCTGGGGACGGTGGAGTCGATGGGCAACATCATCTTTCTCGCCGGCGAAACGCGCACCGCCTGCCCGCACAGCAAGTTCCTATTTCACCCCTTTCATTGGACCGTGAGCGGCGCAGTCGACCACGCGCGCATGTCCGAGTACGCCATGAGTCTGGACTACGATCTGCAGCTCTATGCCACCGTCGTCGGTGAGCGCACTCAGGATGCCGAAGCTCCGCTCAACGTCCTCGATTGCCTGATGTCCGCACCGCGCATTCTCAATGTCGAGGACGCGCTGAAAGCGGGGCTCATTCACAGCGTCGACTGTCTGGGCATGCCGGCGGAGTCGGTCAACTGGTGCGTACATGCCTGAAGCGCAGTCTGGCGACCGCTTGGAAAATTCCCTGAACGAACCTTACAAGCGCCACGTCGGATTCCATGTACCCCCTCTGGGGCGACTTTCCAACCAGCATTGGCCGTAATCACGGCCTGGAGGCGAATCATGGATATCGCAGACGATCGCAAAGCACTGATCCGAACCCTCAACAAACTGATCGAAACCTGCAAGGACGGCGAGGCCGGTTTCAAGGTCTGCGCCGAGGACATCAAACGTCCGGACATCAAGCAACTGTTCACCCAGCGCTCGCGTCAATGCGCCGAGGCAGCTGAAGAACTGCAGCGCGCCGTATTGGAGTTCGGCGGTCAGCCGGAGGACAGCACCAGCATCGGGGCGGATCTGCACCGTCGCTGGGTCGACTTGAAATCGCTGGTCACCGGCAAGGATGAGGCGACAATCCTCAACGAAGCCGAGCGTGGCGAGGACGTAGCCAAGGAGCGCTACAGCGAGGCTCTCAGCCAGGATCTGCCGACCGATATCCGCGCCATCGTGCAGCGCCAATACGAAGGGGTGTTGCGCAATCACGATGAGGTACGGGCACTGCGCGACGTAGAGCGTGCGCGGAGCTGACTCATCGTCGGCCAGGGGCGCGCACCACGCGCCGCCTGGCCCTTAATGCCCGTCCCAGGCTCACTGCGCGAACGTGACGGGAGGCGTACCGCATGCCCACGCTGAACAAGACCATCAGCCATCTCAACCATCTGCAGATCGCCTGCATGGATGGACAACAAACCTGCCGCCAGCTCGCCGGAAGCGCTCAAAGTGCAGAAGTGCGCGATTTCCTTGGCGAGCGCGAGCTGGAATATGGCGCATTGATCACCTGCCTGCACAGCCAGATCACCACCTATGGCGGCCGCCCCGCACAGCACATCAGTCTGGTCGGACTTTGGCGACACTGCTGGTGGTATGAGGTGAAGTCGCTGATCATGCCTGTCGATGATCGAACCAGGCTAAATACCGCGTTAGAGCTTGAAACACAGGTCAGGCGAGGCTTCGAAACCCTGCTTGCACAGGAGCTTTCACCGGAATTCCGTCAGCAACTGGCTGAACATCATCAGCGGGTGCTAGATCGCACGAGACAGCTGCAGACAGCACTCGAGCAGTGGCCACATCTTGGCATGCTCAAAACCGAGTCGGGTCAGGACTGAAGTCCGGCAGCGGGGAGAGGGTGCATGCGTTCATCAAGAGCCGTTCCAGTTGAGCGCGCTCCCATGTACTCAGCAGTTCGAGCGGATCAGTGCCGAAATATTGCGATGCGCTGAAGGCGTAGGCACGCCCATTCGGGCAATGGCAACTGTCGCAGTAATCCAGCGTTCCCCCCTCGCCATATAGCCTGATCACCCAGCCATCGACCTCTATGGTCATCAGACCGTCATTTGGTTGTGGCGAGCGATCGACACGGCGCATGACGCGGACACCCAAGGCGATCTCCCGCAACACCTGACAGGCCTCGCGAGCAGTGAGCGTGTCGTGATTCATTGGTACAGGGTCACTGGGTTTCCTCATGCCTGAGGGTTTGCCTGGGGTTCATGGCCTTTGATCCTTGAAGTAGGGAAGGGGACAGTTACTAAATCAGATGTTACGCCACGCTCAAGTGCGCAAGCTGTTCGGCATTACTCGCGTTATGCCTTAAAGTAGCCGGTTGCCGAAAGAACCGTCATGGCCATAGCCATGAAGGGCTTTCATTCTTTGCATATTAAGTGTGGTGAAGATGAACAAGCCTTTCATTTCTCTGTGCCCTGAAATTACTCGGGCACACGCGCTGAAGCTGATGGATTGGTTGGAAGATGAGCGAGTCACCTGTTATCTGAGCGATTCGCGTCATGTTTCCCGCTCCATCGAGCAAGCCATCGATCGGACTCAATTGCCGATCCTGACCCATCTATTCAACCGGGGCGGCCGATTCTTCATGGCCTATGACCGGCATGACGAGCCGGTGGGCTTTGTCCGTCTCATCAAGACCGGCTCGGATTGCGAGATAGTCCTGGTCATCGGAGACAGCGACAAATGGGGGCGGAACCTCGGCACCCGTACGATCCACGAAGGCATGAAACTGGCCTTCCTCGATATGCGGGCTGAAAAGCTCATCGCCAAGATCCACCCGGACAACGCGCGCTCGCTGAAAGCCTTTCTGCGCAGCGGCTTTGTGCTTGAGAGCGAAACGCCGACATTGAAATCATTTTCCATGACGGCGGGAAGCTATCTCCAGTTCTTGCGCGAAGGCGCCGCTGGCGACGCCACGGGGATCTACATCACTGAAATCGACAAGGCCAGGCTCGAGAGTCTGATCATGTTCGAGCAAGGCCCGGCCGTTGTTGAACTCGAACATGAGCTTGAGCGCGCCATAGTCGTCAAGCCGCAGCAGGTGGCGCGCAACGTCGTCACGATGAACTCCAGAGCCTTACTGCAGCTGGACGACGAAGAGATCGAAGTGGCATTGGTCTACCCGGAAGACGCAGACAGCAGCGCCGGAAAGCATTCCGTGTGCTCTGACCTCGGCGCCGCCATCCTGGGCTATCAGGAGGGAGACGCCATCGACTGGCGAATTGCTGATCGAACCCGCCGGATAGAGATCAGGAAAGTGCTTTACCAGCCGGAGGCTGCAGGCGACTTCCACCTGTAATTACGGCTTAGCCCAGTGTTCATCCATCAGGCACGGAGATTTCCCGAAAGACGGGGCTCGTTCCGTGCCTGATATGGACGAGGGCGCGCATCGAGATGCTTGCACGAGAAGCGGCACTGGACGTCGAGTAGGTCATACGGCTTGTTAATTCATATAGGCAATTTAACATAATATACATTATGCGAATATATGGTGCTTCCTGTGTAAGGCTTCTTGCTCACGTTTGGCTCAGTCTTCGCCTTGATCTGTAAGGAATATCAAGCCACCAGCTTTCGAGACCAATACCTCCCCATAACGAACAGTTTCACGATAGCTGGAAGAACCAATGCACGAAGCTTGGGCCAAGACTCTTCGTTTCGTTCTTGGCGGCCAGCCAGACTCGATTTGCGCTTCTGAAGTCGTTCACCGACAGGACTATGGCTGAATCCAAAGCTCACGATCTGGTTGGCTAAATCACTCAGGAAATCCTGGAGATCCGTCTGGATTGGCATGAGATCCGGATTCTCCACCGTGAGAGCACGTGCGAAGTATTTGCTCTGGCTTGTGATCTGCCACGCCCTATCGCTTACGACCTAAAACGCATCGTCGTCAGCCATTGATAATTTTTGAAATATAAATCCATCACTAAAACGATTCCTGATTTCTGCCGGGTCAACCGCTTGATTTCTGAACCAAATACCAAGGAATACCCAATGAGTACGGCATTATTTAAAGAGGACGCCAGCGTCACTCATTTCATCAATATCGGGGCTGAAAAAATCTGAGGCACATTGTTCGCGGGCTACAGCCATGAAAATTTCTGAAGCCCTGCTATATGTTTTTGTCATGGGTTCATGACAACGGAAGTAATGCCAGAGCCCTTCTGTCAAACGGATAGGGATGTCACTGCCCATGACGATTTCTGCAAAGGTTTCCTCGCTCGCTCAACCTGTCTCTCTCAGCGCCGAACGCACCTTGGGTAGCACCCTCTCTCTAAGCGAAAGCAGTAATGTCGCTCTGGATCTATCCCCCGACGCCATAACCAGTTACTCCCGTGACGGCAGCGATCTGGTGATCCGCATGACGGATGGCGAGACGCTCCGCATCACCAATTTCTACATCGAAGGCCAACCGCCCAGCCAGCTCTATCTGGTCAATGCCGAAGATGAACTGTTGCTGGTCGAGCTGGGTCCGGTCTCACCGGAAGGATTCATGGCTGCCAGCTACGCCTCGGAGGAAGTCGCAGCTGGCTTCGAGTCGCTGACGGCCGCCGGAGCCGCAGCTGGAGGTGGTCTCGGCACCACTGGCATGTTACTGGCCGGTGGCCTGGCTGTTGCTGGAGGCGCTGCCGCTGCCAGTAGCGGTGGGGGCGGAGGCAGTGGCGGTGATAACGGTGGGAACAACGGCGGTGGTGATGATGACGGCGGAGACAACGGCGGTGGTGATGATGACGGAGGGGACAACGGCGGTGGCGATGATGACGACGACGGCAACCCGCCAACGCAACCCGGCTCAGCTACACCGCCGAGCAATGTGAGCCTGAGCAGTGATGGCCGAACCATCACCGGTCGTGCCGAACCGGGCACTACTGTAGAACTGGATATAGATGGCGACGGAGTTCCCGATTACACCGCGCTCGTGGATGTGAACGGCCAGTTCACCATCAACGTTCTGCAGCCGCTGAACAACGGAGAACAGCTGCAGTTGCGGACGCGCCTGGCGAACGGAACCCTGAGCAGTCCGACCACCCTCTCCGCTCCTGACGATATCGCGCCTTTGCGCCCCAGCAACCTGCAGGTGTCCACCGACGGCTCCCAGGTCAGTGGTCGTGCCGAACCGGGCAGCACAGTCAGCATCGATATCAATGGTGACGGCCAGCCCGATGCTTCGGTACTCGTGGGCCCCAGTGGGCAGTTCGTGATTCCACTCAATCCACCGTTGAGCAATGGTGAGACCATCACCGTGGTAGCCAGGGATGCAGCAGGCAACACCAGCCCCAGTGTCTCCCTGACCGCACCGGATACCACCCCGCCGCCGCCACCCGTACTGGATGCGAGCAACGGCAATATCGTTACGGGAACCGCCGAAATCGGCGCTTCCGTGGTCATCGTGGTCGTCGGTAATGCTGCTGTTTCCGTGCCCGTGGACGCGAATGGCAACTGGACTTACACGCCGAGCTCCCCGATTCCCGATGGCACCACCATTACCGCCACCGCTCGTGACCAGGCAGGCAACAGCAGCACAGCTGTTTCCGTCGATGTGACCAGCAATATTCCCAATCCGCCCGTTGTCATCGTTGCCAATGGCAATGAAATCAGCGGTACAGGGTTGCCCGGTGCCGCGATCGAGATACGCAATGCCAATGGTGTGCTGATCGCGCCGGTTGTTCAGGTCGGCGTGGACGGCAGGTGGTCGACGACGCCCACGGGTTTGTCTGCCGATACGCCGATCAAGGTCGTGGCAATCGATCAGGGCGCACAGAGCGCTCCCGCCAATCTAACCCTGGATGTCACTCCGCCCAGCGTCAGCGTGATCAATCACACTGCGACCCAGTTGAGCGGAACCGCAGAGCCTGGCAGCAGCGTTCAGGTATCTGTGGGGGGGAGTTCTCTGGGTGTGGTGGTGGTCGATTCGCAAGGTAACTGGAATCTTCTCCTCTCTCCCGCCCAGCCTGATGGGGCGCAACTGTCAATTACGGCACGGGATGCCGCTGGCAACGTCAGCGCCCCGCTCACCACGACAGTCGATGCACAACCGCCTGCCGCGCCGACCGTTGCGTCGATCACCGCCACCAGCATCAGCGGTACTGCCGAGCCCGGCAGTGTCGTGCGCCTGGTGGATGACAATGGGCGGGGGCTGGGCGAATTGAATGTCGGCCCGAGCGGTGCCTGGAGTTTTACCGCGAGCCCGCCACTTGCCGAAGGCACCGAAGTGACCGTGACCGCGCGTGACCCGGCGGGCAACACCAGCCCGTCGACCACGGTACGCGTCGACACCACGGCACCTGCTGCCGCCACGGTCGAGCCCAGCAACGGCACTGTATTCACCGGTACGGCCGAGCCTGGCAGCAGCGTGACCATCACCGGCCCGGGTGGTGCTCCTATCGGCCAGGTGACGGCCGACGTCAACGGTAACTGGAGTATCACGCCCTCCCCAGCCTTGGCTGATGGCACCCAGGTTTCCGTGGTGGTGCGGGATCCGGCAGGCAATGCCAGTGCACCGGTGAGCGCCACTGTCGACCTTACCCCGCCGCCGCCGCCGGTTATCCAGCCCAGTAATGGTGACGAAATATCCGGTACTGCCGAGCCTGGCAGCATGGTGACAATCAATACCGGAGGCACCCCGCTCTCCGCAGTTGCCGACAGCAACGGCAACTGGAGCGTGACAGTCGTTCCGCCATTGGCCAATGGCACGGTGATCAACGCCACCGCCACAGACGCCGCTGGCAATGTCAGCGGACCCTCGGCTAATACCACCACGGACAATACCCTGCCAGATCGACCGATCCTCAACCCAAGCAATGGCAACACCATTACAGGTACCGCCGTCTTTGGCGAAAGCGTGATCCTCACCGATGGCAACGGTAATCCCATCGCGACCGTCACCGTGGACAGTGGCGGCAATTGGTCTTACACCCCTACCCCCGCTCTCGCTGATGGCATGCATGTGATTGCCGTGGCGCGAGACGGCAGCGGTAACCTCAGCGCCCCGATCCAGATAGTGGTGGACGCTGTGCCGCCGCCGCCAGCACAGATCGATGCCAGTAATGGCTCGCAACTGAGTGGAACGGCAGAAGCCAACAGCACCGTGCTGATCACAGGGCCGGGTATCAATGCTCAGGTGATGGCAGGCTCCGACGGCAAGTGGGTCTATAACGCCGGCCCAGGCCTGCCGATTGCCGATGGCGCTACTGTCAGCGTCACAGTGCGCGACGCCAGCGGCAACACCAGCACACCCAGCACTAGCGTGATCGATGCAGCGCCCCCCGCTGCTCCTGTGGTCGCAGCCAGTAATGGCGCCCTGCTGAGCGGAACCGCCGAAGCGGGCACGCAGGTGATCCTGAGTACCGTACCAGGTGGCCAGTTGGCCATCGTCAACACCGATGCCAACGGCAGGTGGTCGTACGCGCCGCAGCCGCCGCTGGCCAATGGCATTCAGGTCAACGCGGTAGCCCGAGATGCAGTCGGCAACACCAGCACCAGTGGTAGCACCACCATCGATGCTCAACCTCCGGCAGCCCCGCAGATTTCGCCCAGCAATGGCAGCGAAGTTCGCGGTACCGGCGAGATTGGCGCCACCATCAACCTGACCAATGCCAGTGGCACCATAATCGGCACCACGGTCGTCGATGGCAGCGGTAACTGGGCTTTCACCCTGAATCCGGCGTTGCCCAACGGTACCTTGATCGGGGCCACCGCCACCGATGCGGCCGGCAACCTGGGCCCGGCAGCCACGACTACAGTCGACAGCATCGCACCGTCGGCACCGACCATCGACCCCAGTACCGGAACCACGCTCAGCGGTACCGCCGAGCCAAACAGCACGGTGCGACTCGTCGATGGCAACAACAACCTGATCGGCAATGCGATCACCGATGCGTTCGGCAACTGGTTTTTTACCGTCACGCCGTCGGCGCTACCCAACGGTACGGTGGTCAGTGCCGTGGCAATCGATGCTGCCGGCAATATCAGCCAACCGGTCAGCACCACCACCGATAGCGTGGCTCCAACCCTGCCCGGCATCACAGCCAGCAATGCGACCACTCTCGCCGGTACGGCGGACGCCGACAGCACGATACTGCTGACCCTGCCCAACGGGGTTGTGGTAGAGGTGCCAGTCGATGCCAGCGGCAACTGGAGCTACTCGCCTAACCCGCCGCTCGCAGACGGTGCGCAGGTCAGCGTTTCCGCTCGCGACGAGGCAGGTAATATGGCCGGGCCAATGGCGGTGACCATCGATGCCCAGCCGCCTGCACCGCCAAGTGTCGCCCCCAGCAACGGAACCCTGCTGGAAGGCACCACCGATGCCAACTCGGTGATTCTCATCACCATCGGCAACGGTGCCCCCATCCTGATCACTCCCGGCCCCGGTGGCGCCTGGTCTTACACGCCGAATCCGCCTCTGGCCGAAGGCACGCAGATCACCATCGTGGCCCGTGATGAAGCGGGTAATCTCAGCACGCCAGTCAATCCGGTGATCGATACCACGCCGCCCTCAGTCACGCTGGAGCTCAGCAATGGCAGCGTCCTCACCGGGCTTACCGAAGCGGGAGCCAGTGTTGCCATTTCCGTGGGCGGCAGCCTGATCGACACGGTCATTGCTGGCTCGGATGGCCGCTGGACTTACACCCCCACTCCAGCGCTGGCCAATAACAGTGCTGTCAGCGTGGTGGCTAGCGATGCTGCCGGCAATACCAGTAGTCCGGCGACCGGTACCACCGACAACCAGGCACCGAACGTATCCATTGCGCCCACCAATGGTGCGACGCTCACAGGCGTCACCGAAGCCTTTGCCAGCGTCACCATCAGCAGCGGTGGCGTTGTACTGGCGACGGTCACCGCAGACAGCGCTGGCAACTGGAACTACACCCCAGCTACCCCCCTGGCAAACAACGCTCAGGTCAGCGTCACCGCGCAAGATGCGACCGGCAACACCAGTGGGCCTGCGACCGCCACGGTCGACAGCCAGCCGCCTGCGCCACCGACCATCAACCCCAGCAATGGCACCGAGATCGTTGGCCGCGCAGAGCCTAACAGCTCCATCAGCCTGACCTTCAGCACAGGCGCAACGGCCGGCCCGATCAGTGTCAACGGCAATGGTGACTGGAGTTATACCCCTCAGCCTGCATTGCCTGACGGCACCACCATCTCCGCAGTCGCATCGGATGCCGTTGGTAACACCAGCCAGCCCGCCAGTACGGTCGTCGATGCGGTGCCGCCGCCGAGTCCGGTCGTTCTGCCGAGCAGCGGTACTTCCATCAATGGCACTGCTGAGGCCTACAGCACCATCACCTTGTCCATCGATGGCGTTCCTCTGCCGGGAACCATCACAGTGGATGCCAATGGCTACTGGCATGTGGAAAACATTGGCCCGCTGGCCGACAACGCGCTCATCGAGGCCTGGGCCACGGATGCGGCGGGCAATATCAGTGTGTTGCCTGGCACGGCCACGGTGGATGCCGATCTGCCTGATCCACCCGTGATCAACCCCAGTCGGGGCAACATCATCACTGGCACTGCAGAGGCCAATACCACGGTCGAGCTGACCATAAACGGACAGAGCGTTCTCGTGTCCGTTAATGGCATGGGCGCCTGGAATCACATACCGACTACGCCATTGGGTAATGGTGTGCAGGTCACGGCGGTGGTGATCGATGCCTCCAACAACCGCAGTTCCCCCGCCACCCTGGTGATAGATGCAATGCCGCCGGCCATTCCAGTGGCAGAGGCGGCCAATGCCACGACGGTCATCGGGACGGGCGAAATCGGCTCCACGGTAGTGGTCAGGCTTGGCGCCACGATCCTGGGTAGCGCCACGGTAGGCGCCGATGGCAAATGGACGATCACCATTGCGACCCAGAGCAACGGTACGCCGCTGGTTGTCGAAGCACGGGACAGTCTGGGCAATACCAGCAACTTCACCGTGGTCGTGGTCGATGCCGTCGCACCGGCCCTGCCTACCATACAGGCAACCAACGGTACCCTTCTCAGCGGCACGGCCGAAGCCAACAGCACGGTCATCATCAGTGTTGGCGGTGTTCAGGTCGGTACCGCGCAGGTCAATGGCTCCGGCAGCTGGAGCTTTACCGCTAGCCCACCGTTGTCTGGAGGCAGCACCGTCGAGGTCGTGGCGCGAGACGCTAGCGGCAATATCGGCCCGGCGGCCTCGACCGTGGTGGACGCCACACCACCACCGCCACCGGTGGTTAACCCGAGCAACGGGATCACCCTGTCAGGTACTGCTGAAATAGGCAGCACGGTCATCCTGCTGGTCGGCGGCGTGCAGATCGGCAGCGTCCCGACCGATGGCAGCGGCAACTGGATCTTCTCGCCCTCCCCGCGCCTGGCCGATGGCGTGAAGGTGGACATCAAGGCCCAGGATGGTGTCGGCAATATCGGTGCATCCGCCAGCGTGACGGTGGATGCCGTGGCACCTAATGCCCCGATCATCAACCCAAGCAACGGGATCGTTATCAGCGGCACGGCCGAAGTGGGTAGCAGGGTCATCATCCGCGATCAGAGCAATCAGGTCATTGCCGACCTCACGGCCGACGTCAACGGTAATTGGAGCTTTTCCCCGGTCGTCCCACTCACGCACGGCAGCCTTGTTTCCGTCACCGCCACTGATGCTTCCGGAAACGTCAGCACCGCTGGCAACGCGGTGGTGGATGCCCAGGCACCCTTGACGCCAACGGGGCTGATATCCGCCAACGGTACCCTGTTGACCGGTATCGCCGAGGCCAACAGCCAGGTCTCCGTCCTGATAGGCGGTAGCGGCACTCCCATCCTGGTCACTGCCGGTAGCAACGGCGCCTTCACGGTACCGCTGTCACCTGCGCTGATCGCCGGCCAGAGCGTACAGATCACTGCCACCGATGCCGCAGGCAATACCAGCACGGCAGCCCTGGTTCAAGCGCCCAATCTGACGCCGCCGGCCATCGTCGTGGCCGAAGCCGTTGACACCTACATCAACGCTGCCGAGATTGCCGATGGCATCCAGGTGCAGGTCGGCCTGCAAGCCGGCATGCGCGTGGGCGATAGCGTAACGCTCACGTTCCGCGGCCAGGGTGGCTTCACCTTCACCCAGACGCACGTAGTCACCGCCGCCGAAGTATTGGCTGGCAGTTTCTCCGCCACGCTCACGCCGTCGGGCGGTATTGGGGCTTATCCGCAAGGCGCCGCCACGGTCACGGCCCACGTGAACAATGGTGCGGACGGAGCGCCGGTGAACTTCGTCATCGACACCATTGCACCGGCGACTCCCGTGCTGTCGCTGGTTGGCAGCCTGTTGAGCATATCCGCCGATCCTGGGGTTGCCCTGACGATCACCGTCAATGTCGGAGGCGTGACCGCAACGCAGACGGTGATCGCCAATAACGCTGGCATCGCCTCGCTGAACCTGCTGACCGGTCTCAACATCGGCCTGACCTGGGATCAACTGATCAGTGCGCAGATAGGTGTCTCCGCTCGCGATCAGGCGGGCAACCCGAGCAACATCGCGCAGATAGGGCTGGGGGTGGGCACCAATCTGCAACCGGTAACGGTTGGCAATTTCGCGGTGGATGCCAGCCTCAACCCGCTGTCGCCCAAGCTCGGCGTGACAGGCACCACGGCCGCCAATGCCAGCCTGATCATCGAGGTGATCTCCCCTGCCCTCAACGTCACCCTGTCACCGATCATCGCCAATGCCAGTGGCCATTTCTCGCTCAACCTGCTCAGCCCCAGCGTACTGAGCCAGCTAGGGCTGAGCATTACCGGCCTGCTCAATCTGGGGCCGGATCTGCAGTTGCGGATCACCTCCACATCGCAAGGCAAGCAAAGCGCGAGCTATCTGGTCGACCTCGATCCACTTGGCCTGCTTGGCTTGACCATCGGGGCGATCACCGTCACCGGGTCGGCACTGGATGACATCCTCTCCGGCACGGCTACCAGCGCCGAGCGGATCGTCGCCGGTGCAGGCAATGACCTGATCCTCAACGTCGGTTCGGGCGATCGGGTGGAGGCCGGCTCCGGTAACGACACGATTCAGATCACTGCCACCAACTTCGTCAGCATCGACGGCGGCAGCGGTTTCGACACCCTGCTGTTCACCGGTGGCATCGACATCAACTTCAACAGCTTTGCGCTCGGAGCCATCACCAACATCGAGCGTATCGACCTGGGCGTTGGCGATGCCGGCAGTACCATCACGCTCACCGCCGCCCAGGTGGATGCACTGACCGACGGCGGCAACACTCTGCAGATCACCGGTGAGGGCAACGACATCGTGCAGGTCAGTGGTGCAGTCTTTCAGAACAGCCAGATCATCGACGGTATCCGCTATCAGGTTTACCAGTTCGGCAATACCACGCTGCAAATCGAGGAGAACACCGTCCAGGTCATCGTATGAATTCGAAAACCGCTTTCGCCTTTGGCGTAGCGCCTGCTTTGCGAAGTGTGGCGCTCGTCATGATGTTGGGATTGCATCCGGGGGCGGTTTTCGCCCAGGAACTGGTAGATGCAGTAAAGGCTGGACTCGCCATTCACCCCGAAGTGCGCGCCATGATGGCAGATCGGGAGCGGGCCGGCACCGAAGTGGAGATGGCCAAGAGCGGCTACCACCCTGCCCTGAGCCTCTCGGCCGGACCGCAGGAGTTCAATTTCGGCGACGTGGTGTACGACGCCACGGTGTCGCAGATGCTCTATGACTGGGGGCGGGTCAGGAGCAAGGTCGACCGTGCCTCGGCCGCGCATCAGCAATTATCGGAAAGCCTGCTGGTGACCCGTGACGATGCCGCGCTGGACATCATCGAGACCTACTTCGATGCCCTGCTCGCCGAGCGTCGCCTGGAGGCGGTACGCCTGCATCTGAACGACCTCGATGACATCCTGCGCATGACCGAGGCCCGTGGCCAGGATGGCTATTCCGACCGTAGCGAGGTGGATCGCGCGCACCTGGAGATGACCCGTGTCCGCGAGCAGCTGGCGATGGAAAAGGGCAGCCTGCAGAACGCCCGCAACCAGTACCGCGTGCTGGTCGGCACCGACCCGCAGGAACTCAGCGAGCCCAGGCCGATGTCGATGGCGCGTTATCTGGCAGCCAGCGACCTGTCGCGCATCATTACCCAGTCCCCGCTCTATCAGCGCAGCGTGCAGGACACGGCCCAAGCCGAGGCCGAACTGCGGGAAACCAAGGCTGCCCTGCTCCCGCAATTGAACCTGGAGGCCACCGCCCTGCGCCGGGAGATCGGCGGCCAACTTGAAAACGACTCCATGATTGCTCTGCGTCTGCGCATGGACACGCTGCAGGGGCTGTCCAACTTTCAGCGCCCGACCGCCGCCCAACAGCGCCTGGAATCGGCGCAGTGGAGCCAGGATTCCATGCAGCGCGATATCAGTCGCAAGCTGCGCAACCTGTTCGACACCGAGGAAACTCTGCGCTGGCGTGAAGAATCGCTGCGCCAGCAGGTTGGTGAGTCGGATCAGGTCAGCGCGCTCTACCGCGAGCAGTTCGAGGTAGGCCGGCGCGACATCATCGACCTGCTCAACGTCCAGCGCGAGCGTTTCGAAGCCGTGCGCCAGCTGGAAACCCTGCGCATCGAGCGCCTGCGTATCGAATACCGTGCAGCAGCCCAGATCGGCCTGCTGGGCGCACTGCTGGAGAACCGCCTCAATGACGTCTGACGTTCGCCCGCCCCGGCAGAACAGGGATCATTTGCGCGATGGCCTGGTTCTGCTCTGCCGGGAGCTTGGCCATCCGCTCAGCGAGAACGAGCTGGTCGATGGCCTGCCCATGGAACAGGGGCGCCTGCCCTTGCGCCTTGCGCCCCGTGCCCTACGCCGCGCGGACATCAATGCACGTGTCGAAACCGGCCAGCAACTGCACGATCTGAAAGGCTACCTGCTGCCAGCCTTGTTGCTGCTCAACGATGGCCGCAGTGCCTTGCTGGTGAGCGTGCAGGACGAACAGGCCGACCTGCTTCTGCCGCAAAGTGGTGGTGGCCACGAACGCATCGCGCTGGACGTGCTGGAGCCGATGTTCAGCGGTGTCGTGGTATTCGCCAAACCCCGCTATCGCGACGACGGCAGGGCTGGCGACCTGGCTCAGGGGCAGCAAGAGCACTGGTTCTTCGGTGCGATCAAACAGATGCGCCGCTCCTACCTGGAGGTGGCCGTCGCTGCCATGGTCGCCAACCTCCTGGCCATCGCTTCAGCCTTGTTCGCCATGCAGGTCTACGACCGAGTGGTGCCCAACTCGGCCTTCGATACCCTGTGGATACTGGCCAGCGGCGTAGCTCTGGCCATCCTCCTGGAAAGCGTGCTGCGCGTACTGCGCGGCCATCTGCTCACCAGCATGGGCAAGCGCATCGACCTGCGCCTGTCGACCCTGCTGTTCGAGCGTGCCCTGCAGACCCGCCTGGCTGCCAAGCCGGCATCGGTTGGCGCCTTCAGCTCGCAGATTCGCGAATTCGAGTCGGTGCGCGAGTTCTTCACCGCCTCCAGCGCGGCGGTGATCAGCGACCTGCCATTCGTGGTGATCTTCCTGCTGATCATCGCGGTAATCGGCGGCCATCTTGTCTGGGTGCCCGTCATCGCCGTGCTGCTGATGCTCCTCCCTGCCCTGTTCGCTCAGGGCCATCTCGCGCAGCTGTCGCGGCAGAACCTGCGCGAAGGCGCGGTGAAGAACGGCATCCTGCTGGAATCCATCGAACACCTGGAAACCGTCAAGGCTGCACGCGCCGAGGGGCGCTGCCTGAAACTCTGGGAAAACCTCACGGCCCAACTGGCGGGCAGCTCGGTAAAGACCCACAACCTGACCTCGGCCCTGAGCTATGGCGTCAGCCTGGTACAGCAGATGTGCTATGTCGGTGTGGTGGTGTTCGGGGTCTACCGCATCAGTGACGGCCTGCTCACCATCGGTGCACTGATTGCCTGCTCGATCCTCTCCTCGCGCGCCATCGCGCCGTTGTCGCAGAGCGCCTCGTTGCTCGGTCGCTGGCAGCACACCAAAGTCGCTCTGGAGGGGCTCGATCAGATGATGAGCGGCCCCGTCGAGCGTACGGCTGGCCGCAGTTATGTCCGCAAACCCCGGCTGACAGGCGACTACAAGGCTCAGGCGCTGGCCCTGGCGCACGGTGAAGGCCCGACGGTCGTCGATATTCAGGCATTGCACATACATGCAGGGGAGCGCGTCGCCCTGCTTGGCGGCAACGGCGCAGGGAAATCCAGTTTGCTGCGTCTTTTCGCCGGTCTTGCCGACCCGAGCTCCGGTCGACTGCTGCTCGACGACGTGGGCATCGAGCAGATCGACCCCAGCGACCGCCGGCAGAACATCGGCTATCTACCACAGGACGTCGCGCTGCTCTATGGCACCCTGCGTGAGAACCTCAACCTGGAGAATGCCGACCTGAGCGATGACGAGCTGTTCGAGGCGCTCGACGGCGTAGGCCTCGGTGAATGGGTGCGTAACCATTCGCTGGGGCTGGACATGCCGATCCAGGGCAATGCCAGCCTCTCCGGTGGGCAGCGCCAGGCAATCGGCTTGGCCCGTGTGCTGCTGCAGGATCCGCCGATCGTGCTGCTCGACGAACCCACCGCGGCCTTCGACCAGACCAGTGAGAAACACGTGATCGAGTACCTGCGTGAGTGGCTCAAAGGCAGAACCCTGGTACTGGTGACCCACAAGAAGAGCATGCTCGAACTGGTCGAACGAGCCATCGTCATGCGTCAGGGCCGGGTAATCATGGACGGTTCGCTGGATCAGGTGGTGCAGGACAATCGCGTGCAGTCGCCAGCGGATGCGACTGACGCCAAGGAGGTCATCCATGGCATCTGACGAACGCCTGCGCCGCGCACTGGAAGACCCGCTGCTCAGCGCCACCCACCCGGTGTTCCGTCCGCTGATGTGGACGATCCTGTTCACTGTCGGTGCCTTCATAGCTTGGGCGATCTGGGCTGAACTGGACGAGGTCACCCGTGGCGATGGCCGCGTGGTGCCATTCAGTCGTATCCAGAAGATCCAGAGCCTGGAAGGCGGCATCCTCGACCGCCTGCTGGTCGGCGAAGGTGACATGGTGCGTGCCGGTCAGCCGGTGGTACGCCTGGACGAAACGCGTTTTCGTACCTCCTACCAGGAGACGGTCAACCAGGCCCAGGCCCTGCGCGCGACCATCGCTCGCCTGGATGCCGAAGTTCTCGACCATGACAGCATCGGCTTCCCGGCCGGCATCGCGGCAGACAGCGCCCTCGCCCGCTCGGAACAAGAGCTTTTTCGCTCACGCCGCGCCAAGCTCGAAGACAGTGTGCGCTCGCTCAATCAGCAGATCGGCCTGGCCCAGCGCCAGTTGAACCTGGTCGAGCCGCTGGTGGCCAAACGGGCGGTGAGCCAGATGGAGGCGCTCAAACTCGGCCAGGAAATCGCCGGGCTACGCGGCAAGCTCACTGAAGTGAAAACCGCCTATTTTCAGGACGCCTATACCGAACGCGCCAACAAGCAGGCCGAACTCAGTGCCCTGGAGCCGATCATCCTGCAGCGCGAGGATCAGTTGCAGCGCACCGAGATCCTTTCGCCGGTCAACGGCCGGGTTAATACCGTGCTGATCAATACCCGTGGCGGCGTGATCCAGCCTGGCGAGCCGATCATGGAGGTGATCCCGATGGAGGATCGCTTGCTGATCGAGGCCAAGATCAAACCACGGGATGTCGCCTTCCTGGTTCCTGGGATGCCGGCCAAGGTCAAGATCACTGCCTACGACTACAGCATCTACGGCTATCTCAACGGCACGCTGGAGCAGATCAGCGCCGACACCATTTCCGAGGATACGCTGCAGGGCAAGGAGTTCTATTACTCGGTACTGATCAAGACCGATGGTAGCCAGCTGATGCGCGGCGGCGAAGCGCTACCCATCATTCCTGGCATGGTCGCCGAGATAGACATCCTGTCCGGCAAACGCAGTGTGATGAACTACCTGTTGCGCCCTCTGGTGAAAGCGCAGTTGTACTGACTGGCGCACTTGCAGTCGTTGCTTGGGCTGGCCTGCCAGGAATTCAGTCTTTGCGCTGGCCAGCGAAGAACGCCCGCACATTGGCGAAAGCTTCGCCAAAGTAAGCCTCATAGCTGTGCCGTTCGACGTAACCCAGGTGCGGCGTGCAGAGCACACGCGGGTGCGTGAGCAGCGGATGGTCGGCGTGCAGAATCGGCTCCTGCTCGAATACATCCAGTGCCGCCTGGCCGGGTCGGCCACGCTCCAGCGCGTCGAGCAACGCACCGGGGGCGATCAGCTCGGCGCGGCTGCTGTTGACCAGCAAGGCACCGGGTTTCATTCGCGCCAGATCCGCGGCCGTCACGCAGTGCTGCGTTGCCGGCACCAGGCGCAGGTGCAGGGTCAGCACGTCGGCCTGCTCGAAGAACGCCTCACGCGAGGCTGCGGCTTCATGGCCATCGGCCACGGCAGCCTGACGGGATGCCTCGCTGCCCCAGACCAGCACGCGCATATCGAAAGCCCGCGCATAACGCGCCAGACGTTGGCCGATCTTGCCATAGCCCCAGATGGCCAGCGTCTGACCATACAGGCGCTCACCCAGGTTGACCTGCCACTTGCCGGCATACAACCCGTTCATGGCCTCACGCAACTGGCGTCGGGCATTGAGGATCAGCGCCCAGGTAAGCTCCGCTGCCGCGATGGGCGAACCAGTGCCCTCGGCCACCGTCACGCCACGCTCGCGGCAGGCCTGCAGATCGATATGCGGCCCTGCCCGTCCGGTCTGGCTGAGCAGCTTCAGCTTGGGCAAACGCTGTAGCAGCGCTGCGTCGATGCGTGTGCGCTCGCGCGTCAGCACCAGCGCATCGGCATCGGCAAAGCGCTCGGCGAGCACCTCCGGATCGCTGGCATGGTCGTGATACACCTGCACATCGAAGCCTTCGAGCAACTGGAAACAATCCAGTGACTGTACGACCCGTTGGTAGTCTTCCGGTATCACGACACGCATCTGGGAACGCTCCTTTGAAATGGATCAGGCCATGCTGGATACACGGGCCTGCTGGCGACGTGCACGCCAGGCGCGCCAGAACGGCAACGCGATCATCACGCCAACCAAGGCCCACACACCCCAGGTGATCGGGCTGGCGAACAGTATCCCGATTTCGCCGTTGGACAGCGACAGGGCACGGCGCAGATTCTGCTCCATCAGCCCGCCAAGGATGAAGCCCAGCAGGATGGCCGAGAGCGGGAAATCCATCTTGCGCAGTATGTAGCCGAAGATGCCGATGACGATCATCAGGAACAGGTCGAAGGTGGTCGCATGTACCGCGTAGACACCAATGGCCGTGATGATCGCGACCGCAGGCACCAGCGCCCAGTAAGGCACGGAGAGGATCTTGGTGAAGATCTTGATCATCGGCACGTTCATCACGATCAACATCAAGTTGGCGACGAACAACGAGGCGATCAGGCCCCAGACGATCTCCGGCTGGTTCTGGAACAGCAGCGGACCGGGCGTGATGTTGTACAGGGTCAGCGCACCGAGCATCACCGCCGTGGTACCGGAGCCCGGCACGCCGAGGGTCAACATCGGCACCATGGAGCCACAGGCCGAGGCGCTGTTGGCGGTTTCCGGCGCAGCCAGGCCACGCAGATCGCCTTTACCGAAGGTGTTGTCCTTCACCGCCATGCGTTTCTCGGACATGTAGGCCACAGCACTGGCCAGCGTCGCCCCGGCGCCTGGCAGGATGCCGAGGACGAAACCGAGCAGACCGCTGCGCAGGTTGGTACCCAGAACGAAGGCGCCTTCCTTGAGGTTGAACAGCATGCGGCCGCTGGCCTTGATGGCCTTCTGACCCTGATGGGTTCGTTCCAGCAAGACCAGAATTTCGCTGATCGAGAACAGGCCGAGCACCAGCACCACGAACTGGATGCCATCGGCGAGGCCGAGGCTGCCGAAGGTGAAGCGGTACACGCCGCTGTTGGAGTCGATGCCGACGCAAGACAGCAACAGGCCGATCAGCGCCGCAACGGCAGTCTTCAGCGGCTTGTTGCCCGCCATGCCGGCCAGGCAGGTGATGGCGAACACCATGAGCACGAAATACTCGGCCGGGCCGAAAGCCACGGCCCACTTCGCCAGCAAAGGCGCGAACAGCACGACCCCGATGGTGGAAATCAGGCCGCCGATGAACGAGCTCCAGGCAGACAGCGACAGCGCAACACCCGCCTGGCCGCTACGTGCCAGCGGATAACCGTCGAGGGTGGTCATCACCGCCGAAGCTTCGCCCGGGATGTTCAGCAGAATCGAGGAAATACGACCGCCGTATTCGCAACCCAGGTAAACGGCAGCGAGAAGAATCAGGGCACTTTCCGGCGGTAATCCGAGGGCGAACGCGACCGGAATGAGCAAGGCCACGCCGTTGATCGGACCCAGGCCTGGCAGCAGGCCAACCACGGTGCCGATCAAGGTGCCGCACAGGGCCGTGACCAGGTTGTAGGGCGTCAGGGCGACACCGAAGCCCTGACTGAGATAACCGAGAGTATCCATGAATCAGTTCTCCAGGGACGAGAGGATGCCGAGCGGCAGAGGAACGTCGAGCGCCTTGTCGAACAGCAGGTACAGGCCAATGGCCAGAACCGTGCCGCTGATCAGGCTTTGTGGCCAGCGGCCGCCATAGAGGCGCCCCATCCCGATGCCGAACATCACGCTGGAGAGAATGAAACCGAGGGTTTCGAACAAAGCAGCGTAGAGCCCCATCATCACCAGGCAGATGGTGACCTTGACCAGCACATCGCGGGTCATCGGCGGCTCTTCGCCGTGCGACTCGGTAGCAGGCTTGAACAGCAGCTGTACGGCACCTGCCGCGATCAGCAGAAGCAGCAGCAGCGGAAACGCCTTGGGGCCGACTGGTTCATAGGAAAAGGGAGCGCTGTATCCCCAGGCGGCTATCGCCAGGACACAGCAAAGCAGCAGGGTGACACCTGCGAAAATACGATCTTGCATAGCGGGCTCCGCGAGAAAGCGCCGCCCGAGGGCGGCGCCGTAGGCATCATTCAACCAGGCCGAACTCGCGTCCCAGCTGCCGGTACTCTTCTACCTGGACTTTCACCAGATCATCGAGCTCCTTGCCATCAGCATGGAACGGCAGCACATCGCGATCAGCCAGATAGCTCTGGAACTCTTCGGAAGCACTGAGCTTGGCGAAGCGCTCGCGCCACCAGGCGACGTCTTCAGCCTTAACGTCAGGCCCAACGAAGTAGCCACGGATCAACGGCCAGAGAATTTCGTAGCCTTGCTCACGTGCGGTGGGGATCGAAGACAGCTCGCCAGTCAGGCGATCTTCGCTGAATACCGCCAGCGTATGAATGTTGTTGCCTTTCTGCGCACGAATCTCGCTGGCGCTGCCGGTCACCAGATCCACATGCCCGCCCATCAGCGCCATGTAGTGCTCGGAGCCCCCTTCGAACGCTGCATAACGCAGGTCACGCGGATCGATGCCTGCTGCGCGCGCCAACAGTGCGATCTTCATCCAACCCTGACCACCGATGCTGCCGCCACCGCCGACGGTGATGCTCTTGGGGTCTTTCTTCAGCGCTTGCACGACGTCGTCGAGCGTCTTGTACGGCGAGTCGCCGCGCACGGCCAGAGTGCCGTAGTCGGTGCCGACGGTGGCCAGCCATTGCACGGCGTTTTCATCGAAGCGGCCGTATTTACCCAGCGCCAGGTTCAGCAGCGAGGCGCCGGAGAACGCCACCAGGGTGCCGGGTTCGGCACGACGGTTGGCGGCGATGGAGTTGTAGGCAATGGCGCCGATGCCGCCCGGCATGTAAGTCACGCGAATCGGCGAGTTGATCAGGTGCTCGTCCTTGAAGCCGACCTGCGCCAGCTTGCAGGTCAGGTCGAAACCGCCACCGGGCTTGCTCGGGGCGATACATTCAGGGCGATGCGGTTCAGCAGCGACAGCCGAGGCGCTGCCGATGAGCAAGGCCAGGGTCAACGGCAGAATCTTGCGAAGGGTAAGAGTGGACATGCTTGTTCCTTTTATTGGAGTTGTCAGGAAAGGCGTTACCAGAGCGGTACGATGTAACTGAGGATCAGACGGTTCTCATCCAGGTCGCGGACGAAGCTCGAGCGGTAGGTCGCGTTGCGCCAGGTGACCGTGAGGTTCTTCAAGGCGCCATCGCTGAAGGTGTAGGCGATATCGGTGTTGCGCTCCCACTCGCGGCCTTCGCCGGATGCCAGGTCGACCTGATCGCCACGCACGTAGCGGGTCATGAACTTAAGACCGGGCACCCCGACAGTGGCGAAGTCGAAGTCATAACGCAGTTGCCAGGAGCGCTCGTCAGGCCCGGCGAAATCATTGATCTGCAGGAAGTTGGTCAAGTACGGCGTGGCGCCATCGACATAGGTGAATGCGTCGTCACCATGCATTTTCTGGTAAGCCAGGCCCAGCGCATGACCGGCGAGGCTGTAGGTGAACATCGCATTGATGACCTGGTTGTCGATCTTGCCGGCACGCTCCTGCCCGGTCTCGGCGTTGTTGAAGTAGCGCAGGTCGCTCTTCAGCTTGCCCGGCCCCAGCGCCAGGGTGTGCTGTATGCCGAGGAAATGCTGACGGTACACGTCGTCCAGCTCGGCGTAGTGATAACTGGCCAGCCATTGCGGAGTGATCGCGTAGTCCACGCCGCCGAAGCGCAGCTCGTCGCTTTCCGGGCTGCCGCCGAAACGGCCGTTCTTGTTGTTCAGCGCGAGCTTTTCCGAACCGGAAACATCGCGATGCACGACGCGGTTGATCTCTCCCAGGGTGAACGTGGCGCGCTCGAGATCCTTGCTCTGCAGCTGCCAGCCCTCGAACACCTGAGGCAGCAGGCGTGCGTTGCTGTATTGCAGGTAAGGCATCTTCGGCAGCAAGGTGCCGACGCGCAACTGGCTCTCGGCGAAACGCACCTTGCCGGTCACGCCAAGCTTGCTGTAGTCATCCTCGGCGCGATTGCGGCTATCACGTGGCAGCAGATCGGTACCGCTACGATCGGGCGAGGAATCGAGTTTGATGCCCAGCATGCCGATGGCATCGACACCAAAACCGACCGTACCCTGGGTAAAGCCGGATTCAAGGTTGAGGATGAAGCCCTGGGCCCACTCCTCTCGCTTGTTCTGCCCGGCATTCTCCCGAAAGTCGCGGTTGAGGTAGAAGTTGCGCAGCTCCAGGTTGGCCTTGCTGTCTTCGATAAAGCCTGCAGCAGTGGCGCCAGCACCAGGCAGTGCAAGGACGGACATGCCCAGGACGGAGCAGCTCAGGGATTTCTTTCTTGTCATTATCATGAACCCTACGGGTGTTGTTGTGATGAAACGAAATCAGCTTCCTGTTCGGCGCAGGCTGGGAACATAAACCTCGCCCGAGAACAGGCGGCGCGCGGTGCGTACCAACGAAGCACGCAGGTTTTCAGGTTGACCGTCGCCGGCAGGCTGCAGGGAAACCTCGATCTGCCCGCCTGGGTGCTCCAGACGCACGAGTGCTTCGCCGGCGATAGGTGCTATGTCTTGAGCGACGCTGCCGGCAACGGCGCAGGCCGTCGCCAGACCGATGGCCCCTGTGGCGGCAACCGAGCGGTGGCAGTTGTGCGGCATGAAGTAGCGAACGCTGAGGGTGCCGCCATTTCGTGCAGGCGCCAGCAACACTGGCTTGGGAATGACCATCTGCGAGACATCGCCGAGGCCCATGGCCAGCCCGGCCTGCAGGCGAATGCGCTCCAGGCGCTGCAGAAATGCCGTGTCGGCATCCAGTTCGGCTGGCGACTCGTAACCGCTCTTGCCCAGTGCTTCGGCATGCATCAGCACCATCGGCATGGCCATGTCGATGCAGGTGACCTCGACACCGTCGAACTGGTCACGCACGCGGCCGGTTGGCAGCAACTTGCCGGTTTTGGCGCCTGCGGCATTGAGGAAAGTCAGATTGATCGGCGCGGCGGTGCCCGGTACACCATCGATGGCGGTATCGCCGTCATAACGCACACGGCCGCCCGGGGTCATCACGTCGGAGTCGACGAAGGTGTTGGTGTTGAGATTGCGGATACGTACCCGCGTCATCGGCGAACTGGCATTGACCAGACCGTGTTCGATGGCGAAGGGGCCGATGGCGCAGAGCATGTTGCCGCAATTCGGAGCGGTGTCGACGCGACGCTGGGTCACCATGACCTGCACGAACAGGTAGTCGACGTCGGCATCCGGGTGTGGCGAACGGCTGACGATCGCCACCTTGCTGGTTTGCGGGCTGCCGCCGCCAATGCCATCAATCTCCAGCTCGTGGCCAGAGCCCATCAGGCTGAGCAATACCTCATCGCGCTGCTGTGGATCGCTGGGCAGATGGTTGGCCAGAAATACTGGCCCTTTCGAAGTACCGCCTCGCATGAGTACACAAGGTACCGTCCGCATGATGCCTCCAACGCATTAAATCTATCGATTGTTGCCTTGGAGTAATTATGAAGAGCGCGTTTTTATTCTGTAAAATGCATATATTTGTATATTTATTCCAATATGCGCATTAATGCATGTACACACACTGCGTCTTGCCAGGCTCTGCCTCAGCGACTAGGGTTGACTGGTGCAGCGAAAACAAAAATATCAGGGACTAATAATCAAAACGCATGAATTACGAACTTCAAGACATCCGGGCTTTCGTGAAAATTGCCGAATTCGGTAATTTTCACGAGGCCGCCAACGCGATCCATCTCTCTCAGCCAGCGTTGACCCGACGCATGCAGAAGCTCGAAGAAGGCCTCGGCATTCAGTTACTGGATCGCACCACCCGTCGTGTCAGCCTGACAGCCGTAGGCCGAGATTTTCTGCCCAAGGCCCGGCGCCTGCTGGATGACTTCGAACGCTCGATACTGGGCATCCGAGAGCTTGCCGAGCGCCAGTCGGGCCAGGTGACACTGGCCTGCATCCCAACCGCCGCCTTCTACTTCCTGCCCACGGTGATCCGTGCCTTCAACCTGCAATATCCGAAGATTCGTATCCGCATTCTCGACCTGAGCGCTCACGAAGGCCTGGAGGCGGTGATCCGTGGTGAAGCGGACTTCGGCATCAACATGCAGAGTGGCCAGAGTGCGGAAATCGACTTCACCCCGCTGGTCAACGAACCCTTCGTCCTGGCTTGCCGCCGCGACCACCCGCTGGCCAATCAGCCTGAGGTGGCATGGCGCGAGCTGAGCGACTACCGCCTGATCGGTGTTGGTCGTCTGAGCGGCAACCGTGTGCTGCTCGATCACGGCCTGGCCAATCTGGACTGGCGCCCGAGCTGGTTCTACGAGGTGCAACACCTGTCCACCTCACTGGGCATGGTCGAAGCCGGCCTGGGCATTGCCGCGCTGCCGAGCCTGGCAATGCCTGCCGAAGATCATCCGATCCTGGTCAGACGCCCTCTGGTCGACCCGGTCATCAGTCGAACGCTGGGGTTGGTGCGTCGCCGGGCGTCTTCCCTGTCGCCTGCGGCCGAGCAGTTCGTCGAAACCCTGCTGCGGCAATGGCCCAGCTACACCTCACTGGGCAGCGACAGCTGAAAAAGCAGGCAAAAAAAAGCCGCGCTGGAGTGCCGGCGCGGCCATAAGTCGTCTTAACCAAAGGAGATGAAGTGGAGCCAGAGTGGTGCTGTCTGGGGGAGGAGTAGAAACCACCGCTCGGGAATCTTCATCGAGGTGAAGCCTATCGTCCTTCACCGCGAACACCCCATCGAAGTCGTTGATAGTGATCATCGATCCGCTTGAATAGTGCCTCTCGCCACGTGGTGATAACTCTAAGCGCGCCCTCTGGGCCGGGCCTTGCCTCGCTGTGAAGTCCGTTTAGAAAGCACACGACATCGGGAGCAAACATGCACAAGAAGCACTGTCTCGCGCTGGCTTGCAGCCTTGCGCTGGGCGGGCAGCTGGCACATGCCAGCAGCCAGTCCGAAGCCAATGGGTTCGTCGAAGACGCCAGCCTCAATCTGTTGCTGCGCAACGCCTACTTCAACCGTGATTACAAGGACAACACCAACGACGCCAAGACCTGGGGTCAGGGTTTCATTGCCACCTTCGAATCGGGTTTCACCCAGGGTACCGTCGGTTTTGGCGTCGATGCCTTCGGCCTGCTCGGGGTCAAACTCGACAGCGGTCGCGGTCGCAACTACCGCGCCTTCTTCGACACCGACAGCCAGGGTCGCCCGGTGGACGATCTGTCCCAGGCCGGTGGCGCGGTGAAGCTGCGCTTCTCCAATACGGTGATCAAGTACGGCAACCAGTTCCCTTCCCTGCCGGTTCTGGCGCATGACGACAGCCGCCTGCTGCCGCAGTCCTTCACCGGCACGCTGGTCACCAGCAACGAAATCGAAGGCCTGGAGCTGAATGCCGGTCGCTTCACCGCTGACAGCCCGATGGGCGACCCGGCACGCGACCCCAACCGCCTGAAGAGCATCGATGTGCTCGGTGGCAGCTATGCCGTCAGTGACGACCTGAGCGTGGCGCTGTACCACTCCGACATCGAAGACGTGTACAAGCGCTACTACGCCAACGTCAATTACAACCTGGCCCTGGCGGCGGATCAGGCGCTCAATTTCGACTTCAACATCTACCGCACCAAGTACGACACCGGTTCCGATGCGGCGCTGGATTACGGCGGCGATGGCGAAGGCGACCGCAACACCATCTGGAGCCTGGCAGCCAAGTACAGCATCGGCGCCCATGCCTTCATCGTCGCTCACCAGCGCAACACGGGTGACGCCGGCTTCGCCTATGACTATGGCGATGGTGGCGCCAGCATCTACCTGGCCAACTCCTACTACTCGGACTTCAACCTGAAGGATGAGCGTTCCTGGCAGGCCAGCTACGAGCTGGACTTCACCGAGTACGGCGTGCCGGGCCTGCGTTACAAGTTCGCCTACGTACGCGGTGACAACATCGATACCGGCAACGACAACAACGGCACCGAGCGCGAGATCTTCAACCAGGTCAGCTACACCATCCAGAGTGGTGCGGCCAAGGATCTGCACTTGCGCCTGCGCAACTCCATCTACCGCTCCAGCAGCGACGTAGGGCCGGATCTCAACGAGATTCGCGCCTTCGTCGAGTATCCGCTGAGCATCCTCTGATGGTGGCTGCCCCGGCCTTGGCCGGGGCACTTCTCAACCGCGCAAGGCCAGGGCAACGGCCTTGGCGGCATCCTCGATGGCGCGTTCTTCATAGGGCGCAAACCCCATTACCAGCCCCGCTGAGCGAGTATTCACGCAGTAGCGTGACAGCGGAATCGTATCGATGCCGGCAGCCTGCAGACGGGTGAAGGTGTCCTGCTCGCTCTCGACCTGTAGCTGGCAGGCGATGTCCATTCCCGCGCGAATTTCCGGCACCTCGATCAGCCCTTGCCAATGCCTGTGTGCTGCCTCGGCGAAGGCATCGGCGCGTGACGCATAGATCTTGCGCATGCGTCGCACATGACGGTCGAAATGGCCCTCGTGAATGAAATCCGCCAGTACGGCCTGCGCCAGGCTGTTGGCGTGCCGTGACATCAGCGCTGAAGCGCGCGTGAAGCTCTCGAGCAGATGCTCCGGCAGCACCAGATAGGCCAGGCGCACGCTGGGGAACAGCAGCTTGCTGAAGGTACCGGCAAGAATCACCGAATGCTCCGCGGCCGGCATCGAACGCAACGCAGGTATTGGCTTGGCGATGAAGCGGTACTCGCTGTCGTAGTCGTCCTCGAAGATGTAGCTGCCCTGCTCCGCGGCCCACTTCAGCAAGGCCAGACGCCTGGCTGGCGACAGCTCGCCCCCCAGCGGCGCCTGCCGTGACGGCGTGACATAGGCCAGCCTGGCACCCGGCGCCTGGCGCATGCCTTCTTCTACTTGCATGCCGAAGCGATCCACCGGCACATCCACGCGACGCACTCCGGAGATGTCCATCAACTGCCGTGCGCCTGGATAGCCTGGGTCTTCCATCCACACCTGCGAGTCGCCTGGGGCCAGCAACCGCAGGCAGATATCGAGCCCCTGCTGCACGCTGCTGAGGACCAGAATGCGCTCGGGTGATACCTGCACGCCGCGGGCAATGGCCAGATAACTGGCGATGGCTTCACGCAATTCGGGCAAACCCGCCGGATCGGAATCGAGCAGCATGGACAGACGCGAGCTGCGCAGTTGCTGGGTATGCAGCTTGCGCCACAGATCGATGGGGAAGGCGTTGATGTCACCACGATGGGGAAAGAACGGCCGCAGCCCGGAAGGCAGCGTGCGCCGGGAGAAAATCGGCACGATCTCGTCCAAGCGCTTCAGCCACGGGGTCTCAGGAGCGCTGCGTTTCTCCTCCTGTGCCGGCACCACTTTGCGTCGAACGTAACCCGCATTGAGCGTGGGATCCGGCAACACCTCACTGACCCGCGTACCACTGCCGGTACGTGCTTGCAGGTAACCCTCGGAAAGCAGTTGCTGGTAGGCCGCCTGCACCGTGCCACGGGCCAGGCTGTAGTGCTCGGCCATAGCACGGGTGCTGGGCAATTTACTGCCTGTCGGCAGACGACCGCCGAGGATCGCCCGCCGTAGCGACTCATACAGCCAGCTCTGCAGGCTAGCTCCGGCTTCTGGAGCGCCCAGCGGTAGGAATACCACGTGTGGCGGGGCTTTTTCGGCTGGCATGCAGGCTCCAAAGTGGATCAGCTACTTTCACCGATAATGGATCAATACTCTGATCCAATACAACCACACAATCCATCCCGCAGTCAGCCAACACACTTACTCTTCACTACGGGAATTCACGATATGACACAGCAGATCCTGATCATCGGTGCCGGTTTCGGCGGTATGTGGAGTGCACTGAGCGCCACGCGCCTGCTCGACAAACAACAACGTCTCGATGTCGCCGTCACCCTCCTCGCCCCGCAAGCCGAACTGCGCGTTCGCCCGCGCTTCTACGAGAGCGACCTGGCCACCACCGTAGCGCCGCTCGGCCCGTTGTTCGAAGCGGTTGGCGTGCAGTTCATCCAGGGCAGCGCCACGCGCATCGATGCAGCAGGCAAGCGAGTCATCTATCGCAACGCCGCTGGTGCACAGGCCGAACTGCACTTCGACCGACTGATCCTGGCCAGCGGCAGTCAGGTCGCCCGTCCGCCGTTGGCTGGTATCGACCGTTTCGCCTTCGACGTCGACAGCCTGGAATCGGCACAGCGCCTGGAGGCTCATCTGCAAAGCCTCAGTGAGCGGACAAACAGCCTGGCGCGCAATACTGTGGTCGTGGTGGGCGGCGGCTTTACCGGAATCGAAACCGCCACGGAAATGCCGGCACGCCTGCGCGCCATACTGGGCGACAAGGCCGACATCCGCGTCATCGTCGTCGACATGGGCAAACGGGTCGGCAGCGCCATGGGCGAGCAGATCGCCAATGTGATCGCCGAAGCCAGCGAGACACTGGGCGTGACCTGGAGGCTCGGCAGCCCGGTCTCGATGGTCGACGAACATGGCGTGGTGCTCGATAACGGCGAGCGCATCGAGGCCAGCACGGTGGTCTGGACCGTTGGCGTGAAGGCCTCGCCGCTGACCCAGCAGATCGACGGCGAGCGCGATGCGTTCGGTCGCCTGCACGTCGACCGCAACCTCAAGGTGCTCGGTCAGGAAGCCATCTACGCCACCGGCGATACGGCCTATGCCGCGGTGGACGATCAGGGCAACCATGCCTTGATGACCTGCCAGCACGCCATCGCCCTGGGGCGTTCGGCGGGTAACAACGCCGCAGCGGACTTGCTCGGGGTCGAGCCAACGCCTTACAGCCAGCCCAAGTACGTCACTTGCCTCGACCTCGGTGGTTGGGGCGCGGTGTTTACCGAGGGTTGGGAGCGCAAGGTGGTGCTGACTGGCCAGGAAGGCAAGGCGCTCAAGACCGAGATCAATACCAAGTGGATCTACCCGCCAGAGGCCAACCGCGAAGCCGCACTGGCCGCTGCCGACCCGCTGATCCCGGTCGTGGCCTGACCCTCGAGCCAGAGCCCTGAGCCACACGGCTCAGGGCGGCATCAAGGCCAGTCGCGATAGATCCTGGCCTTGAGTTTGGGCGGTGGCTCGCGTCCGGCATCCCGCAGCCATTCACCTGGTGGCTGGCCGATCTGCTGCACGAAGGTACGCGAGAACGATGCCTGCGAGCTGTAGCCGACCGCATCGGCAATGCTCTTGATCGGCACCCCCTCGCGCAGCATGTCCTGCGCCACCTTCATTCGCCATGCCGTGACGTAAGCCATCGGCGCCATGCCCATCACCTCGGTGAACAAGGCAGCGAATTTCGAGCGCGACATCTTCGCCAGCTCGGCCAGACGCTCGACGCTCCATTGCATTTGCGGCTCCTGGTGGATGCAGATCAGCGCCGGCCCCAGGCGGCCATCCTGCAAGGCATAGAGCAAGCCGCTGGAAATCCGTCCCTCCCCCACAGCACGGCGTACCAGCAGCACGAACACGTACTCGAACAGCAGGTTCAGTGCCTTGCTGCGCCCAGGCGCCGGCGTACGAAACTCACTGACCAGCGAGCCGATCACTGGGCCGAGTTGCTCCAGGGCGCTCAAGGGGAAGACCAGGGTTTCCATCAAGCCCAGCGGAAAGGGCTGCTGCCCCGAGCGGCCAAACTGGAACGACGCGCAGATCAGGTCAGCGCCACCCTCTTCCTGTGCACGCAGCTGATAACGGCAACTGCTGGGGCAGAACAGGACACTGGGTTGATTGATCGCGATACGGGGCAGATCGGGTTGCACCATATCGACCCCGCCACGCTCGATCACGTGAAGGAACGCCATGCCTGGCGGTTTATCTAGAACGAGGGTGCCCTCAACCGGGCCGGCGAAGAACAGTCGCCCTTGCAGGCTCGTGCGCTCGAAGAACTCGGAAAGAATATCCATTTGGGGACGACCTGATAAAGATTCTGTACGTGTGGGAAAAAGTCGAACCAAGCACAGCCCTAAGATGAAGCCATCGCTGATGGTAGACAGTCTCACCCCTGTCTGCCAACGCGAAAAAACCTAATATAATCAAGCTGCTTGGGAAATCACCATGACTGAATTCACAACCCTGTACGCTGATCCGGATGCCCCCGCGCTCCCCTCTCCCGGCATGTAGCTCGACCTGTCCCGTGCAGCGCTCGTGGTCATCGATCCGCAGATCGATTTCCTCAGCCCTCAGGGCGTGAGCTGGAGCGTTTTCGGCAAGAGCATCGTCGAGCACGACACCTTCGCACACATCGCACAGCTCTTCGCCGCCGCCAAGGCAGCCGGGATCACGGTGGCCGTTTCACCGCACTACTACTATCCCAGTGATCATCAATGGCGGTTCGGCGGCCCGCTGGAAAAGGTCATGCACAACCTCGGCATGTTTCACCGGGAAGGGCCGTTGAACGTCGATGAATTCGAAAACTCGGGTGCCGATTTCATGCCCGAGTACAAGCCGTACATTCTCGATGGCAAGACCATCATCACCTCGCCGCACAAGGTCTATGGCCCGGAGACCAACGACCTTGCGCTGCAACTGCGTAAGCATGGAGTTTCGCAGGTCATCCTCGCCGGCATGGCCGCCAACCTTTGCGTGGAATCCCATCTGCGCGAACTGCTTGAGCAAGGCTTCGAGGTGGCCGTGGTTCGCGATGCCACTGCTGGGCCGAGCACGCCGGAGGGCGATGGCTACCTGGCAGCGCTGATCAACTACCGCTACATCGCCAACGCGCTGTGGACGACCGCGCAGACGCTCGAGCGGTTATCACGCGCCTGACTCCCGGCATCGCTCAGTGCCCTGCGGCCTGCTCAGACCAGGCCGTAGGAGTGGCTATCGCCCTCGGACTTGGCCTGCATCTCGGCACGCTCCTTCATGCGCTGGGCGATCTCTTCCTCGATGGCTTGCTGTTGCTCAGGCGACATGGCTTCGATGTCTTCCTCGGTCAGGCCCATTTCCTTGAGGATGCCGTCGCGAATCTTTTCCGCCGGGGTCATCGCCATGTAGGCCTTGAATGCCTCCAGCGCAGCGTTACCCTCCTCATCGCCCGACGGCTTTTCCAGGCGCCCGGAACTGACGCTCGTTTCCACCTTGTCTTCGGACGTGTTCTGCAGGGCGAAGCGTAAACGGGCGAAGCCTTCTTCAGTGGCTTGCTGAGCACGAAACTCGCGCTCGGACTCGGCATTTACCGTGCGAGTGGTCTTCTCGACATTTCGAGCCATCTGGGCCAGCTCGCCCTTCTCCTCGCTTTGCTTATTGCGAAATCCCGTTAGCGATATGCCGCCGTAACTGCCAATACCTCCAATCGTGCTCATGGTTGCTCCTTGACTGAGTTGCAATTGCCAGGCGCACTGATTCAAAGTGCATGCCAGTCGAGGAATCCCACTTAACCGATTGAATATAAAGGGTATTTATTTCCTAGAAATTACATGAAGAGGCAAGATCTTGCCGCTGGGCGGCAAGATGACGGCAATGGCTCAGGCAGCTCAGTGCTGCCCGGCCATCTGCCGGAAGGCATTGAGCAGCGCCTGAGTGAGGTCAACCGAAGAAAATTTGGTCAGCACCGCATTGGCACCCACCGAGCGAGCCTTCTCGGTATTCATGGTGCTATCGAGCGAGGTGTGCAGCAGTACGTAGGTCTCGGCAATGTCGTGGCTGCGACGAATTTCCTGCACCAGGCTGTAGCCGTCGAGTTCGGGCATCTCGATATCCGATACCAGCAGTTCGAACGGCATACCCGCCTGTTGAAACTCGTGCAGTTGTTGCAGCGCGGCCTGAGCACTGCGCACGGCCGTGCAATCGAGCCCCAGCTGACGCAGCACGTTGAGCGTCTGTTGCAAAGCGACCTGCGAATCGTCGACCAGCAATACCCGACGGCCTTGCAGCAGGCGACCATCCTGGCCTTCGAGCAGTTGCCCGACCGGCGCCTCTTCGAGCGCCGGAGCGATGTCATGCAGCACCTTCTCGATATCGAGAATCTGCACGATGGCACCGTCAATCTGGGTCACACCGGTAATGAATGCACGCGCGCCGGAGCCCACTGGTGGTGGACGCACGTCACGCGTGGAGCACTGCACGATACGCTCCACGCTCTTCACATGCAGGCCCTGGCGCGAGCGGCTCAGCTCGGTGACGATCAGGCAGCCGTCGTCTTCTCCAGCAGCGCCGCGCTCGCCAATGGCGCGAGCCAGGTCGATCACGGTCAGCGCCGAGCCGCGCAATGTGGCGATGCCACGCACGTTCGGGTGGCGATTGGGCAGCTTGGTCAACGGCGGACAGGAGATGATCTCGTTGACCTTGAGCAGATTGATCCCCAGCAGCCGACCGCTATGCAAACGAAACAACAACAGCGATAGCGCGTCGCCGATGACCATACTCATGCCACTTTCCTTGAGATAACGATAAACCTACCGGGTATAGCGACCGTGTGGCCGCGGACTTTAATCCGCGGCCAGTTTCAGGGCCACACGCCCACGGTTCGGGCAGGTTTCCATATAGCGGTGGGCCTCGACGAAGTCTTCGAAGTCGAACACCTTGTCGATCACCGGGGTCAACAGGCGATCCGCAGTCATCTGATTGATGTGCGTGAGCGCGCGTTGCACCGCCTCGTTGTTCGGTTCGATGCCCAACTCCGGGCAACCGGTGAAATCGAGTACGCAGTGACGGAAGAACTGCAGATGTTTCTTGAACGCCGCGCACGCTGGAAACGCCGTGTCGTTGCCGCCGTTGATCCCGTACAGGATCAACTTGCCACGTGGCGCGGCGATGTCGCCCAGCAATTTCATCTGCGGGCCGGCGCACTGGTCGAGAATCACCTCGACACCCTTGCCTTCAGTGTAGCGCTCGACTTCCAGCACCAGATCCTGTTCCTCGGTCGCGATCACCTTGTCGGCACCCAGGCCGCGCAGGAACTCACGATCGTCCGATGAGCTGGTGGAGACGATGACCTTGGCACCCAGTGCCTTGGCCAGTTGCACGGTTTGCGGTGCCATGCAGTGGCTGGCCTCGGTGATCAGCACATGCTGGCCGGGCTTCAGGTGGGCGAGATCAACCAGCGCCAGATAGCCGAACAGCAGGCTGGTGTAATGCACGCTGGCGTCGACCGGGCTGAGCACATCGGGATACCCGGTCAGGGCATGGGCGGGCATCAGCACCAGGTCACCCCAGGTCGGATAACGGTTAGGCGTGCTGGCCGGGAAACCGGCAACGGCCGTGCCGACTTCGAAGTCGCTCACGCCTTCGCCCAACGCGGCTACAGTGCCAGCCAGTTCGAAACCGGTGCCTGCAGGAAGCTTGGCCTGCTCGGCCGCCAGGTTCTGCCGCCACAGCACGTCCTTCCAGCCCAGGCCTACGGCCTGAACACGCACCAGCACCTCACCGGGGCCGGGCACGGGAGTCGGAACCTCCTCGTACTGGAGCACTTCGGCATCGCCGAACTTATGAAAACGGATCATGCGGGACATCGCTTACCTCGAGCTTGATCGCGGATTAACACTTCAATGACTGTGGACTCTATCCGCTGTGGGCCGGCGGCACTATCAGACTCTATCGATAGTCGTCATGCCTGTCAGTGATTCGGCGCCTTTCAATCCGCCGCGCACTGCCCGTACTATTGCCCGGACGAAGGCTCTCATTTGCAACGCCGTGCTGACAAGGCCCGTTTTCCTCGGATGGTACCTGGATGAACCGTAACGACCTGCGTCGCCTCGATTTGAACTTGCTGATCGTCTTCGAGACATTGATGCATGAACGCAGCGTTACCCGAGCGGCGGAGAAGCTGTTCCTCGGCCAGCCGGCCATCAGCGCCGCGCTGGCTCGCCTGCGTACGCTGTTCGATGATCCCCTGTTCGTACGCACCGGCCGCAGCATGGAGCCGACGCCGCGTGCGCAGGAGATCTTCGCCCTGCTCTCGCCGGCGCTGGACTCGATCTCCACTGCTGTCAGCCGCGCCGCCGATTTCGACCCGGCCACCAGCAAGGCGGTGTTTCGCATCGGCCTGTCCGATGACGTCGAGTTCGCCTTGCTGCCCGCCCTGCTCCGTCGCCTGCGCGCCGAAGCGCCTGGCGTGGTGCTGGTGATTCGCCGCACCAACTACCTGCTGATGCCAGGACTGCTGGCCTCCGGCGAAATCTCCGTGGGCGTGGCCTACACCGATGAACTGCCGGCCAATGCCAAGCGCAAGGTACTGCGTCGCAGCAAGGCCAAGTTGCTGCGCGCCGACACCGTGCCTGGGGCGTTGAGCCTCGACGATTACTGTGCCCGCCCGCACGCGCTGGTGTCCTTTGCCGGCGACCTCACCGGATTCATCGACGATGAACTGGCCAAGTTCGGCCGTCAGCGTCACGTGGTGCTGGCTGTGCCGCAGTTCAACGGCTTGGCCAGCCTGTTGGCGGAAACCGATATCGTCGCCAGCGTGCCGGACTACACGGCCGCAGCCTTGACCGCGGCCGGAGGCCTGCGTGCACAGGATCTGCCGCTGGAGACGCAGTCGTTCGAGCTGCATATGGCCTGGCGCGGCGCCCAGGACAACGACCCGGCCGAACGCTGGCTGCGTTCGCGCATCCAGATGTTCTGCGGCGACCCGGACAGCCTCTGATAAACATGTAGAAACGCACCATCCAGGAGCTGCTAGGAACCTTAATGCACCTTCATAGATCGAAATTGATATAAGTCCGTCTTTTATCATTCCCGATGATATTCAAATTCATGGCGTTCGATTCGTAGCCCTCCAAGACTCGCCGCAGACTCCGCCCATCCACAAATCCGACTGGCGGAGTCACCCATGGAACAGCAGCACAAGAACATCTGGATATTCCCCCTGGCCCTCGCCGGCGTCCTTGCCCTCAGCGGCTGCGAGCAGGCAGCGCAGACCCAGGCGCAAATGCCTGCACCCAAGGTCAGCGTCGCCGAGGTCATCGAACAACCCATCAACGAGTGGGACGAGTTCACCGGTCGCCTAGAAGCGCCGCAATCCGTCGAAATCCGTCCGCGCGTTTCCGGTTACATCGACAAGGTCGCCTTCGACGAAGGCACCCTGGTCAAGAAAGGCGATCTGCTGTTCCAGATCGATCCGCGCCCTTTCCAGGCTGAAGTCAAACGTCTCGAAGCCCAGCTGCAACAGGCCCGTGCCGGCCAGGCTCGGGCTGCCAACGAAGCCCGCCGTGGCGAGCGTCTGCGTCAGAGCAATGCCATTTCCGCTGAGCTGGCCGATGCCCGCGCCAGCGCCGCGACCGAAGCTCAGGCTCAGGTCGCTGCGATTGCCGCCGAACTGGAAAACGCCCGCCTCAATCTTGGTTTCACCCGCATCACCGCGCCCATCGATGGCCGCGTCAGCCGCGCCGAAATCACCGAAGGCAACCTGGTCGGTGCCGGCGAGAGCCTGCTGACCTCGGTGGTGTCCACCGACAAGGTCTACGCCTACTTCGATGCCGATGAACGCGCCTTCCTCAAGTACATCGAGCTGGCTCGCCAGTCCGGCGCCGACGCCCGTGGCGCCAGCCCGGTGTATCTCGGCCTGTCCGATGAGAGCGATCATCCGCACCTGGGCAAGCTGGACTTCCTCGACAACCAGGTCAACCCACGCACCGGCACCATTCGTGGCCGCGCCGTGTTCGACAATCAGGACGGCCGCTTCACCCCTGGGTTGTATGCCCGCCTGAAGCTGGTGGGTAGCAAGTCCTACTCTGCCACCCTGATCAAGGATGAGGCAGTCGGCACCGACCTGGGCAAGAAATACGTACTGGTACTGGGTGACGACAACGCCGTGGCCTACCGCTCCATCGAGCTGGGGCCGAAGCTGGAAGGCCTGCGCATCGTTCGCAGTGGCCTGAGCAAGGGCGAGAAGATCGTCGTCAATGGCCTGCAACGCGCCATGCCCGGCTCCACCGTCGACCCGCAGCCGGTTTCCATGGCCGATGACAACACCCTCGAACAACTGGCTCGCATGCGCCAGGCAGTCGACGGTAGTCAGGCACCGCGTATCGCTGCCGACCACATCGACGCTCGCGCGCCGCGCGGCTGATCACGCCTGCGCGACTTGAGGAAAGACCCATGAATTTCTCGCAATTCTTCATCCTGCGGCCGATCTTCGCCGCGGTGTTGTCGCTGCTGATCCTGATCGGCGGCGCCATCTCGCTGTTCCAGCTGCCCATCAGCGAATACCCGGAAGTGGTACCGCCGACCGTGGTGGTACGTGCCGATTTTCCCGGCGCCAACCCCAAGGTGATCGGTGAAACCGTCGCCTCACCGCTGGAGCAGGCCATCGTCGGCGTCGAAGGCATGCTCTATATGTCGTCGCAGTCGACCATCGACGGCCGCCTGACCCTGACCGTGACCTTCGCCCTCGGCACCGACCTGGACAACGCCCAGGTGCAGGTGCAGAACCGCGTCACCCGCACCATGCCGACCCTGCCCACCGAGGTGCAGCGCCTTGGCGTGACCGTGGACAAGGCCTCCCCCGATCTGACTATGGTGGTGCACCTGACCTCGCCGGATCAGCGCTACGACATGCTTTACCTGTCCAACTACGCCGCGCTCAACGTCAAGGACGAGCTGGCGCGCCTGGACGGCGTCGGCGACGTGCAATTGTTCGGCATGGGTAACTACTCGCTGCGTGTCTGGCTCGACCCGAACAAGGTGGCCTCGCGCGGGCTGACCGCGACCGATGTGGTCAATGCCATTCGCGAGCAGAACCGCCAGGTCGCCGCCGGTGCCCTCGGTGCGCCACCTTCGGATGCGGGCAACAGCTTCCAGCTGTCGATCAACACCCAGGGCCGCCTGGTCTCCGAGGAAGAGTTCGAGAACATCATCATCCGTGTCGGCGACAACGGCGAGATCACCCGCCTGCGTGATATCGCCCGCGTCGAGCTGGGTTCCAACCAGTACGCCCTGCGCTCGCTGCTGAACAACCAGCCGGCCGTGGCCATCCCGGTATTCCAGCGCCCAGGCTCCAACGCCATCGAAATCTCCGACTCGGTGCGCGAGCGCATGGCCGAGTTGAAACAGAGCTTCCCGCAGGGCATGGACTACGAGATCGTCTATGACCCGACCATCTTCGTACGCGGCTCCATCGAGGCGGTGGTGCACACCCTGCTCGAAGCCATCGTGCTGGTGGTGTTGGTGGTGATCCTGTTCCTGCAGACCTGGCGCGCCTCGATCATCCCGCTGGTGGCCGTACCGGTCTCGCTGATCGGCACCTTCGCGGTCATGCACCTGCTCGGTTTCTCGCTCAACGCCCTGTCGCTGTTCGGCCTGGTACTGGCCATCGGTATCGTGGTGGACGACGCCATCGTCGTGGTGGAAAACGTCGAACGCAACATCGCTCTGGGCAAGTCGCCGCTCGACGCCACGCGTCAGGCCATGAAGGAAGTGACCGGCCCCATCGTCGCCACCGCCCTGGTGCTGTGCGCCGTGTTCATCCCGACCGCGTTCATCTCCGGCCTCACCGGGCAGTTCTACCAGCAGTTCGCGCTGACCATCGCCATCTCCACGGTGATCTCGGCCCTCAACTCGCTGACCCTGTCACCTGCGCTGTCGGCCATCCTGCTCAAGGATCACCACGCGCCGAAAGACCGCTTCTCGCGCGTGCTCGACAAACTGTTCGGCGGCTGGCTGTTCGGCCCGTTCAATCGCATGTTCGAGCGTGCCAGTAATGGTTACGTCGGTACCGTCCGCCGTGTACTGCGCGGCAGCAGCATCGCCATGCTGGTCTATGGTGGCCTGCTGGTGCTCGGTTACCTGGGCTTCGCCAGCACCCCGACCGGTTTCGTGCCGCAACAGGACAAGCAGTACCTGGTGGCCTTCGCCCAGCTGCCGGATGCTGCGACGCTGGATCGTACCGAAGCCGTGATCAAGCGCATGAGCGAAATCGCCGGCAAGCACCCGGGCGTGGAGAACACCGTGTCCTTCCCGGGCCTGTCGATCAACGGTTTCACCAACAGCCCGAACAGCGGCATCGTCTTCACTCCGCTGAAACCGTTCGACGAGCGCACCGATCCGTCGATGGGCGCCAATGCCATCGCCGCCGAGCTCAACGCGCAGTTCGCCGAGATCCAGGATGCCTATATCGCCATCTTCCCGCCGCCACCGGTACAGGGTCTGGGCACCATTGGTGGCTTCCGCCTGCAGATTCAGGATCGTGGCAACCTGGGTTACGACGAGCTGTACGTGCAGACTCAGAACATCCTCAACAAGGCCCGCCAGTTGCCGGAACTGAACCCGATGTCGGTGTTCACCAGCTACCAGGTCAACGTGCCGCAGGTCGATGCCGCCATCGACCGGGAAAAGGCCAAGACCCACGGCGTGGCCATCAGCGACATCTTCGACACCCTGCAGGTGTACCTGGGCTCGCTGTATGCCAACGACTTCAACCGCTTCGGCCGTACCTACCAGGTCAACGTCCAGGCCGACCAGCAGTTCCGCCTGGAGCCGGAACAGATTGGCCAGCTCAAGGTGCGTAACAACCGTGGGGAAATGGTGCCGCTGTCGACCTTCGTCAAGGTCGATGACAGCGCAGGCCCGGATCGGGTGATGCACTACAACGGCTTCCTCACCGCTGAGATCAACGGTGCCGCCGCCCCGGGCTACAGCTCCGGCCAGGCCGAGGCCGCCATCGCCAAACTGCTGGAAGAGGAACTGCCGATCGGCATGACCTTCGAGTGGACCGATCTGACCTATCAGCAGATCCTGGCCGGCAATACCGCGATCTTCATTTTCCCGCTCTGCGTGCTGCTGGCCTTCCTGGTGCTGGCTGCCCAGTACGAAAGCTGGAGCCTGCCGCTGGCAGTGATCCTGATCGTGCCGACCGTTCTGCTCGCCGCCATCACCGGGGTGATCCTGTCCGGCATCGACAACAACATCTTTACCCAGATCGGCTTGATCGTACTGGTGGGCCTGGCGTGCAAGAACGCCATCCTGCTAGTGGAGTTCGCCAAGGACAAACAGGAGGAAGGCATGGATCGCGTCGCCGCCGTGCTGGAAGCCTGCCGCCTGCGTCTGCGCCCGATTCTGATGACTTCGATCGCCTTCATCATGGGTGTGGTGCCGCTGGTGCTGTCCACCGGTGCCGGTGCCGAGATGCGCCATGCCATGGGCGTGGCGGTGTTCAGCGGGATGATCGGCGTGACCTTCTTCGGCCTGCTGCTGACCCCGGTGTTCTATGTACTGATCCGTGCCTTCGTCGAGAAACGCGAAGCGCGAAAAGCCGCCCGTCTGCAGGAGTCGCATGCATGAAAGCCTTTGCCCCCGCCCTCCTGACTCTGGCGCTGTCGGCTTGCGCCGTCGGCCCGGACTATCGAGCGCCTAGCACCGAACCAGCGCGCATTGCCGCGCTGGAGGCAGCCGATTACGACCGCAGCCGTTTCGAAGCCACCTGGTGGCAGCAGTTCGACGACCCGACGCTGAACCAGCTGGTACAGCGTTCGCTGCAGGACAACCGCGAACTGCACGTGGCCTTCAATCGTCTGCGTGCAGCGCGGGCAATCCGTGATGACGTGGCCAATGACCGCTTCCCCATCGTGACCAGCCGCGCCAGTGGTGAATTCGGCAAGGCCCAACAACCGCCAACCAGCGATGAACGCATCCGCCAGGAACGCTACGACCTGGGCCTGGACATGGCCTGGGAAGTGGATCTGTTCGGCCGCATCCAGCGCCAACTGGAAGCCAGCGAAGCGCGTATCGAGCTGGCCGAGGCCGACTACTACCAACTGCAGGTCAGCCTGATCGCCGAACTGGTCGATGCCTATGGCACGCTGCGTGGCGCGCAACTGCGCGAAAGCATCGCTCGCGAGAACCTGAAGAATCAGCAGGACTCGCGCGCCATCACCGAGCAACTGCGTGATGCTGGCGTCGGTAGCGAACTGGACGTGTTGCGTGCCGATGCGCGCCTGGCCGCCACTGAAGCCAGCCTGCCGCAACTGCAGGCGCAGCAGGTGCGTGCGCAGAACCGCATCGCCACCCTGCTCGGCCAACGTCCGGAACAACTTCAGGTCGACCTGACGCCCAAACCTCTGCCGGTGATCGCCAAGGCATTGCCGATTGGCAACCCGGCCGAATTGCTGCGTCGTCGTCCTGATATCCAGGCGGCCGAGCGCCAGTTGGCAGCGGCCACCGCTGAAGTCGGTGTCGCCACCGCGGATCTGTTCCCGCGCGTTAGCCTGTCCGGTTTCCTGGGTTTCACCGCTGGTCGCGGCTCGCAGCTGGGCGCATCGGCGGCTCGTGCCTGGGGCGTCGCACCCAGCATCAGCTGGGCGGCATTCGACCTGGGCAGCGTGCGAGCGCGCCTGCGTGGCGCCGAAGCCGAGGCCGATGGCGCCCTGTCGCAATACGAGCAACAGGTACTGCTGGCTCTGGAGGAGTCGGAGAACGCCTTCAGCGATTACGCAAAACGCCAGCAACGTCTGGTTGCCCTGGTGCGCCAGGCCGAAGCCAGCCGCGCAGCGGCCGACCAGGCAGCGATTCGTTACCGCGAAGGTACGGTGGACTTCCTCGTGCTGCTGGATGCCGAGCGCGAGCGCCTTTCTGCCGAAGATGCCCAGGCCTCGGCCGAAGTCGAGCTGTACAGCGGCATTGTCGCGATCTACAAGGCGCTTGGCGGTGGTTGGCAACCGCAGGCCTGAACCCGCTCTCCCCCGGTCGGCAGCCCTGCCGACCCTCCTCAGCCCCAGGGTCGATACTCTGGGGCTTTTTTATCTGGTGACGCACTGGAAGTGCCGGCCAATCGGTGCGCACGGCGCACCCTACAGCCGAGGTTCTGCTGTACGCGAAGCTGGGTTCGTCCTTTTTAACCGTACTCGACCCGATTGCGCCCCTGCGACTTGGCGCGATACAGCGCTGCGTCGGCCTGTTGCAGAAGTGTCTGCGGCGAGTCGTCGAGCCCTGGACACATGACCGCCACACCGACGCTGATACTGATGTGCTTCAGCGGGGAGCCGGCGTGTGGCAAGGCCAGCGCCTCCACCGCTTGCACCAGTTTTTCCGCCAGACGCTGGGCGCCGTCGAGGCTGGTGGCTGGCGCCAGGAAAACGAATTCCTCACCGCCGTAGCGCACCACCAGATCGGTGGAGCGGCTGATGCTGACAAGGGTACGGGCGACGTGTTGCAGACAACTGTCACCTGCCGGATGGCCATAGTGGTCGTTGTAGGCCTTGAACCAGTCCACGTCCAATACCGCCAAGGCCAGTGGCTCGCCGAGACGCTGGGCGCGTTTCCATTCCTTCTCCAGCACTCCGTCGAAATGACGGCGGTTGGCCAGGCCTGTCAGGGCATCGGTCAGGCTCAGGGTCTCCAGGCGGCTATTGAGCGCCTGCAGTTCTTCGGTGCGCTCGGCCACGCGATGTTCCAGCTCACGCTCGGAGCGCTGCAAGGTCTCCACCAGTTGTTCCTGGGTCTGCAACAACGCGGCCTGCGCCTGCAACTTGTCACGGCGCATGACGTTTATCCGGTCGGCCAGAGCGAAGGCCAGCAACAGCATCTCCAGCGACGAGCCGATCTGCAGGCCGTCTTCGGTGAACGCGTTGGTCGGCAAGATGCCCAGCGCACGCAAGGTGGTGGTGGCACCACCAAGAATCAGCAGGCCGAAGGCTGCCAGGAAGAAGTAGGCACTGCGTTGCCGCTTGAGGGCACAGGCCAGACCCACGCCCATCATCGCGAAGGCGGTCAGCAGATAGACCAGAATGGCCACGCGTGACACCTGCGGCAGTGCAGCGGCGTAGATGAGCGGGGAAACCAGGTACAGGGCGACCAGCGCCAGTAAACCACGGTCGACCCGCGGCAACAGGCGCGCGGTCTGCAACATGCTGCGCATGAACAGCAACATCCCGCTCAGCGCCAGCGAGGCCCCCGAGTAGTAGGCGACGTTGGAGTTGAGCGGCAGGCCGGCCAGCGTCCAGTCCGGCGCCATGCCGTTCTTGATCGTCAAGGCGCAGACGGCGCATAGCACGAAGGTCACATAGAGCAGGTAGATGCGCTCGCGCAGGGCAATGAACAGCATCAGGTTGAACAGAATCATCGCAATGGCGATGCCCATGTAGCCGGCGCGCGCCATGTAGTCCTCGCGCTCATAGGCATGGAAGGCATCGACCGACCAGAACTGTAGCGGCACCAGCAGGCCGATGCTCGACTCGACCCGCAGGTACACGACCTGCTGTGAATGTGCCGGCAAGTTCAGCGGGAAGACGAAGTTGCGATTGTCGTAAGCCTTGGTGGTCTGTGGCCGATCAGCGCCGGTGAACCAGACGCGATAAGCGCCCTGCTCATCCGCGATGTAGGCATCGACGATGGAGACTCGCGGATTGTCCACCACCAGCAAGCGGGTCACGGGCTCGGCACTGGAATTGCCGACGTCCAGGCGAAACCAGTAGGCCGACCGGGTAAAACCGAGGGCGAAAGACGCGCTGCTGGCCTGTTCATAACGAAATCGCCCGGCCATTTCGGCGGAACGGACATCTTCCAGTGTCAACGTCCGCGAGGTGTCTTCCAGTATTCCGACATGGGTCGTCAACGACAGGGGTTGCTGACTCGGTTGTGCGATATCGAGTTGGCGACTATCGGCCCATGTCGGCAATGAAAGCAGCAACAGGCCCAGCAAAAGCCAGGAAGAGAGCCGAAAACGGTGGTGGGCGTTCATTGACAGGTATCGACTGGGGCTCGGACGAGCCCCGGCTCGCGCGTGATCACGGGGAGCCAGAGTCTACAAGACAAATTCTGGCGGCGGCAAAATCACAGCAAGGCGATACCAATCAATACGGCCAGAACGAGGAGGCAGGCCAACGCCACGAAATATGAAAGCGTCCGCCAGGGCTGCCAGCCGCCCAGGTACATCAGCGTATGCGCGACACGTGCGCCCGTGAAAGTGGCGAATGCCACACTGGTCGTTTCAATCGGTGTCTGCAACACCACGGCAAGGCCGCCGAGCATGAAGAACAAGGGAATGTTCTCCAGATCGTTCGCCCAGGCCTTGGCTGCCCGCTGTACCTGCGGCATGTCCTGCGTGCGTACTGTACGGTCGAAGAAGGTGGCGTCCTCGAGGTTGGCGAACGCCCGATACCTGAGGCGGAAATATCCCTGGTAGCAAGAGATCGCCAACATCTTCAGAAAAAGCGCCAGCACGCACAGGCTGTACAGATGCAAGAGATCGCTCACACCCGCGTCTCGCTCAGTCGCTCGCGGCAGAAACCTTCGACCACGAGATACAACAGCGGGCCAATCGAGACGAAGACGGCGGTAAGCAGCAGGTACGGCAGGATCGAGAACAGCGAACGCCCCTTCGCGCGGGCATCCCGGTACATCCAGATGCAGGCCATGCTGCCGAGCAGATAAAGGTCGATGACCACTTGCGCCGTATCGGGGCGGGACATCAGCTCCAGGCCGAAGGCTATCAGCGACTGTTCGGCAATCGCCATGCTCCAGGCGGTATAGGCAGAGAATGCCAGCAAGGTGACGAGGGCAAGGTAAGGCTTGTTCATGCACGGCTCCTGATCGATGACCCGCGCAAGTTAGTGCTATCGTCGCCGCTGGCTCAATGACCTGTCAGGTCATAGACACCACCTCACCCGCACGATCAGAGTTTGCGCATGAATGCCCGCCTGTCGCCTCGCCCCACCACCGTTGCCACGGCCGGACTGCAACTGCGTCAGCTACGTCGCCAGGCCAGCCTCAGCCAACTCGACCTGGCATTGCTCACCGGCGTTTCCCAGCGCCATCTCAGCTGCATCGAAACCGGTCGCGCCAAACCAAGCCCCGCTACCCTGCATGCCCTGTTGATGGCGCTGGAGGCGCCGCTGGAACAATGCAACAGCGTGTTCCTGGCTGCCGGGTATGCGCCGCGGTATGGTGCGTCGCCACTCCCCTCTCCCTCGCTGGAGGCCATTCGTGGCGCCATCGGCCATGTCCTGCAGGCCAACAACCCGGCTCCGGCGATCGTGCTGGGCAGCCAGTGGCAGGTACTGGCTGCCAACGCCAGCACGGCCGCGCTATTCGGGCTGCTGGGACTGCCTGCGAACGCCGCCGATGAGTTGAATCTGCTGGTCACTCTGCTGCAGCCGGGAGGCCTCGGCGACCATCTGCTCAATGCCGAAGAAATCCGTACCGTCGCCTGGCAACGCGCCTCCCGCGAAGCGCTGGAAAATCCGGAGTTGGCCACGCTGCTGGCCAGCCTGCCGACACCCTCCGGGCCGGCGTCGCTGAGCAACGAATTCCCGCCACTGGTGATGACGCGCATCGACTCGCCTGAAGGGGAACTGAGTTTTCTCTCCACCTTCACCACCTTCGGCATGCCTCTCGACATCACCGTGGCCTCGCTACGCATCGAACACCTGATCCCGGCCGACCCACTGACCTGGCAGGTCATGACCCGGGCCTATGAACGTTCGCAGGTAACCCCGCCATGAATGCACAGATCAGCGCTGCCCTCGCCCTTCTGCAGCAGCACCTGGGCGATGACCTGCTGGCCGTACACCTCTACGGCTCGGCCGTAGCCGGTGGCCTCAAGCCTGGCAGTGATCTTGACCTGCTGGTAGTGGTCAGTACACCGCTGAGCGATGCCGTGCGCCGCAGCCTGATGCGGGCATTGCTGAACATTTCCGCCTGGCCAGCCACCGAGCACTTGCGGCCGCTGGAGGTTACGGTACTGAACCGAGACGCCGTACTGCCCTGGCGCTACCCCGCAGAGCGCGAGATGCAATTCGGTGAATGGCTGCGCGACGATCTGAACGTAGGCCGCATCGAATCGGCCATGACCGACCACGACCTGGCGATTCTCATCAGCAAGGCCCGCCAGCACAGCATCTGTCTGTTCGGCCCAGCGGCAACAGCGTTGTTCGAACCGGTGCCCGAAGCCGATCTGCTCCGTGCACTGCACGATACCGTCGCACAATGGAATCAACCGGACGATTGGCTGGGGGATGAGTGCACCGTGGTACTGGCCCTGGCCCGTATCTGGCTGACACTGAGCACTGGCGAGATCGCGGCCAAGGATGTAGCAGCCGATTGGCTACTGGAGCGCCTGCCCACTGAGCATCGACCTGTGCTGCAAACTGCGCGGAACATCTACCTGGGCACGGGCGAAGATGATCTGGGCCAGCATCCGCGGGCACTGGCAGACTTCATCGGCTACGCACGCCTGCAGATCGAACGGCTACGCACGAGTTAACCGGCATAAACTCTTTGGAGACGCCCATGACACCGGATCAGATCGCCGCCTTTTGCCTCGCCCTGCCGGGTGCCCGCGAAGATCTCAAATGGGGCAGCAACCGGGTGTTTTCGGTGGCGGGCAACAAGATGTTCGCCATCCTCGATTTTCTCGGTGAGGATCTGGCGTTCAAGGTCGATGACGATCTGTTCCTCGGCCATGTCGATCGCCCCGGCATTCGCCCTGCTCCGTACCTGGCGCGTGCCCGCTGGGTCAGCATGAGCGCACGGTATTTGCCGCTCGGCGACGACGAACTACGCCAGTTGCTTACCCGCTCGCATCAGCTGGTGGTGCGCCGGTTACCCAAGCGCCTGCAACCCGGGCTGCTACTGGACGAATAACGGCATGTGCCGGGCGATATAGGCGCCGTCGAGCAGCACCAGGTCGATCCAGAACAACTGGTGCGCCGCAACGATCAGCCAGAACAAAGCCTGGTAGGACGCCTTGCGCGTCTTGTGGCGAAAGGTCTGCTGGGCGATCAACGCCCCCGGCCAACCGCCAGCCAGCTCGACCAGGTGCAAGGTATTCTCCGATATACGCCGACTACCATCCTGCGCACTGCGTTTGTCCAACCAGTACTGCAGGAAACTCGCCACGCTGGCGAACATGTACAGCGGCAACACCCAAACGACGCCTGCAACCAGCAGTTTCTGCGCGCCCAGCAGGGGCAGCAGACACAACGCAATCAACAGCAGGATCTTGCCGCCGAAGTTGCGAATAGGCCCGGATGGCTCGGTATTGCCTGCAGATGTTCTGGGCGCGTTGCTCGGTGCCTTGCGTGGCTGTGGCGCTGCAACGGGCTTGGGTTTGCGCCGGATGGCTGGACGATCCAGGCTCATCTCACCGGCCAGGCGCAAGTGCTCGGCACGCAGCCGGCCCTTCTCGTCCCGGCCTTCCACATACAGCACCTGGTCACCTGGCACAGGCCGCCGCTCACCGCGCATGGCCGAGATATGCGCGAATACATCCGCGCCGCCCGAGTCCGCTGCGATGAAACCAAAGCCTTTTTCATCGTTCCAGCTTTTCAGTCGCCCTTTGCGCTCATGGCCAATCACGGTTGCGCGGTGCTCCAGTCGATCAGATGCAACTGCCAGGTAGCGAGAATGAGCAGACCGAAGGCGATGCGGTACCAGGCGAAGACCACATAGCTGTGGTTGGCGATGAATTTCAGCAGCGCGCGCACGGTCAGCATCGCCACGATGAAGGTGGTGACGAAACCGATGACGAAGATCGGCAGATCGCTCCATTGCAGGATGTGGCGGTACTTGAACAGCGAGTACGCGGTAGCCGCGACCATGGTCGGCATGGCCAGGAAGAAGGAAAACTCGGTGGCAGCCTTGCGCGACAGCCCGAACACCAGGCCGCCGATGATGGTCGCGCCGGAACGGGAAGTGCCGGGGATCATGGCCAGGCATTGCGCCAAACCGACCTTCAAGGCCAGGCTCCAGGTCATGTCATCGACCGACTCGGCCTTGATGGCATGCTCGCGCTTTTCCGCCCAGATCATGATGATGCCGCCCACGATCAACGCGGTGGCCACGGTGATAGGGTTGAACAGCCAGTGTTCGATCAGGTTGGCCAGTAGCGGCCCGATGATCAGCGCCGGAATGAAGGCGATCAGCAGATTACCGGTGAAGCGCTGAGCTTTGCGCTCGCTCGGCAGGCCGCGCACCACGCTGAAGATCCTGTCCCGAAACTCCCACATCACCGCCAGGATGGCGCCCAACTGGATGATGATCTTGAATGCTGTGGCGGTTTCCCCATTGAAATCCAGCAGATCGCCCGCCACGATCAGGTGCCCTGTACTGGAAATCGGCAGGAACTCCGTCAAGCCTTCCACTATGCCCAGGATCAACGCCTGAAAGGCCGCCCAGATATCCATTGACTCCCCCAACAAAAATCGCGACAAGTGCCGCTTGAAAAACAAATTGAAACATTGCCCGGCCCTGGGACATGGAGGCGCTGTGGAGGTTCCTTGCAACGCTCTAGCTCGGCGACCATTTAGGTTCTTTGCCGCGCTGCCGAAATGCTATCAGACAACTAGAGTAAAGGATGCCTCGTCGTGATCGGCAATTCGCCCGACACCGCGTGGTAGTCGTCCCTAACAAAAACAATAATCAGGAACTCGCCCATGAACAGCTTACGTAGTATCCCCATCAGTCGCCGCCTATGGCTGATCCTCGGGTTGGCCCTCCTGACGCTGGTTCTGCAAGGCACCTACATGCTGCGCCAGATCAACCTCGACCTCTATGCCGGTAAGGCCCAGAAGACTGAGCACGTTGTGCAGAGCGCCGCCGGCATCCTCAAGCACTTCCACGATCTCGAAACCGCCGGCAGCCTGAGCCGCGAAGAGGCGCAGAAACAGGCGATGGATGTCATCCGTGGCCTGCGCTATGCCGGTCAGGAGTACTTCTGGATCAATGACCAGACGCCGGTCATGCTCATGCATCCGATCAATGCCAAGCTCGAAGGCCAGAACCTCTCAGGTTTCAAGGATCCGGACGGCAAGGAGCTGTTCAATGAGATGGTCGCCATCAGCCGCAGCAAGGGTGCTGGCCAGGTCGATTATCGCTGGCCCAAGCCAGGCGCCAGTGAGCCGGTACCGAAAATATCCTATGTCGAACTGTTCCAGCCCTGGGGCTGGATCATTGGCTCCGGCGTCTATGTCGATGACGTGCAGGCCGAATTCAAGACTCAGGCACTCGGCGCGATGAGCATCGGCCTGCTCATCGCCCTGCTGCTGACAACCCTGGTGGTGTTGATTACCCGTAGCATCGCCCAACCACTGGAGGCTGCAGTGGGCGCCATGGCCAGTATCGCCAGTGGCGAAGGCGATCTCACCCGCAATCTCGACACCCATGGCCGTGACGAGCTGACCGCCCTGGCCGGGCACTTCAATGCCTTCACCGACAAGCTGCGCCAGGTCATTCGCCAGATGCTCGACTCCGCCAGCTCGCTGGATCAGGCTGCGCGCTCACTGGGCGACATATCCAACGAGGCCCAGCAACACAGCCAACAGCAGGCCCAGCAGATGGAACTGGTGGCGACAGCGGTGAATCAGGTGACCTACGGCGTGCAGGACGTGGCGAAGAACGCCGAACACGCTTCCAGCGAAATGCACACGGCAGAAGAACAGGCCAGCCAGGGGCAGCAGAACATCGAGGCCAGCCTGCGTCAGATCGGTCAGCTCTCGGGCACCATCGACAAGGCCGTGGAAGTCATCCAGTCACTGGCCAGCGAGAGCACGCAGATTGGCAGTGTGCTGGAAGTGATTCGCTCGATTGCCGAGCAGACCAACCTGCTCGCTCTCAACGCGGCCATCGAAGCAGCCCGCGCCGGCGAACAAGGTCGCGGCTTTGCCGTGGTAGCCGATGAAGTGCGCCTGCTGGCGCAGCGCACGCAACAGTCAACGGCTGAAATTCAGGGCATGATCGAGCGTCTGCAGGGTAATTCCGAGGCGGCGGTCAAGGTCATTCACGACAGCAGCCGGGCCTCGCAGCTCACGGTGGAACAGGCCAGCCAGGCTGGCCAAAGCCTGGCGCAGATCGCACAATCACTGCGCAATCTGACCGGGCTCAACGCGTCGATCGCCAGCGCCACCCTGCAACAATCGCACGTGGTGGAAGACATCAATCAGAACGTCACCCAGACGGCAGCCCTGGCCCATAACACGGCCGAGGCCGCTGAGCAGTCGAGCGCCGCCAGTCAGCACCTGAAGCAGCTGGCCGATCAACTGAACCGTCTGTTGGGGCAGTTCCGCGTATGAGACCAGCATGAGCAGTATGGAGCACCAGGAGGTCGACTTCAGTCGGCCGCAGAACCAGGATCTGATCTGGGATCTGGATAGCATGGCCCGCCGTGAGCTGGCCGAACGCTTCATCAAGCTGTTCGAGAACCGCCTGTGCGTCTATTCCGAATCGGTGGGGCAGCTGTACACCAACTACAGCCTGCACTTCCCCACCGACCTCGGTCGCAAGATGGTGGTGCTGCCCAACCCCTATGCGTTCCATGACACGCTGCACGGTATCGATGCCCAGGCCATTCGCAAGACGGGCCTGTGCGTGCTGCCTGGCAAGGTGTTGGGCAAACCCGGACTGTTGCTCAGCACACAGCTCAAGGATCACGGCCCAGCGCCGAAGACCATGCCCTTCAAACCTGCGCTGGCGCAGATCATCAGCAATCAGAAGAAGATCGGCGACGTTTTCCTGCCGGTGCTGATGAAAGGTGACCTGCGCGAATTCGACCAACAGATGCCCTACATCCATCTGCATCGCCTGCAGCTTGCCCGCCTGGAACGTCTGTCGAGTTTCGAGCGCGACGATATTCAACAGACCATCACCCGCAAACTCCTGGCGCTCTACCGGCAGGCTGACAGCCTGGTGTGCTGAATACCGGGCAGATCAGTACAATCGCTCCCCTTTTCTCTTCACGAGGACGCCAGATGTCCTGGCTCGAACTGATTGCCGCCGGGCTCGGCATCATTGCCGTGTGGCTGACGGTACGCCAGAACCCCTGGTGCTGGCCCATCGGCCTGCTCATGGTGCTGCTTTACGCCTGGCTGTTCTACGACTGGCGGCTGTATTCCAATCTGCTGCTGCAGGTGCTGTTCGCTGGCCTGCAACTCTACGGATGGTGGCAATGGACGCGTGGTGGCGAACGCCATGATGGGCGCCAGGTCAGCCGACTCGGGCTGCAACGCGTAATCGCTGGGCTTCTGGTGGGCGGCGTCGGTGCACTGCTGCTCGGCTACCTGATGGCCAACCATACCGACGCCAGTGCGCCGTGGCTGGATGCCGCACTCACCTCCTTCAGCCTGGTTGCCCAGCTGTGGATGGCGCAGAAACGCTTGCAATGCTGGGCGCTGTGGGTCGTGGTGGATCTGTGCTACGTCGCGTTCTTCCTGCACAGCAGCCTGTACCTGACAGCCGGTCTTTATGCCGTTTTCACCCTGTTGGCCCTCAGTGGCTGGCGAAGCTGGCGGCGTGATCCTGCTGTCTGGGGCCATTGATGAAAGTGTTGGTACTCACTGGCCCGGAATCCAGCGGCAAGAGCTGGTTGTCGGCACAGATCCAGGCGCGTTTCGGCGGAATCGTGGTGGGCGAGTACGTGCGTCACTTCATCGAGCGCGAGCAGCGCGATACCTGCTATGCCGATATACCGGTGATCGCCCGTGGCCAGCTGGCCTGGGAAGACGCAGCTCGCGCCCAGAATCCGGCCCTGCTGATTCTCGACACCCACCTACTGAGCAACATCCTCTGGAGTCGTTGCCTGTTCGGTGATTGCCCCGCGTGGTTGGAGGAGGAACTCCTTGCCCGTCACTACGACCTGCATTTGCTGCTCGATCCGCGCGGTGTTTCCTGGGTCGCTGATGGCCAGCGCTGTCAGCCGCAACTGGACGAGCGCCTGACCTTTCACGATGCTGGCCTGCAATGGCTGAACGACCATGCACAACCCTTCTGCCCGCTCTCGGGCGACTGGTCGCAACGCCGCCTGGCTGCATTGACACAGGTTGAAGCGCTGCTGGCGTAGCAGCACCTCAGCGCAACTGGTGCTTGTGCAGCAGTCGATAAAAAGTAGGACGAGAGATACCGAGGCTACGTGCTGCCTGGCTCATGTTGGAGCTGTAGCGCGCCAGTACATCGTCGAGGGCTTGTCGCTCCGCCTGCAGGATGTACTCCTGAAGAGTGCCGGGCGCCTTGCTCTGACCTGGGTCACACGCCTGCATCCGGCCCAGTTGCTTCAGCAATGCCGGGGTTGGTTGCTGTCCGTGCTGCTCGATCAACAGCATATCGCCAGGCTGTGTGACCAGTGTGCCCCGGGTACAACGGCGCAACGTCCAGCCAGCCGCGCATAGAGATGAAAGCAACGCCTCATTCTCGAAGGGCTCGACCACGAATAATTGTCGGGATGCGACGGAAACGGCCTCTAACATACTCCATCCTTGGCGCCATTATTTTGTATCCCCAATAAAAACAATGATTTGGCGCACATGACTGTAACGCTAGCAAGAACTTTGACGCCGCTTGGATCATTTCTCTATATCGGTTGTTCCTGTTGGTTATTGCAAACTTGCCATCGAACAACGATGGCATCTTGCCAACCGCCTACAGTATTGGCATAACAAGCCAATTGATAAGAACGCTACAAGGATGTCTCCGATGCGTCGCCTGATCCGTCGTACCCTGAAACTCGTTCTGTTGCTGGTGCTCGTCGGCCTGGCAGTGGTGCTTTATTACGTCGCCAATCCCAATCTGCCGAGTTTCGAGCAGCCAGATGAGCTGCACTATCTGGAGCAATGGAGCGACGAACAGCGCCAGACTTACTACTACACCCCCCAGGGCACGACGGTTAAGGGCCTGCGCTACGACTGGTTCGTCGCTCTGGAAATGCCCTTTGGCAGCGAGAAGTTCGCCCGTCTCGATTACCTCGCCCGCTTCGGCTTCCTGACCGATCCCAAACAGCAGGCCACTGCGCTCAACCCCGGCAACCTGCCAGTCGGTTTTACCCGTCATGAGGACAACGAAAGCGGCGAGCACTTCCTCGACATCAGCTGCGCCGCCTGCCATAACGGCGAACTGCGCTACAAAGGCCAGGCCATACGCATCGATGGCGGCGCCGCCCTGCACTCTCTGGCCTCAACCGTACCGACCTTGCGCGGCGGCGGCTTTGGCCAGGCACTGGGCATGAGCATGGCCTTCACCTACTACAACCCACTGAAATTCCGCCGCTTCGCTCAGGCAGTGCTGGGCGACCAGTATCCCCAGGGCCGTGAGCGTCTGCGCGAGGACTTCAAGCAGGTGCTCGACCGCCTGCTGGGCACGGCTTTTAATGACTGGCACCGTGGGCTGTATCCCACCGAAGAAGGTTTCGGCCGCACCGACGCCTTCGGTCGCATCGCCAATACCGTGTTTGGTGATGCCCTCGACGAGTCCAACTACCGCGTCGCCGACGCCCCGGTGAGCTATCCGCATCTCTGGGACATCTGGAAATTCGATTGGGTGCAGTGGAACGGTTCGGCCATGCAGCCAATGGCCCGCAATATCGGCGAAGCGCTGGGCGTAGGCGCCAGCCTGCACCTGTTCGGCGAGAACGGCCAGGCCGTTGCAGAGGCAGATCGCTACGCCTCCAGCGTACGCCTGCATGATCTCTACACGCTCGAAGAAACGCTGAAAACGCTGCAGCCACCGAAATGGCCAGAAGCGATTCTCGGCAAGGTTGATCTGCCTCTGGCCAGCCGCGGCAAGGCGCTCTATACCGAAAACTGCGCCTATTGCCACGCCCCCAATCCACAACCACGTGACAAGCGTGTGGCGCCCTCGCGCGATCCGGAATGGAAGATGCGCATCGTACCGACCGACATCGTCGGCACCGACCCCACTACCGCCGACAACATCGCCGATCACCGCTTCGATATCAGCCGCCTGGGCTGGACCAAGGCCGAGCTCAGCAAGCTGGACGTCAAACTGTACGGAGCCAGCCTGGATGACGTCGACTTCAAGAGCATCTCCAGCGCCAAAGGCCTGGCCTACATCACTGCCTACGTGGAAAACCGCGCCTATCAGGATGCCGGTATCGGCCCACGCCAGCGCTGGAACATGGACGGCTATGGCCTGTCCATCGGCGTGCAGGAGAAGCGCGCTTACAAGGCACGACCTCTGGACGGTATCTGGGCTACCCCGCCCTTCCTGCACAACGGTTCCGTGCCGAACCTGTTCGAATTGCTTTCCCCGGTTTATGAGCGGCAAGCCCAGTTCTGGGTGGGTAACTTCGAGTTCGACCCGAGCCGCGTCGGTTATCGCAGCGAAAGCTTCCCAGGCGGCTTCCTGTTCGATACCCGAATCAGAGGCAATGGCAACGGCGGCCATGAGTTCCGCGATGGCTGCCGCCAGGAGGGTGTGATCGGTCGGGCGCTGTCACCGGATGAGCGCCTGGCACTGATCGAATACCTCAAGGTACTCGGCAACCACGAGCTGGAAACCCAGCTCAGCGAAGTCCCCGTCAAACCCTGGACACCCGGCCCGAGCTGCGAAGGCTGACTCCACCAGCGCGTTCTAGAACAAGGATTCCAATAATGTTGAAACGTTTCTGGCTTTGGCTCGGTCGCCTGCTCGGCAAGCTCCTGCTCACACTGGGTGTCGTTGGCCTGATTGGCTGGGGCCTCGGCGAGGCCTACTACGCCTGGAAATTCTCCGGCCCGGTTTCCAGCGAAGAGCAGATTCCGCCGGATGAAGCAGCGCTGACGCGGGTGATCATCGAGGACGCCGTGCGCATCGTCGAGCAGCACCGTGACAACACCCGCGTACTGCGCGATGCACACGCCAAAGCCCATGGCTGCGTCAGAGCCGAGGTGCATGTACTGGATGATCTGGACGAGTCGCTGCGTCAGGGCGTATTCAGCGAGCCCGGACATACCTGGCAAGCCTGGATGCGCCTGTCCAACGGCAACGCCTACCCGCAGTTCGATCGCGCCCGCGATGCCCGCGGCATGGCCATCAAACTACTCGACGTACCCGGTGAAAAGTTGATGAAAAGTCCGGCCCATGCCGGCGAGCAGGACTTCGTGATGTTCAACCACCCGGCGTTCTTCGTCAGCGACGTGGCCGAATACCGCACCAACTTCGCAGCCCAGGCCGACGGCAAGAAGGTGCAAGCCTTCTTCCCCAGCCTGGATCCACGCACCTGGGAAGTTCGTCACCTGATCATCGCGCTGAAGACCCTGGCACCGGCGCCGGAAAGCCCGGTGGCGACCACCTACAACTCCATCGCTCCGTTCAAGCTCGGCGACCTCAACATCAAGTACCGCGTCGTGCCGGCTCCGCAGAACTGCCCACCCTATGAACTGCCGGCGCAGAACGACGGCTTGCCCAACTTCTTGCGCAATGCGCTGTACCAGCAGCTATCGCTGGATCGCGCGCCAGCCTGTTTTGAACTGCAAGTGCAAAAACAAAACGCCCAGTACTACATGCCCATTGAAGATCCCAGCGTCGAGTGGAGCGAAAAAATTTCCCCATTCGAAAGCGTGGCGCGTATTACCGTAAAGGCTCAGGACTTCGATAGTCGCGAACAAAATCTGTTCTGCGACAATATGTCCTTCAATCCCTGGCATGCACTCCCGGAGCATCGCCCAATCGGCGGCATTAACCGTTTGCGCAAGTCGGTATACGAAGCGGTAAGTGCCTATCGCCATCAGCGTAATGCCGCACCTGAGGTTGCAGCCCCCGTCAATTCAGGTGTGCAGCAGCAAGAAGCAGAGGCGCCAGTGGAACTTTCAGAATAAAAAACTGTAACCGGCGAGACGCCGGTAGGTTCTTGCAGGGCACTTTGTGAAGGAATTAAAACTTTTTTCAGTGGTGTGTGACTTATAGGCCGACTGCGTTCATCAACAGTAATGAAAGGCCCACTCATAAACGATGGGCACATTAATTACTGGGATTAACTCGGAGAGACCGAACCCATGAACACACCACTGCGTTTTAACGAAGCCCTGCTGATTGCCGATCGTGCATTCCGCCCCTTCCAGTGCGTTGCCTGGTCCCCGCAAGACGGTACCGGTGTTATCAGCATCAGCGTCATCGACCGTACCAGCACCCGTCTGCTCGGCCGTACCCAACTGTCCAGCGACACCTACACCGACCCAGCACAACTGGCCGACGCCCTGACCCGCTCCCGCGAAGAACTGCGCAGCCAAGGCTTCGATCTGGCACCGTGGAGCATGCCGGAGTAAATCACCTTCCGGGGCGCCATCAGGCGCCCCCAGATAGCCCCGCCTCTTGCCTGCTTTGCAGAGCATCTGCAGACTCCAGTGATCCCATCCTGCGGAGTCACTCACCATGCTTGAGCTGCGCCCCAACTGCGAAAACTGCGACTGCGACCTGCCAGCAGCCAGTGTCGATGCGCTGATTTGCTCTTTCGAATGCACATTCTGTCGCCCCTGCGCCGAATCCGTCCTGGCGCTGCGCTGCCCCAACTGTGGCGGCGAACTGGTAAGACGCCCGATTCGACCAGCCGCAAAGCTCGAACGCTTCCCCGCCTCCATTACCCGCGTTCATAAAGCCTGAAATGAAAAAGGGGCGACCATGGTCGCCCCTTTTCATGTGCAAACCCTTACTCAGTAGTAAGCGTTCTCGCGATTGCTGTGGTCGGTCACGTCACGCACGCCCTTGAGCTCAGGAATGCGCTCAAGCAGGGTTTTCTCGATGCCTTCCTTGAGGGTGTAGTCGGCTTGGCCACAACCCTGGCAACCACCACCGAATTGCAGGACGGCGATACCCTCTTCGACCACGTCGATCAGCGTCACCTGGCCGCCATGGCTGGCCAGACCGGGATTGATCTCGGTCTGCAGGTAGTAGTTGATGCGCTCGTTGAGCGGGCTGTCTTCATTGACCATCGGAACCTTGGCATTTGGCGCCTTGATGGTCAGCTGGCCGCCCATACGGTCAGTGGCATAATCCACTACCGCGTCTTCCAGGAACGGCTCGCTGACACCGTCAATCCAGGCAGTGAAGCTGGCCAGTCCAACAGCGGTGTCTTCAGGCTTCTGCTCACCCGGCTTGCAGTAGGCAATGCAGGTTTCCGCATAGGGCGTACCTGGCTGGGTAATGAAAACTCGGATGCCGATACCCGGAGTGTCCTGCTTGCTCAGCAGCTCGGCCAGGTAATCTTCGGCAGCTTGGGTAATGGTGATGGCGCTCATGGCAACTCCTCGCGAACATGGACGCAGTGTACGCCAGAGCGTCGCCCGGTTAAAGCCCAAGTAAATTAGTAGGAATTGATCGCAGCCATAGCCACGCCTCTCCGGGTGCTTTCGAAGCGCACCTGGTGCGCTCCGAAAGTGGCGCTCAGAGGTTCTCGTAGCGGTTCATGTCCAGCACGCCCGCCTCCAGCGGCTGGGTCTCGCGGATATGCTCGGCCATATCATGGAAGTAACGCCAGAACTCGGGATGGCTACGCCGTATCCCCCAATGCTCGACGATACGCTCGAAGGACTTGGCGTCGCTGACACCTTCCATTTGCTTGACGAAGGCATCCACCTCGCCGGCTTTTACCGAGAACAGGAAGTTCGGGTAGCTGCTCAGAACTTCCGGATAGATGGTCAGCGTATCCAGCCGCGGTTGATAACGCAGCTCCTCACCCAGCATGAACGCCACGTTGCTGTGGGCACGGTTGCGCAGCAGGCTGTAGATCTCGCGCGAACCATCGCTCAGTTCCACGCGCAGCATCGTCGCTTCCGGCAGTTGATCGATCACTCGCAGGCCACCGGCCGGGCGACTGGCAAGGCGCGCCAGCGCCTGCTCGGCATGCTGCAGCTCCTTGGGCAGGCCATCGCGATGGCAGTGTGCGCCTGTGCAGCGGTTGATCGGATCCGGCCGCGCATTGAGCTTGGCGTAGCGCTGCAGCAGTTGCTCGGCAAACTGCTTCTTCGGATCGTTGCCCGTCAGGCCAATGGCACTCGGTGAACGATGATCGACCGAGGTGTAGTCCAACAGCATCTTCAACTTGCCGCTGTTCTGATACCAGTCATCCAGGTAAGCCTCGCGTGATCGCGCCGGCAACAGGCGGAGGAAGTTGACCTCGGCGCCATTGCGGATCAGGTCGAAGTACAGGCGCGTCTGCGCCTGGTGCGAGACGTTGCCGAACACGTCGAAATTGACCACCAACTGATAGTAGGTGCGCTCCAGCAGCGGATAGTCCAACCACCACAGGGTCTGCGGAATCTCGCCGAGCAGCCCTTTGCGCACTGAAGCGCTGTCGTGCTGGCGGAAGATCGACAGCAACGCGTTGTCATTGCCGCTCCAGATATGTGCCCAATCGGCGGCTGGCGCATCGGCGTAGGCGTCCTTGCGCAGGTTCTCGTAGTCGTTGCGCTTGTCGCGATAGTTGCGCCACAAGCCCAGCAGATCGCCGATATCGTCGAACTGTCCGGGCATGGCCAACAGGGGCGTGGCTTCGCGCTGGTACTCGGCATCGGTGATATAGAGATCGTGCTCGGGCGCCTGGAACACGGCCCAGAAGTTATCCCGAATCACGTCGGTGGCGATCTGCCCGCGACACACCGGGCCACGGATGAAGGTACGCACGAAGTACTCGGCGTTATCCAGCATGAACTGGTAGCGCGCCTGCGCCGGAATCGCGGCAAAGGTCTCGAAGGGGTTGGCGCGACGTTGTGCGCCATAGCCTGGCACAGCGTCCAGTGTCCAGTCCTCGCCGAAAAACAGCTCCTTGACCCGCGCCAGCTTGTCCTCGCCCAATGGGTAGGTAATGTGCGTCTTGTGCACGATCACGCCCTGGATCGGCCACAGTCGGTAATAGAACTCGGTGCCTGGGTCATCATTGGGGCGGCGTGTAGCAATGGGATCGATGGGTTTGCCGCTGGGGGTTCGTGAGCGCACCATCTGGAAGAAATGCCCAGGCTCGCCGCCTTCGAAGTGCAGATGCGCCAGGAACAGGTGCTCGTAGAGCCAGCGCGACACCAGATCCTGCCGCGCACCGGGCGCGTTCATGAAATTTTCCCACTGCCCCACCTGGCGCAACTCGGCGGCACTGGGCTTGAGCGCCTGTTCAGCGACCGGCGCACCCTGCGCCAGCCACTGTTCCAAGGTGGCGTACTCGTTATCGCTCAAGCCGGTCACGGCGAAAGGCATGCCGCCATGGGGACTCTTCTGCGCATAGGCGGCGAACTCACCCGGCAAAGGGCAGCTGTTGCTGCGGGTGATGGCGATATCGAGGTTGTCAGGAAGCTTGGCATTGGGCTCGAGCGGCTGGCTGCGTCCCAACTCCAGCATGCGCTTGATCAGTGCTGCCTGTCCGTTCTCACCATCGAGCACCGAGTGAAAATCGCGTTTACGCCAGGCCGCCTCACCTTGCTCGTCCAGATACAGGCGCGTGGTCGCTTGTGCCTTGCTGCGCGTACCGTCATACACCAGTTGCTTGCTGGCACCGCGCAAAATGCCCTCACCACTGCCAAGATTGAGCTGGCACGGGGCGTCGTAGCAGGTGTGGCAGGCCACACACTTGTGGGTGAGGATCGGTTGTACGTCATCGACATAGGAAATCGCTTCCGCACGGGCCAGGCCAGCTGCGAAAGAAAGAAGAAACAGAGCAGCAGGCTTGAGCATGACCACGTCCTTGATTTCGATGCTGGCAATTCTAGCGAGATGGCGCCCCTAGCAACATGAATGAAATTCATGAAAATCCCTGATACGCTCCAGAACCCTGCAGCTTTGCTATCATCGCGCACCTTTGTTTCCGCTTTGCTCAGGTAGTTCTCATGTCCGATCGCAGCGCCCGCCTCCAAGCCCTCCAGCAAGCCCTGAAGGAGCGCATCCTGATCCTCGATGGCGGCATGGGCACCATGATCCAGAGCTACAAGCTGGAAGAGGCCGACTACCGCGGCGAGCGCTTCGCCGACTGGCCGAGCGACGTGAAGGGCAACAACGACCTGCTGCTGCTGACCCAGCCGCAGATCATCGCCGCCATCGAGAAGGCGTATCTGGATGCCGGCGCCGACATCCTGGAAACCAACACCTTCAACGCCACCCAGGTGTCTCAGGCCGACTACGACATGGAGTCGATCGTCTACGAACTGAACGTCGCCGGTGCCCGCGTGGCCCGTGAAGTGGCCGACGCCAAGACCCTGGAAACCCCGGATCGTCCGCGTTTCGTCGCTGGCGTGCTTGGCCCGACCAGCCGTACCTGCTCGATCTCCCCGGACGTCAACGACCCCGGCTACCGCAACGTCACCTTCGACGAACTGGTGGAGAACTACACCGAGGCAACCCGCGGCCTGATCGAAGGCGGCGCCGACCTGATCCTGATCGAAACCATCTTCGACACCTTGAATGCCAAAGCGGCGATCTTCGCCGTGCAGCAGGTGTTCGACGAGGACGGCGTCGAGCTGCCGATCATGATCTCCGGCACCATCACCGACGCCTCCGGCCGTACGCTGTCTGGGCAGACCACCGAAGCGTTCTGGAACTCGGTGGCCCACGCCAAGCCGATTTCCGTTGGCCTGAACTGCGCCCTTGGCGCCGCCGACCTGCGCCCGTACCTGGAAGAGCTGTCGAACAAGGCCGGCACCCACGTTTCCGCCCACCCCAATGCCGGTCTGCCCAACGCCTTCGGTGAATACGACGAAACCCCGGCCGAAATGGCTGCTGTGGTCGAAGAGTTCGCTGCCAGCGGTTTTCTGAACATCATTGGTGGCTGCTGCGGCACCACGCCGGCGCACATCAAAGCCATCGCCGAAGCGGTCGGCAAATATCAGCCCCGCGCGATTCCGGATATTCCCAAGGCCTGCCGTCTGTCCGGTCTGGAACCCTTCACCATCGATCGCAACTCGCTGTTCGTCAACGTCGGTGAGCGCACCAATATCACCGGTTCGGCCAAGTTCGCCCGGCTGATTCGTGAAGAGAACTACACCGAAGCCCTGGAAGTCGCCCTGCAGCAGGTGGAAGCCGGTGCCCAGGTGATCGACATCAACATGGACGAGGGCATGCTCGACTCCAAGGCGGCCATGGTTCGCTTCCTCAACCTGATCGCTGGCGAGCCGGACATTTCCCGCGTGCCGATCATGATCGATTCCTCCAAGTGGGAAGTGATCGAAGCCGGCCTCAAATGCATTCAGGGCAAGGGCATCGTCAACTCGATCTCCATGAAGGAAGGTGTCGAGCAGTTCAAACACCACGCCAAACTGTGCAAGCGCTACGGCGCCGCCGTGGTGGTGATGGCCTTCGACGAGGTCGGCCAGGCCGACACCGCCGCGCGCAAGAAGGAAATTTGCCAGCGCAGCTACGACATCCTGGTAAACGAGGTGGGCTTCCCACCGGAAGACATCATCTTCGACCCGAACATCTTCGCCGTCGCCACTGGCATCGAGGAACACAACAACTACGCCGTGGACTTCATCGAAGCCTGCGCCTTCATTCGCGACAACCTGCCCTACGCCTTGAGCTCGGGTGGCGTGTCCAACGTGTCGTTCTCGTTCCGCGGCAACAACCCGGTGCGCGAAGCGATCCACTCGGTGTTCCTCTACTACGCGATCCAGAATGGCCTGACCATGGGCATCGTCAACGCCGGCCAGCTGGAGATCTACGACGAGATTCCTAAAGAGCTGCGTGACCGCGTCGAAGACGTGGTGCTCAACCGCACGCCAGGCGGCACCGACGCCCTGCTGGCCATCGCCGACAACTACCGGGGCGGCGGCGCCGTCAAGGAAGTCGAGAACGAGGAGTGGCGTTCGCTGCCGGTCGACAAGCGCCTGGAACACGCGCTGGTCAAGGGCATCACCGCGTTCATCGTTGAGGATACCGAGGAATGCCGCCAGCAATGCGCGCGGCCCATCGAGGTGATCGAAGGGCCGCTGATGAGCGGCATGAACGTGGTCGGCGACCTGTTCGGCTCGGGCAAGATGTTCCTGCCTCAGGTGGTCAAATCTGCCCGCGTAATGAAGCAGGCGGTGGCGCATCTGATTCCGTTCATCGAGGCCGAGAAAGGCGACAAGCCGGAAGCCAAGGGCAAGATCCTCATGGCCACAGTGAAGGGCGACGTGCACGATATCGGCAAGAACATCGTCGGCGTGGTGCTCGGCTGTAACGGCTACGACATCGTCGACCTGGGCGTGATGGTGCCGGCGGAAAAGATCCTGCAGACCGCCATCGCCGAGAAGTGCGACATCATCGGCCTCTCCGGCCTGATCACCCCGTCGCTGGACGAGATGGTTCACGTCGCCAAGGAAATGCAGCGCCAGGGCTTCACCCTGCCGCTGATGATTGGCGGCGCGACCACCTCAAAGGCGCACACCGCGGTGAAGATCGAGCCGCAGTACAAGAACGATGCGGTGATCTACGTCACCGACGCCTCCCGCGCCGTGGGCGTGGCCACCCAGTTGCTGTCCAAGGAGTTGAAAGCCGACTTCGTGCAGAAGACCCGCGATGAATACGTGGTGGTGCGTGAACGCACCTCGGCCCGTGCCTCGCGCACCGAACGCCTGGGCTATGCCGACGCCATCGCCAACAAGCCTACCTTCGACTGGAACGGTTACGTCGCGCCCAAGCCGAGCTTTACCGGTGCGCAGGTGCTGGACGATATCGACCTGGCCACCCTGGCCGAGTACATCGACTGGACGCCCTTCTTCATCTCCTGGGATCTGGCCGGCAAGTACCCACGCATCCTCACCGACGAAATCGTCGGTGAGGCGGCCACCAGCCTGTTCAACGATGCCCAGGCGATGCTGAAGAAGCTGATCGACGAAAAACTGATCAAGGCCCGCGCCGTGTTCGGTTTCTGGCCGGCCAATCAGGTCGCGCATGACGACATCGAAGTCTATGGCGACGATGGCAAGCCCCTGGCCACTCTGCACCACCTGCGCCAGCAGACCATCAAGCCCGACGGCAAGCCGAACCTGTCGCTGGCCGACTTCGTTGCACCGAAGGAGAGCGGCGTGACCGATTACGTCGGTGGCTTCATCACCACCGCCGGCATCGGCGCCGAGGAAGTGGCCAAGGCCTACGAGGCCAAGGGCGACGACTACAACTCGATCATGGTCAAGGCCCTGGCCGACCGCCTCGCCGAGGCCTGCGCCGAGTGGCTGCATGAGCGCGTGCGCAAGGACTATTGGGGTTACGCCAGGGACGAGCAACTGGACAACGAGGCGCTGATCCGCGAGCAGTACAAGGGCATCCGCCCTGCCCCGGGCTACCCCGCCTGCCCGGATCACACCGAGAAGGCCACGCTGTTCAAACTGCTCGACCCCGAGGCCGACTACCACAAGGCAGGCAAGAGCGGCGTGTTCCTCACCGAGCACTATGCGATGTTCCCGGCGGCAGCGGTATCCGGCTGGTACTTCGCCCACCCCGAGGCGCAGTATTTCGCCGTGGGCAAGGTCGACAAGGATCAGATCGAGCAGTACAGCAAGCGCAAGGGCCAGGACATCGCCGTCAGCGAACGCTGGCTGATGCCCAACCTGGGCTACGACGACTGATGCAAAGGAGCCCGCAATAGCGGGCTCCTTTCATTTACAGGGTAAGGTCAGCTATAGCGGCGAACAGGATACGAGCAGAGCCGATCATCGAGAAAAGCGAACTCCCATGCATGAACCGCGCTCCAACCCATGTCGAGCCATTTCGGCTCATTCGACGGAGCGACGACATGTACAAGCACAGCCTTGCAGTACTGGCCGTAGCGGCCACGATCAGCGGTTGCTCGACCTTCGAGAACCCGACCGACTACGTGACCTTTCGCAATGAGCCCCTGGTCAAACAGGTCGACCACGGCATGACTCAGGAGCAGGTGCGAACCCTCGGTGGGCCACCCTCTTCGGAAGTGCGGAACAGCGTCACAGGCGGCACTTGTAACAACTACGTGCTCAATGTCGACGGAGTGGAACAGCCCTACTACGTGAATTTCGACGTCAACGGCCGTGTCGACAGCAAAGGCTTCATGAGCTGCGCCCAGCATCAAGAAAACCAGCGACGGCTCTGAATCAACGCAGCCCCGCTACCGATAGCGGGGCTTTTTCATGCCTAGAAGATCAGTTTCAGCAGGCCGATAACCACGATCAGGCCGATGATGAAAATGATACCGACTGTACCGCCTAGAAACTTCAGCATGCCGACTCTCCTTTTGCGAGGTTCACGAGTTGTGACCGCAGGCAGGTTGTCAGCGTTTAGCTTTTTTCTTCGACGCCTACTATCAGGCCCCGGGGCGGCGCACGATCTTGATGCTGTATTCCATCTGCGGCTTGCGCGTCACGCTGACGGCACGACGGCTCACGGTATCCAGCGTGATGTTCCAGAAACCACCGGATGGCACGCGGATCTTCGCCGGAAACTTAATGAAGGCACCGCCGTGGTAACTGTGCCGACCGCGATTTCTGAACGCGCGGAAATTGGCGTCGTTCATCAGGCGAATATTGCAGGGTTGCGAACACTGGATGACCACCAGATCGCCCTCTTCCAGGTGTTCGCGTTGATGGATGAATTTCATCGTTTTCGGACTCGGTGGTGAAACGGGGGCGCAATATTGCCGCAAGCGGCGCGGCATCGCCAGCACAGCTGACGACTCGCTTGCGCCCGAGGCTCGGGCTACCTAGGATGCGCGCCCATCACCACACTGCACTGCCGCCATGAAAGCCCTGCTCGATCGCATCCCCACTGTGCTCGCCCTGCTGCGCCGCTACCCAGGCCTGGTCGCCTTGTTTGGCTTCTGCTCGGGTGTGGCCAGCTTCCTGCTGGTAGACCGCCAGGCGCACCTGGCCAAGGTGCTGGGTGTGGTACTGCTGGTCAGCTGGATCTGGCTGATCCTGGAGAACCTGTTGCGCGAGCGCATTGCCCGGCGCTTTGGCTTCGAGCTGCCGTTACCCTTGCTGCGTTACGCGACGCAGATGATCCATCAGGAAAGCCTGTTCTTCGTTCTGCCGTTCTTTTTCATCACCACCACCTGGAACAGCGGACAACTGCTGTTCAGCGGCCTGCTGGCGCTCGCCGCACTGGCGTCTATTACCGACCCCATTTACTACCGCTGGCTGGCGCCGCGACGCTGGCTGCTGCTGATCCTTCACAGCCTGGCGCTGTTCGCCGTGACGCTCACGGCGCTGCCGATCATCTTCCACATGACCACGACACAGAGTTATCGCATCGCCCTGGCGGTGGCCACGGTGCTGGCACTGCCGAGCCTGCCGGGCCTGATCGGTTTTGCTGGCTGGCGCCGTATCCTGCTGCTGGCGATCCTGCCGCTGGCGATGGCCGGCGCAGGCTGGATGGCCAGGGTCTGGGTACCGCCAGCGACGCTGTGGTTGACCGAAGTGGCAATCACCGATCGCTTCGATGGCGCGCAGCGCACGCCAGGCGAAAGCCTGGAGCTGATCACACTGGATCAACTGCGCGACGACGGGCTCTACGCCTACACCTCGATCAACGCCCCGCGCGGCCTCAACGAACGCATCTACCACGTGTGGCAGCACAACGGCAAAGAGGTCGACCGCATCGCTCTGGATATTCACGGCGGGCGCAAACAGGGTTACCGCGCCTGGACGCACAAGCTGCGTTTCCCGGCAGATCCGCTCGGCGACTGGCAGGTGCAGGTGCGTACCGAGGCCGGACAGATGATTGGTGTACTGCGCTTCGAGGTCGTTTCCAGTCCGCCCCGTGAGGCGACCTCACCGCCCTTCTAGCGATGCGCCTTGCGCCAGCTCGATGGCGACTGGCCGAAATGATTGCGGAAGGCTTTGCAGAACGCAGCCTGGTCGGCATAACCCAGCACGTCGGCCAGCAGCGTCAACGACATGTTCGAGGCCTGCACCTGCCAGCCGGCAGTGTCCATTTTCACTTGGTGAACGAGTTGTTTGAAGCACAGGCCCTCACTCAGTAGACGCCTCTGCAACGCGCGTGGATGCAGGTCGAGCAACTCGGCGATATGCCCGAGCGAATGCTGGCGCATGCCGAGGGTCTGCACGATCAGACTGCGCACTTGCAGTTCCAGGCTGTCCTGCAGGCTCTCGAGGCGCTCGCGCAGCAAGCCATCGAGGCGTTGCGCATCGTCACGGGCCATGGCCAGCACCGGCCGCCGCAGGATGCTGGCGTCGTACACCAGGCAATCGTATTCCTGATCGAACAGCACCTCACAGCCAAGGTGCTGGCGATAACGAGCACGCGGCGCCACCGGGCTGTGGCTGAACTCCACGCGTAGCGGACGCAGATCGGCCCCGCCTATCGCTCGCACCAGCTGCGCGTAGGCCGCGATGGCCATCTCCCGATACTGTTGAGCCTCCTCCACGGCAAAGAAGTGCTCGATCCGCCGTACCTGAATGCGATCTTCCAGCGGCAACAACTGCCAGTGCTCAGCCTTGTTGTGCAAGGCCAGATAACGCTGTGCAGCAGTGAAGGCCGCGTGTAGATCCGGCTCACGCACCAGCAGGCGGCCGAGCAGCCCGAGCATGTCCAGCCCCTGGTGACTGGCCACGCGCAAGCCCAGGTCGGGGCATTGCAAATGGATCGAGGCCTCGTTCAGCAGGCGGATCAACTGCTCGATCTGAATCAGCTCATCGCCATCGTCCAAGGCCGTGGGCTTCATCGCCGAACGCACCAGCAGTGCCGACAGGTCACCGCCCAGGCCTGCCACCTCGGCCGCCAGGCCGGTCAGGGCAGCGCTGCGCACTTCATAACGAACGGACATGGCGGGCCTCCAGGCAGACCAGCGGAAGATGCCAACACTGTCGCGTAATGACAAGTTTTACCTCATCAAGGCTCCTACTCTGGCATCACAACAACAAGAACCAAGGCCACCGCCATGCCCCAGTACGACCTGATCATCCAAAGCGGCCGCTATTTCGACGGCAGCCGTGCCCCCTCCGCCATCCGTAGCCTGGCGATCAAGGACGGTCGCATCGCCCTGGTCAGCGCCGAGCCACTCGACGCAAGCCTGGCCGAGCGGGTCATCGACGCCCAGGGCAAGTGGATAACCCCCGGCTTTCTCGACACCCATACTCACTACGACGCCGAACTGATGGTCGCCCCCAGCCTCAGCGAGTCGGTGCGCCACGGTGTGACCACGGTGCTGGTAGGCAGTTGTTCGCTGAGTATGGTGTGCAGCGAGGCCGAGGATGCATCGGACATCTTCACCCGCGTGGAAACCGTGCCGCGCGAGAAGGTTCTGCCGATCCTGCGTGAACGCAAGACCTGGAACGGCCCGCGGCAGTGGCGTGAGTTCGTCGACCAGCATCCACTGGGGCCTAACCTGATCAGCTTTCTCGGCCACAGTGACCTGCGTGTGGCCGTGATGGGCCTGCACCGCGCCACAGACCGCCAGGTACGTCCCAGCGAGGCCGAGCTGCAGCACATGGAGACGCTGCTCACAGAAGCGCTGGATTGTGGCTTCCTCGGACTGTCCACCATGTGCCTGAAGTGGGACAAGCTCGATGGCGACCGCGAATGGTCGAAGAGCCTGCCCAGTACCTATGCGCGCTGGCGCGAAGTGCGTCGCCTCAATCGTCTGCTGCGCCAGCGCGGGCGTGTGCACCAGGGCGCGCCGAATGCCGCCAATCCGCTGCAGATCACCCAATACATCAGTGAAGCCATCGGCCTGCTGCGCAAGCCGCTGAAGACCACGCTGATCTCCCTGCTCGACCTCAAGGGCAACCGCAGCCTGGCGATGCTGGCGCGCCTCTCCGCCTGGCTGACCAATCGTCTTGGCGGTGACTTCCGCTGGCAGTTGCTGCCGACCCCTTTCGCCATCTATGCCGACGGCATGGATGTCGTCCTGTTCGAGGAATTCGGCGCTGGCGAGATGGCGCTCGACGTCAAGGATCATATCGAACGCAATATGCTGCTGCAGAACGAGCAGTACCGCCGCACCTTCCGCAAGTACTACGCCGACAAACTGTCGCCGCGCGTCTGGCAGCGCGATTTCGGCGATGCGGTGATCCTCGGCTGCCCGGATACCTCGCTGGTCGGGCGCAATTTCGCTGAGGTGGCGCGCGAACGCGGCCTGCATGTGGTTGACCTGTTTCTCGACATGGTCGTGCAGTACGGCCGGGAGCTGCGCTGGTTCACCGTGATCGGCAACCACCGCCTGGACAAGCTGCGGCAGATGGTGCGCAGCCCGCACACGCTGATCACCTTCTCCGATGCCGGTGCGCATATCCGCAACATGGCTTTCTATAACCTGCCGCTACGCTTTCTCAAGCTGGTCAAGGACAGCCACGACGAGAACCAGCCGGTGATGAGCCTGGAACACGCCGTGCACCGCCTGACGGGCGAGCAGGCCGACTGGCTCGGTATCGACGCGGGCTACATTCGCCAGGGTGACCGCGCCGATCTGGTGGTGATCGACCCCGCCGGCCTGAAGCAGAACCTGGAACAGGAGAACTGGGACGAGATGCAGGGCTTCGGCATCCAGCGCATGGTCTGCCGTAATCCGGGCTGCGTCAGCCACGTGCTGATCAATGGGCGCCTGGCCGTGGACGAAGAGCGCATCGCCCCGGAGCTGGGTCAGCAACGCGGTTTCGGCCAGTTTCTCGCGGCACGCTGAGACGCCCTACGCATGGGCGCGCGGCGGTGGTAGCATGCGCGCCCCATGCAGCTCTCCGAACTCAACCAACGCCTCGCCGCCCTCGGCGCCAAACCCCAGCATATCGGGCGCATCACCCGTGCCTGGCTGCAAGGCAAGGCACTGGATACCGGCACCAAGCACCAGAAGACCGAGAACTTCCTGCCCCTGACGGTACGTGAGGCGCTGCCGGCGCTGGCCGCTGATCTCGACGGTCTGGCCCGGCTACGCTCCGAGCACCCTGGCGCCGATGGCTCGGCGCGCCTGCTGGTGGAGCTGGCCGACAAGCAGATGGTGGAAAGCGTGCTGCTGCCGCGCGATGGCCTGTGCATCTCCAGCCAGGTGGGCTGTGCGGTCGCCTGCGTGTTCTGCATGACCGGCAAGAGCGGCCTGTTGCGCCAGCTCAGCAGCGCGGAGATGGTCGCTCAGGTTGCTCTGGGCCGACGCTTTCGCCCGGTGAAGAAAGTGGTGTTCATGGGCATGGGCGAGCCTGCACACAACCTCGACAACGTGCTCGAGGCCATCGACCTGCTCGGCACCGAGGGCGGTATCGGCCAGCGCAATCTGGTGTTCTCCACCGTTGGCGACCCACGGGTGTTCGAACGCCTGCCCAAGCAGCGTGTGCGCCCTGCCCTGGCGCTGTCGCTGCACACCACCAACGCCGAACTGCGCCAGCGTCTGCTGCCCAAGGCGCCACGCATCGATCCCGAAGAGCTGGTCGAGCTCGGCGAGGCCTACGCCCGCACCATCGACTACCCGATCCAGTACCAGTGGACGTTGCTCAAGGGCATCAACGACAGTCAGGAAGAGATGGACAACATCCTGCGCCTGTTCAAGGGCAAGTTCGCCGTGCTCAACCTGATCCCCTACAACAGCCTGGAAGCGGACGACTACCAGCGTCCGGATGGCGAGCGCATCGTCGAGATGGTGCGCTACTTGCACAGCCGTGGCGTGCTGACCAAGGTGCGCAACTCGGCTGGCCAGGATGTCGATGGCGGCTGCGGGCAACTGCGTGCACGCGCCACCGACCTGATCAAGGTGCGCAACCTGGGACGCTGACACTTGGTGCTCGCGACATGCCCTGATGTGCCCTTCACAAAAGCCGCCGCAGCCTCTCAAGTCCGCTCGCTACAGGCCGATATCACTGATGCGGAAGCATAACCGCCGACAGATGCCCTCCCGTCTGATCGACCAACACTGCAGGGACGCCTGCATCTTGCCGTAGGAGCTCCCATGAAAATCGCCCATAAGGTCGGCATCGCCGCTGCGACCGTGCTGTTTCTCACCACCAGCCTGCTGTCGCTGTCCCAGGTCAGTCAGGTACGCGACACCTTGCGTAATCAGATCGAATCCAGCCTTTCCGAGTCGAGCAATGCCCTGGCCCGACAGATTGAAAACTGGCTGAACGCCAAGCTGCGACTCATGGACACGCTGTCGCAGACCATCGACAGCCATTACGGCCCGGAAGAAACCCAGCGTGTATTCGATCTACCCCTGCTCAAGGATGAATTCATCCTGGTCTTCGGCGCGCTGGAGGCAACCGGTCAAACCCTCAAGAACAGCGCAGACTGGAAACCCGCTGCAGACTATGACGGCCGCAAGCGTCCCTGGTATGCCTTGGGCAAGGGCGCTGGCCGGGCGGTACTGACCGAGCCCTACGTCGACTCCACAACGGGCGAAATCCTGATTTCGGCAGTCGCAAAAATCAGCGATGCCGGCAAGTTCCTCGGCGTGTTCGGTGGCGACATTCGCCTGCAGTCGGTAGCTGATGCCGTCAACACCCTGGACTTCAATGGCGCCGGCCATGCCTTCTTGCTCAGCCGCTCGGGCAACATCATTTCCCACCCCAATGCCGACTACAACGGCAAACCCTATAGCGCGCTGTTTAACGGCCAGAGCCCGGCACTGGTCAAGGAACTGCACGAGATCGACGCCGATGGCAAAAGCCTGCTGGTGTCCTTCACCCCGCTACCGAACCTGCGCGGCATGGACTGGTACATCGGGGTGGTACTGGACGAAAGCATCGTCATGGCCGAGGCCAACCGCCTGACCTGGCTGGCCGTGATTGGCACGGTGATCGGCGTGGCCATCAGCCTCGTGGTGCTGGGTCTGCTGATGAGTCACCTACTCAAGCCGCTGGGTCTGCTCAATACCTCTCTGCGCGAAATCAACAGCGGCGAAGGTGACCTGACCCGTCGCCTGGCGATCACCAGCAACGACGAGATCGGCGAACTGTCGCAGGAGTTCAACCGCTTCCTGCAAACCTTGCAGACCCTGATCGGCGACGTGATGAGCAGTTCCCATCAGGTTCGCGAGAGCACGGCGCTGACCTCCAACGAGTCGGAGCAGGCGGCGCGCCGTCTGCAGGAACAGCTGCAGGAGCTGGATCAATTGGCCACGGCCATGCAGGAAATGGCCTCCACCGCCGAGGAAGTGGCACGCAATGCGCAGGCAGCCGCCCAGGCTGCCGTAGCCGCCAACCAGGAAACCGAGAATGGCGTACGCGTGGTGTCGCAATCCAGTGCCGCCATCCGCCATCTGGCCGACGAGATGGATGGCACCAGCCATGCGATCAACGAACTGGCCAAGCTCAGCCACAATATCGAGTCGATCCTGCAGGTGATCACCAGCATCGCCGAGCAGACCAACCTATTGGCACTGAACGCCGCTATCGAAGCCGCACGCGCTGGCGAGTCCGGTCGTGGCTTCGCCGTGGTTGCCGATGAGGTGCGTTCGCTGGCCTCGCGCACGCAACAGGCGACCCAGGAAATCCGCCAGATGATCGACCAGTTGCAAGGCGGCGTGCGCCAGGCCGAAAGCCGCATGCAGCAAAGCCGTGATACGGCCAGCAAGACCGCCGAGGAAGCCGGCGCGGCCAACGACATGCTTGGGCGCATCCGTGAAGCGATCACCCGCATCAATGACATGAACCTGCAGATCGCCACCGCCGCCGAAGAGCAGAGCGCCACCACCGAGGAGATCAACCGCAATACCACCAACATCCGCGACATCAGCCATGAACTGGCCGGTGGCGCCGAGCAACAGGTGCGTCAATGCAGTTCGATGGTGGAGCAAGTCGGCCAGCAGGATCGCCTGCTCGGGCGCTTCAAGGTCTGAGCCATGCGTGCCTGAACCGCGCACAAGAAAAAGCCCCGGTATGCCGGGGCTTTTTCATTAAGCGGGTGATCAGACGCCGCTCTTCACCTTGCTCCAGATACGCGTGCGCACGCGGTCGATCTTCAGCGGCATGGCCTCCAGCGTGTACAGCTTGTCCATCACCGACTCCGGCGGATACACGGTCGGGTCAGCCTTGAGCGCCGGATCGACCAGGCCGTCAGCCTTGAGGTTGCCGTTGGCGTATTTGACGTGATTGCTGATGGCTGCCATCACCTCCGACTGCAGCAGGTAGTTCATGAAGGCGTAGCCACCCTCCTCGTTACTGGCGTCGACCGGCATGGCCACCATGTCGAACCAGATCGGCGCACCTTCCTTGGGAATCTCGTATTGGATCTTCACCCCGTTACCGGCCTCGGCGGCACGCGCGCCAGCCTGCATGATGTCGCCGGAAAAGCCGACGGCCATGCAGATCTCGCCATTGGCCAGGTCGCCAACGTACTTGGATGAATGGAAGTAGCGCACGTTCTTGCGCATTTCCATCAGTAGCGCTTCGGCGCGCTTGTAGTCTTCGGGGTTCTTGCTGTGGTGCGGCAGCCCCAGGTGATGCAGGGCGATCGGCAGCATTTCCGGGCCGTTGTCGAGGATCGCGACGCCACACTCGTTGAGCTTGGCCAGCTTGGCTGGATCGAACAGCACGTCCCAGCTGTCCATCTTCACGTCGTCGCCCAGCACTGCGCGTACCTTGTCGACGTTGTAGCCGATACCGGTACTACCCCAGAGGTAGGGGAAACCATGCTCGTTGCCGGGATCGTTCACCTCCAGCGCCTTCATCAGCAGCGGGTTGAGGTTGTTCCAGTTCGGCAGCTTGCTGCGGTCGAGCTTCTTCAGCGCACCGCCTTGAATTTGCCGGGCCATGAAGTGGTTGGAGGGGAAGACCACGTCGTAGCCCGAACGCCCGGCCATCAGCTTGGCGTCCAGGGTCTCGTTGCTGTCGTAGACGTCGTAGTGGGTGCCCAGGCCGCTGCTCTTCTCGAATTGCTTGAGGGTGTCCGGGGAGATGTAGTCGGTCCAGTTGTAGATGCGCACGCTGTCGGCGGCATGGGCGGTGCCGGCCAGGATCAGGCACGGCAGGAGTTTCTTCAGCATGGGATACCTCGTTGAGTTGTTGTTCTAGGCAGTCACTGAAGGGGACGTCTAAAAACTACCTACGTTGCCATCGCTGCGTTGAAAACAGGCTGGAACGCCAGCCCGGTCAAATGCTCATTTACAATCCGTAAACTGCGCTTTTTCGCCTGTTTTTGCGGGGCCGCCATCGGTATTGCGCTGACGGCCTCGCCTACGTTTTTAGAAGCCCCCTGAAAAGGCACTCGATCAGAAGATCAGCACATAGGTCTTGCGAACCGTTTCTTGTATGTCCCAGATGCCGACGGTATTGGCCGGCATCATCAACGCGTCACCGGCCTGGATCTCGATGGGCTCGCCACCGTCCGGGGTGAAGGTGCAACGCCCGGCGATGAAGTGGCAGAACTCCTGCTGCACGATCTGCCTGCGCCAGCGCCCCGGTGTGCATTCCCAGACGCCGGTCTCTATACCGTCATTGCGCTCGACGCTGGTGGTCGAGGTGACCGCTACCGGTTCGCTCAGAGGCACGCCAACCGGGTTGGAATCGTCCAGAGCGATAGCCGGGGTGTTACGGAAGTGAGTGATGTTCATGTGGACTCCAGGTGAAAGATCGGCGAGCGCTAAGGCTCACTCAGCTCATCAGGCTTTCCATGCGCGCCGCCACGGCCTGCGCCAGACGCCGGCGCCAGGCTGGGCTACGCGGATTGGCGAGTACCTCGTCCTCATGGACGAAGCTGCGGATAATCGCGTTGTAACCCAGCCAGCGGCAGGGCTCGGGTTCCCAGCGCTTCAGGCTGGAAACAGGACTGTCACTCAGCACCCAGGGCTGGCGCAGCAGCTCGCTGTCACGTCCGAGAATGAGGTCGGCCAAGGTACGCCCACCGAGGTTGGTAGCGCCGACGCCCTCGCCGCCGTAGCCGCCAGACAGCGCGATGCGGCTGCGGCTATCACGCAGCATGTGCGGCTGGAAGCGCCGTGCCATGCCCAGATTGCCGCCCCAGGAATGGGTAAAACGCACGTTGCGTAGCTGCGGGAAGATTTCCCCCATCAGGTAACGACGCAGGCCGAGTTCATCCTCGTTGAGGTTGAAGTCGCTGCGCAGGCGTCCGCCAAAGCGGTAACCGCCGCGTGCCCCGAAGATCAAGCGATCATCGAGGCTGCGCTGGCCATAGGTGACCTGGCGGCTGAATTCACTGAAGGCCTGGCCACGCTCAAGACCGATACCGGCCCAGACATCCGCAGGCAGCGGCTCGGTGGCGACGATCAGGCTTTGCACCGGCAGTTGATGATTGCCCAGTGGCGGCAAGCTCGCGGCGTAGCCCTCGATGGCTGGCACCACCCAGTCAGCCGTGACACACCCTTGCTCCGTGCGGATCAGCCCAGGCTGCCAGTCGATCACCGAGCTGCGCTCGTAAAGCTCGACGCCCATGCCCTCGACGCAACGCGCCAAGCCCCGTACCAGCTTGGCTGGCTGAATGGTCGCGCAATGTGGGCTGTGCAGCGCGCCATAGGCGTTGGCCAAACGCAGTTGCTCGCTCAGCTCGCTTGGCGGCAACCAGCGATAGTCCTTTTCACTCAGGCCCAGCGCACGCAATTCCTTGAGGTAGTCACGCAGGCGCGTCTCCTGCTCCGGGTAGCGGGCAGCGCAATACAGCACTCCACCCTTGCGCAGATCGCAGTCGATGCCTTCACGGGCGACGACCTCGGCCACTTCATCGGGAATGCCGTGCAGCAGATCGAAAGTGGCCTTGCGCTCGGCGGGCGGCAGGCCGGCCAACAGGCGATCCTCACCCAGCAGATTGCCCATCAGCCAGCCGCCATTGCGCCCGGATGCGCCGAAACCGGCAGTCTCGGCCTCCACGATCACCACACGCAGGTGCGGCGCCTGGCGTTTTAGGTAATAGGCCGTCCACAAGCCGGTATAGCCGGCGCCGATGATCGCCACGTCCGCATGCAGCTCGGCTTGCAGACTGGGTCGCGCCTGCAGCGGATCGTCGAGCTGATCCATCCACAGACTGATGTTGCGCCAGGGATTCATCCACGCCTCCGTCATCAATCGATGACACAAGGCTAGTAGTAGCTATCGGCCGCTGTCTTGCTTGCGTGCCCGCGAGGAAATCTCTTTGAGAACCCGCCTAGAAGCTGCTGCGCGTCGGCCCTGCTGCGTTAAAAACGTGCTCGGCAAGCCGCTGCGGCTAACGCGCTTCAGCGCGGCCCACAGGGCGAGCGAAGCGGGTACTGCTCATCTACGCCCCGTAAACTCCGCATCCTCTCACGTTTTTGTGGGGCCGCCATCGGTATTACCTGGCGCTGGCTCGCTAGATTCCAGGCGGGTTCTAAGATAGGCCTTCGGCGACAGCCCGGTGTGACGCTTGAAGCAGTTGTAGAAGGCCGACAACGAATTGAAGCCAGCCGCAAAGGCCAGCTCGTCGACACGCTTGAGGTCGCTGCCGGCCTGCAGGCCGTCCAGAAGATACTGCAGGCGCGCGCGGTTGACGTAACGGTAGAAGCTCTCGCCAAGCACCTGATTGAGCAGATGGGAGATCTGGTTGCGGCTATAGCCGGTAGCGGCCGCCACCTGTTGCAGATCCAGCTCGGGATCGAGAAACGGTTGGCTGTGCTGAAAATAATCCTGCAGATCCTGCGCCAGTTGACCGAGCTGACGCGTCGACAGCCCCAGGCGGCTGATGGCGGGCCGCGAACCCGCGCCGTCTCCAGCTCCTCGCGCTTCACGAACCAGGGTGGCGTATTCATTGATGCGCCAGATCAGGCCCTCTCGCACGGTGAGGGCTTCGCCGGTACGAAACGACACCAGCCCTTCCCCGCCCTGCAGGCTGGTGCAGTACTGGATGAACGCGGTGTGACCATCGATACGAATGCGATCGACATGCTCCAGCAGCTCGCCTGGACGCCGCGGCAGGTTGTGTTCGACATACTCGCGCAACTCGCTCAGGCGCATGCAGCGTTGTTGAAAGAAGTCGTTGTATTCGATATCCGGGTGATACAGCGCCATCACCGCCTCGAGGTCGCGGTGCTTCCAGCTCAGGTGATAACGCAGGATGATCTCGCGGGTGCGCTCGGTCTGCGCGGCATCGTCGGGGAATAGATCGTCAGGCATGGTCGGTGTCGGTTGTCTGCGCCCTGGCAGATTGCCTGAATCGTCACAGCCAGCCTAGCCCCTCAGAACCTGGCATCGTCGCACCGACCCTGCAGTTGAGGTCTATGCTTGAAGCACTGACGGAGAAGCTGACCATGACTGATCAGGACAAAGACCCGCAACAGACCCCGCTGACACTACGGGAGATGCTGCAGAGCGTGTTCGCTGCCGCGCTCGGCGTACAGAGCGGCAAGAACCGCAGCCGCGACTTCAGCCGCGGCAAACCCAGTCACTTCATCCTGCTTGGCGTGCTGTTCACCGCGCTGTTCGTGGTGATTCTGCTGGGCGCGGTGAAACTGATCCTGCACATGGCCACTGGCTGATCAGTTCAGCAACTGATCGATGCCGCAGCTGTAGCGCGACATTCCAGGATCATTCACGGCGCTGAAGCGGGTGAAATCCATATCCAGCGGTGTCTGCTCGAAGTGCCTGGCCAAGCGCCGTGCCTGCTCAGCATCGATCAGGCGCAGCAGGCCGGCGATCTGATCCTTGCCGCCGCGCTCGGCGAAGTCCAGGCCCATGGCATGGTCGTAAAGCATCACCATGGCGCAACCGCCCAACAGGAAATGCCCACTGGCGAGCACGTCGATGCTTCCGTTCGCACGTGCATTCAATACGCGCTGCGAATTGTTCAACGCCGCGTACCGGAAGGAGCGCCCCATCTCTTCGGCAGCCTGCATGACCCCAAAGGCCATTTCGTCGTTGGCCGACCAGATCAGGCTGATGCCAGGGTAGCGTGGCAACAAACTCATGGACTGCTCGTAAGCCCGCTGTTGCAGCCATTCACCATACAAAGCCTGTACCAGCCGTACGTTCGGCGTCTCCTCGAGTGCCCGCTGCAAACCGTGCAGGCGCAACGTCGCCGAGGGGGTTTGCTTGATGCCGCTAAATGCCAGCAGCTCGGCAGGCTTGCCCTGAGCCAGTTCGGCAAGCGCCCGCCCCATCAGGTATCCCGCCTCTTCATCATTCGGCACCAGGCTGCCAATCCAGTTTTCGTAGCGCTCGCGGCTGCCACCAATGAGCTTCTGCTGTTCCTGATTCAGCGTGCTGTGCAAAGCGAACAACCGAACCCCGGTGCCGGCATACAAACGCAGGATCTCCGGCCCGGTGTACTGTTCGTTGGTGAAGACGAGGTAATCGGGGCGAGTCTCGCCCTCCAGCACCTGGCGGGCATAGGTGAGCAGGCGCGCACTATCGCGCTCACCATGGAAGACGCGTAGCTGCATGCCGAGATCGTCGGCCGCATCATGCATGTAGCGGATATAGTCGACCCAGAACTGCTCGTCACTGAAGCCCGGGTTGAGAAATACGACTGAAACTGGCCGTGCCTGAGCCAGCGCAGGCGAAGCCCCCAGTACGACCAACAAGCCCAGTATCCACTTGATCACCGACGCAAATCTCCTTTGATCGTCGGCGCAGTATACGGGCATATGTGGATGGAGACCGGCCCCGATTCTCAGGGCCGGTAATTGCCGCTCAGACCATGCTCAACGGCCACTGACCCAAAAAACCGCAGTGCCCACGGCAATCAGGATCAGAAACAGAATCGCCCAGGCATCGACGACGCTGTCACGATTATCGGTATCGCCATGATCGCTCATGCTTCCCCCTTCGTTCTTGTTTTGTAGGTGACACCAGGCAGTTAAGACCAGCCAACCGGAGTCCTCAAGCGAACGAACGGTGCGATACGCTTACTTATTACCAAAATCACATCTTATATACTCAAACTTCACTTTTACGCATAAAGCTGAACTGGTATGGTGCCCACGCTCCGTGTCCAGACGGAGTGCGCGGCCGTGCGCGCGGATTGGCAGTAGCCTGATAACAGGACCCTTCATGTACGTATATGACCAGTACGATCAGAAGATCGTCGAGGATCGCGTCAAGCAGTTCCGCGATCAAACCCGTCGCTATCTCGCCGGGGAACTGAGCGGCGAGGAATTCCGCCCGCTGCGCCTGCAAAATGGCCTTTATATTCAGCGTTTTGCACCGATGCTGCGGGTCGCTGTGCCCTACGGCCTGATGTCCTCGGCGCAGGTGCGCATGATGGCCAAGATCGCCCGCGACTACGACAAGGGTTACGCCCACATCAGCACCCGGCAGAACGTGCAGTTCAACTGGCCGGAGCTGGAAGACGTACCGGAGATTCTCGCCGAGCTAGCCAGTGTGCAGATGCACGCCATTCAGACCAGCGGTAACTGCATCCGCAACACCACCACCGATCAGTTCGCTGGTGTGGCCAAGGACGAGATCATCGACCCGCGCCCCTGGTGCGAGATCATCCGCCAGTGGTCGACCTTCCACCCCGAATTCAGCCACCTGCCGCGCAAGTTCAAGATCGCCGTCAACGGCGCTGTGAGCGACCGCGCCGCCATCGAAGTCCACGACATCGGTCTGGAAGCGGTGAAGAACGCGGCTGGCGAACTGGGCTTCCGCGTTTCCGTCGGCGGCGGCTTGGGCCGTACTCCGATCGTCGGCAGCTTCATCAATGAATTCCTGCCGTGGCAACACCTGATCAGCTACCTCGACGCCATCCTGCGCGTGTACAACCGCTATGGCCGTCGTGACAACAAGTACAAGGCGCGTATCAAGATTCTGGTCAAGGCGCTGACTCCCGAGGTATTCGCCGAGCGCGTGAATGCCGAGTGGGCGCACCTGAAAGATGGCCCGACCACCCTGACCGAAGCCGAAGTCGCGCGCGTTGCCGCGCACTTCGTCGATCCGGCCTATCAGGCACTGCAGGATGAAGACGCCCTGCTCGCCCAGCAGAGCGCCGAACATCCCGGCTTCGCCCGCTGGCGCGAGCGCAACACCTTCGCCCACAAGAAGCCCGGCTATGTTGCCGTCACCCTGTCGCTCAAGCCAACCGGCGTGGCCCCTGGCGATGTCACCGACAAACAGCTGGACGCCATCGCCGACCTGGCCGATCGCTACAGCTTCGGTGAAGTGCGCAACAGCCATAACCAGAACATCATCCTCGCCGACGTCGAACAGCGTCAGTTGCTGACCCTGTGGGGTGAGCTGCGCGAGCAGGGCTTCGCCACCCCGAACGTTGGTCTGCTGACCGACATCATCTGCTGCCCGGGCGGCGACTTCTGCTCGCTGGCCAACGCCAAGTCGATCCCGGTGGCCGAAGCCATCCAGCGCCGCTTCGACAACCTGGACTACCTGTTCGATATCGGTAACCTGGATCTGAACATCTCTGGCTGCATGAATGCCTGTGGGCACCACCACGTCGGCCATATCGGCGTACTCGGCGTGGACAAGAAAGGCCAGGAGTTCTACCAGGTTTCCCTCGGCGGCAGCGCCGGCCGCGAAGCCAGCCTTGCGCAGATCCTCGGCCCATCCTTCGCCCAGGACGACATGCCGGACGTGATCGAGAAGATCATCAACGTCTATGTCGAGCAACGCACCGAAGAAGAAAGCTTCCTCGATACCTACCGCCGTATCGGTATCGACCCGTTCAAGGAGCGCGTCTATGCAGCGAATCATTAAAAACGGCCAGGTGGTCGACGAAACCTGGCATCTGCTGGCCAAGGACGTGACCCTGGACGCCATCCCCAACTGCGACGACATCATCGTGCCGCTGGCGCTGTGGCGCGAACACGCCCACGCCCTCAAGGCTCGCGATGGCGGCCTGGGCGTTTGGCTGGAAGCCGGTGATGAGATCGAAGAAATCGCCGATGACCTGGCGCACTTCCAGGTGATCGCGCTGGAGTTCCCGGCCTTTACCGACGGCCGTCACTCTTCCACTGCCTACCTGCTGCGTACCCGTTATGGCTACAAAGGCGAAGTACGCGCCATCGGCGATGTGCTGCGTGATCAGTTGTTCGCCCTCAAGCGCGTCGGCTTCGATGCCTTCGCACTGCGCGCCGACAAGGATCCGTTTGACGCGCTGAAGGCCTTCGAGGATTACAGCGAGGTCTACCAGGCTTCCGCCGACGAGCCGCAGCCGCTGTTCCGTCGCCGCGCCTGATCGCTGCATGCAAACGAAAATCCCCGCTTTCAGCGGGGATTTTTTATGGGCGCGATATTCGCCTTACAGCGCTGGACTGAGCATCAACAACAGGCTGCACAAAAGGCCGATGATCCAGACCAGGCTGCGTTGCCAGTGCATATCCCACCAGTAGAACAGCAGATACAGCACGCGACTGATGACGAAAGTGATCGCCAGAATGTCGATGAGGTAGCCGTAGGTCTGCGTCACGTGGGCCATCAGCACGCCGACGGCAAACAGCGGGAACGCCTCGATGCTGTTCAGGTGCGCGGCCAGGGCACGCGCACCGAAACCGGTCAGGCGCGCCTGCTGCGCGCGCGGGTGATGGTTGTCGTAACGACCACCGCCCTCCGCAGCCATCGCCTTGGCCACCGGAGCCTTGGCGATGAAGATCAGCAAGGCACTGATGAATACGCACCAGAACGGTATGCTCATTCACTCTTCTCCTTGGCCACTTCAGCGGCCGGCGTTGGGGTATAGACCATCACTTCCAGCACATCCGAATGGAACTCTCGGCGATACAGCACCACCACCACACCGGCAGTCACCAGCATGAAGAACCAGGGGTTGATGAACCACGCCAGCGTTGCCATACCGAAATAATAGGCGCGCAAACCAAAGTTGAACTGGTTGGCTGCCATCGAGATGACGCGCGCCGTGCGCTCAGCGAACGCCTTGCGCTCCTGCTCGGTGACATGGCGCTCGCCGATCATGGGTGCAGAGCCCACCAGAACAGCAGCGAAGTTGTACTGACGCATGCACCAGCTGAAGGTGAAGAAGGCATAGACGAACACGATGCCCAGACACAATAGCTTCACTTCGGACAGGCCACGACTGGCCGACTGCACGAATGGCAGATCAGCCAGCAGCGACAGAGCGCGATCGGAGGCGCCCAGTACCGTGAGGATGCCGGCAAGGATGATCAGCGTACTGGAAGCGAAGAACGAGGCGTTGCGCTCGAGGTTACCGATCACGTTGGCATCGGCGATACGGTTGTCGCGCAGCAGCATGCGGCGCATCCAGTCTTCGCGATACAGGTGCAGAACGCTGGCCAGGCAAGGTGTATCACGGCCCTTGAGCTGCGCGTAACGGGTATAGCCGGCCCAGCAAATGACGAACCAGAGCACGGCTAAGAGATGAGGCAGGTACTGATCACTGATGGGCATGCCAACTCCTTGTATGACTGCCGCGGATTATAGCCAGCCCGCCTCCTCTCTTGTTCAACAAAAAGGCCGCTGTAACAGGCCGTGTGAAAACGTAGCGAGCGAAGGTCAGGCAAGGCAAAAACAGGCGAAGAAGCGCAGTTTACGCGTTGTAAATGAGCATTCTGAGCCTGTTTTTAACGCAGCATGGCCGAGCGCAGT
>PJUK01000044.1_pt1 | contig 176700 bp, 187 predicted proteins | sample 1512211 | NCBI WGS metagenome assembly PJUK01 (sample SAMN08177668, study PRJNA422409) | Feces metagenome, whole genome shotgun sequencing project. | reverse complement strand
GAACGCCAGCCCGGTCAGAATGCTCATTTACAGCTCGTAAAGTCGAACGCGACTCCGAGCGTTCTTCGCTCGATTCGCGGGGCCGCCATCGGTATTGCCTGGCTCTAGCTCGCGAGACTTTGAGCAGGCTCTAAGGGAGGTGCCTGGCTAATCAGGACGAGGAGAAGTGGCGATGGTCGTCATCGCCAGGGATCAGAGGGCGTCTTGCAGATGGCCGCGCAGCTCGACCAGGTCGTTGCGCAGTTCGCCGAGTTTTTCCAGATTCAGGCCGCTGGCCTTGAGGATGCAAGCCGGCAGAGCCTTGGCCTGTTCGTGCAGGGCTCGACCCTTGTCGGTCAGATGCAACTGCACCACGCGTTCGTCCTGGCTGCTGCGCTGGCGCTGGAGCAAACCTTCGCTTTCCAGACGCTTGAGCAGCGGGGTGAGCGACCCGGGGTCGGTGAGCATGCGTGCGCTGATCTCGCTGACGGTGATGCCTTCGTTCTCCCACAGCACCAGCATGGCCAGGTATTGCGGGTAGGTAAGCCCCAGCGCCTGCAGCAACGGTTTGTAGGTCTTGGTCATCATCAGCGAGGTGGAATAGAGGGCGAAGCACAGCTGGTTGTCCAGCAGCAGTTCGGCGCAAGGTTCCACTTTGGAGGTCATGTCGGCAGCTCGTCAGATAGCGGTTTAGGTAAAGGCTAGCGCGCTAATTATCATTACGCTAGAGGAGGCACGGAAACCTGCGTCGGCAGATCTGCCGTCGCCTCATGCGCAACCATATGGTGCTCCATGAAGCGGCGGCAGGTGCAAATCAGCCGCAGGAAACGCGGGTGATGACGCGTTGATCGTCGACGTTGAGGTTCAGGCGCTGGCCGTTGTATTCCAGGGTTACCACACTGCCCGGGGTGAGTATGCGTGCGGTGGTGGCGCCTGCTTGTTGGCGGGCTTGTTCGAGCAGCTCCGGTGTGGCCACCTTGCCTTGCAGGTGCTCTACGGCCGAGGAAGTGCAGCCCTGGCTGGTATCGGCAGGCTTGGCCGCCGGTTCGGATTTTTCAGCCGTGCTGCTGCAACCGGCAGCAAACAGGGCGGTGGCGAGAATCAGGCTGAAACGAGTCTTGAGGTTCAACGCTGTGGGCTCCTTTTCCATGGGTAAATCGGTTATTGCGCGCCTTCTAGGCGCGCCAGGCGTTCTTCGAGTGCGGCAATGCGCGCTTCCAGTTCGACCAGCCGATCGTCGTTAGGTGCCGGCGCCTCGCTACGTCCGCTCGGACGGCTGACCAGCAGACTCTCCAGATCAGCAGGCTCGCCCAGTAGATGCATGTAGCGATCTTCGCGCTGACCGCTCTGGCGCGGCAGCAGCACGGCCAGGCCACGAGCGCTCAGGCGTTCCAGCTGGTGCTGGATCTCCTCGACATCGTCGAAGTCGTGCATGCGGTTGCTACGGGTAAGCAGCTCGTTGAGCGTCTGCGGGCCGCGCAACAGGAGCAGGCCGAGCAGTACGGTTTGCGGCTTGACCAGTTCCAGTCGTTTGTCGCAGCGCTGTTCCCAGCGGTCGGCACGGCTGCCCATCACCAGGTGCACCAGCTTGCGGCCTTCCAGGCTGCGCAGGTAACGCCCGACCTCGCCGGTTTCCAGGTTCATCAGCGGTTCACGGCTGGTCTTCTGGTTGCAGGCCAACTGCACGGCATTGAGCGTCAGTGGGTAGGTTTCCGGTGTGGTCAGTTGTTTCTCGATCAGGCAACCGAGGATGCGCACCTCGACGGCGTGCAGCGGGGTTTCACCAACCAGCAGGGAAGGGGTGTGCGACATGGGGCGATCCTGGCAGAGAGAACCTGCCTAGGGTAACTGTATCGGCGCTTAGCCGACAGGCTTCAATGTGTGTTCGAGCATGTCCAGGCTGGCGTCCAGTACCTGCTGGCGAGATTCCTGACTGGCCATCATACGTGCCAGCAACAGGCTACCCAGGCATTGCGCGAGAATCGTCCAGGCCACTTGCGGGTCGCCGATGATCTCGGCCCAGGTGGTTTGCAACTGCAGGATCTGTTGCTCGGTTCGTTGTCGTACGCTGTCATCAGCACGCGCGATCTCCGCCCCAAGTGCCGGCAGCACGCAGCCTCTGTCGGGTTGCTCGACATGTGCCAGGCTGAGATAGGCAGCCAGACAACGCTGCAGCTTGTCACGCCCAGCGTCACCCGGTTCGCCGCCAAGGCGGCTCAGGCTGTTGCGCAGCTCGCGCTCGATCAATTCGGCGAACAGGGCATCCTTGCTGGGGAAATGACTGTAGAAGGCAGCGCCGGTCAGGCCGAGGGTCTTCATCAGCGCATCGACGCCGGTCACGGCAAATCCTTGCTGCTTGGCAATGGCGCCGCTATTGGCCAGCAGGCGTTCGCGGGTTTCGGCCTTGTGTTCGGCGGAATAGCGCATGAGGGCTCCGTTATGAAGATAGCTTGACCTGTCCGGGATCGTAGCATAACGTTCGTTCAGCTAACGACCGTTAGTTAATGGAGAAGGCCATGAACGAGAACAAGAAGGTCGCTTTGATCATTGGCGCTGGCGATGCCACCGGTGGCGCCATTGCCCGGCGTTTTGCCCGTGAAGGCTATGTCGCCTGCGTGACCCGGCGCAGCCTCGACAAGCTGCAGCCGCTGCTGGACGAGATCCGCCGCGAAGGTGGCGAGGCGCATGGCTTTGCCTCCGATGCGCGGCGCGAAGAACAGGTAGCGGAGCTGGTCGAGGGCATCGAGCGCGATATCGGGCCAATCGAAGTGATGGTCTTCAACATCGGCGCCAATGTGCCGTGCAGCATCCTCGACGAGACGGCGCGCAAGTATTTCAAGATCTGGGAAATGGCCTGCTTCGCGGGTTTTCTCACCAGCCAGGCGGTGGCCAAGCGCATGGTTCCACGTGGGCGCGGCACTATCCTGTTCACGGGGGCCACAGCTGGCTTGCGTGGCGCCGCCGGGTTCGCCGCCTTCGCCGGGGCCAAGCATGGCATCCGTGCACTGGCGCAGAGCATGGCGCGTGAGCTGGGGCCGCTCAACGTGCATGTGGCTCATGTGGTGGTCGATGGTGCCATCGACACTGCCTTCATCCGCGACAGCTTTCCCGAGCTGTACGCGAAGAAGGATCAGGACGGCATTCTCGATCCGGAGCATATCGCTGACAGTTACTGGTTCCTGCACGCGCAGCCTCGCGATGCCTGGACCTTCGAACTGGATCTGCGTCCGTGGATGGAGCGCTGGTAACCTGCACTGAGCTGATAACCACAATAACGAGCGAGTGAAGCTGATGAGCAAGACGGTGGAGTTCTTCTTCGACCTGGGCAGCCCTGCGTCCTACCTGGCCCATACCCAGTTGCCTGAGCTGTGCCGCGAAACCGGAGCAACACTGGTCTATCGGCCGATGTTGCTCGGTGGTGTATTTCAGGCAACCGGCAATGCCTCGCCAGCGATGATCCCGGCCAAGGGGCGCTACATGATTCGTGACCTGGCGCGTTTTGCCGAGCGCTATGGCGTGCCGATGCGCTTCAACCCGCATTTCCCGATCAATACCCTGACGCTGATGCGCCTGCTGGTGGCCGTTCAACTGCACCAGCCCGAGCGCTTCGCCGAGGCTGTGCGGGTGCTGTTCCAGGCGATCTGGGTGGACGGGGTAAATATGGGCGATCCTGCCAAGGTGGCTGGCGTACTGGCGGCAGCCGGGTTCGATGCGGCTGCGTTGCAAACACAGATCGCCGAGCCGCAGGTGAAGGATGCGCTCAAGGCAACCACCGAGGAGGCGGTCAAACGCGGCGTTTTCGGTGCGCCGACCTGCTTCGTCGGCGAGGAGATGTTCTTTGGTCAGGATCGTTTGGACTTCGTCCGTGAGGCTCTTGGTTCCTAGGTGCTTTTCGCGCAGGGCCTGATGCCTGGCACAATGGCCGGAATATTTTCCGGCCATTCGAGCAACTCATGAATCCCGAAGCGCTGAAACTCCTGGTGACCCGTCGCATGCCCTATGGCAAGTACAAGGATCGGCTGATCGCCGATCTACCAGGGCACTATCTCAATTGGTTCGCCCGTGAAGGCTTCCCCAAGGGCGAGTTGGGCCAGTTGTTGGCGCTGATGCAGGAGATCGACCACAACGGCCTCAAACCGCTGCTCGATCCGCTGCGAAAGAATGCGTAAGCCGTAGGGTGTGCCATGCGCACCGGCATGCGCGTGCAGGAATTGCGGTGCGCACAGCGCACCCTGCGGTAATGCCGTCATCTCAATGCCAGTTGCGCCCGTGATCCAGCTTTTGATCCACCAGCCATCTACCGTGGGCGATGGACGCGTGCTGGGCTTTGCTCAGGTCATCCATGAAGGCGTAATCCACCGGCAAGGTCTGGCGCTTGCTGGTGTTGCCGTCGGGATCGGTGATCTGGCAACCACCGGCCCAGGGCGTTGGCAGGCCGGGGTGTTCCATCACGCTGGCGCGGATGGTGTGATCACGGTGGGTGCAGGTAAGCACGCTCATGAGGCCACCTCCTGAATCAAGGCGCCGCCCTCGGCGTCGACGCTACACCGAGGTTCCAGCCGGGAGCCGGTAGCGGCGCCGCATGGGTGAGTGGTGCGTCTGTTTCCTTACCTTAGCCCAGGTGCCACGGCCGTGGGCGTTGCCCGACAAACGCACAGGGCCGGCATTGGCCGGCCCTGTGTTGATCGTTCAGCCGGTTCTACTCGGTCGCTTCACGTACCTTGTCCGCTCTCGGTTTGGGTGCGAAGCGCGCCGCCAGGCGCATCGAAACGGTCACCAGGCGTTGATACAACGCCGGCATGCTGCGCTGCATCCAGTCCAGGGCATGGGCATCGGCTCCGATCAGGATGCGCCGCCTGTTGGCCAGTACGCCGTTCACGATGACCTTGGCCGCCTGTTCCGGCGTGGTGCGCAGCAACTGATCGTTGAACTGCTGGCGCGCCTGTTCGGCGGCCTGGCCGGTGACCTTGGCCAGGCTGTCGTTCATCCGCGCAGTCTTGGCGATGTTGGTGCGGATGCCACCGGGGTGCACGCAACTGGCAGACACACCGCAATCGGCCATGTCCAGCTCCTGGCGCAGCGATTCGGTGAAACCGCGGACGGCGAACTTGCTGGCGTTGTAGGCGCTCATGCCCGGCTGCGAAAACAGGCCGAAGACGCTGGATACGTTGACCACATGCCCCTGGCCGGCGGCCTTGATGTAGGGCAGGAAGGCCTTGGTGCCGTTGACCACGCCCCAGAAGTTGATGTTCATGATCCACTCGTAGTCGGCGTAGTCGTTGCCTTCCACGGTGCCGCCCTGGGCCACGCCGGCGTTGTTGAAGATAGCGTTGACCCGGCCGAACTCGCTGACGATCTGTTCGGCCCAGGCCTCGACGGCGGCGCGGTCGGCGACATCGACACGCTGCTCGCTGACGGTGACGCCGATCTTGCGCGCCTGCTCTGCGGTTTCTTTCAGCCCCTCGCTGTTGACGTCCGACAGTGCCAGATGACAGCCCTGCCGAGCCAGGTGATAGGCGAGGGCGCGGCCGATACCGGAGCCAGCGCCAGTGATGGCGGCTACTTTGTTTTCGAAGGATTTCATGCGGTGGCCTCCTGCACATCGAGGATGATGGCGTTGCTCTGTGCCGGGTGAGCGGCCTGCTTGCGGCTGAAGTGATAGGCATGCGGGTCGAAGTTGCGCGTCAGCATGCGGTAGCGCCAGGTAAAGCCTGGCCACACCGTGCAGTTGCGCCCGCTGACCGGATGCAGGTACCAGCTCATGCAGCCACCGGCGTTCCACACGGTGTTGCCGAGGGTGCCCTGAATCTTTTTGTTGAAGGCGTCCTGCGCCTCGCGCTTGGGCTCCAGGCTCTGCAGGCGGCCTTCCTCGAGCTGACGCAGTGCGCCGAGCACGTAGGTGATCTGCGACTCGATCATGTAGACCATGGAGTTGTGCCCCAGCCCGGTATTCGGCCCCATCAGGAAGAACAGGTTGGGAAAGCCGGCGGTCATGGTGCCCTTGTAGGCTTCCGGGCCCATGGGCCAGGTGTCGAGCAGGTCGACGCCGCCGCGGCCGAACACCGTGCCGCGTGGCAGCGGGTCGCTGGGGGTGAAGCCGGTGCCGAAGATGATGGCGTCCACCTCGCGCTCCTGGCCGTCGGCAGTACGCACACCGTGCGGCAGGATTTCGCCGACACCCTCGGTGATCACGTCGACATTGGCCTGGGTCAGCGCCGGGTAATAGTCGTTGGAGATCAGTACACGCTTGCAGCCCATGGTGTAGTCCGGGGTGACCTTGGCGCGCAGCACGGGATCCTTGATCTGCTTCTTGATGTACAGCTTGGCGATGCCCTGGGCCATGCGCAGCAGGCGCGGGGCGAAAGCGAAGGCGATCACCCGGCTTTCGAGGATGCCGTACAGGGCGCCACGCCAGAGTTTCTGCGCCAGCGGGAAGCGCTTGAAACGGGTGCGCTCGCCATCGCGGATGGCGCGATCCGGTTTGGGCATGATCCACGGCGCGGTGCGCTGGTAGAGGTCGAGGCGCTCGACCTGCTTCTGGATCTGTGGGACGAACTGGATGGCCGAGGCGCCGGTACCGATTACCGCCACACGCTTGCCGGTCAGGTCGTAGTCGTGATTCCACTGCTGCGAATGGAAGACCTCACCGGTGAAGTTCTCCAGGCCCTTGAGCTTGGGAATCGATGGTGTGGACAGGGCGCCCATGCCCGAGACCACGAACTGTGCGCTGTAGTGGTTACCGGCGCGATCTTGCAGGTGCCACAGCTCGGCGTGCTCGTCCCAGCGGATCTGCACGACCTCGGTGCCCAGCAAGGTTTTGTCCTGCAGACGATATTTTTCCCAGCAGCCTTCCAGATAGGTCTTGATCTCCGGCTGCTTGGCGAACATCCGCGTCCAGTTCGGGTTCGGCTCGAAGGAGAAGGAGTACAGGTGCGATTGCACGTCGCAGCCGCAGCCCGGGTAGTTGTTCACGCGCCAGGTGCCGCCGACGCCAGCCTCTTTTTCGAACAGCAGGAAGTCCTGCTCGCCCTGCTGCTTGAGACGGATGGCCATGCCGAGGCCGGAGAAGCCGCTGCCGAGGATGGCGATCTTGCAATGGCGGGCAGCGGTAGGGGGTGACACGGGCGCATTCATGGCCGAACTCCTGCTTGTCGTTCTTGTTGGTGTCTACATCTGTATACCAAGGTAGACAGGTGTATACTCAGCTGCAAGCCATTGGAGCAACAAGCCAACTTTAGGTAGGGGTAAGGATGCAAAGCGACGAAGAGCTGGTGCGCGAGAAGGCCGGTGCGGCCCCCGGAAAGCGTCTACTGATGGAGGCGGCGTTACGTCTCACCTCAACCAGTCGTAGTCTCAGCAGTCTCGGACTACGTGAGCTGGCGCGTGAGGCGGGGCTGAACCCCAACACCTTCTACCGGCACTTTCGTGATGTCGACGATCTCGGCCTGACGGTGATCGGCGAGATCACCACGCTGCTGCGTCAACCGTTGCGTGACCTGCGTCGTGAAGCTGCGCAGCGAGCGGTCAAGGATGACGGGACGATGCTGCCCAAGCTGCTGGGCATCGATCTCGGACGGGGGCGGCGGGTGTGCCACGAAACGGTGAAACTGTTCTTCGACTTCGTCGCCGAGCACCCCGAGGCTTTCATCATCGGCGTACGTGAGCTGCATGGCGCTTCGCCAGTGCTACGCGAGGCGCTGCGCCAGGTGATGGACGATTTCGCTGACGACATGGCCGAGGACATTATCGAGTTCAAACTGTTGCCGGGCATCGTCAGCGCGGCAGCGGTGCGCCAGGTGTCGGGCCTGATCAGTCGCAGCCTGTTCGAGCAATCGCTGGACTATATCGGTCGACCGCAGCAGCGTGAGGCGATCTGTGCATTGGCCGAAGAGCAGATCGTCATGCTTTTCACCGGCGCCAGCGTGCTGCAGAGCCTGGGGCAGCTCCGCTTGGGCTGACGGGGGCGAGGGTGCTACGGCCGAGTTCTCGGTGCGCATGGCGCACACCCAGCGGTGAAATGAAAAAGGGCGGCCTAGGCCGCCCGCAGGGATATCAGTTGGTGAAACCGAGGCGCTCGCGCCAGCGGCTCTCCAGCTTTTCGGTATCGTGATCCTTGGGGTGGAAACCCGGGCGGTAGTAATCCAGATACGGGCCGATCAGCTTGGTGAAGAAGCCATTGCGTGGGCCGAACAGCTTCTTCAGGCCGAAGCCCCAGCTGCGCCAGTTGAACAGCTGGCCGTCCTTGCGCAGAAGATGAACCTGGAACCAGCCGATCACGCCGAAAAACACCACAGTGGTCAGCATCATGATCAGCGTGCGGGTGAAATAGCCACCGTAGACCTTCTGGTACACGTCATAGCAAACGGCCTTGTGTTCGTTCTCCTCGATGGCGTGCCACATCCACAGCTGGTACAGCTTGGGGTCGTTCATCTGTGTGGTCAGGTCTTCACGCTTGAGCAGTTGCTCGGCCATGGTCGCGGTGAAGTGCTCCAGGGCGCAGGTCATGGCCAGACGCTGTTTCTTGGTGCTGAAGCGAGTAACCCATTCCAGCAGCACCTTGATGCGCAGTTCGAGGCGCTCCAGGTCGATGTCATGCTGATTGGCGTAGTCGTTGTACGCCGCATGCTCCTTGGAGTGCATGGCTTCCTGGCCGATGAAGGCGCTGATGTCCTTCTTCAGTTGCGGCTCGGTGACCTGGTCGCGCACGGCGCGCACGCTGTCGACGAAGAACTTCTCGCCATAAGGAAACAGCGACGACAGGTTGTTCATGAACTGGCTCATGAAGGGGTCGTCGTAGAACCAGTATTTGGGTGTTTCGGTGAAGCTGAAATCCATGCGGCGAACCGGAAAGCTGGGTTTCGGCTGGGGCAGGGTGGCACTGGCGCTCATCGTTCGAGTCCTCTTCTGGGGAGTTGGTGCTCCCGATTGTTGTGCGGCTCTGGCTGACAGCACTCGGGGTCGCAGGTGGTTAACCTCAACAGACCAACTGTGTCATTGAACGATGTAACTATCGGACGTTGGCGCGTTGTGCGCTGCCAACTTAAGGCGGGTGATGGGGTTTGAGGTGCGGTGAAGAGGCGGCGAAGTAACAGGGTTACTCCGCCGTAATGCTGTTTATTTCAGTGGTTTCGCCGCAGTTCGGCGATTTCCGTGCGTAGCGCCTTGAGCTCGTCGAGTATGGCCTGGTCGCGCTGGATCTTTTCCTGCTCTTCGGCGCTGGGTTCCTGAGCGTCCTGCATGGCGTTGACGATCACCGCAATGAACAGGTTGAGCATCATGAATGTGGCGATCAGCACGTAAGGGATGAAGAACATCCAGGCGTGCGGATACACCTCCATGATCGGTCGCACGGTGCCGCTCGACCAGCTGTCCAGGGTCATCATCTGGAACAGCGAGTAGAGGCTGGCGGTCAGGCTGCCGAACCATTCCGGAAAGCGTTCGCCGAACAACTGCGTAGCCATCACCGCGGCAACGTAGAAGATCAGGCTCATCAGCATGATGATGCTGCCCATGCCCGGCAGTGAGGCGAGTAGCGCCTGCACCACCTTGCGCATGCTCGGGTTGATCGACACCAGGCGCAACACGCGTAATACGCGCAGGGCACGCAGTACGGCAAAGGGGCCGCTGGCCGGCACCAGGGCGATGCCGACGACGATGCAGTCGAATACGGCCCATGGATCACGCAACAGGGCGATGCCACGGGCGGCGAAACGCAGTGCCAGTTCGACGACGAAACAGGCGAGGATGATTACGTCCAATGGCAGCAGCAGCCAGCCCCACTGGTCGACGGTTTCCTTGGAGGTCAGCAGGCCGAGAATGGCGGCGTTGACCAGAATCAGCACGGTAACCAGGCGCTGTATGGCCTTGCCGTCCATGATCTGGGCCAGGCGCTGGCGCCAGTCGGCAGGGGATTGGTTCGAATCGAGTTCAGGCATGGCGGTTTTCAGTGGCGGTCGAGGCGATAGCCCGGACGGCTGCCGGGCTGGAGATACTCAGCGGTCGTCTAGCGCGAAGGCAGTGAGGGTGAAAACCGGGATGTTGGCATCCTGCAGTTTCTGCGAGCCCCCCAGTTCCGGCAGGTCGATGATGGCGGCGGCCTCGAAGACCGTGGCGCGCATGCGTCGTACCAGATTGGCAGCGGCGATCAGGGTGCCGCCGGTGGCGATCAGGTCATCGAAGATCAGCACCGAGTCGCCCTCGCAGAGGCTGTCGCTGTGCACTTCGAGAAAGGCTTCGCCGTATTCGGTCTGATAACCCTCACTGAGTACGTCAGCTGGCAGTTTGCCCTGTTTGCGGAACAGCACCAGTGGTTTGTTCAGTTCATAGGCGATGATCGAGCCGATCAGGAAGCCGCGTGCATCCATGGCGCCGATATGCGTGAACTCGGCCTCCACGTAGCGCTGAATGAAGCTGTCGGCAACCATGCGCAGGGCACGGGGTGACTGGAACAGCGGGGTGATGTCGCGAAAGATCACACCCGGTTTGGGAAAGTCCGGTACCGGGCGGATCAGGGTCTTGATGCTGAATTCGTCGAAAATCATCGTGGGATCCTAAATGCGTTGAACCCGCGATTATACGAATGCAGGGGCGGGCTCAGACGTCTAGATTACCGCCAGCCAGGGCGCATAGCTCGATGGGGTCGAGAATATGCACTTCCTTGCCTTCGGCTTCGAGCAGCTTGTTCTGTTGGAAGCGGGTAAATACGCGAGACACGGTTTCCACGGCAAGGCCCAAATAGTTACCAATTTCGTTGCGCGACATGGCCAGGCGGAACTGGTTGGCCGAGAAACCACGGGCGCGGAAGCGGGCAGAGAGGTTGACCAGGAAGGTGGCGATGCGTTCGTCGGCGGTCTTCTTCGACAACAGCAGCATCATCTGCTGATCATCGCGAATCTCGCGGCTCATGATGCGCATCAGCTGGCGGCGCAGCTGGGGCAGTTGCAGCGCCAGGTCATCGAGGCGCTCGAAGGGAATCTCGCAGACCGAGGTGGTTTCCAGTGCCTGGGCCGAGACCGGGTAGCGTTCACCGTCGACACCGGAAAGACCGACCAGCTCGCTGGGCAGGTGGAAGCCGGTGATCTGTTCCTCGCCCGAATCGCTCAGGCTGAAAGTCTTCAGTGCACCGGAGCGTACGGCGAATACCGAGCCGAAGGCATCGCCCTGGCGGAAGAGAAATTCGCCTTTCTTCAGTGGGCGGCCGCGTTTGACGATTTCGTCCAGCGCGTCCATGTCTTCCAGATTCAGGGAGATAGGCAGGCACAGAGCGGCCAGGCTGCAATCCTTGCAATGGGCTTGGTGCTGCGTACGCAGCTTGATGCTCTCGGACATCGTTAGGCTTCCCGAATAAACACGCAATGACTGTAAGGGTACCCCAGGGGGCGGGTAGGGGCCAGTCATAAGACGTTCTGACCGAGCACTCAAGTTTGTCCCTCGAGTGCCGATAACGGCTGTAGAACCATAGTCCAATGCAGGGAGCAGCGCGATGCGCATCCAATCCACCGGGCCTCTGAACAATCTGGTCGAGGGGGTTCAGCGACAATTTAACGCAGTCGAGCGAACCCCGGAGCAGGTGCGCGAAGGGTTGCGTGTGAGCTTGTCCGAGCTGGGCAAGAGCATGTCGGCCAAGCCCGACGAGAACGAGGATATCGACGGCAGCGACCTGCCTCAGGCAATCAAGGATCTGCTCAAGATGATCCGCGAGCTGCGTGCGCAGATCGTCGAGAAGCAGGCTCAGGTCGAAGCGATCATGAGCGACCAGAGCCTCGATCCGGAAACCAAGCGCCAGCAACTGGAAGCGCTGCAGACCGAACTCGCTTCGCTCAACAGCGCGCTGACCGCGGCCAATGCCAATCTGATCAAACTGATGCGCGAGAACGGTCTGTCGAGCGAGCAGATGCAGAGCGCTGCCACGCTGGCGATGGGCTGACGCATCGCCCCGTGACGGACTAACCGTCACGGGGCGATTTCGTGTGTGCTTCAGATCACCCGAGAGAAGCGCTGGCGCACCTGGTCGTTGAGATAGCGATCGAACAGCATGCACAGCGAACGTACCAGCAGGCGGCCGGCGGGGCGTACTTCGATACCCTGCTCGTCGAGCGAGATCAGGCCGTCGCGAGCGAGTTGTTCCAGCTCGGGCCAGAGTGCGGCGAAGTAATCACGGAACACTACCCCATGCGCTTGCTCGATATCGGCGAAGCGCAACTCGAAATGACAGATCAACTGCTGGATCACGGCGCGGCGCAGGCGGTCATCTGCATTGCAGTGCAGCCCGCGGCGCGTTGCCAGTTGGCCGTTGCCCAGACTTTGCTGGTAGCTGGCGATGTCGCTGTCGTTCTGGCTGTAGAGATCACCGATCTGGCTGATGGCGGAAACACCCAGGCCGATCAGGTCGCAATGGCCGTGCGTGGTGTAGCCCTGGAAGTTGCGCTGTAGCGTGCCTTCCTCCTGGGCGATGGCCAGCTCGTCGTCGGGCAGGGCGAAGTGATCCATGCCGATGTAGCGGTAGCCGGCGCGGGTCAGTTGCTCGATGCTGCTCTGCAGCATGGCCAGCTTATCCGCCGGGCTGGGCAGGTCGTCGGCGCTGATGCGGCGTTGTGGCATGAAGCGCTCGGGCAGGTGCGCGTAGTTGAACAGGGAAAGCCGATCCGGTTGCAGAGCGATCACCTCGGCCACTGTTCGGGCGAAGCGCTCTGGCGTCTGCTTGGGCAGGCCGTAGATCAGGTCGATGTTCACCGAGCGAAATTGCAGTGTGCGTGCCGCTTCGATGATGGCGCGGGTTTCCTCGAGAGTCTGCAGACGATTGACTGCGCGCTGCACCTCCGGATCGAGATCCTGCACACCGAGGCTGACGCGGTTGAAACCCAGCTCGCGGAGCAGGCCCATGGTCGACCAGTCGGCTTCGCGTGGGTCGATCTCGATGCTGTAGTCGCCGCTGTCGTCATCCAGCAGATTGAAGTGCTGGCGCAGGTGCTGCATCAGGCGGCGCAGTTCGTCGTGATTGAGGAAGGTGGGCGTACCGCCACCGAAATGCAGCTGTTCGATGGGCTGGGACTTGTCCACGTAACGGCTGACGATCTCGATTTCGCGCTCGAGTTTTTCCAGGTAGGGCAGGGCGCGGCCGCGATCCTTGGTGATCACCTTGTTGCAGGCGCAGTAGTAGCAAATGTGTGCGCAGAACGGGATGTGCACATACAGCGACAGCGGGCGTTGCGCCTTGCGGCTGTCGCGCAGGGCGTGCAGCAGGTCGAACGGGCCGATGTCGTCGTGAAACTGCACGGCGGTCGGGTAGGAGGTGTAACGCGGGCCGGCGAGATCGTAGCGACGGATCAGGGCGGCGTCCCACTGGATGGTGTCGAGCATGGGAAAGAATCCTGGACAGGCTGTGCGGCCAGTCTAGAGAGCTGGCCTGCCTTGAGCCTTGACCTGTATCAACGGCCGTGGACGGTGCGCGTTGAGTCGGCGCCGATGCTCTGTGCCGTCTTGAGCTACAGTCGCCGGTCTTTTTCGAGCAGTACGGCGAAGGCGTCCAGGCTCAGCAGGAACGAGGACTTGGCATTACCCTGGGTGTCATCGCGGCGGTGGATGTAGTGATGCTCTGGCGCTCCGCTTTCGATCAATCCAGCAAGGGTGACGAAAGGCAGGCTGTAGATGCCGGCCAGGTAGTCGACGCGGCCGTACTTCGACTCCGTTTGCGTCCAGTCCACCCAGAAGTAGATGTCGATATCGGGGTAGAGCTCGCTGTAGCGTTCGTAATCCTTGCGGTTGAAGGTGACCGTACGGCGCGGATCCATGTCGTAACGACGCGAGACGAAGAAGGGAGTGTTCTGCACCTTCAGGTCGGCCACACGGCCAGCGACGATCAGATCCGGTGCATAGCGGTTGTCACGCTTCTCCGGATTTTCCCAGGCGGGCAGGTTCAGGTGGGTGTTGCACAGTGCAACGAAGCTGCGTTCCAGCTGGAGCCCGTGATGGCACCACCAGCCCTTGTCTTCCGTGTCGTGGATGATGCCATCGTTACGATCGTTCATCTCGCCTCCTTGCGGCTTGTCAGCTTCCAAGTTGGAATCCTGGATTATGTCCTGGGCTTGTTCAGTGCCCCATCAACCAGTGTTGATGCGGGCCTGGCAGCGTCCAGATACCAAACAGAATGACCAGTAGCCCACCGGCCATGCGAACGCCCCGTTTGCGTAGCAGGGTGGTAATACGTTCGGCCGCGAGGCCGGTTGCCAGTAACACCGGCCAGGTGCCCAGGCCGAAGGCCAGCATCAATAGCGCACTGTTGATGGCATTGCCCTGGCTGGAGGCCCAGAGCAGCGTACTGTAGACCAGACCGCAGGGCAGCCAGCCCCACAGGCCGCCGAGAATCATGGCCCGAGGCAGGCTGGTGACGGGCATGAAACGCCGGGTCAGGGGTTGGATATGACGCCAGAGGCCGCGACCCAGTGCTTCGATACGGGTCAGGCCGCTCCACCAACCAGCCAGGTACAGCCCCATGGCAATCAGCAGCAGAGCGGCCAGTGAGCGCATGACCACCTCGGCAGCGCTGCCGGCCACGGCCCAGCCCGCCAGGCCTATGAGCAAGCCGGCGGTGGCGTAGCTGAGAATGCGCCCCAGGTTGTAGGTCAGCAGCAGTTGCAGGCGGCGACTGCGCTGTTCAGGAGGAATGGCCAGGGTGAGCGCGCCCATCAGGCCGCCGCACATGCCCAGGCAATGTCCGCCGCCAAGCAGGCCGAGAATCAGCGCCGACAGCAGCAGAGGCAGCAGTTCAGTCACGCGGTCGATCCTGTTGCGCTTCGTCGCCTTTGGCCTGCTCGACGCCGGCCTTGTGCAGCGGGTCTTCGTCGTCGAACAGAATGCTGTGTGCCGGGCCATCGAGGTCGTCGTACTGGCCGCTGTCCACCGCCCAGAAGAACAGCCAGATGGCGAAGCCGACCAGGCCGATGGCCACGGGAATCAGGATATAGAGGGCGGACATGCGGTCTCCGGAAATTGGGGCTGGGGAGCTACTGCTCGGCGAAACGCTAAGCCTCATATGAGCATTGCAGGATGCGCTGGCGGCGATCCGTTCGCGAAGCAGGGCGCCTGACGATATAACGTGCAAGCAAGCGGCGGATCGTTCGCTCCTGAATCCGCCCTACATCCTGCAGTTTACCGGCTCAGGCGCAGGGCGTTGAGCACCACCAGCAGCGAGCTCAGCGACATGCCTACGGCAGCCCATATCGGCGTGATCCAGCCAATGGCGGCAAAAGGCAGCACCAGGCCATTGTACAGGCTGGCCCAGGCCAGGTTCTCGATGATGATGCGACGGGTGCGTTTGGCCATGCTCAGACCTTGCACCAGGCTGCTCAGGCGGTTGGACAGCAGCACAGCGTCGGCGCTGGTCTTGGCCAGATCCGAGGCCGAGCCCATGGCCACGCTGATATCGGCTGCCGCCAGCACCGGCACGTCGTTGACGCCATCGCCGAGCATCAGCACTCGGCGGCCTTCGCCGTGCAGTTGCTTGAGCACGGTCAGCTTGTCGTCCGGCGTCAGGCCGCCGCGGGCATCGTCGATACCCAGTTGCCGCGCCACTTCGCCGACCATCGGTGAGCTGTCGCCTGAGAGCAGGTGGATGTGCCAACCGCGTGCGCGCGCTGCCTCGATCAACTGCGGCGCATCCTCGCGCAGGCGATCATCGAGGACGAACCAGGCCAGAGGCCCGCGCTCATCGCCGAGCAGCAGCCATTGCCCGTGTTCGCTGGCAATCGACGGCACCGCCTGGTCACTCAGGGCGCAGACGAAACGGGCTTCGCCGATGCGCAGCAGGCGTCCGTCGACGACGCCTTGCAGGCCCTGGCCTGGATGGCTGTCGACGGATTCCGCAGCGCGTGGCGCCTGGCTGAAGGCGCGGGCAATGGGGTGTTCCGAGCGATTCTCCAGCGCGGCAGCCAACGCCAGGCAGTCACCTTCGTCGAGATCACGCAGCGGGTGGATGGCCTTGAGCGTCAGGCGGCCCTCGGTCAGCGTGCCGGTCTTGTCCAATACCAACGTGTCGATCTGATTGAGGCCTTCGAGCACATGCCCGCGGGTGAGCAGCATGCCCAGTTTGTGCAGGCTACCGGTGGCAGTGGTCAGCGCCGTCGGGGTGGCCAGCGCCAGTGCACAGGGGCAGGTGGCGACCAGCAGTGAAAGGACGATCCAGAAGGCCCGCGCGCTGTCGATCTGCCACCAGACCAGGCCAACGCAAGCTGCGGCGATCAGGATGAACAACAGGAACCACTGCGACACGCGATCGGCGATTTCCGCCAGACGTGGCTTCTCGGTTTGTGCGCGCTCCAGCAGGCGGACGATGGCTGACAGGCGCGTGGCGTCGCCCAGTGCCTGGACTTCGATGGTCAGCGGCCCCTCGACATTGAGGGTGCCAGCCGTGACGCTATCGCCCACGCCACGGGGTTGCGGCAGATATTCGCCGGTCAGCAGCGACTCGTCGATGCTGGATTGGCCGGCGCGTACCTGTCCATCGGCAGGAATCAGCGAACCTGGCAGCACCAGCACCCGCTCACCGATGCGCAGTTCACTCAGCAGGATGCGCTGACTGTGGCCATCGTCTTCCAGGCGCAGGCAGGACGCAGGCAGCAGTTGCACCAGCTGCGCGGTGGCCGCGGCGGTGCGCTCGCGTGCACGGCGTTCGAGATAGCGTCCGGCGAGCAGGAACAGGGCAAACATGCCCACCGCATCGAAGTACAGCTCGCCGTGGCCGGTGATGGTGGACCAGATGCCGGCGACATAGGCACCACCGATCGCCAGCGATACCGAGACGTCCATGGTCAGATGGCGCGTGCGCAGGTCGCGCAGAGCGCCACGGAAGAACTGTCCGCAGCAGTAGAAGACGATCGGCGTGGTAAGGAACAGGCTGGTCCAGCGCAGGATCTTGTCCAGTTCTGGCGACAGGTCGATGTTGAATTCCGGCCAGGTGGCCATGGTCGCCATCATCACCTGCATCCACAGCAACCCGGCCACGCCCAGTTCGCGCATGCGCCGGCGGTTTTCCGCGGCCAGGCGCGCGGCCGCTTCGTCGGCTCGCCAGGGATGGGCCGCGTAACCGATGCGGCGTAGTTCGGCGAGTAGTTTGCTCAGCGGAATTTGGCTGTCCTGCCAGCGCACCTGTAGGCGGTGGTTGGACAGGTTCAGATGCGCTTCGGCAACGCCCGGTACGCCGCGCAGGTGTTTCTCGATCAGCCAGCCACAGGCGGCGCAACTGATGCCTTCGATCAACAGCTGGGTTTCGCTCAGTTCTCCCTCATGCTGTACGAAGGGCTGCTGCACGTCGCTACGGTCGTATAGCGCCAATTCGTCAGGCAGTGCCTGGGGCAGTGCCTGAGGATTGGCGGCGTTCTCACTGCGATGGCTGTAGTAGTGCTCCAGGCCACCGGCAACGATGGCTTCGGCCACGGCCTGGCAGCCGGGACAGCACATCTCGCGAGTCTGGCCGAGAACGTCGGCGCGAAAGGCGCTGCCGGCAGGCACCGGCAGGCCACAGTGGTAGCAGGGAGTAGGGGCGGGCATCGGCTGGGTCAGTAGGAGGGATTGTCACCGATCATGATGGTCTGGCCATCGGTGATGTTCTCTTCCTCGAAGAGGCGCCAGTTCTGGCTGCCTTCCTGGCCGAGCAGTTCGACGAAGCGACGACCGCTGACCTCATCGACCATCTGCCCGCGGTACTGGCCGTCGGCAGCGGGTTGCAGGATGACACGGCGATCACGCTCCGGCTGGGTTGGCGAGATCAGGTTGAGTACGATCTGCTGCGGCCGGCTGTTGCCTTCCAGTGTCAGGGTGGCGACGCCGGTGGTGTTGTCGAGGTTCAGTTGGCCATGCAGTTGCAGGCGCTCGGCGAACTTCTCGCGCTCCAGTGACTGGTTGATGCCTTTGCCGACGTCGTAGTAATCGTCGGAGATCAGCCCGGGTGGGTTGCGCGTGGCAACGGTGAGCAGGGTAAGCCCCTGCACCACGGAGTAGCCCAGCAGGAAGATGATGAACCAGGGCCAGAACTGCTTGTACCAGGGTTTGACTGGCGATGTGGTTTGCTCGGTCATGCGTTTTCCGTTGTCAGCGGACGCTTGGGCCGATGAAGCGGCTGTCGGCGTCGTTCTTGATACTGGGGTCATCCGCGGATTGTACGTGGAAGACGATGTTGTTGGCGCTGGAGGGCAGCTTCTCCGGGGCGATGGACAGCTCGACCGGGAAGGAATACACCTCGCCTGCAAGGGCTCGCACTTCGCGCTTGCCTTCGTACACCAGGCCATCGAGGCCGTCGGCGGTGATCACGTAGGTCATGTCGCGCTGCGCTTTGTTCATGATCTTCAGGGTGTAGACGTTCTCGATATGACCGCGCTCGTTCTCGCGGAACAGCACGCGATCCTTGAGCACGTCCAGCTCGACCAGCGGCCGGTTGGCCACGGCCCAGGCGAACAGGCCGATCATGGCAACCAGCGCGACAGCGTACCCGATCAGGCGTGGGCGCAGCAGGTGCGTCTTGCGTCCGGACAGGTTGTGTTCAGTGGTGTAGCTGATCAGCCCCTTGGGATAGTTCATCTTCTCCATGATGTCGTCGCAGGCATCGATGCACGCGGCGCAGCCGATGCATTCGATTTGCAGGCCATCACGGATGTCGATGCCGGTGGGGCAGACCTGCACGCACATCTTGCAGTCGATGCAATCGCCAAGCCCCTGAGCCTTGTAGTCGGCGTCCTTCTTGCGTGGGCCGCGTGATTCGCCGCGACGCGGGTCGTAGGAGACGATCAGGGTGTCCTGGTCGAACATCACGCTCTGGAAGCGGGCGTAGGGGCACATGTAGATGCACACCTGTTCGCGCAGCCAACCGGCGTTGCCGTAGGTGGCGAGGGTGAAGAAACCGATCCAGAAGTAGGCCCAGCCGCTGGCTTCACCAGTGAAGATCTCGATGACCAGATCACGAATCGGCGTGAAGTAGCCAACGAAGGTAATGGCGGTCAACAGCGACACGCCGATCCAGATGCTGTGCTTGGCCAGCTTGCGTCCCAGCTTATTGCCGCTCATGGGTTGCTTGTCCAGCTTCATGCGCTGGTTGCGGTCACCCTCGGTGACCTTCTCGGCCCACATGAATACCCAGGTGAACACGCTCTGCGGGCAGGTATAGCCGCACCAGACGCGGCCGGCGAAAACGGTGATGAAGAACAGGCCGAAGGCGCAGATGATCAGCAGCCAGGACAGCAGCATGAAGTCCTGAGGCCAGTAGGTTGCGCTGAAAATGTGGAATTTGCGTTCCGGCAGGTTCCACCAGACGGCCTGATGACCATTCCAGTTGATCCATACGGTGCCGAAGAACAGCAGGAAGAGGAGGGCGCCACCCGCGAGTCGCAGATTGCGGAACAGCCCGGTGAACGCGCGCGTGTAGATCTTCTCTTGACTGGCGTAGAGGTCGACGCTGGCGTTCTTGGCAGAAGGAGGGGTGACGTCCTGAACGGGAATCTGTTTGCTCATCAATGCATACCACGGCGGTTGATTGGCAGCCCGGACCGTACGTGCGGTCAGAGTCGTTTCACGGTTGCCCTATGGTACGCCTGATGAAGCACCATCTGGGTGCGACCGGCGGTCGCGTCCCAGACGGCTTGGCCCTTGCAGGCAAGGGCCGTGAGGCTTACTGCTCTTGTGCCTTGTGCGACAGGCTGTACACGTAGGCGGCCAGCAGGTGCACCTTGTCGTTGCCGAGGAATTCTTCCTGGGCAGGCATGTTGCCGTGACGACCGTAGCGGATGGTCTGCTGCAGTTGAGCATAGCTGCTGCCGTAGATGAACGCTGCCGGGTTGGTCAGGTTCGGTGCGCCCATGGCAGGAGTGCCCTTGCCGTCGGCGCCGTGGCAGGCGAAGCAGGTACCGGCGAAGACCTTCTGGCCCGCTTCGATATCGGCTTCAACGCCTTCCGGCAGTTGACGACCAGCCAGTTGGGTCAGCACGTAGGCAGCGACGTTGCGTACGCCGTCTTCGCCGATGGCCGGGCCTTGGGCCGGCATCGCGCCTTGGCGACCATGCAGGATGGTGGTCTTGATGGTCTCCGGCTCGCCGCCCCAGCGCCACTCGTTGTCGGTCAGGTTGGGGAAGCCGTAGCTGCCCTTGGCATCGGAACCGTGGCAAACGGAGCAGTTGGAGGCGAACAGGCGGCCACCCATTTTCAGGGCTTGCTCGTCCTTGGCCACTTCCTCGATCGGCATGGCAGCGTATTTGGCGAACAGTGGGCCGTATTGCTCGTCGGCACGTGCCATTTCCTTCTCCCACTGATGCACGCCGGTCCAGCCGGCATGACGCATGGAACCGTCAGCGATCTGTACGCCGGCAGCGAAGGGGGTTTGCTTCTCGTTGTCGAGGTAGTTGTAACCCGGCAGCACGCCTTTCCAGTTGCCCAGGCCCGGGTACAGAGCGAGGTAGCCCAGGGCGAAGATGATGGTGGCGACGAACAGCATGAACCACCACTTCGGCAGCGGGTTGTCATACTCCTCGATGCCGTCGAAGCTGTGCCCGACGGTTTCCTCGGTAGTCTCCTGGCGCTGGCCCTTGCGGGTGCCGAAGATCAGCCAGGTCAGGGCGAAGATGGTGCCCAGAGACAGAATGGTTACGTACCAACTCCAGAACGTGGTCATTGGTTATTGCTCCTGGAAGAGTCCTGATCGCGCTTGGACTCGGGCTTGGGATCGTCGGCGAAGGGCAGGTTGGCAGCTTCGTCGAAGCTGGACTTGCGCTTGCTGCTGTAAGCCCAGAGCACCACGCCGATGAAGGCGATGAAAACCACCGCCGTGCCGATGCCGCGAATCATCCCGATATCCATAGCGTCTTACCGTTTGTTCTTGATGGAAGTGCCGAGAACCTGCAGGTACGCGATCAGCGCGTCCATTTCGGTCTTGCCTTTCACTGCATCGCGGGCACCGGCGACATCTTCGTCGGTGTACGGGATGCCGAAGCCACGCATGACTTCCATCTTCTTGGCGGTGTCGCGACCGTCGAGCTTGTTCTCCACCAGCCATGGGTAGGCAGGCATCTTCGACTCAGGCACTACGTTGCGCGGGTTGTACAGGTGAGCACGATGCCACTCGTCCGAGTAACGGCCGCCGACGCGGGCCAGATCCGGGCCGGTACGCTTGGAGCCCCACAGGAAGGGGTGATCCCAGACGCTTTCACCGGCGACGGAGTAGTGGCCGTAACGCTCGGTCTCGGCGCGGAACGGACGGATCATCTGCGAGTGGCAGCCGACGCAGCCTTCACGGATGTAGATATCGCGACCTTCCAGTTGCATGGCGGTGTAAGGCTTGAGGCCTTCCACCGGCTCGTTGGTGACGTCCTGAAAGAACAGCGGGACGATCTGGGTCAGGCCACCGATGCTGACGGCAATCACCATCAGCAGCGCCATCAGGCCGATATTCTTCTCGATGATTTCGTGTTTCATCAGTGAGCTACTCCGGCGGGAATCTGCGCAGCCGCTTCGTATTCAGCCGGCTTGGCGGCACGCACGGTGCGGAAGGTGTTGTAGGCCATCAGCAGCATGCCGGTCACGAAGAAGGCGCCGCCGATCATGCGTACGACATAGCCTGCATGGCTGGCTTCCAGGGCTTCGACGAAGGAGTAGGTGAGGGTGCCGTCTTCGTTGACTGCACGCCACATCAGGCCCTGGGTGATGCCGTTGACCCACATCGAGGCGATGTACAGCACGGTGCCGATGGTCGCCAGCCAGAAGTGTGCGTTGATCAGGCCGATGCTGTGCATCTGCTCACGACCGAAGACTTTCGGGATCAGGTGATACAGCGAGCCGATGGAAATCATCGCTACCCAGCCGAGGGCGCCAGCGTGCACGTGGCCGATGGTCCAGTCGGTGTAGTGGGACAGGGCGTTGACGGTCTTGATGGCCATCATCGGGCCTTCGAAGGTGGACATGCCGTAGAAGGCCAGCGATACCACCAGGAAGCGCAGGATTGGGTCGGTGCGCAGCTTATGCCAGGCGCCGGACAGGCTCATCATGCCGTTGATCATGCCGCCCCAGCTCGGAGCCAGCAGGATGACCGACATGGCCATGCCCAGGGACTGAGCCCAGTCCGGCAGAGCGGTGTAGTGCAGGTGGTGCGGGCCAGCCCAGATGTACAGGGTGATCAGCGCCCAGAAGTGCACGATGGACAGGCGGTAGGAGTAGATCGGACGCTCGGCCTGCTTGGGTACGAAGTAGTACATCATGCCCAGGAAGCCGGTGGTCAGGAAGAAGCCCACGGCGTTGTGGCCGTACCACCACTGGATCATCGCGTCGGTAGCACCGGCATAGGCCGAGTACGACTTGAACAGGCTCACCGGCATGGCGGCGCTGTTGACGATGTGCAGCATGGCGGTAACCAGGATGAAGGCACCGAAGAACCAGTTGCCCACATAGATGTGCTTGGTCTTGCGCTTGACGATGGTGCCGAAGAACACCAGCAGGTAGGTGATCCAGACGATGCCCAGGAGCACGTCGATCGGCCATTCCAGCTCAGCGTATTCCTTGGAACTGGTGTAGCCCATCGGCAGGGTGATCACCGCGAGCACGATGACCGCTTGCCAGCCCCAGAAGGTGAAGGCAGCCAGACCGTCGGAAATCAGGCGCGTTTGGCAGGTGCGCTGGACCACGTAGTACGAGGTCGCGAACAGTGCGCATCCGCCGAAGGCGAAGATCACCGCGTTGGTGTGAAGCGGGCGCAGACGGCCGAAGCTAGTCCACGGCAGGCCAAGGTTGAGTTCCGGCCACACGAGTTGTGCGGCGATGAACACGCCTAGACCCATCCCAATGACCCCCCAGATCACCGTCATAATGGCGAACTGGCGGACCACCTTATAGTTATAAGCAGTCTGACTGATTGCTGTGCTCATGCTAGGGGTTCCACGGTTAATGGATTTTTATGGGGCAAAAATCGGCGGCAAGTATGGAGAAAGCAGGTAGCCATTGCAACGTAACGTGCCGACACGAATAGGGTTTCAGAGCCTTTCTGAGGCCTTATCGGACGGTCAGAAAATTACTCTGGCAGCTTTTGGCGCAACCAGTTTGCGCGGCGCTAAGGAAGGATCGCCTTGGAGTTATGACAAATGGCGACTGAAAGGCAGCTTAGCCCAGGTCAAGGAATTTGCAGGGCAGCTGGTCGGCAGGTGCGACACTGGGTCGCATACATCTGAGGAGGGGCCGGCGACCGCATGACGGTCGCCGGTACAGCAGGGTCAACAGCAGAGTTACTTGGCGTCTTCCTGGCTCAGTTTGTAGACATAGGCGGCCAGCAGGTGAGCCTTGTCGTTGCCGAGGAAGTCGCCCTGGGCGGGCATGTTGCCGCTACGGCCGTAGCGAATGGTTTGTTGCAACTGGGCGAAGCTGCTGCCGTAGATGAAGGCGCTCGGCTGAGTCAGGTTCGGGGCGCCCATCGCTGGCGTGCCGGTGCCGGCCGGGGTATGGCAGGCGGAGCAGAGGGTGGCGAAGATCTGCTTGCCGGCGGCGACATCCGCGTTCGCATCCTGCGGCAGCTCGCGGCCACCCAGTTCGCTGAGCACGTAAGCTGCGACGTTACGTACGCCATCTTCGCCGATCATCGGGCCTTGTGCCGGCATTACGCCGATACGACCATGCATGATGGTGGTCTTGATGGTTTCCGGCTCGCCGCCCCAGCGCCAGCTGCTGTCGGCCAGGTTGGGGAAGCCGTAGCTGCCCTTGGCGTCCGAACCGTGGCATACGGCGCAGTTGGAGGCGAACAGCCGACCGCCCATTTTCAGCGCGCGCTCGTCCTTGGCAACTTCCTCGATCGGCATGGCGGCGTATTTGGCGAAGATCGGGCCGTACAGCTCATCGGCACGATCCATCTCGCGCTGCCACTGGTTGACCTGAGTCCAGCCGTCCTTGTAGCCGGGCAGCAGGCCCTTGAAGTTGCCCAGACCGGGGTAGAGCACCAGGTAGCCGACGGAGAACACCAGGGTGCCGAGGAACAGCATGAACCACCACTTGGGCAGTGGGTTGTCGTACTCCTCGATGCCATCGAAGGAGTGCCCCATGGTCTGCTCGGTCGGGTTCTTGTGCACTTCGCTCTTGCGGGTGGCGAAGATCAGCCAGAACAGCGCGACCAGCGAACCGACGGTCAGCAGGGTGATGTACCAACTCCAGAAGGTGCTCATGCTTGGATCCTCGTAACGGCGGGCTTGGGCTCGTCGGCGAAGGGCAGGTTGGCCGCTTCGGCGAAGGCGTCGCGGCGTTTGCCGCTATAGGCCCAGAGGGTGACGGCGGTGAAGGCGATCAGAACCAGCGCAGTGCCTAGGCCGCGCAGGGTGCCGATATCGATAAGCTCGAACATGGCACTCACCTCTTGTTCTTCACGGCGGTGCCAAGCACCTGCAGGTAGGCGACGAGAGCGTCCATCTCGCTCTTGCCCTTGACCGCGTCGCTGGCACCGGCGATGTCCTCTTCGCTGTAGGGCACGCCGAGAGTGCGCAGGGCGCTCATCTTCTTGGCGGTGTCCTTGCCGTCGAGGGTGTGCTCCACCAGCCAGGGGTAGGCGGGCATGATCGATTCCGGTACGACGTTGCGTGGGTTGTACAGGTGAGCACGATGCCACTCGTCCGAGTACCGCGCGCCGACGCGTGCCAGATCCGGGCCGGTGCGTTTGGAACCCCACAGGAAGGGGTGATCCCAGACGCTTTCACCAGCGACGGAGTAGTGGCCGTAGCGCTCGGTTTCAGCGCGGAACGGACGGATCATCTGCGAGTGGCAGCCGACGCAGCCTTCGCGGATGTAGATGTCGCGACCTTCCAGTTGCAGCGCGTTGTAGGGCTTGAGGCCTTCCACCGGCTCGTTGGTGACGTCCTGGAAGAACAGCGGAACGATCTGGGTCAGGCCACCGATGCTGACCGCCAGGATCATTACCAGGGCCATCAGGCCGATGTTCTTCTCGAGAATCTCGTGTTTCATCAGTGGGCTCCTTCTACCGAGAACTGCGCAGCGGCTTCCATCTCGGTCGATTTGGCGCTGCGTACGGTCAGCCAGACGTTCCAGGCCATCAGCAGCATGCCGCTGAAGAAGATGGCGCCGCCGATCACCCGCACCACGAAGCCGACATGGCTGGCTTCCAGGGCTTCGACGAAGGAGTAGGTGAGGGTGCCGTCTTCGTTGACTGCACGCCACATCAGGCCCTGAGTGATGCCGTTGACCCACATCGAGGCGATGTACAGCACGGTGCCGATGGTCGCCAGCCAGAAGTGGCCGTTGATCAGGCCGATGCTGTGCATCTGTTCACGACCGAAGACTTTCGGGATCAGGTGGTACAGCGAGCCGATCGACACCATGGCTACCCAGCCGAGAGCGCCAGCGTGCACGTGGCCGATGGTCCAGTCGGTGTAGTGGGACAGGGCGTTGACGGTCTTGATGGCCATCATCGGGCCTTCGAAGGTGGACATGCCGTAGAAGGCCAGGGACACCACCAAAAAGCGCAGGGTCGGGTCGGTGCGCAGTTTGTGCCAGGCACCCGAGAGGGTCATCATGCCGTTGATCATGCCGCCCCAGCTGGGCGCCAGCAGGATCAGCGACATCACCATGCCCAGGGACTGAGCCCAGTCCGGCAGAGCGGTGTAGTGCAGGTGGTGCGGGCCGGCCCAGATGTAGACCGCGATCAGCGCCCAGAAGTGGACGATGGACAGGCGGTAGGAGTAGACCGGGCGACCGGCCTGCTTGGGCACGAAGTAGTACATCATCCCGAGGAAACCAGCGGTCAGGAAGAAGCCCACGGCGTTGTGGCCGTACCACCACTGGATCATCGCATCGGTGGCGCCCGCGTAGAGCGAGTAGGACTTGGTCAGGGTGACCGGGATTTCCAGGTTGTTGATCACGTGCAGGATGGCCACGGTGAGGATGAAACCACCGAAGAACCAGTTGCCCACGTAGATGTGACTGACCTTGCGTTGCATCACCGTGCCGAAGAAGACGATGGCGTAGGACACCCACACGATGGTGATCAGGATGTCGATCGGCCACTCCAGTTCGGCGTATTCCTTGGAGCTGGTCCAGCCCAGCGGCAGGCTGATGGCAGCCAGCACGATCACCAGTTGCCAGCCCCAGAAGGTGAAGGCAGCCAGTTTGGGGGCGAACAGGGTGGTCTGGCTGGTGCGCTGTACCGCGTAGTAGCTGGTGGCGAACAGTGCGCAGCCGCCAAAGGCGAAGATCACCGCATTGGTGTGCAAGGGGCGGAGCCGGCCGAAGCTGGTCCAGGGTAGGTTGAAGTTTAGGTCGGGCCAAGCCAGTTGGGCGGCGATGAAAACGCCGAGTCCCATACCAACGATGCCCCAAACCACCGTCATAATGGCGAACTGGCGAACCACCCTGTAGTTGTAGGCGGAACGGGTTGTTGTGTTCATGTCTGGGCTTCCATACACGGTTATGGCAGAGCGTCCGATAACCGTGGCGGCCGCAGGCATGAGCAAGCCACGGACACCACGGATATCGACGCGAGGCAAGCATGAGCAAAGGGCCATCTGGGTTTATTGACGCTGATCAATGTGAGGGGAAGCAGCCCTGGCTGTGGGACGAAGCGCCGCAGGGGGCTGGGGTGACCCTGATCCTGGCGCATGGCGCGGGCGCACCGATGGACAGCCCGTTCATGCAGCGCATGGCGCAGAGCCTTGCGGCGCGTGGCGTGCGGGTGGTGCGCTTCGAGTTCGCCTACATGGCGCAGCGACGTGTGGATGGGCGCAAACGCCCCCCCAATCCGCAGGCGCAACTACTGCAGCAATGGCGTGAGGTGTATGCCCAGGTGTGCCAACAGGTCGCAGGCCCTGTGGCCATTGGCGGCAAGTCCATGGGCGGACGCATGGCCAGTCTGCTGGTCGACGAGTTGGATGCGGCAGCGCTGATTTGTCTCGGTTATCCCTTCTATGCCGCGGGCAAGCCGGAGAAACCGCGCGTTGCACATCTGGCCGAGCTGCGAACGCCGACCCTGATCGTTCAGGGCGAGCGTGATGCCCTGGGTAATCGCGAGGCCGTGGCCGGTTACAACCTGTCAGCAGCCATCGAGTTGCACTGGCTGGCGGCAGCTGATCATGACCTCAAGCCTTTGAAGGCTTCCGGTTTCAGCCATGAGCAGCATCTCGAGACTGCCACTCGGGTCATCACCGATTTTCTGGGCGTAAGCTGAAGCGCGGCTTTGCATGCGTACACCCTAGAAGCCCGTCTCTGAAATTCATTCGTGTTACCTCTCATTCAGAAACGTTTTAACGGGCGTTACCGCTGCAAAAGCGGTTGCGCTTGACCGGTCGGTCACGCAATGTGACAGGTACGTGTCCGGTCCCGCTGCAGAGCGGGGGCTGCAGGCTTTTTGCCTTCACCGCGCACTGCCCATGGCCAGCGGGATTTTGCTGTGCCACGCAATGGGGCGGCGCCTCATGACAAAAACATTGCGCAGCACCATTGTGGTGCGTTTTGTTTGGGTGTTGTTGGTATCTGATTGAAATTAAAGGATTAATTGTGCTGGCTCGGGCCTTGCAGAGGATGCTGCAAGTCCGGGTGACAAGGAGTACGGCATGGCCCGCACCTTTTATGACGAGATGTACGACGCGAGCGGTGCAATCCGCCCGCATTATCGGGAGTTTGCCCGCTGGTTGGCTGACACCCCCGATGACCTGCTGGCCCAGCGCCGCCGAGAGGCGGACCTCCTGTTCCACAGAGCTGGTATCACGTTCACCCTCTATGGTGACGATCAAGGCACCGAACGCCTGATTCCCTTCGACATCATTCCTCGCTCCATCCCCGCCAGCGAATGGCGCATCGTCGAACGCGGCTGCATCCAGCGCGTGCAGGCGCTCAACCTGTTCCTCGCCGACCTCTACCATGACCAGCGCATCATCAAGGCGGGGATCATTCCTGCCGAGCAGGTGCTGGCCAACGAGGGCTACCAGATGGCCATGCAGGGCCTCGACCTGCACCGTGACATCTACGCGCACATCGCCGGGGTCGACCTGGTGCGTGACGGCGACGGCAGCTACTACGTGCTGGAAGACAACCTGCGTACACCCAGCGGTGTGAGCTACATGCTCGAAGACCGCAAGATGATGATGCGCCTGTTTCCCGAGTTGTTCTCCGCGCAGCGCGTGGCGCCGGTGGATCACTACCCGAACCTGCTGCTTGACGCGCTGAAGAGTTCCAGCCCGCTGGACAACCCCACGGTGGTGGTGCTGACACCGGGGCGTTTCAACAGTGCCTACTTCGAGCACGCCTTCCTCGCCCGCGAGATGGGCGTGGAGCTGGTGGAGGGGGCCGACCTGTTCGTACGTGACGACAAGGTGTACATGCGCACCACGGCCGGTGCGCGCCAGGTGGATGTGATCTACCGCCGCCTCGATGACGCCTTCCTCGATCCATTGGCTTTCAACCCCGACTCGATGCTCGGTGTGCCCGGGTTGCTCTCGGCTTATCGTTCACGCAACGTGGTGCTGGCCAACGCCATTGGCACTGGCGTGGCCGACGACAAGTCGATCTACCCCTATGTCGGCGACATGATCCGCTTCTACCTGGACGAGGAGCCGATCCTCAAGAACGTGCCGACCTGGCAGTGCCGCAAACCGGAAGAGCTCTCCCACGTCTTGGCCAACCTGCCCGAACTGGTGGTCAAGGAGACCCAGGGCTCCGGCGGCTACGGCATGCTGGTCGGCCCGGCGGCGACCAAGGCCGAGATCGAGACCTTCCGCGCGCGTCTGATCGCCAAGCCGGAAGCCTATATCGCCCAGCCGACGCTGAGCCTGTCGACCTGCCCGACCTTCGTCGAACGCGGTATCGCACCGCGTCATATCGATCTGCGTCCGTTCGTTCTGACCGGTCGCGAAACCCGCCTGGTGCCCGGTGGGCTGACGCGTGTGGCACTGCGCGAAGGCTCGCTGGTGGTCAACTCGTCGCAAGGCGGCGGTACCAAGGACACCTGGGTGGTGGAGGACTGACCCATGCTTTCGAGAACTGCCTCCGATCTGTACTGGATGTCGCGCTACCTGGAGCGTGCCGAGAACCTCGCACGCATGCTCGACGTCAGCTATTCGCTGTCATTGATGCCGCAGGACGGCCGTGGCGACGGCCTCGACGAACTGGCCATGCCGCTGCTGATCACCGGCACCCTGGACGACTACCTGGAGCGCCACGGCCCGCTACACGCCGAGCGCATGCTGCACTTCTTCGCTCTCGATGCGAGTAACCCGGGCAGCATCTACTGCTGCCTGCAGGCCGCGCGCAGCAATGCCCATGCGGTACGCGGGCGGATCACCGCGGACATGTGGGAGAACATCAACGCCACCTGGCTGGAGATGCGCGGCATCGCCGAACAGGGGTTGGGACGTTACGGCATCAGCCGTTTTTGCGAGTGGGTCAAGGAGCGTTCACACCTGTTCCGTGGCGCCACCTTCGGCACCATCATGCGTGGCGAGGCTTACCGCTTCATCCGTCTAGGTACCTTCATCGAGCGTGCCGACAACACTCTGCGCCTGCTCGACGCGCGCTACGAAATGCTCGGCGAAGAGATCGACGAACTGGAAGAGCGCAGCGCGCGCAGCTATTACCAATGGAGTGCGCTGCTGCGGGCGCTGTCCTCGTTCGAGGCTTTCGCCGAGATCTACCGTGGCTCACCACGCACGCGCAAGGTTGCCGAGCTGTTGCTGCTGCGCCCCGACGTGCCGCGCTCACTGCGTGCCTGCATGGAAGAACTCAACCTGATGCTTGCGGGTCTACCCGGAGAGAACGGTCGTCCTGCGCAGCGCCTGGCTGCCGAACTGGATGCGCGGTTGCGCTACACCAGCATCGACGAAGTGCTCGACGAAGGCCTGCATGCCTGGCTTACCGACTTCATCCTGCTGGTGCGCCAGCTGGGCAATACCATCCATACGTCCTATCTGGAGGTCGCATGAGACTCTCGATCAGCCATGACACCACCTACCGTTACGATGATCAGGTGCGCGCGAGCATCCAGTACCTGCGCCTGACCCCGCACGACAGCGAGCGCCAGCAGGTGCTCAGCTGGCAGCTCGACCTGCCGCGCCCGGTGCACGCCCAGCTCGACCCCTACGGCAACATCCTCCATGTGCTGACCCTGGACGAGCCGCATGAGGCCATCGTCATCGGTGCCCGCGGCCAGGTCGAGATCGATGAAACCTGCGAGGCCGAGCATGAGCGTCAATCGGCGTTGCCATTCCTGCGTTTCACCCGCCTGACCCAGGCCGACGACGCCATTCGCGAGTTCGCCGCGCAACACGGCAAGGCACGTAGCGACCGCAATGGCCTGATCGATCTGATGCATGCGCTCAACGCGCATATCGCTTATCAGCCCGGTATCACCGAGGTAGACACCAGCGCCGCCGAGGCCTTCGCCGGTCGCCGTGGGGTCTGCCAGGATCACACCCATGCCTTTCTCGCCTGCGCGCGCAGCCTGGGCGTGCCGGCGCGTTACGTCTCTGGCTATCTCTACACTGATGACTCCGAGCACCTGGCCAGCCATGCCTGGGCCGAAGCCTGGGTAGGCGACGCCTGGTACAGCTTCGATGTGACCAACTGCCTGGCGCGACCGGAGCGTCACCTCAAGCTGGCAGTCGGCCTGGACTATCTGGATGCCTGTCCGGTACGCGGCATGCGCCGGGGCGGTGGTTGCGAGCAGATGCACGCCCAGGTTCAAGTCGCCCCCTTGTTGCAGGTGCGCCAGCAGTAGGGGGCTAGTGCTGTTCCGGGGTGTCTTGTCGAGGCTCACCCAGTTGGCGGGCGATTTTGCGGAAGATCGCCGTATAGAGTGCCGAGTACCGTAGTTCCTGAACCAGCCCCCAGAGCTGGTAGAGGAGAATCGACAGGGCACCGATAGTGACTGCGTGCAGTTGTCCGCTCAGTGCCCCGTAGATGATGAAGGCGATGCCCGGCGCTATCCAGGGCAGGTGCCCGAGGATGCGCTCGAGCTTGCTGTCGCTGCCGCTGGCGACCGCCAGGATGAGGGCGCGTTCTTCGTCCGTGAATTCAGGTCTTTCCATCTGTGTTCGTGTTCCAGTGGTTGGCGTGTTCGTCGAAACCGGCGCGATAGGGGCTGCCGACGCAGAAGCGATGACCGCTGGGTGCCTGCATCACCACCCAGGCCTCCTTATGGGTCACGACACTGGCGCCGAGGCCTTCCAGGCGTGCCACTTCATCAGCGATCAAATCGGTGTCGATGTCCAGGTGGGCGCGAGCTTCGTGCTGTACACGCTGGATTATCACCTGCACCTCTCCCGGCGGGGTCTGTAGCTGAATGTACGTGGTTTCGTCCTCGATTTTCTCTGGTAGCGGATAGCCCAGCGCCTGGCTCCAGAATCTGGCTTCGGCTAGCAGGTCGCCAGTGTTGCAGTCGATCACGATGTTGCCCAGTCTGCTGCGATGCATGTTGTCCCCCTAGCGCGTGACCTTGCGTTGCGCCATATGCTGCAGATAGCCGATCAGTTGCTCCAGCTCATGGGTGCGTATGGCCTGCTCGCTGAACCCGGGCATGCGCCCCTGCGGCCAGCGCCGCAGGCTCTGCGGGTCGCGAATGTATTGACGCAGGAAGTCACCCATGAAGTATTCGGTCGGGTTGTGCGGGATATTCAGATCCGGGCCGAAGGCGGAGTCCCCCGCACCATTGAGGCGATGGCAGGCCATGCAGTTCTTCTGATAGAGGGCGAACCCTGCCTGCACCTCGCTGCTGGCATCTGCTGCCGGTAGCAGGGCGGGGAAACGCTGTTCCACGGGCGCCAGCTGACGAATCCTGGCGACCTGAAACGGCCACTGCTCAGGGCCGATCTGGCTGGCCGCAGGGTCTGTCCAGACCAGATAGAACGGGCCCGCACTGGTTTTGCCTGAGGCCAGTGGTGGCCAGGGTCGCTGCGGGTCTTCGATGGCCAGCCAGGCCTTGGCCCCTTCGCTGGCCAGCAGAATGGCTGCCGGCAGCTCGGCGGCAAAACCGTCCAGCGCCACGGCTTGCAGGTGATCGCCCGGCGTTACGCCGTCCAGTAATGCGCTGATCGGCACCGCGCGGTATTTCATGGGGCGCTTGTAGCTGACGTCGTCGGCAATCTCGATCTCACGAGCCTGCGGGTGATTCAGCAGTTCGCTGCTGCTCCAGGCGTGCCGGGTCTCGTTGAGTTGCACCTCGAACTCGGCGGCCTGTGCAGTGCAGCTCAGGACGATCAGGGAGAACAGCAGTGACTTCATTCTTTGCTCTCCAGCAGAGGCAGCAGGTCGTCGTAGGCGCCGGCATTGATGACCTGACGATAACCGAGGTTCTCCAGGCTTTGCTGGGCCAGCGCCGAGCGCCGGCCGCTGCGGCAGTAGAGCACCAGCGGGCGGTTCTTGTCGGGGCTGATGGTGTGGATCTGCGCGGCGATGTCCTCGTGGCCGATACGCATCGCGCCGGGCAGTGCACCCTCTGCAAATTCTTCGGCGCTACGTACGTCGATCAACAGGCTGTCGTCCCGCTGCAAGGCGGCAAGAGCCGTCTGCTGGTCGATTTCGTTCGCGTGGGCATCGAGTAGGCCGAGCAGGGCAGTGAGCAGGAGAATCAAACGCATGGTGCACTCCAGAGCGGCTCGATTGGCCGAGCATGATTGCCCGAGCCTTTCATGCAGTCTAGGATGCCTCGCTTGACCTGACGGGAGTAGTAGATGTTAGCCGAGTTGTTTGCCGTTCTGGCACCGGTACTGATAGCGGCAGGCATCGGCTACGGCTGGGTGCGCAGTGGTCAGCAATATCCCACGGATTTCATCGCGCGGCTGGTGCTCAACATTGGCACGCCGTGCCTGGTGCTCTCGACGCTCAGTCGGGCCGAACTGGAAATGAGCGCCTTTTCGCAAATGGCGCTGGCCTGCGTGCTGGTGACCTCGTCCATGGGGCTGGTCGGTTGGCTGCTGAGCCGACTGTTCGGGTTGGACTGGAAGGTGCTGGTGCCGGCCTACCTGTTTCCCAACTCCGGCAACATGGGGTTGCCCATGGCGCTGTTCGCCTTCGGCGAGGCAGGCCTGGCGTTGGCCGTGGCATTCTTCCTGGTGCTCTCGGTGGGTCATTTCAGTATCGGCATGTTGTTGTCGGGCGCCGAGGGTTCACTCAAGGGGCTGTTGCTCAATCCGATCATGATCAGCCTGGCATTGGTGCTGCCGGTGCTGTTTCTCGATCTGGAATTGCCGCGCTGGCTGGCCAATACCGTCGACCTGTTGGGCGGCATGACCATCCCGCTGATGTTGATCACCCTGGGTGTTTCCCTGGCCAGTATCCGTGTGCAGCACCTGGGCAACGGGTTGCTGCTGGGCTTGTTGCGCATTCTCTGTGGCGCGGCGCTGGGCTGGCTCATCGGCTGGACGATTGGCCTGCAGCCACTGGCGCACGCCGTGCTGGTGTTGCAGTCGTCGATGCCGGTGGCCGTGTTCAACTATCTCTTTGCGGTACGCGCCGGCCGCTCGCCCGAGCAAGTCGCCAGCCTGGTGCTGTGCTCGACGCTGCTGGCTTTTGCGCTGATTCCGCTGTTGCTCGCCTGGTGGATGCCCGTACTGCGTTGAGCGCGCTACGGCGTCTGCGCAGTTACGGGCACGGTGGGTGATCAACTGACCAGGCGGGTCAGGTTGGGAAGGATCAGGATGACCGCTGTGGCGAAAAGGATGACGCCAGCCTGGCGGTATTTCGGCTGTTTGAACATGGCCGTATGCCTTTTGTTGTTATCGGTGCGGCATTGGGCGCCTGCCCACTGCCTGGCGGTTTGCCGCATCACTCCTGGGCGTGCCGCTGATTCACCGCCCCGGCATGACCCGGCGGCGGCTCCCTGCGCCGATTTCTCTACCGGTGCCTGAATAACTCTAGGGTTGCAGCCACACCGGCCTTAGATGACTTGGTTTCTAACCACAGGCTGTTAGAAGGTTCGAGCTATTTCCCCTGCCGGCGGAAACTACGCAGGCCTTGAGGCAGACGGCTTGCTTGCATGCTCGGCGATCAATCGAACAAACGACCGTTCGTCTGAGCTCAGTGGTCAATGGCACTGAGCGCTTAGGTCATTGAGCGCGGGCCGCTGCGCGTTAAGGTAGAGGTGCTCAAACAAGAACCAGCGCGTCGGCGCCATTGTCGTCGCCAGCGCTGCATCACCTTTCGAGGATGCCATGACCGAAGCATATATTTTCGACGCGGTGCGCACGCCCCGTGGCAAGGGCAAGAAGGACGGCGCGCTATACAGCGTCAAGCCCGTTCAACTGGTTGCCGGCCTGCTGAACGCTTTGCAAGCGCGCAACGATCTGGATACCAGCCAGGTTGACGACATCGTGCTGGGTTGCGTGACGCCGGTGGGTGATCAGGGCGCCGATATCGCCAAGACCGCTGCCATGGTCGCGGACTGGGATGTCAGCGTGGCGGGCGTGCAACTCAACCGCTTCTGCGCTTCGGGCCTGGAGGCGGTGAACATGGGCGCGATGAAGGTGCGCTCTGGCTTCGAGGATCTGGTGGTGGTCGGCGGCGTGGAGTCCATGTCGCGCATTCCCATGGGTTCCGACGGCGGCGCCTGGGTGATGGACCCAGAAACCAATATCCACAGCAACTTCGTGCCGCAGGGCATCGGCGCCGACCTGATCGCCACCCTGGAGGGCTTCAGCCGCAGCGATGTCGATGCCTTCGCCCTGCGTTCGCAGCAGAAGGCCGCACGCGCCAGCGCCGATGGTTCGTTCGGCAAGTCGCTGATTCCGGTGGCCGACCAGAACGGCATCGTACTGCTCGACCATGACGAGTTCATCCGCGGCGACTCCACACTGGAGGGGCTCGGCAAGCTCAAGCCCAGCTTCGAGATGATGGGGCAGATGGGCTTCGACTCCACCGCGCTGCGCGTTTACAGCCATGTCGAGCGTATCGAGCACGTGCATACGCCGGGCAACAGTTCGGGCATCGTCGATGGCGCGGCGCTGATGCTGATCGGCTCCGAAGCCAAGGGCAAGGAACTGGGTCTGAAACCGCGTGCACGCATCGTCGCCACGGCAGTGACCAGCACCGACCCGACGATCATGCTCACTGGCCCGGCGCCGGCTACGCGCAAGGCACTGGCCAAGGCTGGGCTGTCCATCGACGACATCGACCTGTTCGAGGTCAACGAGGCCTTCGCCTCGGTGGTGATGAAGTTCATGAAGGACATGGGCGTGAGCGAGAGCAAGGTCAACGTCAATGGCGGCTCCATCGCCATGGGCCACCCGCTGGGCGCCACCGGTTGCGCCATCCTCGGCACGCTGCTCGACGAGTTGGAAAAACGTCAGTTGCGCTACGGTCTGGCCACATTGTGCGTCGGCGGTGGCATGGGCATCGCCACTATCATCGAACGAGTCTGACCGGTAGGGCGGGTTGCACCCGCCCTACGCAGCTCTCGCAGCTTTGGGAAGAGAATACAAAAATGACTGACGCCATCCGTTACGAAAAGGGCCAGGACAATATCGTCGTCCTGACCATGGACATGCCTGGCCAGAGCGCCAACACCATGAACGCGGTCTACCGCGAAGCCATGGGCCAGATCGTCGATCGCCTGGAAGCGGAAAAGGATTCGATTGCCGGGGTTATCGTCACCTCGGCGAAGAAGACCTTCTTCGCCGGCGGCGACCTCAATGAGCTGATCAAGGTCACCAAGGCCGAGGCTCAAGGCTTTTACGAGATGATCCTGAAGATCAAGGGTCAGCTACGCCGCCTGGAAACCCTCGGCAAGCCGGTGGTCGCTGCCATCAACGGTGCGGCGCTGGGCGGCGGTTGGGAAATTGCCCTGGCCTGCCACCACCGTATCGCCTTGAACGAAAGCCACGTGCAGCTTGGCCTGCCGGAAGTCACCCTGGGCCTGCTGCCGGGCGGCGGCGGGGTGGTGCGCATGGTACGCATCCTTGGCCTGGAAAAGGCCCTGCCGTACCTGGCCGAAGGCAAGAAGGTGCGCCCGGACGCCGCGCTCAAGGCCGGCCTGATCCACGACCTGGCCAGCGACCGTGACGACATGCTGGCCAAGGCCCGCGCCTGGATCGCCGCCAACCCGGCCGCCAAGCAACCGTGGGACGTGCAGGGCTACAAGATTCCCGGCGGCACGCCTAGTTCGCCGAACGTGGCGCAGATGCTGGCCATTGCCCCGAGCGTGTTGCGCGACAAGACCAAGGGGTGTTTCCCTGCGCCGGAGAAAATCATGTGCGCGGCCGTCGAGGGCGCGCAGGTCGACTTCGACACTGCGCAGATCATCGAAGCGCGCTACTTCACCGAGCTGACCACCGGCCAGGTGGCGAAGAACATGATCGGCACCTTCTGGTTCCAGCTCAACGAAATCAATGCCGGTGGCTCGCGCCCACAGGGTTATCCGAAATCGGTGACGAAGAAGGTCGGCGTGCTCGGTGCCGGCATGATGGGCGCCGGTATCGCCTACGTTTCGGCGGCGGCTGGTATCGAAGTGGTGCTCAAGGATCTGTCCCTCGAGGCGGCCGAGAAGGGCAAGGCCTACTCGGCCAAGCTGCTGGACAAGAAAGTCAGCAAGGGCCATATGACGGCCGAGCAGCGCGAGGCCTTCCTGGCGTTGATCAAGGCCACCGATAGCGAGGCGGACTTCGCCGGCTGCGACCTGATCATCGAGGCGGTATTCGAGGATCGTGCGCTCAAGGGCAAGGTCACCGCGGCCGCCGAAGCCGCTGCGCTGAGCGATGCGGTGATCGCTTCCAACACCTCGACGCTGCCGATCACTGGCCTGGCCAGTGCCGTGGCCAAGCCGGAGAAATTCATCGGTCTGCACTTCTTCAGCCCGGTCGACAAGATGCCACTGGTGGAGATCATCCGTGGCGAGCAGACCAGCGACGAGACGCTGGCGCGCGGCTTCGACTATGTCATGCAGATCAAGAAGACGCCCATCGTGGTCAACGACAGCCGCGGTTTCTTCACGTCGCGGGTGTTCGGCACTTTCACCAACGAAGGCCTGGCCATGCTCGGTGAAGGCGTGAATGCGGCGATGATCGAGAACGAGGCACGCAAGGCCGGCATGCCGGTCGGGCCGCTGGCGATCAGCGACGAAGTGTCGATGAGCCTGATGAATCACATTCGCCAGCAGACCATCAAAGATCTGGCGGCCGAGGGCAAATCCATCCCCGAGCACCCGGCCTTTGCCGTGATCGATCTGATGCTCAATGAGTACAAGCGTCCGGGCAAGGCGGCCGGGAGTGGTTTCTACGATTACCCGGCGGGTGGCAAGAAGCACCTGTGGCCCGAGCTCAAGGCGCGCTTCGAGAAAGCCGATGCGCAGATTTCGCAGGAGGACGTGCGCGACCGCATCCTGTTCATCCAGGCCATCGAGACGGTGCGTTGTGTGGAGGAGGGTGTGCTGAAGTCGGTGGCCGACGCCAACATCGGCTCTATCTTCGGTATCGGCTTCGCGGCCTGGACGGGCGGTGCGCTGCAGTTCATCAACCAGTACGGCGTGAAGGACTTCGTCGCGCGTGCGCAGTACCTGGCCGAGCAGTATGGCGAGCGCTTCCTGCCCCCGGCGCTATTGCTGGAAAAGGCCGCCAAGGGCGAGACGTTCTGAACCGCTCTTGTAAGGTGCGCCATGCGCACCGCTTAAGCGGAGTGTCCCCGGTGCGCACGGCGCACCCTTCGGATGCAGAAACGGCCCGAAAGGGCCGTTTCTCATTGGCTGGATGAGTCAATCGTCCAACTGGTCGCGAATCACTGCACCGCTCTTGCCGTCGATACGGAATTCGTGAAGACGGCCATCCTCTTTCAGGCCTTCGCCTTCCCAGTAACCGTCATTGTCGGCCTCGATCTTGTGCAGTTCGGTGTAGCCGGCTGCGCGAGCCTTGCTCAGGGCGTCCTCGATGCTGATCCAGTCACTGCCGGGGCGATCGGCGAAAGCATGGCCGCTCAGCAGCAGGCTGCCAGCGAGCAGGGCGATCAGATTGCGTGTCTGCATGGTCTGGTTCCTCTTTCCGTTGAAGAAGGCGCCTGAAAGGCGCCTTGAGGAGTCTAGACCATCGCGATTTCACGCTGCCTGGCACCAGCCCTGCTGGATGCACACGGCTTCGTGGATCGCCAGTATCTCGCTGTGCCGGGTCGGCATGCGCAGGGTCAGCATGCTGCCGTCATCGAGTTGCAGGGCGGCTTCGGTTTCGAATTGCAGGCCACCGTCTTGCAGATGAACATAGGTGACGCCGTAGGCGTCATGACTGAGTTGGCTGTGCATGGCTGCTCTCCTGCGTAGGCTGTCAGCTTTTACGGATGTCGCGGGCGGCTGGCGCTGCAGGCGCGGGACGAGCCGGAGCCGAAGTCTGGAAGGCGGAAGCAGCGGCGAAGCTGGCGAGGGCGGCATAGATGCTCATGGTGAATTTCCTTCTGTGTGCTGAGGGCGACTGCCCGATGTGGCGATATTCGCCGTGGGGCGGCAATCACAGAAGTGAATGAGGCGCATGGTAACTATCGAGGCGGCTGATAACGCGCCGAACGGCACTTCCGTACAAGGTGGTTGTCAATTTTAATTGACGACTGTTTGGGGCCTTGCACAAGGATGTCGAAAGGCGAATATGCTGGGAAATCAAGCCCGGCTATTTCTTTGTGCAGGTTCATGTGTTAAGAAAAACGCACAAATCACCTGCACTCCGTGCTCACTACAGGAAACCTCATGTCACTGCGTATCTGCATCCTGGAAACTGACATTCTGCGTCCCGAGCTGGTCGACCAGTACCAAGGGTACGGCCGCATGTTCGAGCAATTGTTCGCCAAGCAACCGCTGGCCGCAGAGTTCAGTGTCTACAACGTAGTGGAGGGTAACTACCCGCCCGATAGCGAGCATTTCGATGCCTATCTGGTGACGGGCAGCAAGGCTGACTCGTTCGGCAGCGACCCCTGGATCCAGACGCTCAAGGCCTATCTGCTCGATCGCTACCAGCGTGGCCACAAACTGCTCGGCATCTGCTTCGGTCATCAGTTGCTGGCTCTGCTGCTGGGTGGCAAGACCGAGCGCGCCGAGCAGGGGTGGGGCGTTGGCGTGCACAACTACCGGATTGCCAGCCAGCCGCAGTGGATGGATCCGCCCTTGGATAACCTGCAGTTGCTGATCAGCCATCAGGATCAGGTCACCCGATTGCCGGAGAACGCCACGCTGCTGGCCACCAGTGATTTCTGCCCGAACGCGGCCTATCACATCGAAGACCAGGTGCTGTGCTTCCAGGGGCACCCGGAATTCATCCACGACTATTCGCGGGCGTTGCTCGAGCTGCGCCAGCAGCATCTGGGCGAGCAGGTCTACCAGAGCGGTGTCGAGAGCCTCCAGCACCCGCAACAGGGCAATGCGGTCGCTGAGTGGATGATGCGCTTCGTCGCTCAGGGTAAAGAAGCCAAGGCGTGAAACCTGACGCTTGCTGGCATGAAAAAGCCCGGTTTTCCGGGCTTTTTCATGCGTGCTGAGTGAGCGCGAAGTGGGCGGACAGCGCTTCACGTCTGCTGGGTGGCGGACTGTTCAGTTGCCGCTTGAGGCTCTCGGCCAGGTCGAGGTGGTGGGCCAGCTTGTGCGTGCATTCGATATTGCGTGCCACGGCGCCGGCCGAACTCTTGCCGATACCGCAGAGTGCCAGCAGGGTGGTCAGTAGCGCCATGCCGGTCAGCATCAACAGTCGGGTACGTTGAGTTCTGATCATGACCGTCCTCTCAACCCCGCGAAGCTGCGCCGAGCAGGGCAGGCAGATGAGTGATCAGGTTCTGCAGCGGGCCTGGCTGTTCGAAGGTCGGGGTGCTGGGCTGCAGGGTGGCGTAGCTCAGTACCAGCACGGTGGAGGTGCTGATCAGGTACAGACCGATGGCAGCAAGGGCGCCATTGCGGGCGGCTTGAGAGAGGCGGGACATGTTCTGTGCTCCAGGTAGGGAGGTGGCGTGGGCACAGAATCGCTTAAGTCATTTCGATTGAATAATGGATGCTCTTCAGAGTAACTATCGATCAAGTTGATGGTTGATGCGGGCTGTGATTTCGTACCGGCAACCCGCATGTCCCCTCAAGCCGTTGCCAGTTCTGCGTCCATGCTGCTGATGCACTCGCTCATGGCCTGCTGGCAGCGTTCCATCAGAGCGGGCATATCCTCCAGGCTCAGCCCCTCGGTCGGGATCGCCGGGAGCGAGCGGATCATGATGCGGCCGCTGCTCCAGCGGTTGAGGCGCATGGACTTGGCGTAGTTGCTGACGCACACCGGAATGATCGGCACGCCGGCAGTGATCGCCATCTGAAACGCGCCTTTCTTGAATGGCAGCAGGCCGCGGCCCTGGTTGCGGGTGCCTTCGGGGAAGACCCAGATCGAGGTATCGCGATTGCGCAGGGTTTCGGTGGTGGTCAGCATCGCGCGCTTGGCGGCCACCGCATTGCTGCGGTCGATCAGCACGTTGCCGGCCAGCCAGTACAACTGGCCGAAGAATGGCACCCATTTGAGGCTTTTCTTGCCGATGCTTACGGTGCGCTCCGGCACCACGCGACCGAGCACGTACAGATCGAAGTTGGATTGGTGGTTGGCGATGATCACGCAGGAGCGCTGGTGCTCCAGCAGTGGCCGTACATCGGTCTTCAGCTTCAGACGTAGCAGGCACAGGGCGGGGAGCGAATAGAGGCGTGCGCAGAGGCGACTGTTGTCTGGGTTGAATGGGCGACACAGGCCGAGCAACAGGCCGAGCAGACCGGCCACAACGAAGTGCACGCCCATCAGCAGCATGCGCAAAACGAAAAGCATGAGGGAAAACCATCAGAGGAAGGGCGCGCAGTGTACGGGCGTTCACTTTGTCGGGCAATTGCCCGGAACTGCTGCTTGAGGTGGGCGAACGTCCTGAATTGTCGCAGATCTTGTCTGGCTCGAAACAGCAAACAGAAAGGGCGCCTTGCGGCGCCCTTTGTTCTTACTCGTTCTCGGCCTTGGCCGGTTTGCTCGGCAGTAATCCATCCGCTCGGAACATCGCCTTGATGCCACGCAGCGCTTGGCGGCTGCGATCCTGGTTCTCGATCAGGGCGAAGCGCACATGGTCGTCGCCGTAATCACCGAAGCCCAGGCCGGGCGAGACGCAGACCTTGGCTTCTGCCAGGAGCTTCTTGGCGAACTCCAGCGAGCCCAGGTGGGCATAAGCGTCAGGAATCTTGGCCCAGATGTACATCGAGGCTTTTGGTTTTTCCACCATCCAGCCGATCTCGTGCAGGCCCTTGACCAACAGGTTGCGGCGCTGGCGGTACTGCTCGGCGATATCGCGCACGCATTGCTGATCGCCTTCCAGTGCGGCGATGGCCGCGACCTGCAGTGGCGTGAAGGTGCCGTAATCGTGGTAGCTCTTGATCCGCGCCAAGGCGCTGACCAGTTCCGGGTTGCCGACCATGAAACCGATACGCCAGCCGGCCATGTTGTAGCTCTTGGACAGGGTGAAGAACTCCACCGCGATGTCCTTGGCGCCCGGCACCTGCATGATCGATGGCGCTTTCCAGCCGTCATAGACGATGTCGGCGTAGGCCAGGTCGTGAATCACCAGCACGTCGTACTGCTTGGCCAGGGTTACCACGCGTTCGAAGAAGTCCAGCTCCACGCACTGCGCGGTGGGGTTGGAGGGGAAGCCGAGAATCATCATTTTCGGCTTGGGGATCGATTCGCGAATGGCGCGTTCCAGCTCGGCGAAGAAGTCCACGCCTGGGATCAGCGGCACGGAGCGCACCTGGGCGCCGGCGATCACTGCGCCATAGATGTGGATCGGGTAACTGGGGTTGGGTACCAGCACGGTGTCGCCATGATCCAGGGTGGCCAGCATCAGGTGCGCCAGGCCTTCCTTGGAACCGATGGTGACGATGGCTTCGCTTTCCGGATCGATCTCCACGTCGTAGCGGTCCTTGTACCAGCGCGAAATGGCACGGCGCAGGCGGGGAATGCCGCGGGAGGTGGAGTATCCGTGGGTGTCTTCACGCTGTGCGACCTGCACGAGTTTCTCGACGATATGCGGCGGAGTCGCACCGTCGGGGTTGCCCATGGAAAAGTCGATGATGTCCTCGCCGCGACGGCGTGCAGCCATCTTGAGTTCGGCGGTGATGTTGAAGACGTAGGGGGGGAGACGATCGATGCGCGCAAAGCGGCGCTTGGCGTTCTCAGCCATGATTTCCTCGGATACGTGAGCGCCCGGAACCGTCCGAGCGACGTTGGCCACTGCTGCAGCCTGCGGCGAAGATACGCGCGCCGCCGTCTCGCTGTCCAGTACAGTCAGCGAGCGGAGTAGCGCAACAGTCAGCCGCCGAGCATGTCATGCATGGCGATGATCTGCTCGGCCACCTGGATCAGCTTTTGCTGGCGGCTCATGGCCTGGCGGCGCATCAGGGTATAGGCCTCTTCCTCATTGCAGCTCTTCATCTTCATCAACAAGCCCTTGGCCAGTTCCACGCGCTTGCGCTCGGCCAGTTGCGCGTCGCGCGCCTGCAGTTGTGCGCGCAGCGCCTGATCGCTCTCGAAGCGGGCCATGGCCACGTCGAGAATGGGCTGCAGGCGCTGGGCATGGATGCCCTCGACGATGTAGGCGCTGACGCCGCTCTGGATCGCCTGGCGCATCACGCCGGGGTCATGTTCGTCGGTGAACATGACGATGGGCCGTGGTTGGTCGCGGCTGACCAGTACCACTTGTTCCATCACATCGCGACCGGGCGACTCGGTGTCGATCAGGATCACATCGGGTCTTACCGCCTCCACGCGTTCGGGCAGGTCGATGGTCAGGCCGGACTCATCGATCACCTCGAAACCGGCTTCGATCAGCGCGCATTTGAGGCGGCCGACCTTCTTCGGGGTGTCATTGATCAAAAGGATACGCAGCATCGATGACTCTCCCGGCAGTTACAGGCTGTCAGCCAGGGCATGCAGGTGGAAACTGCGGGCATAGGCGGCGGGGTCGCTGCCGTCCCAACAGGTGCCGTCCTGCAGGATGGAGCTGCGCATCTCGCCCGGCACCGTCATGCCCAGCGCCGATGCGGCCTCGCGGTACAGGGCCAGTTGTTGCACCTGGCGGGCTACGCCGAGGTAGTCGGGATCGCTGCGCAGCAGACCCCAGCGGCGGAACTGGGTCATGAACCACATGGCGTCGGACAGGTACGGCTGGTTGACCAGGCCGCCTGCGTGGAAACGCAGCGGATGCTCGTCCTGCCAGGCATTGCCGAGGCCGTCCTGATAGTGGCCAAGAAAGCGCGGGGTGATGGCTGAAACCGGCGCATTGACGTAGTCGTTGCCGCTGAGTAGCAGGGCGGTACTGCGTTTGTTTTCCTCGTTTTCATCGATGAAGCGTGCAGCGTCGAGCACGGCCATGATCAGGGCGCGGGCGGTGTTGGGATTCTGCTCGACGAAGGCGCGGGTGCAGCCCAGTACCTTTTCCGGGTGATCCGGCCAGATCGCCTGGATGGTGGTCAGGGTACAACCTAGATGTTCATCGACTGCCTTGGCCGTCCAGGGTTCGCCGACGCAAAAGCCGTCGATGCGCTTGGCTTCCAGGTGCTCGACCATTTGCGGTGGTGGCACCACCACGCTGTCGACATCGCGCAGCGGGTGGATGCCCTGGCTGGCCAGCCAGTAGTAAAGCCACATGGCGTGGGTGCCGGTAGGGAAGGTCTGGGCGAAGGTCAGGCGCGCTTCATGTTGGTGCACATATTGGCGCAGTGCTTCGCCGCTGGTCACGCCGGCGGCTTGCAGGGTGTGCGACAGGTTGATGCTCTGGCCATTCTGGTTCAGCCCCATAAGCACGGCCATGTCCGTTGCTGCTGCGCCGCCAAGGCCCAGCTGTACGCCGTAGATCAGTCCGTACAGGCTGTGTGCGGCGTCCAGTTCACCACTGAGCAGACGGTCGCGCGAGCTTGCCCAGGACGTTTGGCGTTGCAGCTTGAGGCTCAGGCCGTATTTCTCGGCGAAGCCCTGGGTCGCGGCAACGATCACCGAGGCGGAATCGCTCAGCGCCATGAAGCCGATGTTCAGCACGCTCTTCTCCGGGGCATCGCTGCCCCAGGCCCAGGTCAGGGCGTCGTCACGTGGGGTGTCGTGTTCGCTCATGCTGCTTCCTTACCGTTCACGCAAAAGACTCAGGCTCATGGACGGCTGTCCATAAAAAAGCGTCGTACCAGATCCAGGCGCAAAAGCTCCGGGATTCGATACGACGCCGTTGTCGAGCAAGCCATTCCGCCGTTGGAAAGGCTGTGTGCGAAGTGACGAAGCAAGGCATATGCCAGAAGGCAGGTGCAACAAGCGGCCGGGAACCATTCATTGCGTTGCGCAGTGACGGCGCGAAGGGCAGCCGACAGGATGGCAGGCCATAAAAAAGCCCCGCACTGGGCGGGGCTCTTTTTTACGACGCTAGGATCAGGCCTGAACGACCGGGATCTTGGCGTTCGCCGCAGCTTCACGGAAGTCGGCGATCTGGTCGAAGCTCAGGTAGCGGTAGATGTCGCCAGCCATGCTGTCGATATCCTTCGCGTAAGCCATGTACTCCTCGACGGTCGGCAGCTTGCCGATGATCGAAGCGACCGCTGCCAGTTCGGCAGAGGCCAGGTACACGTTGGCGCCATCGCCCAGACGGTTCGGGAAGTTACGGGTGGAGGTCGATACCACGGTGGAGTTGGCAGCGACGCGAGCCTGGTTACCCATGCACAGCGAGCAGCCCGGCATCTCCATACGTGCACCGGCTTTGCCGTAGATGCCGTAGTAGCCTTCTTCGGTCAGCTGGTGGGCATCCATCTTGGTCGGCGGCGACAGCCACAGACGAGTCGGAATACCGCCCTTGACCTTGTCCAGCAGCTTACCGGCAGCGCGGAAGTGACCGATGTTGGTCATGCACGAACCGATGAACACTTCGTCGATCTTCTCGCCCTGAACGGTCGACAGCAGACGCGCGTCGTCCGGATCGTTCGGCGCGCAGAGCACAGGCTCCTTGACGTCGGCCAGGTCGATTTCGATGATTTCGGCGTACTCGGCATCGGCGTCGGCGGACAGTAGCTGCGGGTTGGCCAGCCAGGCTTCCATGGCCTGAGCGCGACGCTCCATGGTGCGTGCATCACCGTAGCCTTCGCTGATCATCCAGCGCAGCAGGGTGATGTTCGACTTCAGGTATTCGGCGATGGCTTTTTCCGGCAGCTTGATGGTGCAACCGGCGGCAGAGCGCTCGGCCGAGGCATCGGACAGTTCGAACGCTTGCTCGACAGTCAGCTCGTCGAGGCCTTCGATTTCCAGGATGCGGCCGGAGAAGGCGTTCTTCTTGCCTTTCTTCTCGACGGTCAGCAGGCCCTTCTGGATGGCGTAGTAAGGAATGGCATGAACCAGGTCACGCAGGGTGATGCCCGGTTGCAGCTTGCCCTTGAAACGCACCAGTACCGATTCCGGCATGTCCAGCGGCATGACGCCGGTGGCAGCGGCGAAGGCCACCAGGCCGGAACCGGCTGGGAAGCTGATGCCGATCGGGAAGCGGGTGTGCGAGTCGCCACCGGTGCCGACGGTGTCAGGCAACAGCATGCGGTTCAGCCAGCTGTGGATGATGCCGTCGCCTGGACGCAGGGACACGCCGCCACGGGTGCGGATGAAATCCGGCAGGGTGTGGTGGGTGGTGACGTCGATCGGCTTCGGATAGGCCGCGGTGTGGCAGAACGACTGCATGACCAGGTCAGCGGAGAAGCCCAGGCACGCCAGGTCTTTCAGCTCGTCGCGGGTCATCGGGCCAGTGGTGTCCTGGGAACCGACGGTGGTCATCTTCGGTTCGCAGTAAGTGCCTGGGCGAACGCCTTTGCCTTCCGGCAGGCCGCAGGCCTTGCCGACCATCTTCTGTGCCAGGGTGTAGCCCTTGCCGGTGTCGACAGGTGCTTCAGGCAGCTTGAACAGGTCGGTTGGGCCCAGGCCCAGCTCGGCGCGAGCCTTCTCAGTCAGGCCACGGCCGACGATCAGCGGGATGCGGCCGCCAGCGCGGACTTCGTCGAGCAGCACCGGGGTCTTCAGTTCGAAGGTGGTGATGACGTCATCAGTACCGTGCTTGCAGACCTTGCCAGCGTGCGGGTAGACGTCGATCACGTCGCCCATTTCGATGTTCGACACGTCGAACTCGATCGGCAGGGCGCCTGCATCTTCCATGGTGTTGTAGAAGATCGGGGCGATCTTGGAACCGAAGCAGAAACCGCCAGCACGCTTGTTCGGAACGTACGGGATGTCGTCGCCGAAGAACCACAGCACCGAGTTGGTGGCGGACTTACGGGAAGAACCGGTACCAACCACGTCACCGACGTAGGCGACCGGGAAGCCCTTGGCCTTGATCTCTTCGATCTGCTTGAGCGGGCCGATGGCGCCTTGTTGCTCCGGCACGATGCCGTCGCGAGCCATTTTCAGCATGGCCAGGGCGTGCAGCGGGATGTCAGGGCGCGACCAGGCGTCCGGGGCAGGGGACAGGTCATCGGTGTTGGTTTCGCCGGGCACCTTGAATACAGCCAGGCTGTATTTCTCGGCAATGGCCGGCTTGTTGGTGAACCACTCGCCATCGGCCCAGGACTGCAGAACGGCCTTGGCGTTGGCATTGCCAGCCTTGGCTTTCTCGGCAACGTCGTGGAAGGCGTCGAACATCAGCAGGGTGTGCTTGAGTTGCTCGGCGGCAACGGCGCCCAGGGCGGCGTCGTCCAGCAGTTCGACCAGGGTAGCGATGTTGTAGCCGCCCTGCATGGTGCCCAGCAGTTCAACGGCGCGCTGCTTGCTGATCAGCGGGGAAGTGGCTTCGCCCTTGGCAACGGCAGAGAGGAAACCGGCCTTGACGTAGGCAGCTTCGTCCACGCCTGGCGGTACGCGGTTGGTGATCAGGTCTACGAGGAATTCTTCTTCGCCAGCCGGCGGGTTTTTCAGCAGCTCGACCAGGCCTGCGGTTTGTTCGGCGTTCAGCGGCTGGGGCACGATACCCTGAGCGGCACGCTCTGCTACGTGTTTGCGATAGGCTTCAAGCACAGTTATTACCCTCATCAGTGGTCCCAAAGGGTTGTCCGGGACGCGATCCAGATACCCATGAACCGGGCGCTTTTCGACTTTATGAGCCGATCAGCCGAGGTTTCATGAGTCTCTTGTAGAAGCTGCTTTCAAAGTTTTACGCCGGCAGGACGGTTTCTGATGAGGGCTGACGCAGGGGCTCGGGGGGACTCCAAGACACTGCGCCGCCATCGTACCTGCAGGATCGACTGTGCTCGTGACGCTTTGAAAACAGCTTCCAACGGACATTGGCGCCGTAAAAGGCGGGCCGATTCTAATGGAAAGCGCGGATAAAGTTAAGCCGATGTCCCCGTATCGACAGGCCGTTGCAAAATGTAGGCGCGGCAAGCCAATACCGATGGTGATCCTGCGAAAATCGCTGAAAAAGCGCAGTTTAGGTGTTCTAAATGAGCATTTTTAGGCTGTTTTGGCCCGGCGTGGCCAACGCAGGTGGTTTTTCGGCGGTCTGTTGGCAGGGGTGAACTGAATTAGACAAAGGGCTAAGATGCCAGGCCGTTTTGCTGTCTATGTTGTTTCGTCATGTCCAATCAGCGCATCAAGACGCCTTGTGTGGGGCTGTGCTCGACCGTCTACGGCGATGTTGTCTGCCGCGGATGCAAGCGCTTTCACCACGAGGTGATCAACTGGAACAGCTACAACGACGACGAGAAGCGCGCCGTCTGGACGCGCCTGGAAGTGTTGCTGGTACAGGTGATGGCGGCCAAGGTCGAGGTCTTCGACGAGCAGCGTCTACGGGGGCAGCTGGAACAGCGGCAGATTCGTTTCGTGCCACAACAGTCGCCATACTGCTGGGCTTATCAACTGATCGCACGTGGTGCGCGGATGATCAATCAGCTGGAGGCATACGGCATGGTGGTGCTGCCTGAATTCCGCAATTGGGCGTTGCCCGAATTGCGTGACGCCATCGACCGCGAATTCTTCCTGCTCTCGGAAGCGCACTACGAGCGCTACATCGCGCCGAAATTCCTGCGCGAAGGGTTGGAAGTGCGCGTGTGAGAGGCGATGACCCGTAGGGTGCGCTGCTGGGCGCACCGCTTTCGGGGGCGGTCAAACTGCTGGTGCGCACGGCGCACCCTACGTCCTAACGCTGAGCCACCAGTTCTTCCAGATGCGCAATGATGTCGTCCGGCTTGAGCACCAGCACGTCGCTTTCCAGAGAATCCAACACCACTTCCGCGGTATTGCCGATCAGTGCGCCGGAGATGCCGGTGCGCGCCACGGTGCCGATCACTGTCACGGCGGCGTTCAACTGTTGAGCTATATGCGGGATCATCACATCGGCAGGCCCCTCGACGACGTGCAGGCGTTCGTCGCTGATGTCGTACTCGGCCTGGAAACTGCGGCACTGCTCGCGATAGCGCGCTTCGATGGTTTCCTTGAGCTGGAAGGTGGGATCGGCCGCTGACAGCATCGGCGTCGGATGGGCGGTGACCACGTGCAGCGTACCCTTGGCCAGGCCAGCGATGTCGTAGCCATTGCTGACGATCCCGGCGTGCAGCGTGCGGTGCTCGCCGTCGGCGTTGCCGACGTCAACGGCTGCCAGGATATTGCCGCCGGTCCAGGGCGATTCGGTCTTGACCATCAGGACGGGGGCAGGGCAGTAGCGCAGCAGTTTCCAGTCATCCGGGGTAAGAATGGCTTTCTTCAGTGGGTTGTCAGGAACGTGCTGCTTGATCACCAGGCCACAGCCTTCAGCCTGCTGCACGGCGATGATGGTCTGATGCGGATTGTCATGCCAGGCCTGCTGCGTGGAGGTGGCATAACCTTCTTCGTTCAGAACGCTGCTGAGGTCGTTGAGCCAGGCGCTGTGATCACCTTTCTTGTCACACACCAGCAGGTGCAATTGGGATTGAGTGACGCCGGCTATCAGCTTGGCCCGCTTGAGTGCAAGGCCCTCCGGGTGTTGTGGTTCCACTACTACCAGAATGCTTCGAATCGCTTGCATGGTCGGCTCCCTGAAAATCAATGGCATTGATTCAACTATAGGCGTGCCATTTACCAAGTCTTGTTGACCTGTATCAACGGCGTGCTGGTCGTCCTGCTTGCCACTCGTATAATGGCCCGCCATTGGCAACCTGGCCAGCACCGAGAGCGCTTCAAATATGATGTCAACTGCCCGGCATGTTCCGAGTAACGGTGAGGAACCTGTATCGATCCTGCAGGAAATTCTCGAGTTTCTCGGCGGCGTCGCCACCCCTGATGCCTGGCTGGAAGAGGCCTTGCGGCAGCAGGAGATCCTTCTGCTCGACCATCGCAATCTGGAATACAAGGCGGCGCAGACGGCCCTGAGCCTGATGGGGCGCTACCTGACCAAGACCGAATTGACCGCGAGAATGTCGCGATTGGCCCGTGAAGAGCTGGTGCACTTCGAGCAGGTGAGCAAGATCATCCGCGGGCGTGGCATCGAGGTTCGCCACGTATCCGCGTCCCGCTACGCTGCTGGCCTGCGCGCACTGTTGCGTGGCGGTGAAGTGGAGCGGCTGGTGGATGTGCTGGTGGTCGGCGCTTTCATCGAGGCGCGCTCATGCGAGCGTTTCGCCGCGCTGGTGCCGCGCCTGGATGCGGAGTTGGCCAAGTTCTACGCCGGGTTGCTGGAGAGCGAAGGGCGCCACTACCGGGGTTATCTCAAGCTCGCCTATCTGTATGGTGATGCAGCAGACGTGGGTGCACGTATCGAGGTGGTACGCGCTGTGGAGCAGGAGTTGATCACCACGCCGGATGAGCAATTCCGTTTCCATAGTGGTGTGCCAGCGTAAAACAGCCGCGGAGCGGCCATCTGATGACCCTCTCCCATTTATGGGAGAGGGTGCCCGAAGGGCGGGAGAGGGCGTTGCAGCCTCCGTCGTCGCCCTCTCCCCCGACCCCTCTCCCGCAAGCGGGAGAGGGGAGCAAAGCCCTGCAGTCGTAGCCCGGATGAAATCCGGGGCGATCTTTCAACAATCCCCCGGATTTCATCCGGGCTATGGTCAGGCTGGCGTCAACTCGAACGGCGCCTGGTTGAAGCCTTTGTCATCGACCTGCAGCGCCCAGCCCTGGCGATCCCAGTCGCCCAGCACGATGCGTCGTGCCGGTTGGCCATTGACGTGCAGCTCATGCACGGCCGGTCTGTGGGTATGACCATGGATCAGCGTGCGCACACCATGCGCGGCCATCACCTTGATCACTTCCTGCGGCGTGACATCGACGATGTCGCTGGCTTTCATCCGCGTCTGTGCGCGGCTTTCGTTGCGCAGCTTGCGCGCCAGCTTCTGCCGCGTGCTCAGTGGCAGATTGCGCAGGATCAGCAGCGACAGCGGATTGCGCAGCCAGCGGCGCAGCTTCATGTAGCCGACGTCCAGGGTGCATAAACTGTCGCCGTGCATCAGCAGCACCGGCTCGCCGCCCATCTGCACTTTGTGCGGGTCGTTCAGCAACGTGCAGCCCGCCTCGCGGCAGAACGCCTTGCCGATAAGAAAGTCGCGATTGCCGTGCATCAGGTAGATGCGCGTACCGGCATCACTCAGCTCGCGCAGGGCGCGGGCGATCTCATGCTGGAAGGGCGACATGCCATCGTCGCCGATCCAGACTTCGAAGAAGTCGCCGAGGATGTACAGCGCCTCGGCCTGGTGCGCGCGGTTGGCGAGAAAAAGCAGAAACGCCCGGGTGATATCCGGGCGTTTCTCTTCGAGGTGCAGATCGGAGATCAGCAGGATCATCGACTTACTCGGCTACGACTTCAGCCTTCTCGATGATCACGTCGTCGACCGGTACGTCCTGGTGGCCCGATTTCATGGTGGTAGCGACGCCCTTGATCTTCTCGACTACGTCCATGCCTTCGACCACTTCACCGAATACGGCGTAGCCCCAACCTTGAACGGTCGGTGCGCTGTGGTTGAGGAAGCTGTTGTCGGCGACGTTGATGAAGAACTGCGCGCTGGCCGAGTGCGGCTCCATGGTACGAGCCATGGCGACGGTGCCGACCTTGTTGGCCACGCCGTTGTTGGCTTCGTTCTTGATCGGTGCGCGGGTTGGCTTCTGCTTCATGCCCGGCTCGAAACCGCCGCCCTGGATCATGAAGTTGCCGATCACGCGGTGGAAAATGGTGCCGTCGTAATGGCCTTCCTTCACGTATTGCTCGAAGTTGGCCACAGTTTCCGGGGCCTTGTCGGCGAACAGGTTCAGGGTGATGACGCCGTGGTTGGTGTGCAGTTTGATCATGATCGTATCCGTGATGGGGCAGGTTCGAGCCGATGGCTCGGGGTGAACAGCGCTTGCCAGGGTGGCGTGCACCCTGTCAGGGGCTTGACAGGTTGGTTATGATACGGACTTTGCCCGAAGCGGCCTACCCTGTGCCGCGCCAGTATTGTTAAGGACACCATGAGCAAGCCTACCGTCGAAAAAGCTGCCAACTTCCTGCGTCCCATCGTCCAGGCTGACCTGGACAGCGGCAAGCACGCCAAGATCGTGACCCGCTTTCCGCCGGAGCCCAACGGCTACCTGCACATCGGCCATGCCAAGAGCATCTGCTTGAACTTCGGCCTGGCCGAAGAGTTCGGTGGCCAGTGCAACCTGCGTTTCGACGACACCAACCCGGCCAAGGAAGACCAGGAATACATCGACGCGATCAAGGCCGATGTCGAGTGGCTGGGCTTCAAGTGGGCCGGCGAGGAGCGCTACGCCTCCAATTATTTCGACCAACTGCACGCCTGGGCCATCGAGCTGATCAAGGCGGGCAAAGCCTTCGTCTGTGACCTCAATGCCGAAGAAATGCGCGAGTACCGCGGCAACCTGACCGAGCCGGGCAAGAACAGCCCGTTCCGTGAGCGCAGTGTCGAAGAGAATCTCGACCTGTTCGCCCGCATGAAGGCCGGCGAGTTCCCCGATGGCGCCCGTTCGCTGCGCGCCAAGATCGACATGGCCTCGCCGAACATCAACCTGCGCGACCCGATCCTCTACCGCATCCGCCACGCCCATCACCATCAGACCGGTGACAAGTGGTGCATCTACCCGAGCTACGACTTCACTCACGGCCAGTCGGACGCCATCGAGGGTATCACCCATTCCATCTGCACCCTGGAGTTCGAGGATCACCGCCCGCTGTACGAGTGGTTCCTGGAGAATCTGTCGGTGCCTGCGCAGCCGCGCCAGTACGAATTCGCCCGCCTGAACCTGAACTACACCATCACCAGCAAGCGCAAGCTCAAGCAACTCGTCGACGAGAAGCACGTCAATGGCTGGGACGACCCGCGCATGTCGACGCTGTCCGGCTACCGCCGTCGCGGCTACACCCCGGCTTCGATCCGCGCCTTCTGCGACATGATCGGCGTCAATCGCGCCGGCGGCCTGGTGGATATCGGCATGCTCGAGTTCGCCATCCGCGATGATCTGGACGCCAATGCCGCGCGCGCCATGTGCGTGCTCAAGCCGCTGAAAGTGGTGATCACCAATTATCCGCAAGGCCAGGTCGAGAACCTGGAGCTGGCGCGTCATCCCAAGCAGGACATGGGCGTACGCGTGCTGCCGTTCTCCCGCGAGATTTACATCGACGCCAGTGATTTCGAGGAAACCCCGCCGGATGGCTTCAAGCGCCTGATCCCTGGTGGCGAAGTGCGCCTGCGTGGCAGCTACGTGATTCGCGCCGACGAAGCCATCAAGGACGCCGCCGGCAATATCGTCGAGCTGCGCTGCTCCTATGACGAGAACACCCTGGGCAAGAACCCGGAAGGCCGCAAGGTCAAGGGCGTGATCCACTGGGTGCCGGCCGCTGAAAGCGTCGAGTGCGAAGTGCGCCTGTACGACCGCCTGTTCCGCTCGGCCAACCCGGAGAAGAGCGAAGAGGGCGGCAGCTTCCTCGACAACATCAATCCCGAGTCACTGGTGGTGCTCACCGGCTGCCGCGCTGAGCCATCCCTGGCCAAGGCCAGCGCTGACGACCGCTTCCAGTTCGAGCGTGAAGGCTACTTCTGCCTGGACAAGGATTCGCAGCCTGGTAAGTCGGTGTTCAACCGTACCGTCACGCTGCGCGATTCGTGGGGTCAGTAATGGCACTGTCGATCTACAACACGCTCAGCAAGCTCAAGGAACCGTTCAAGCCGCTGATCGATAACAGCGTGCGCATGTACGTGTGCGGCATGACCGTCTATGACTTCTGCCACATCGGTCATGCCCGGGTAATGGTTGCCTTCGACGTGGTCACCCGCTGGCTGCGTCAGCGCGGCTATGACGTGACCTACGTGCGCAATATCACTGACATTGATGACAAGATCATCAAGCGCGCCAATGAGAACGGCGAGCCGTTCGAGGCGCTGGTCGAGCGCATGATCGCGGCGATGCATGAGGATGAGGCGCGCCTGTCCGTGCTGCGCCCGGACATCGAGCCGCGTGCCACCGGCCATATCGCCGGCATGCACCAGATGATCCAGACCCTGATCGACAAGGGCTATGCCTATGCGCCGGGCAATGGAGACGTGTACTACCGCGTCGGCAAGTTCGTTGGCTACGGCAAGCTGTCGCGCAAGAAGATCGAAGACCTGAAGATCGGTGCGCGCATCGAGGTCGACGAGGCCAAGGAAGACCCGCTGGACTTCGTCCTGTGGAAGGGCGTCAAACCGGGCGAGCCGAGCTGGGAGTCGCCTTGGGGCGCAGGGCGCCCGGGCTGGCATATCGAGTGCTCGGTGATGTCCACCTGCTGCCTGGGCGAGACCTTCGACATTCATGGCGGCGGCCCGGATCTGGTGTTCCCGCACCACGAGAACGAGATCGCGCAGAGCGAGGCGGCCACTGGCAAGCAGTACGCCAATGCCTGGATGCACGCCGGCGCCGTGCGCGTGGATGGCGAGAAGATGTCCAAGAGCCTGGGCAACTTCTTCACCATTCGTGAGGTGCTGGAGAAGTACCACCCGGAGGTGGTGCGCTACCTGCTGGTATCCAGCCACTACCGCAGCCCGATCAACTATTCGGAAGAGAGCCTCAAGGAAGCCAAGGGCGCCCTGGAGCGCTTCTACAACGGCCTCAAAGGCCTGCCGGAAGCCACGCCTGTTGGCGGCGAGGCCTTCGTCGAGCGTTTCGGCGCGGCGATGGACGACGACTTCAACTCGCCGGAAGCCTGCGCGGTGCTGTTCGAGATGATTCGTGAGGTCAACCGTCTGCGTGAGTCCGACGTGCAGGCTGCAGCCGGCCTGGCTGCCCAGCTCAAGCAACTGGCCAGCGTGCTCGGTGTGCTGCAACTGGAGCCGGAAGCCTTCCTCCAGGCGGGCGCAGCCGGCAAGGTCGATGCAGCGGAGGTCGATGCGCTGATCGCCGCGCGCCTGCAGGCCCGTGCCGACAAGAACTGGGCGGAAAGTGACCGTATCCGCGACCAGCTCACTGCGATGGGCGTGGTGCTGGAAGACGGTAAGGGCGGCACCACCTGGCGTCTGGCCGAGTAAGTGCTGCGCTGAACGACAAAGGCCGCTGGATAGCGGCCTTTGTCGTTTCTGGGAGAGCTGCTAGCGGTGTTGGCGAGCGTCGAAACGCTCCGCCCAGCGGTGTTCACGAAATCGCTCGACGATGAAGTCGATGAATACTCGGGTCTTGGCCGGCAGCAGCTTCTGCGCGCTGAAGTACAGGCTCAGGCTGCCGGTGTCGACGTACCAGTCCGGTAATACCCGCTGCAGGCTGCCGCGTTGCAGATAGGGCAGCGCATGGACGGTGCTGACCAGGGTGATGCCAAGGCCTTGCAGGGCGGCATGGCAAGCCGCCTCGGGATCGTTCATGGTCATGCGCTGCTTCAGTTCGAGGGTGGCTTGCTGGTCGTCACGCGTACGCAGTGGCCAAGTGCGCACGCGGCCAGTCTGCGGTGAGCGGATGAGGATGCCGTCGTGCAGGGGTAGATCCTCCGGTCGCGCGATGGGCGCGTGTTTGGCGAGATAGGTCGGAGCCGCCAGCAGCACCCGGTGGGCAGGCGCCAGTTGCCGGGCAATCGCGCCGGGAGGCAATTCGAAGCCGCCGCCGATGGCCGCGTCGAAGCCTTCACCAATGAGGTCTACGGCACGGTTGTCGAAGTGCCAGTCCGGGGTGATCGCCGGGTAGCGTGTGAGGAAATCGCTCAGGTGCGGCAGGATGTAGTCGCGGCCGAAGGCCACACCCATGCTCACCTTCAACGTACCCGCAGGTTGCCCCTGGCTGCTCGCCAGGTTCGCCACCGCGCCCTGAATGCTCGCAAGGCCGCCGCTCACTTCCGCCAGAAAGCGTTCGCCGGCTTCGGTCAGCGTCAGCCGGCGCGTACTGCGCAGGAACAGGCGCACGCCGAGGTTGGACTCCAGGCGTGCGACGTTCTTGCCAACGGCTGCCGGGGTCAGGCTCAGGCGCCGTGCGGCTTCGGCGAAGCTGCCTGCCTCGGTGGTGCGGACGAAGCACTCGATGCTGCTGAGGGTTTCCATGGCCGCTCCATAAACCATTGGTATCGACTGAATATAGCGATTGCCAGCTTATCGGTTTTGAATGCCGAGTGAATACTGAGGGCGTATTCCATTCAACCCCCTCAGTTTCAGGAGATTCCCCATGAGCACTCAGAAAACCCTCGAAAACAAGGTCGCCTTCATTCAGGGCGGCTCCCGCGGCATCGGTGCCGCCATTGCCCAGCGCCTGGCAAAAGAAGGTGCTGCCGTTGCACTGACCTACGTTTCATCGGCTACAGGCGCCCTCGATGTGGTGCGTGCAATCGAAGCTGGCGGTGGCCGCGCTATCGCCATCCAGGCCGACAGCCGTGACGAGCAGGCTATTCGCGCCGCCATCCGCCACACGCAGGAGAGTTTCGGGCGCCTCGATATCCTGGTGAACAACGCCGGTGTGCTGGCGGTAGCGCCGATCGATGAATTCAGCATCGAGGATCTGGATCGCACCCTGGACGTCAACGTGCGCAGCGTGGTGATCGCCAGCCAGGAGGCCGCGCGGTTGATGGGTGAGGGCGGTCGCATCATCACCATCGGCAGCACCAACGCCGAGCGCATGCCGTTCGCCGGTGGTTCGGTCTATGCGCTGAGCAAGGCGGCGGTGGCTGGTTTCACCAAGGGCCTGGCGCGTGACCTAGGGCCGCGTGGCATCACCGTCAACAATGTGCAGCCAGGCCCGGTGGATACCGACATGAACCCGGATCAGGGGGATTTCGCCGAGTCGCTGAAGCAGACCATGGCCCTGCCGCGCTACGGCAAGGCCGAGGAAATCGCCAGTTTCGTGGCCTATCTGGCAGGCCCGGAGGCGGCTTACATCACCGGTGCCAACCTGACCATCGACGGTGGCTTCTCGGCCTGACGAAGTCGGCAGGGCTGTCAGTAGGGTGCGCTGTGCGCACCGATGCTGCCCGCGCTCACGTGCGTTGCCGGGATTAGGTTACTGCTCGATGGCATCGAGCAGTTGCAGTGCCAGGCGCACGCGCTCGGCGTTGGGGTAATTACGGTTGGCGAGTATCACCAGCCCGGTATCGCGCGCCGGTAGCAGCAGGATGTAGGCGCCGAAACCATTGGTCGAACCCGTCTTGTTCAGCAGCAGATCGCCTTCGGCTGGTTTGGGCACGCTGAAGCGCTCCACTATCTGGGGTTGCAGCGCCATTTCCGCTGAGTTGCCGGCCTGCAGTTTCTCCAGGCTGATGGGGTAGGTGTAGCGCTCCCAGCCCAGTGCCTGGGTCATGTCACCGATCTGGTAATAGCCGCGATGGGTGGAGCTGATGGCCTGGTGCAGGGGGGCGGGCAGTTTGTCCGGGCGCAGGTTGGCGTCGATGAAGCGCAGCATATCGGCGGCACTGGATTTCAGGCCGTAGGCTTCGGCGTCCAGTACGCCGGGGTTTACCCGCACAGGTTTGTCATCGCGATAACCCCAGGCATAACGCGTCATCTGCTCGGCGGGTATCTGTACGTAGCTTTCCTGCAGGCCCAGTTGTGGCAGCAGATCCTTCTCCATCAACTGTTGAAACGGCTCGGCCAGGCTGGCTGCTGCCAGGTGACCGAACAGGCCGATGCTGGGGTTGGAATACAGGCGCTGCGTACCTGGCGGGTAGACCGCCTGCCAGTTGCGGTAGTAATCGAGCATCTGCTGCTCATTGCTGACGGCGTCTGGAAACTGCAGCGGTAGGCCGCCGGCTGTGTAGGTGGCCAGATCCAGCAGGCTGATGTGATCGAAGGTGCTGCCACGCAGGGCTGGCAGGTACTGGCTGGCGTTGTCGCTGAGGTTCAGCGTGCCGCGGGCTTCGGCGTAGGCACCGAGGGTGGCAGTGAACAGTTTGCTGATCGAACCCAGCTCGAACAGGGTGTGGCGATCCACGGCCTTGCCACTTTCGCGGGATGCGACGCCGTACTCGAAGAAATGCGACTGCCCCTTGTGGCTGATGGCAATGGCCATGCCGGGAATGGCGTAGGACTGCATCATCGGTTTCACGGCAGCATCGACTGCCTGGTTCAGTTCGGCGAAGGCCGCCTGACTGCTGAGGCACAGGCCGAGCGTGACGAGCAGGGGGCGTAGGGATGAGCGCATGATCGTTCCTTGTCAGTTCATCGGGGGCAGTCGGCGGGGAACCGAGGTCTTCTTGACGATGGCGGTATTGGTTTCGGCGTAGCCGTTGATGTGAGCGGGCACTCCGCCGAGTGGTTCCATGTAGCGAACGTGCAGGCGACGTCGCCAGTGAACCTGACCCCGGGATTGACGTCGTAGCGTTCCGGTTCGCGGTTTTCCTGCAATGGAAGGCGTGACCAAGGTGGTGGCGCGCGGCCGTGCGGATACTACACCCGTCTTTTCAGTAAAGGGCTACCTGTGCGGGTGGATATTTGGATCATCGGGGCCTGTGGGCGAGTAGCTGGAGCCTCGTATCAGAAAGAAATCACCGGGTTTATCCATTTTTGCTCTTGCCTCGATCTCCTCTATGCGCATGTCGGGATTCTGTTCGAGGGCTTTCATCATCTTTTCTATGTTTTCCTGGGCTCTGGCCGTCAGAAACTCATCGCCTTCCCAGCGTTGGCCGGTAGACGAGAGGCTGTTGATGCAGTTCTGACCGCAGTCTGTTCCTGGCACCAGCTCGACCCAGTGAGGGCCGAAAGCATAGACCGCGTAATACATGGTCTTCGCTTTCACCTTGCCGATCTGCAGGTCGATGAGGGCGTCATAGAACATGCGATGGGTCTGCCTCCAGCTCCGTACTCTGTTTTCCTCGTAGCAGTAGTGGTCATGGATCACGGCAGCCTTCAGGTAGGAACTGTCGTAGGCATCTCCGATGATAGGCTGTGCCCATTCGGGAATGGAGGCTCCGTCCGTTGTGCCGGATTGGTGCTTGCCTTCTTGCCAATCGTCTGCCTGCCAGACTAGGCCATTCGGGTCTTTGTACGTCAGCGGCGCTCCGAGCTTGCAAATTCGCTCCGATGTTTGCTGGCAGCCTTCCGGAAGAAGAATCAGCTCTCCAGTGAACTCGCCTGCGCGTGTGGTAGCGGTCGTGAGTAGGAGGGTTGCCAATAGCCACTGAATGTGTGGGCGACTCATGGTTTGCTGCCTTTGGCGTGCGCGTTTCTGGCGTCTTCGATTGCTTTTGGCAGGGCTTCCAGGTAGTTGATCGCGGCGTTCTTGTCTTTGCTCAATTGTTCGAGAAACTGTGCCGCTTTGGCTGAGGTGTCTTGCGTCAAGGCCTGGTCATGATCTTCACGAGAGACGCGTACGAGCAACCAGGAACGATCCTTGTAGAGTCGATAAGGCTGGTCGGGCGCATTTTTTATCCCCAGTAGAGGGTTGTATTTGCCCTGGCTGACACGAAGTTTCTCAAAGGGTGGGAGCTGGCTACGGTTTTCTTCTCGAACGATGACGTAGTAACCCTCTCGCAGAGGTGCGTGGTGAGTGACGCGCGTCCTGGCGGTCGTGCTGCCTTTTTTCGTCAGCCCGGAGTAGGGTGGGTCGAATTCGACCTGATAGCGAAGTTCGACGTCATCACCATTGGCGCCTAGCATCGCCCCTCCAAGGGTATTCAAGAGATTGAGTACCGGAGTCCCCGGGGCATAGGCTGAGCTGCCGATCTTGGCCAGCTCCTGAAGCAGTTGACGGCTTTGGGCACTTTCGTCGTTGTCCAGTTCGAGAATTGCCCAGTCCATGAAGAACGACCCACCCTCGTAGGTCTTCGGACCATAGACGGGAATGTTTAATGCGTTGATGAGCTGGCCACTTTCTCGGATGTCTTCGTTGTAATAAACAATTCGTCCGTTGCGTTGTATGTCCGCGGGGTTGAACGTCAGCCCCGTCACCCCGTCGTTGCGCTCTCCCGCATTGACGATGATGGCGATCTCCCCGCGTGTGTATTTGGCGAATCCAGGCAGGCTGGTGTTGCCATCGCCGCCCTCACAAGGCAAGGCGCCTGCATTGCTTCTGGATAACCAGTCTTTGGGGCCGCTACTTTCGCGGAAGTCGCAAATGTATGCCGAAATCAACTTGATGGAAAACGCTTCTCCCTTTTCGATGGGATGGTCGTTGGTCCGAGGATTTCTGCCCGGATCGGGAATGAATATGCTGCGAATGTGCTTGCCGTCGGGTGAGTGCGCTATCTGTGTCGCGCCTTCGTTGTGATGGAGACCCTGTGTGCAGCCCGCCAGTGCCAGCAGGATCGGTGCGCAGATGCAGTGCTTCAAGAGTCTTCGTTCCATCGCTTGTGGCATCCCTGTATGTGGAGGTCTCAGGGAAAAGCTAGATGAAATTTGACTGATTGCAATGTGCCATAGGTGAGGGGCGTGTTCGCGGGCTCTGCCTTATCCCTGGGGCGACCCTGAAAAAGTATTCATGGCCACTTTCGAGAGGGCGGGAGTTCTGGCATTTCATGTCCTCTGGATGATTTCCCTACGGGGGAAAGCGCTGCTCGGCGCTGAAACCGCTGCCTATGTGGGAGTAACCACTGTTCCAGGCTCTAGGTCTTCAGCCCCTGTTCGCGCAAACGCTTGTACAGGGTATTGCGGCTCAGGCCGAGGTGGCGGGCCAGGTAGGAGATATTACCGCCGCACGCCTGGTAGTGGCTGGCCAGGTCACCATCATCCGGCTCGAGATGCGCAGGCAGGGGTACCTCCGTTGGCAGGTCGAGGAAGAAGTCGTCCGGCAGGTGCTCGGCGCGGATGGGCTGGTCGTCGGCCATGGCCAGCGCCACGCGCAGTACGCTACTGAGCTGGCGCAGGTTGCCCGGCCAGGGGTGATGCTGGAACAGTTCCAGCACCTCGCGGCTGATGCCGGCGCGCTGCTGGGGTTCGCGATGCTGTTCCCAAAGACGCTGGAACAGCGCCTGTCTGTCGCTGCGTTCGCGCAGTGGCGGCAGTTCCAGGTTCAAGCCGCTGATGCGGTAGTACAGGTCAGCGCGGAACTGCCCGCTGTCGACATCCTGGCGCAGCGGACGGTTGGTGGCAGAGACCAGGCGCACGTCGACCGGATGCAGTTCGCTGCTGCCCAGCGGCTGCACGCAGCGCTCCTGCAGTACGCGCAGCAGGCGCGCCTGCACGCGCAGCGGCATGTCGCCGATCTCGTCGAGAAACAGCGTGCCCTTGTGCGCCTTGCGGATCAGCCCGACATGGCCTTTCTGGCTGGCGCCGGTGAAGGCGCCTTTCTCGTAGCCGAACAGCTCCGACTCCACCAGGTCGGCCGGAATGGCCGCGCAGTTGACCGCGATGAAGGGCTGCTCGGCGCGTGAGCTGGCGCGATGCAGCGCCTTGACGAAGACCTCCTTGCCGGCGCCGGTTTCGCCCTGTACCAGGATCGGGATGTCCTTTTCCAGCAAGCGTTCGGCCTGACGGATGGCCTTGTCCATGCGCGCATCGCCCAGGCTCAGCGCATGCAGTCGTGGCTCCTCGAGCGCGCTGGGCGTGGCGGGTGGGCGGAAATCGCGCGCCCGGATCGGCGCGGGCCGGGCAGGGCGCCGTACCCGTGCGTGAAAACGAAAGTGGCCGCTGGTGCGCAGGTTGAATGGCTGGCCGTCCGGCTGGTTGAGCAACTGCTGCAGCGGCACATCGAACAGCTGCTCGATGGCGCCGTAGGTCAGGGGCTGGCCGAGCAGGTTATCGGCGCGGCGGTTGGCGGACACCACGTGGCCCTGCTCGTCGAACACCACTAGGCCAGCCCAAGGGCTGTCGAGGTTGTCGAGGCTGGTATTGAAGCTGAGCAGGTGGTACTGGTCGGCGAACAGCTTGAGGATCAGGCGGTTCTCCACCGACTGGCTCATCATCTTGACCATGCCCAAGGTGTGCGCGGGCGGCAGGTAGCTGTCGCTGGATACATCGAGTACGGCGATCATGCGCCGTTGTTCGTCGAAGATCGGCGAGGCCGAGCCGGTCATGAAACGGTTGGCCTTGAGGAAGTGCTCGTCGTGCTGGATATGCACGGCCTGGCCGCAACTGAGCGCGGTGCCGATGGCGTTGGTGCCGGTGTAACGCTCCAGCCAGCTGGCGCCAGCGACGAAGCCGGCGGCCTGGCGTGGTTCGATGAAGCGCTGGTCGCCCCAGGATTGCAGCAGTCGGCCCTGGTCGTCGGCGAGCATGATCAGGCAATTGGAGTTGGACAGGATGGTGCCGTAGTAGGGCAGCACTTCCTGGTGAGTGGTCTGCACCAGGGCCTGGCGGCTTTCCAGCAGGGCCGAGAGATCGCCGGGCGCCGGCGGGTCGAAGCGTGGCGCGCTCTGGTGAGTCAGGCCGTAGTCACGGCAGCGCGACCAGGACTCCTGGATGATGGCGTCGTGCGCCGGGGCGCGGGCAGCGTCGGTCATGGGCGGTCTCTTCTTGTTGGTTCGCGATCTGCGCCGCGATCGATCCAGTTTCGTTCAAGACTGTTCAAAGTCAACGAACGAATTGTTCAGTTGTTCACATTCAACTGTTCAAAAGTGTTCAGTGGAAAACTGGCTGCGCGCTGCTCGTTGGCAGACTTTTCAATTTTTATCAAAGAGATGCGTTGGGTTTTGGGGCACTGGCACGCTTGTCGCTATCGATGTTCGCAATCGAATGGCACGACAAGAAAAAGGACAGGCCATGTCGCTCAAGCTCGAACACGTCATCCGTATCGTCGACGGCCAGGTGCATATCGACGACGCTTGCCTGAGTTTCGAACCCGGCTCCTTCAACGTCCTGCTCGGCCGCACCCTGGCCGGCAAGACCAGCCTGATGCGCTTGATGGCCGGGCTGGATCGGCCCAATAGCGGCCGAGTGCTGATGAACGGCGCCGATGTCACCGGGGTGCCGGTGCGCCAGCGCAACGTCTCGATGGTCTATCAGCAGTTCATCAATTACCCGACTTTGACGGTCTTCGAGAACATCGCCTCGCCATTGCGCCAGGCCGGTGTGGCCAAGGAGCAGATCGTCGAGAAGGTCGAGGCCACGGCGCGCATGCTGCGCATCGAGAAACTGCTGTCGCGTTATCCGCTGGAGCTGTCCGGTGGCCAGCAGCAGCGCACGGCCATGGCGCGGGCGCTGGTCAAGGATGCCTCGCTGATTCTCTTCGATGAGCCACTGGTCAACCTGGACTACAAGCTGCGCGAGGAGCTGCGCCAGGAGATGCGCGAGCTATTCCAGGCGCGCCACACCATCGCCGTCTACGCCACCACTGAGCCCAACGAGGCGCTGGCCCTGGGCGGCACCACCACCATCCTGCACGAGGGGCGGGTGGTGCAGAGTGGCAAGACCGCCGAGGTCTACCACCGCCCGCAACAGGTGCTGGCTGCCGAGCTGTTCTCGGAGCCGGCGATCAACCTGATGCCGGGGCGTATCAGCGGCTCCGAGGTGAGCTTCGCCGACTGTGTACACTTTCCGCTTAATCCCGATCTGCGCGGCATCGCCGAGGGCGAGTACCGCTTTGGCGTGCGCCCCAGCCATATCGGCCTGGTGCCGTCCAATGACGATGACCTGGAACTGGCGGTGACCGTGGAGCTGGCCGAGATCAGCGGCTCGGAAACCTTCCTGCATGTGCGTAACGAGCAGTTCGTGCTGGTGCTGCATCTGCCGGGGGTGCACGAGTACGCGGTGGACACGCCGATCCTGATTTATATACCGACCCACAAGCTGTTCGTCTTCGCTGCCGATGGGCAGTTGGTGCAGGCGCCCAGCCGTCGTCAGGGGAGGGCCGCCTGATGGCCGAGATTCGCTTGTACAACCTCGCGCACAGCTACAGCGGCGTGCCGAAGGCGCCGGAAGACTACGCGATTCGCGAGATGAACCACGTCTGGCAGCAGGGCGGCGCCTACGCGCTGCTGGGGCCGTCTGGCTGCGGTAAGTCCACGTTGCTCAACATCATCTCCGGCCTGCTCAGCCCATCGCAGGGCGAGGTGCAGTTCGACGGCAAGGCGGTCAACACGCTGTCGCCGCAAGAGCGCAACATCGCCCAGGTTTTCCAGTTTCCGGTGGTCTACGACACCATGACGGTGTTCGACAACCTGGCCTTCCCGCTGCGCAATCAGGGCATGGACGAAGCGCGAGTGATGAGCAAAGTGCACGAGATCGCCGAGGTGCTGGAGTTGCACCCGCTGCTGCAGAAGAAGGCGCGCAACCTCACTGCCGACGAGAAGCAGAAGGTCTCCATGGGCCGTGGCCTGGTACGCGACGACGTTTCGGCGATCCTCTTCGACGAGCCGCTGACGGTGATCGACCCGCACCTGAAGTGGAAGCTGCGGCGCAAGCTCAAGCAGATTCACGAGCAGTTCAACATCACCATGGTCTACGTCACCCACGACCAGCTGGAAGCTTCCACTTTCGCCGACAAGATCGCGGTGATGTACGGCGGCCAGATCGTCCAGTTCGGCACGCCGCGCGAGCTGTTCGAGCGCCCCGGGCACACTTTCGTCGGCTATTTCATCGGTAGTCCCGGGATGAACCTGATCGACGTGCAGCGCTGTGATGGTGGGGTGCGCTTCGCCGGTACCCAGCTACCACTCTCCGGCGCACTCAATCGGCGTCTGGCCGAACTGGATAGCAAGCGCCTGCAGGTGGGCATCCGCCCCGAGTTCGTGCACATCTGGGATGGTTCCTACGAAGACGCGCTATGTGGCCAGGTACTGCACGTCGAGGATCTCGGCACCTACAAGATCCTCACCTTCAACCTCGATGGTCAGGTGCTCAAGGCGCGTTTGCAGGAAGACCAGCCAGTGCCGCGCGAGCAGGTGTACCTGAGCTTTCCGGCGCAGTGGCTGATGCTCTATGCCGACGACTACCTGGTGGAGGTGGCACCATGAAGGTGCAGAACAACAAGGCCTGGTGGCTGGTGCTGCCAGTGTTCCTGCTGGTGGCGTTCAGCGCCATCGTGCCGATGATGACGGTGGTCAACTACTCGGTACAGGACATCTTCGACCCGTCCACCCGCTACTTCGTCGGCGTCGACTGGTACCGCCAGGTGCTGCAGGATCCGCGCCTGCACGACTCATTGCTGCGCCAGTTCATCTTCTCCGCCTGCGTGTTGCTGATCGAGATTCCGCTGGGTATCGCCATCGCCCTGTGCATGCCGACGCGCGGACGCTGGGCCTCGCTGTGCCTGATCCTGATGGCCATTCCGCTGCTGATTCCCTGGAACGTGGTCGGCACCATCTGGCAGATCTTCGGTCGTGCCGATATCGGCTTGATGGGGTGGGCGCTGAACAGTCTGGGCATCAGCTACAACTACGCGGCCAACACCATGGACGCCTGGGTGACGGTGCTGATCATGGACGTCTGGCACTGGACGTCGCTGGTGGCGCTGCTGTGCTACTCGGGGTTGCGCGCCATTCCCGACGTCTATTACCAGGCTGCACGCATCGACCGTGCCTCGAACTGGGCGGTGTTCCGCCATATCCAGCTGCCCAAGCTCAAGAGCGTGCTGCTGATCGCGGTGATGCTGCGCTTCATGGACAGCTTCATGATCTACACCGAGCCCTTCGTGCTCACCGGCGGCGGGCCAGGCAACGCCACCACCTTCCTCAGCCAGACCCTGACGCAGATGGCCATCGGCCAGTTCGACCTGGGCCCGGCAGCGGCGTTCTCGCTGGTGTACTTCCTGATCATCCTGCTGGTGTCCTGGCTGTTCTACACCGCCATGACTCACGACGACAAAACCCGCTGAGGCCGACCATGACGCTACGCAAACGCCTGGTACTGCTGATCTATTTCCTGTTCCTGCTGGTGCCGATCTACTGGCTGCTGAACATGTCGTTCAAGAGCAACACCGAGATCTTTGGCGGGCTGAGCCTGTGGCCACAGAGTTTCACCCTGGACAACTACCGGGTGATCTTCACCGACCGCAGCTGGTATGAGGGCTATCTCAACTCGCTGTACTACGTCAGCCTCAACACCCTGATCTCGCTCAGCGTGGCGCTGCCGGCGGCCTATGCCTTCTCGCGCTACCGTTTCCTTGGCGACAAGCACCTGTTCTTCTGGCTGCTGACCAACCGCATGGCGCCGCCGGCAGTGTTCCTCTTGCCGTTCTTCCAGCTGTACTCGTCCATCGGGCTGTTCGATACCCATATCGCCGTAGCACTGGCGCACTGCCTGTTCAACGTGCCGCTGGCGGTGTGGATTCTCGAAGGCTTCATGTCCAGTGTGCCGAAGGAAATCGACGAGACGGCCTATATCGACGGCTACAGCTTTCCGAAATTCTTCGTGAAGATCTTTATCCCGCTGATCCGCTCCGGCATTGGCGTCACCGCATTCTTCTGCTTCATGTTCTCCTGGGTCGAGCTGTTGCTGGCGCGCACCCTGACCTCGGTGGAGGCCAAGCCCATCGCCGCGGTGATGACCCGTACCGTGTCTGCCTCGGGCATCGACTGGGGTGTGCTGGCCGCCGCTGGTGTGCTGACCATCATCCCCGGGATGCTGGTGATCTGGTTCGTTCGCAACCATGTGGCCAAGGGTTTCGCCCTTGGGCGCGTGTAAGGGAGGTTCGTCATGAGCTGGATGGCCTGGACTCTACCGACCGCGCTGTTCTTCGTCGGCATCGCCGTGCTGCTGGCCGGCATGACGCTGGTCGAGCTGCGCTGGCCGTGCGTCGAGCGCAAGGGTTTTCTGCCGATCACCACCACCCGGGGTGATCGGTTGTTCATCGGTCTGCTCGGCAGCGCCTACCTGCACCTGCTGGTAATCGGCGTGACCGACTGGAGCGTGTGGATAGCCTCGCTGCTATCGCTGTTGTGGTTGTGCGCAGTCATGCGCTGGGGCTGAGCCGGGCTGCCGCCGGTATGCCTCTCCCCATATCCTGAGATGGAGGTCTCTATGTTCGACAATAACAACAAGACCCGACATAGCATGGCGTTGGCCGCCTTGCTGGCGTTGTCCGGTTTGAGCGGTGCAGCCTGGGCGGATGCCTATGAAGAGGCCGCGAAGAAATGGATCGCCGATGAATTCAATCCCTCGACACTGACGCCGGAGCAACAGCTCGAAGAGCTGAAATGGTTCATCAAGGCTGCCGAGCCGTTTCGTGGCATGAACATCAATGTCGCTTCGGAAACTCTAACCACTCACGAGTATGAGTCCAAGGTGCTGGCCAAGGCGTTCAGCGAAATCACCGGCATCAAGCTCAAGCATGACCTGATGCAGGAAGGCGATGTAGTCGAGAAACTGCAGACGCAAATGCAGTCGGGCAAGAACATCTATGACGGCTGGGTCAATGACTCGGATCTAATCGGCACCCACTTCCGCTACGGCAAGGCGGTCTCGATCACCGACATGATGGCCAATGAAGGTAAGGATTTTACCTCGCCGACTCTCGATCTTGACGACTTCATCGGCCTGTCCTTCACCACCGGGCCGGACGGCAAGATTTATCAGTTACCTGATCAGCAGTTCGCCAACCTCTACTGGTTCCGCGCCGACTGGTTTGAGCGCCCGGAGCTGAAGGCCAAGTTCAAGGAAATCTACGGCTACGAGCTGGGCGTGCCGGTGAACTGGTCAGCCTACGAGGACATTGCTGAATTCTTCTCGGTACACGTCAAAGAGATCGACGGTAAGCGTGTCTATGGTCACATGGACTACGGCAAGAAAGATCCGTCGCTGGGCTGGCGCTTCACCGATGCCTGGTTCTCCATGGCTGGTGGTGGCGACAAGGGACTGCCCAATGGTCTACCGGTGGATGAGTGGGGTATTCGCGTCGATGGCTGCCGGCCAGTCGGTTCCAGTGTCGCCCGCGGCGGCGACACCAACGGGCCGGCGGCGGTGTTCGCTACGCAGAAATACGTCGATTGGATGCGCCAGTATGCGCCGCCGGAAGCGCAGGGCATGACCTTCTCCGAGTCCGGCCCGGTGCCGGCGCAAGGAGCGATTGCTCAGCAGATCTTCTGGTACACCGCCTTCACTGCCGACATGACCAAGCCGGGCTTGCCGGTGGTCAACGATGATGGCACACCGAAATGGCGCATGGCACCTTCACCTAAGGGGCCGTACTGGGAGGAGGGCATGAAACTCGGTTACCAAGACACCGGCTCCTGGACTTTCCTCAATTCCACTCCAGAGAAACAACGCCTGGCCGCTTGGCTCTATGCCCAGTTCGTCACTTCCAAGACTGTCTCGCTTAAAAAGACCCTGGTCGGCCTGACGCCGATCCGCGAGTCGGACATCAACTCGCAGGCCATGACCGACGTGGCGCCCAAGCTTGGTGGTCTGGTGGAGTTCTACCGCAGCCCGGCGCGCGTGCAGTGGACGCCGACCGGTACCAACGTACCGGACTATCCGCGTCTGGCACAGCTGTGGTGGCAGTTCATTGCCGAGGCCGCCAGCGGCGACAAGACCCCGCAGCAGGCGCTCGATGGCCTGGCCGCAGCGCAGGACACCATGCTCGGTCGCCTGGAGCGCTCCGGTGTGCTGGGCGAGTGCGGGCCGAAGCTGAACGAGCCGCGTGACCCGCAGTACTGGTTCGACCAGCCGGGTGCGCCGAAACCCAAGCTGGCCAACGAGAAGCCCAAGGGCGAGACCATCGCCTACGACGAGTTGCTCAAATCCTGGGAGCAGGCACGCAACTGATCTGTGCGGCAGAAACGACAACGGCACCCTTGGGTGCCGTTGTTCGTTGTGCAGCGCTGCTTATTGGTGCAGGTGTTCGGCCGCGTGCAGGGTGTTTTCCAGCAGGCCGGCGCGGGTCATGGGGCCGACGCCGCCCGGTACCGGGGTGATCCAGCCGGCGCGGGGCAGGGCGGTCTCGTAGACCACGTCGCCAACCAGCTTGCCGTCTTCCTGGCGGTTGATGCCGACGTCGATGACGATGGCGCCTGGCTTGATCCACTCACCCTTGACCAGGCCCGGCTTACCAGCAGCGACTACGACGATATCGGCCTGACCTACGTGGCCAGCCAGATCCTTGGTGAAACGGTGGGTGACGGTCACGGTGCAACCGGCCAGCAACAACTCCATGGCCATTGGGCGCCCGACGATATTGGACGCGCCGACTACCACGGCGTGCAGACCGTAGAGATCGACACCGGTGCTTTCCAGCAAGGTCATGATGCCCTTGGGGGTACAGGGGCGCAGCAGCGGCATGCGCTGGGCCAGGCGGCCGATGTTGTAGGGGTGGAAACCGTCCACATCTTTATCTGGACGGATGCGTTCGAGTAGCAGGGAAGAATCCAGATTCTCCGGCAGCGGCAGCTGAACCAGAATACCGTCGATGGCCGGATCCTCGTTGAGCTCGTCGATCAAGGCGAGTAGATCAGCCTGACTGGTCTCGGCCGGCAGATCATAGGCACGGGAAAGAAAGCCGACTTCTTCGCAATCCTTGCGTTTATGTGACACATAGACCTGGGAGGCCGGATCGGTGCCCACCAGGATCACAGCCAGGCCTGGCGCACGAAGGCCTTGCTGGCGGCGTTCGGCGACACGTTGGGCAATCTGCTGGCGGAGGCTGGCGGCGATCGCCTTGCCGTCGATCAGTTGTGCGGTCATTGCGCTGGTTAACCATTAATAAGGATGAAAAAAGGATGCGCATTCTCGCATGGGCGCTCACTTGGGCAAAGGCGCCCACCACTGTTTTCGCGTAACTCCTTTAAATCGCTGAATTTTTTTGAAAATTTCTGTTGACGGGGTTGGGAGGCGTCTATAACATTCGCCCCGCTTCTCAGGAACAGCCACTCGCTGGGTGAGGCGGCAAGAGCCAAGCCCTGGCGGTGAGGTTGGAGCCAAAAGCTTTAAGTCTGCGCTAGCGGATGGATAAGTGCCCGTAGCTCAGCTGGATAGAGCATCCGCCTTCTAAGCGGATGGTCGCAGGTTCGAGTCCTGCCGGGTGCGCCATTTGGCGGTCAGGCAAGCTGGGTAAGCAAAATGCAATATGGTGGGCGTAGCTCAGTTGGTAGAGCACAGGATTGTGGCTCCTGGTGTCGTGGGTTCGATTCCCATCGTCCACCCCATATTCCAAAGCGCCAGGCCAAAAGCCTGGCGTTTTTGTTTTAAGCTGCAAAGCCACGCGGACGTGGTGGAATTGGTAGACACACCAGATTTAGGTTCTGGCGCCGCAAGGTGTGAGAGTTCGAGTCTCTCCGTCCGCACCATGTACAAGCCAGTATTTCCGGGGGTTGTAGCCGGATCGCTTCTCAGAAGGGAGCGTTTTGGGAACAATCTGGGAATGGTGGAACGAAAAAGGCAGCCTCTGCGGGCTGCCTTTCGTCGTTTCTGGGGCTCTGATTCAGAGCTTTAGGGCGTGCTCCAGCAAGGGGATCATGTCCGGGCCGTCCTTGCTGATGTACTTGCCGTAATGGCGTTCAAGCATTGCAATGGTGGTGTGGCCCATCTGATCCTTGAGCCATTGCAGCGTCACAGCGCCGGTGGTCAGCAACTGGCTGGCGTAGGTGTGGCGGCAGTTGTTCGGCCCCCTGTAGCGCACTTCGGCCGCTGCCAGGTGCGGGCGCCAAAATCCCTTGAGCAGCACGTCAGAGCTGCTGTATGCAGCGCCAGTGCTGCTGCAATGGAATACGAAGTGCAACGTCTGCCGCTTCCTGGTCTTGTTGTCGCGATCGAGCACCTCGACTTCCACTGGCTTGGCCCTCTGGGTGTGTATGACCTGGGCCATCAGCGCTTGTAGCGCTGGCTTGAGTAGGCGCACTTCGCGGTTGGATCGCCTGTTTTTCGTCACCTTGTACACGCCACGCACTTGGCCACGGCGGAACTTCACCGTGCCGGCCTTGAGGTCGACATCCTCCCAGGCCAGGGCGATGGCCTCCGACACCCTCGGCCCCGTCCATATCATGAACTGCGCAAGGTGCAGCTCCTGGATCTTGTCCGTGGGCGTGCTGAGGATGGCGTCGATTTCCTCTCGGTCGAATGGGTCAACCTCGTCCGGGTCGGGCTGGCGGATGGTGATGCCTTCGGTTGGGTCATGCGCGGAGCGGTTACGCGCCCGGTACAGGGTGAAAATCTGCTTAACCAGACTGACGATCTCGCGCACGGTGCGGTTGTGCAGGCTGGGCATCAGAGTCTTGTGAATCCACGTCTGTAGATCCAGGTGGTCTATGTTGTCGGCTTGCTCATCACCCCAGCGTGGTCTGATGTGCGTCTCAACCTTGCTCTTGTAGGTGCGGAACCCGGACGGTGCCATTTCGTTGCGTTTGATATCGAGCCAAAGATCGATGTAGTGACCAAGGGTGTTGGTTTTCACCCTCGGCGAGTTTGGGAAGTGGCGGGCGTAGTTGAAGGTGCCGGCCTTGATTTCGTACTCAATCACGCCGACCAAGCGTTCGGCCTGGGCAATGTTCGTGGGCGTGGCGTCGCCGTTGAATGGCTCTCGGCACAGTTCGCCCTGATAACGGAAATACACGCGCACGCGGTTACCGCGCACCTCTACACCCTTTGACATTTGCGCCCCCCGGCACAACGAAAAGCCCAGTCTATGGGCCTGAAAGAAACTCGGCCCAAAGGCGGGCCGAGAAGATGAAGCGCCCGATTCTTGCCGGGCTTCAGGACGCGGGGCGTTATACTCGCCTCACGCCCGCCGGCCGCGCATCGGGCAAGGATGACGGCCGGGCCGGGTGATCTACGTCAGCCACGGTCTACGTCCATCACGTGATAACCGTCTGCCCGGGCCAGCATGGCTAGGGCGTTGCGCACGGCACGCCAATCGCTCGGCGTGCTGCTGGTATGGACGATGGGGCGGCCAGGCTTGGTAAAGCGCAGGTGGCCACCTTTGGTTCGGGCGGCCTCCCAGCCGTTCACCTGGGCGTAGGCGAATAGTGTCCAGAGGCTCTTGCCGTAACGCCGGCCGGTGGTGATGACAAGGCGGCTCATCCGATCACCTCCATGGCGCTGGCTACGAACTGCGTCGCCGCTTCAAGGTTGAGGGCGTTTCCGTAGGCGCGCAGTCGTCCCACTCGGGAGGGAGCCCCATGAGCCAACGGGAATGTGCCGGGTTCAACTGGCCGCCACTTTCCATCCCTGCAGAAGAGCCAGTCAGCATCAGCCCACAGGCCGTTAACCGGGCCGGCTGGTCGTGGATCAAGTAGCGCACTGCGTCCTTTAAGTTGACCTGGTGCCCCTGGGTCTTGCGGGTTTCCGGGTCCTGCCCGTTGCCCCGCAGGCTCTGCGGCGTGCCTGCGTTGGGTGTTGGCCAGCCTGCTGCCTTGGCCATCTGTACCAGGCTCTGCCCCGTCATGCCCGGGGTTATCGCTGTTCCCGCTCGTCCGCCATCCGAGGCTGCTGGCGTCTGCCAGCCGGCCATTGCCGCTTGGTAGGGCAATGCGCGTCCCTTCTGGCGCGGTGCCTCTGGATCGCCCTTGTGATCCCTGGCCATCGGCGTATTCCAGCCGGCCAGTGCTGCCGCATGGTTCAGCGTGATGTTTCGGGTGGTGAACTCGGCCCCGGGGTGTCTTATGGCGTCGGTTGCTGTGGCGGTTGGCCAGCCAATAGGTTCGATCCCGCATGTTCGGAGCACCGACGCCCGCAGCCGGGAACGCGACAGCCCCGAAGGCATATTCCATGGCTTCCAGGTCAGCTTGTACAACGTCGAGCCAAGGCTCTGCGTCCTTGCTTGCAACCTGCTCACCAAAGATGACTCCAGGCGAGCGCTCGCGGATGTGCCAGGCAAAATCGGGCCAGAGATGGCGGTCGTCATCAAACCCAAGTCCTTCGCCTGCCGAGGAGAAAGGTTGGCACGGACAGGAACCCGTCCAAACAGGTCGATCATCTGGCCATCCGGCACGGCGAAGGGCGAGCGACCAGACGCCGGCACCGGCGAAGAAGTGACATTGGGTGTAAGGCTTGAGGTCATCGGGGTGTACGTCCTCGATCGAGCGTTCATCGACGTCGCCGGGCGCGATATGCCCGGCAGCGATCAGGTTGCGCAGCCACTGGGCGGCGTAGGGTTCGATTTCGTTGTAGTAGGCAATGGCCAGGCTCATGGGCACCTCACTCGCAAAGGCCGTAGGCGCTGCTGCAGGCGTTGGCGTCGTTTTCGCCGGCGCTGGCGATCAGGTCGTACTGGACACCGCCGCGCGTGGTCTTCGACCACTCGACCACCTGACGGATGTTGGCGATTGAAACGACCTCAGTGGGGGTAAGGCTTTGGATGAATGCGCCCTTGCGGCTCTTTTCGTTGCTCCCTGCAAAGTTGGCTGCCGGGAAGAACGTCGCGCCGCCGCGTTTGCTGGCTTGGCGGACTAGCTCTTCCCAATGTTCGATGCGGTCGATGACCTCGGGCCAGCGCGCCGCGATCTCGCGTAGCTCGCCCTTGCGGCAGTTGATACAAGGCATGCAGCCGACTCTCCCGGCGCCTAGGGAGTAGAGCGGGTTCGGTTTGATACCCATGTAGCGGTGGGCCTCGAACACGGCGGCCACGTCCCACTTGAGGATCGGGCGGTAGTTGTAGAGCCCTCCGCCAACGTCGTCGCACTCGGCCAGGTAGCGGCGCACGTCGGATTCATCGCGGCGCACGCCCTGCCAGGACATGATCATGTTTTTACCGTTCATCAGCGGAAGCATGACCTGCTCAATGATGACGTTGCGCTTGAGCTCCTCGGTGCAGAACTGGGCCTTGCGGCTGGGGAAGCGGCCTTTCCAAAGGCACAGATCGAGGAACGGGATACCGGTCGGCTGGAGCACCTGCAGCGCGGCTTCGACGACGCTTTCCGATACGCCCTTGGCGCGCCATTTTGTGGCGATGAACTCGCGCTTGCGGGCGATCTGGCGGGAGAAGTCCGCGCGGCGTCGTTCGATGGTGACGCCCGTGGCTTGCTGTAGGTAGTCGATGTACTCCAGCGTTAGGTCATGCTCGTTGCCGGTGTCCGCGAACACGGCGCGCAGGTTGGGCGTGCCCTGGGCGATGGCCAATAACAGGAGGGCGGTCGAGTCTTTGCCGCCCGATACGCTGACGATATTGTGCAGCAGGCCGAGCAACAGATCGGTTGGATGGAATGGCCAGCGGATCGCCGTGGCTAAGTCGATGTGTGGGCTCATATCAACGGCCATAGCGGCGGCGCTCCTGTTTGGCGAGACGTTTGGCGGCCAGTTCGGTCATGAATGCCGACCATTCGGCCTGCTTGTTTTGCTGACGGACGCGGCTGCATTTGGCGTGCTTGCCCGTTGAACGGGGCTTGTTGCAGATGTCGCAGATGCTGGGCAGGTCCAGGCGGTTGCCGGCCAGGGTTGGGCGCTCACGCATGGGGCACCTCCCCACGACGTTCGGCGTATACCGCGTCGATGGCCGCGCGCAGCTCGGGGCCGGCGCCTTCGCTGGCAGCCGTGCGGCAAAGGTTGGTGATGGTGGCCTGCAGGTGAGCAATCAACTGATTCTGCTGGGCGACAAGGTCAGTGGTGATGAACGAGCGTTCCAGCCGGCGGATGATTTCGGCGTTCATGCTGCGATGGTTCTCAGTTGCCAGGGCTTCGATACGGCTGCGCATGCCATCAGGCAGGCGAGCGACGAACTTCTCGGCCGTGCGGGATTTGCCGCGCAACGTGGTAGCCTTATTGGCGCTGACTTCTTGGGGTTCTGCTTGCATGGTGGTTCTCCTTTCGGGGTTGGTTGGCCCTGGTGAGTTGCCGCTCACCGGGGCCTTTCTTTATGCCGCCACGTATCCGGCGGCGGTCTTGCTCAGCAGGCCCGCTTCTGTGGCCTGCTGCATCAGTCGGGTGGTTCTTTCGCTGCCCATCCTCAATTCCTTCGCGACCTGCCTGACGGCCAGCTTGGTGCCGCTTTCAGTGCGGGCGATCAGTTGCAGCAGCTCGGCGGGCAGGTCTGTGCCTGTTGCCGTTTCCGGCTCGGTTACTGGGTGTTCCTGGGGGCGTTCCTCGGTGCGTTTCTGGCGTTCCGGTGTGCGTGCCGGGGCGGTTTCGGGAACGGGGCGCAGTGCGCTGAGGATCAGGGCCGGGACTATCTCCAGCGCCAGGGCGAAGCCGAGGCAGAGCAGGGTGGCCAGCGCCTGGGGCAGGCCTGCGGCCTTGGCCGGCTTGCTCAGCAGGGCGGTGAGTTCCTGCGATGCGGTGTCGCGGCGTTCCTGGGCGGCGGTGCGTTGGGTGTCGATGCGAGTGAGGGCGGCGCTTTCCAGCTCCAGGGCGCGGCTGACCATGCCGCGCTCGCGCAGGGCGTTGGCCTGGTGGTGGACGGCGACTGCTTCGGCGTCGAGCTGCTCGATGTGGGCGGCGTCGGCCTGGCGCAGCTCCAGTAGGTCGGCCTGGCGCTGCTCAATGCGCGCCTGGTGTTCGGCCTGGCTGGTAATGATCGAAGACATCAGGCGGTCATAGGTGGCCCAGCCGGAAACGGCCCCCAGGGCCAGGGCGCTGGCCATCATCAGCAGCGCGGCCAGGGTGCGGCGTGCTGACAGCAGCATCAGGGCCAGCGGCCACGCTGCGTACTTGAATAGATCCAGCACCACGGCGGCCGAGGCGAACAATGCGGCGAGCACGGGCGCTTCGATCAGCGCGGAAATGGCCATCGCCACCGACGTGGCCGTAACGCCGGCGAGAGCGGCGACCATGGCCAGCAGCGGCCAGCGGTGGTGGGGTTGTAGGTGCATGGTGGTTCTCCTTGGGGTAGCCCCGCCGAGTTGCCGCTCGACGGGGCTGGAGTGGGTCAGCTACTGAGTGGGTCGAAGGCGAACTCGCCAGATTCGGCGAAGGCCTGCAGGTGTGGCAGTAGTTGGCGCACCTGTTCCTGGCTGATGTGCATTCGGCTGCTGACTACGGCGCCCACTGGCAGCTTCACGGGCTGCCAGCCCTTGCCAGATTCCATGACTTGGATGGTGGGGCTGGTGACGCCGAACCAGCAGAACACTTGGTCGCCTATCAGGCTGCTGATCTGAAGTGAGCATCTTTCGCCGTACTCATCCTCGAAGAGGATGATCGGGAAACCACGGTCGGTGACTTTGCAGGCGAGGTCTTTGCTCATGATTGCGCTCCCTTGAACGCCTCGACAGCCGCTGCGTACTCGGAGGGGAGAATCTCGACCGCGCCCTCGATCCAGCCGGAGGTGGGTTTGCCGGCGGCGACTTTGGCCAGGTGGTCGGCCTCGTCGATCGAGAAACCTAGGAGGAAGTAAGCCGTGCCCTTGTGCTCGAACAGCGCGCCGCCGCAGAGCATCAGGTTGCCGGTGTTCACGCCGAGACGATCCCAGTAGTCGTGCGGGCTTACGCGCGCCGGGTAGTTCTCGCGCCAAAGGGTGAGCAGTCGCTCATGTTCGGAGCGAATGGCTGCGCGGTCTTTCTTCTCGGTGCCCTTGGGAATCACGGGCTTGCTGCGAAGGTCGCGGTAACCCCATTCATCAGGGCGGCGCCAGTGCACGTCGAGAGCCGTGTCCGCGCTGAGCTTCACGCCGCCGGCGAAGTGGCTGGTGATGTCATGCATCGGGGCGATTTCGCCGCCGAACAGTTCCCCCAGCTTGGCCGACTTCGCGCGCAGCTCGGCACGGGCCTGGAACAGCTCTTGAACGATGGCCACAGTGGCCGGTGCGGTGGATTTGTAGTGGTGCTGCATGGTGGTTCTCCTTCGGGGTTGGGTGCCCAGGCGTTGCCGCGCCTGGGTGGTTGGGTCAGTGGGTGATGGCCAGCAGGGCGTCAGGCGCTGCGCTACAGGCGGCGAACAGGACGATCAGGGCCAGGGCGCTGCCGAGTAACGTGATGACCGTGTCGACGGGGTTTTCATCGTTGTGCATGGTGGTTCTCCTTCTTAGGTTGAGCCGGCGTTGCCGCGCCGGGGGGTTACTGCTGGAAGATCCAGCACTTCACGGTGGGGCACTTGAAGACGGTTAGGTTGGCGCGCTGCGCCTGGTACTTGCGCACGGCGCTGCAGACGGCGCGGTTGGCGTCGACGAATTTGCGGGAGCGGCTTTCCTTGAGTAGGTCACGCAGCAGGCTGATTTCGGGCAGCTTCTGCTTGTGCTCCTGGGCGCGTTCGTAGAATTCGTTGAGGTTGATGGCGATTTCGCCGGTCTCGGGCTTGTTGCTGTGGTTGACCACTGGGCCGTCTGCGTCCAGGCCTTCGAGGTAGTCGTAGACCTCCCAGAATTCGGCCACAGCGGCGTGGTCGGCGCTGATCGAGGCCTGGCGCTCCAGCGCCATGGTGATGATCTGGCGCTGCGTGGCACTGACCTGGGCGTCGCTGATGGGTACCACTTGGCGCAGGCAGTCGAGTAGGCCCAGTAGCTGGGCGTGGTTCTTGTTGATGCGCTCGACGCGGATATAGCCGCGCAGGGTGTTGCCGCAGCTGCCGCACGCGGTTCGGTCGTTGTTGTCCCGGTAGGCGGTGCCGCAGCACCAGCAATGGGTATGCAGGCGGCGCAGGCGGGCTTCATAGCCGGGGAACTGCTCGGCCAGGCAGTCCATGACCTTGCCCTCGGCCTTGACCGCCAGCAGCAGGAAGTGGCTGAGCATGTTGCCGTCCAGGGCGTTGAGCTTGTCCGCTGCTGCGCGGCTTTCCGGGGTGACGGTGGGGCGCACGAAGTGCAGCTTGCCGATGCGCGTCATGATGGCCTCATGCGCTACTACGGCCGCGTTCTGGCTGATGGCGATGGCGCCACGGAAGGGCGGCTCGTAGGTTTCGTTACCCGCTGTTTTCACGCCCTTGGTGGCCAGGGTGCCGCCGCCGTAGAAGTCTTTCAGCTCGTCCCATTCGAAGGTTTTGGCATGGGGTTTGTCGTCGCTGTGTCGGTCGGCCTCCAGATACACCACGGGCATGCCCGAGACCTGGCCCATGAGGCGGGAGCGGCCGGCCTTGGTAGACTTCATCGGGTCGAAGCCCTCATAGCCCTCGCGGCCCAGCAGCTTCCATAGCAGGTTGAGCAGGGTGGTTTTGCCGGCGCCGGCCTCACCGGTTGCCTCAAGGAACAGGTAGGACTGCCAGCGGCTGCGGATCTGTTCGCAGAACAGCGAGCCGAAGAACCACACCAGGGCCACGACGCCCTGGGCGCCAAAGCACGTCCAGAGCAGCTCGAACCATTCGTTGCTGTAGGCCTTGGCATCGCGGCTGGGGCGGATGGTGACGCCCTTTTGCAAGGTCTTGAGACGCAACTTGCCGAGTTCGAAATAGTCCTCGGCATTGGCCTCGTACACCTGGCCATCCTTCACGGCCAGGTCGCCGTAGACGTAGCAGCCGTGTTCCTTGCTGTAGCCGACGAAGTCGATGGTCTCGACGGTTTTGATGCCGTAGGTCTGTAGTTTCATGATTTTTTCCAGTTGTTGGCCGGTGCCGGTGAACATGGCGCCGGCGGCCATGCCGAGCAGGCGCTTTTTGAACTCGCTTGCGGCAGCCAGGTGGGTGGAGGTGAAGGTGTTCTTGACGCTGGGCGCGCCGTGGGGGAAGTCGACGCGCAGGTAGTACCAGGACTCGTCGGTAATCTCGTTGCGCTGGAAGTACAGGGCTTCGAAGTAGCAGTTGGCGATTTCCACCACGCTGCCGGACAGGCGCAAGGCGCGTTCACGGATTTGCGCGTTGCTCAGCTCGCGGTGTTCGCCCTTGTCGTCGCCCTCGATCGCCTGAACCGCCTTGTTGTATTTGTCCAGGTCGAGCGACCACCAATACAGGCGGTTGTCGAAGCCGAAGTGGAACTCTCCCCATTCCTTGCGCTGGTAAATCAGCAGGCCTTTTTCCGATGCGTTCTCGGCGATCAGCAGGGCGCCCTGGTAGCGCGCTTCGTCCAGGTCTGCCGCTATGCGCTCTGCACGCTGTTCGGCGTCGTCGATGAAGGCCCAGCGCTGGTGCAGGTCATTCCAGTCCACCTTCTTGCCGCGTTGGGGGATTAGCGCGGCTTCGCACGGGAAGTCGAGCGCGCGGGCCTGGGCAACCCATTTGCGGGTGTAGCTGCGGGCTACGGGCTCGTTGTCCAGTGCCCAGACCAGGGTGGGCAAGGGGCGGTCGGCCTCGGTGCAGGCCTGTTTCAGCTCGCGGAGCGATTGTTCGGGGAAGGCGTTGCAGCTCATGGCCGAAACGGCCGGTACGTCGTGGTGCAGCAGGCCGATGGCGTCGAAGATGCCCTCGACGATGTGCAGCTCGTCCAGCATGGTGAGGTCGAGCGATGGCGGGCACCACCAGACGCCTTTGTAGCTGGCTCCGGGGGCGAAGCGTGCCTTTTGCTTGCCGAAGCGCTCGGGGCGGTCGATCAGGCGTTCCCAGTAGCCGCCCTTGGCCAGCGGGAAACGCACGGTTGCGCTGCCGATGCCGAGCTCGCGTGACCAGAAATCCTCTTGGGTAAACCAGCCCTCGATCAGCTCCAGGCGGAAGCCGCGGGCGAACTCCAGATAGGCACGGGCGGTGGCGTTGGGTTGCTGGTCGGTGGCCGGTGCGCGCTCGCTCCAGTCGTTGAACAGGTCGTCGTAGAGGTCTTTGACGTGGTACTGCGCGCCGCATTTGCCACGGCCGCAGATCAGCAGCCAGGGTGAGTCGGTGAAGGTGTACAGCTCTGGCTTGCCGCAGGCAGGGCACTTGCCCTTGCGCATGTACTGGGTGCCACGGATGGGCTTGAGGCCGGGGTAGTCGCGCTGGATGCGGGTGACGATCTCGTCGCGCAGTTTGGTTTGCATCTGGCTCATGCTGCTGGGCCTTGTTGGGAGACGTTGAGCGCGGCTTGCAGCGCGCCGATGGTGCGTTTGTGGCCGGCGAGCGCCGGGTAATCGGTGAGGATGCGTTGGCTACGAAGGCCTGCCGGCACCTCGCGGTAGCGGTCGGCGTACCAGTGCAACTGCATGCCTTGGCGCAGTTGTTCGCGCAGGCTTTCGAGCAGCGCCTCGGCCACTGGCCGGGGCATTTGCAACGGGACTTCGACGGCGTTTTGCATAGCAAACCTCGGAATTCGGGTGCAGCTCGCCCTTACCCACGCGAGGCGGGCAGGGGCTGGGTGGTGCGTTTATGGGTGGAAAGCGGGCGGCGGCAGCTCGCTGATGGCCAGGGCCACCAGGCGTGGGGCCATGAACAGCGGCACGTCCAGTTGATGCACCAGGTGGCTGGTGGTGCGCTCGATCAGCTGCGCGTCGTCGCCCAGGTGTTCGGCCTGGTGCTGTTGCAGGTAGCTGAGCGCCTTGGCCTGCATCTGGCTGCGGTAGTCGTGCGGCAGTAGGCTGGGGGCGGGCATCATGCTGTGGCCTCCTGGGCATCGAGCAGGTCGAGCTGGTTGGACTGTTTGCGGCTGTCCTGCAGGGCTTGCATGCGCTGCATGGCAGGGGCAACTGGCAGCACTACGCGGGGGCTGTCTACGCCGGACGGGCTCAGGGCGTAGTCCCAGGTGAGCGAGCCGGTAAAGCTGCCGCTGCAGGCCACGTTGGAGCATTGGCCGTACATGGTTTTGAAGGTGGGGGTCTGATCCTTGCTGCCACGGATGCGCATGGCGCTGCCACAGGCGGGGCAGTTGGCGCGGTATCCGCCGCCGGTTGGGGCTGTCATGGCTGAGGCTCCATGACTTCTTCGGCCAGCTTGAGCGGTGTGAGCGCATCGTCAATGGCGATGCGGATGTCCGAATCGGTGGATTCGCCGTTGGCGTTGGCCACCACTTGCCGTAGCGTGTCGAGCCGCTGCTGGGCGTGATCCAGCATGCGTGACAACTCTTCTCGATGGATTTGATAGAGGTTTGGCATGGGTAATCACTCGAAGTCGGAAGTGGCACGGCTGATTGGGCGGCTGCAAGAGCGGCACAACAAGCTGGTGGAAGTGATGAAGGGCCGCGAAAGTGCGGCACCGCTGGATGAAGGGCGAACGCCTGACCTGTATGTGAGCGCCGAGGACATTCGCTTTGCCGTGGATGACCTGGCTACGGCGCTCAAGGAAATTCGCTCCCGGATGGGGAAGGGCTGAACACTGCTCATTGGGCATCCCCCTGACGACGATGCAGGGCAAGGATGGCGCCCACTTCGGCGTGGCGCGCGGCGATGTGCTGGCGGTGGGCGGTGATGATGCTGGCCAGCTCGGCTTCGTCGATCTGCCCGTCTTCCAGTGCCTTGAGGATCATCGCGTCGACCTTGCCACGCTTGACCGCCGTGCCCATGGCGCGGGCCAGCAGGTCGATGTTGTCCGTGTCTGCCAGCTCGGGCATGGCAACGAACACGCCGTTGTAGAGGCCGGTGAGGTAGTCGGGCAGGTAGGTGGTGCCTGCGACCCTCTCCAGTTGCAGTACCTGTTCGTCCGTCAGCGGGCGGTGGCCGGGGTTCTCGTACAGCTTGTTGTCGAACTGCTTGAGATCCAGTCCCAGGCAGGTGGCGGCGCACTCGCGGCCCCCTGGGAAGGCGGCTACCACGGCCAGCACTGCGCGGCGGCGGCTATCAAGAATCGGGCGCTTCATCTTCTCGTTTCCCCCATTGACGCGGCGCACTACTGTGCGACCTCGCCTTCCTTGATGCCGAGCAGGACGGCGGCTTTATGCGCCTTGCCACGCTTGCCTTTTTTACGGCCGTTGAGCAGGTCGCTGACCAAATTTTTGTTCAAGCCATTGGTTCGGCTGAACTCGGCGATGGAAATGCCCTTGCGGTCAAGCGCCGCGCGGGCTTGCTCGGGGGTCAAAAGGCCGTGCATAGTGTTCGTCCGTGTTTATTCGTGTTCGACGACAAGGATTCTTGGCCAAAAAAATGGTCAGGTCAACTGGTATTGATCAAAAAAGTGCTCATTGCATCAGGGACAGGCGATCGCCTGCGCGAAGAAAGGGACCGCCTAGGCCTGAATCAGACTGACTTCGGCACTGCGGCCGGGGTGAGTCGTGGCACCCAAAAAGCCTATGAACTGGGCAGCAGCTCGCCGGATATCCGCTACCTGATGGCCGTCCAGGACATGGGTGTCGACGTGCATTACGTGCTGACCGGGTCGCGCATTTCGACTGATGCCGCCAGCCTGGCCCCGTATGAAGCCAGCTTGCTGGAGCACTACCGCCAGTTGCCCGAGGGCGACCGGCAGTACACCCATAAGATGGTTACCGCACTGGCCGCGATGGTTGAAAAAACCAAGTCTTAAATTCGAAAAGGATTTCGGGGCTTCCCGATTCTTCCTACAGCTTTATTCATGCCTGCTTGTCAGCGTATGTAAAGGAGAAGCAGATTGGCTGATCTAAAAATGCGGGTACAGTCCCATGTGCTCAAACTCTTAGGTGATCAACTAATTGGCCACGATAGATTGGCCGTTTTTGAATTGGTAAAAAATTCATACGACGCAGACGCTGAGCGAGTTGATGTCACTCTAGATCTCGAATGCGATGAGCCTTTTATCTCTATCAAAGATAATGGCTGTGGCATGAGTATGGACGATATCGAGTCTAAATGGCTGGAGGTCGGAACAGACTCCAAGCGGGGCATGAAGGGAAAGATTCCTTCGAAAAAGTTCAAACGTCTACCTTTGGGTGAGAAAGGGGTAGGTCGTCTTGCGATACAAAAGCTAGGCGGTTCTGTTCAGCTTGTAACTCGAATAGCTAAAGCAGCAGAGCTAGAGTTTAAAATTGTCTGGGATGACTTGATCGGTGGGGGTAAGTATCTCGATCAAGGTCTGTCTATCTCGGTAAAGAGAAATATAATCCCAAAGGTTTTCAAGGAGGGGGGCGGCACTCTTCTGAAGATTACCGATCTCTCTAGGCCTGAGTGGAGCAAGAGAGAGGTGCGAGATCTTTATCGTCTTATTACTTCGTTAAGCAATCCAATTAACAAGATTGGATCTTTTGATGTTGAGTTGCATTTGCCAGGAAGGGAGGAGGACATTGAAGATTTGCCTTCTGCTCAAGACATGCTTAATGCGGCTATCTGGAGTTTTGATTTCACAGTCTCTGAGGCAGGGAATTTTTCATGGGATTATAAATTCAAACCCCCAGCCTATAAGGGCCTGAAGCATGATGAAGCCGCTAATACAGCTGACAAGCTGGAGTTGGTGAGGGTGTCCGATGAGGACGATGATGGCAAGCCTCCTGCTATCTTTCTTGATCCTGCAATGTTGGCTGGCATTGGGCCGATCAAAGGAAAAATCTACGCCTACCATCGCAGAACTGAAATTCTCAAGGAGAGTGGCTCAGCCAAGCTGATTACTGACTGGATTCGATCTCAGTCAGGTGTGCGAGTATACCGAGATCAAGTACGTGTTTTTAACTATGGTGAGCCTGGTGACGACTGGCTCGGGCTTAACGTTCGAAGAATTAACAGGCCTGCGGGAAAGTTAGGTACTGATAGCTTGTTAGGTTACATCGACCTTGATCTCGCAAAAAGCTCTGGCCTAAAAGAGAAAACAAATCGTGAGGGGTTTGATGAAAGTGATGTTTATCGGAATTTGCAGAGAATCGTCCTTAGTGTTTTTGATAAGTTTGAGCGTTTGCATGGGCCTCACAGAAAACAAATAGATAAGGCGATCAAGGGTGAGTCAAAAATCATCCCTGTAGAAGAGGCTTTTGACGCGCTTAGCGAGATTGCAAAGAAAAATAACTTAGAAACCGAAATTAAACCGGTTGTTGAGTCCTTGCAGTCTCAGTTGAATAGCTATCGTACTGTTATGCTGAACTCAGGTATGGCTGGTCTTAACTTGTCTTTGGCTTTCCATGAGATGGTTCATGGTGTAGATACTCTGACTAGGCAGCTTGAAGGAAATACCAGCAAGGCTACTCTTCAGCAGACAATTGTACACTTGAGAAAGCTGCTGGATACATTTAAACCTCTTCTAAACAAAGAGCGTGCGCGCAAGACGACTATTAGAGAGCTTGTTGCAAGGGCTCTGGATATGAACTCTGGGCGATTCAAGCGCCATGATCTTGTCCTGTCTAATCACCTGTCTGATGGCGGTGTCTCATTTCCGGTTAGCGGGCCTCTCAACCTGTTGATGGGCGCAATAAATAATATCATTGATAACGCTATTTATTGGTCGCGTTATCAGGCGCAAAAGGAGGGCAAGCAGGGTGCTGTCCTTCTCATGACACAGTGGGACAGCGATAAGCGCAGTGGCTCTCTTGCGATTATTGACAATGGCCCCGGTTTTGAATTGCCGTTAGATCAATTGGGCACTCCCTTTGTATCAAATAGGGCAGAGGGCATGGGGCTAGGTCTTTATTATTCTCGGATGGTAATGGAGTCAATCGATGGCAGTTTGGTTCTGTGCTCGGCTGATGAGATTAGAGATGACTTCCAGGTTCCTGAAGCATACGACGGCGCTGCAATTATATTTCAATTCAAGGAAGAAAAATGATCCCTCAGTTTGTACGTGTTGCTGCTATTGATAATGAACAAGAGCATCTAGATAAAATATATTCGGCCTTGGTTTCTGCTGGGTATTGGGTTATGCCTTTTCTGTATGACCTGGGAGCGATAAGGCCTATGCCTCCACAGCCTTTTAATGGTGTCAGGGTGATTTTTTCTGACATACATTTGGTTGACGGTGGCATGAATAATATGGCTCAACAAACCTTGGCAATTATGTCGAGCCTGAAGAGCATTGTTTGCGATGGTCCGTATGCCATAATTTTTTGGACGAAATATCCAGAGGATGCTGAGAAGGTTTACGGCGAAATCGTTGCACGGGCAGAGGCTTTTGGTCTTACGCTGCCAGTTGGGTACGGATGTATTGATAAGACATTGGTGCTAGCTCTTGAAGATGCACCAGAGCGACTCCCTGAATTAGTTGAAGAAATAAATACAGCGATTCTAAGCTGCGGAGCTCTTTTGCTTTCTATTTCTTGGGAGGAGCGAGTTTTCCAAGCAGCGGTGCGATCTACTCACAGGCTATTTGAGCTTGCGAGGCTTCCTGAAAACGGCGAATCTTTAGGTCGTTGGCATAAGCTATTGGCGTACTTGTCTACTGAAGCTGTAGGGCTTGCTCAGGCACAAGCTGCTCCTGTTGCAGCTATGGACGCCGCATTGTTGCCAGTTTTAGAAGATAGGCTCGATGTGTCCGCTGAATATGTCGCAGGGTTGAATGCTTTGCTTGCGGAACAGTTCGGAAATGCGCCGAACGGAGTTTCGAAGTCTAGTTTAAATACCCATTATCTTGTATCTGTATTGAGTAATCCTGCGGTGTTTTTACCGTCGGCTCGGGGGATGGTTTCAATAGTTGACAGGGCAGGTTGGGATGAGGCATGCCCTGATCTGTGGGGAGCTAGTTGCAATGAGGTGTTAGGTCGTGAGTTCCTAATGTCTGTGGACTATGAGAAAGAAGGTGAGCTTCTCAACTCCTTAACTCCGTGTGTTGTGACGCTTACTCCCGAATGTGACGACGTGCAGGGCAAAGTCTATAGCTACAGATACTTGTTAGGCGTTTTTATTCCTGTCGCCAATGTGGACAGGGCTCGTTATTTTTCGAAAAAACAAGCGAAGTATTCCAATCTATCAATTTTTGATGTGGGAGTGCTTTCATTAGATTTTGGAGATGGTGTCAAGGATTACCGTCTGCTGGTTTCGTGCAACAGGTTTTTTGCAAAGCCTGTTAAAGACCTGTTGCACGTTCAGCCTAAGCTAAGACTGCGGCGGGCAACTCTTGAGGAGTTGAGTCATCACTACACGACTCATGCGCGGCGCCCTGGTGTAATGAGGTTTTTTCCTGAATAGGGTTGGTAGTCAAACCTCTGACAATGGCTGCCATCACTGGTGAGCAAACCGCATTGCCAAGTAAACGAATGCGGTTTCTCTTATTGACCTCGGGGAACACGTAATTCTCAGGAAAGCCCATCGCTCGGCGGAGCTCAATCGGTTGTAGCATCCGCATCATATGACCGGTTTCGGTCGGTACAACGAGTGCAAATCGATCTACGGTAGTGATAGTTCTCAGGGGCACGTCTAGCGATTGATAGCCGCCTGCACCGTCATTTCCGTAGTACACCAATAGGAACGCTTCGTTCTCTCCGAAGGCGGCTATTCCGCGATCTGCCCGTGCTAATGTCTCTTGAGCTCGGCCGGGCTTACGGAGTGGAGTCATGGGCCACGTTCCGTCAGGATCGAGAATCTCCCTAGCCGTGATCTCCCTTTCTCCGCTACCCACAATAGCTGTGGGCTCGGCAAGCATGTCTGCAATCAAGAATAACCGCTTGCGACGCTGCGGAACTCCAAACTCAGCAGAGTCCAAAATTTGCTCATGCAAGTGATACCCAAGAGCTTCGAGCTCTGCTTTCAGCTCGGGGTAGCGTTCCCAGGGTTTCATATGGGTGACGTTTTCAAGCACAACCCAGCGAGGCTTCATCACCTTGGCATAGCGTATAACCTGTAGGGCTGTTTCTTTGCTTTCCTCAGAGCGCGGCTTGCTCCCTCTGGCACAGGTGTGATGTGTGCACTCGGGGGAGGACAGTAAAAGATCGATAGGGCCTGTTTGCTTTACGACATCGGACGGCTCGATCAGCCTTAAATCTCCAGTAAACACCTTTGCGCGAGGGAAGTTGAGACCAAAGGCCTTGGTGGCTATAGGCCACATGTCGACACCGCCAACCACCTCAGCGCCCGCTAACCGCGCCCCCAGACTGCTGCCGCCGCCGCCGCAAAACATGTCGAAAACCTTGATGCGTTCCATAGCTGAACTGCTCTCTATTGACTGGCCGCCACGTTACCAGGTCAACCGAGGAATGCCAAATTTAGTCCTGTCTGCTCCTCACTTTAGAGTTGGTGCTAGGATGTTGTGAAAGGACACATCCCATAGCGAAAGGAACTCGGCTATGCATGCTTCTCTGCGTTACCTATTTATTGCCCTAGCTTCCGCCCTGGTAGCCGCTTACGCGGCCATCTGGTTCGTCGGCCCCGCGCCGTTGGAGCGCGCTGCCACCATTCCCCCGCTGCGCATTGCCCAGGGTGACAGTCTTGTTATCTGGGGCGGTTGGCGTGCTACCGAAGGCGATGCCTACGGCAGCACCAACGGCGTGGAGATTATCTGCAGCCGTGAGCGGCAAACCTGCATGGAGGCTTATGCCTCGCTGCTGTTCCACACCGAAGGGCAGGATCTGGAGGCGCAGGCTTTTGACTATGAGGTGACCACCTGGGACGAGCAGCGCCTGGTGGCCATCGACAAGGACGGCATGGGCGAATGCCTGCACCGCATTCTGAATGTCGACCTGGTGGCCGAGGGCGCCACGCTGGAATGGCGCTCTAGCGCTGATGAATGCCAAGTCGATACCGGCAAGGCCGTGCTGGTGGGTGACCCTCTCTAAGCCTACTTGGGATTCTGAAGCCCGCCGTTATGGTCAGGACTCAACTGCCATTAACGGAGTATGCAGATGAGTACCGATTTAGACGGGGCTGTAGGGGAGCAACAGGCGGAGCGGGTTGCGCAGCCCCAGCAAGAGTGGATCACGTCGGAGGAAAGGCTGCTGTTGCGGTTTTATCGCCAGCTCGATGGGGATGGACAGGCGTTTATTCGGCGAGCGATCGAGGCGATGGCCGGGTGGGATATATTGAGATGAAGGAAGAAGCCCCGCAGGTGCGGGGCTTTTCTTAGCCAGCGCTTTTAGGTTTATCAGTTCGCTTAGTAGCAGGGTTGAGATCCGCTTTATTCAACAGCAACATAAGAATCTCTTGGATATTTATAGGGTAGCTATCTTCCTTGCCACCCGACTCATGATCTGTTGTGAAGATTTTCTTAGCTACCACGGACTTCAAGTCATCCTTAAGTGGTTTCTCTAGATCGGCCATGAATGGCCCGAGCGCATTCAGATTGAATGAGTATTGTTGGTAAAGATACTGCTGCCTTCTGTGGCGTGTTGACTCTCTAGCAAAGTACGCTGCCGGTATGCTTAGAAATAATGATGCAAGCAGTTTGGTTGCAGTGGCAACGCTAAATAGTTCTATGGATGGGGTATTGAATAGAAGGAACAAAACTATGAGAACAGATAGCAGCATAAATGCTGCTGCAATGTATCGAAAAAGCTCTGACTGTTTTTTCTCTTGCGCGGCACCGTCTCTATAATCTTTGATAATAACATCTTGACCCGTTTCGGTCGTAAGTCCTCTAAAGTTCTGAAGTAGCGATTCAATTTCAGTGGTTGCGCTATCTTTTGTTCCTATGAAACTTTCTACTTGTTCATTGTAAAAATTTTCGTATGTTGAAAGTTTTTTCGTTAGTTCTTCAATTCTTTTTTCGAGCTTTATTAATTCCTTTTGTGAAATATCAGCAAGTGGTGCAGGGGCTTTAGTTTCTTGAGCGTCAAAAATGCTCGGTGAGGCTTGCTGCACTGAAGCCTTCTTTACAAGATCCTTGATGAGTTTGTAAGACTTTCCGAGACTTGCTTTGGCCTGTTCGATCTTCGGATTATCCTTCCCTATACTTGGGATGGGGATATTTTCAAGTTCTTCAAATAAATAAAGAATATCAAGTAGCGTGGAGATCTTGGTTTTGTTGAGGTTTTTGGGGCTGTTTTGTATTATTTTATTGACATTGCTCATTGTCATTTGGGCGCTCGATGGTGACGAGAATTTAAAATTCGCATTCAGCACATCGATATAATTCTTTATTGATAGCCTTACTTCGACGTATCTCTCTTGCTCTTCCTCCGAAAACTCTACTGACATCCTCTACTTCCTAGCTGTGTTGGGAGTCAAAATGCTATCAAGGATCTAGAGTTAATCCCAGACGTTTAGCCTCCCGCTTAACCGCCCGTTTCGCACTGGCCTTGCTGCTGTAGAGGTGGGTGAGGCGCTTGGGGTTGGTTTGATCGCCTTCGGTGAGTTTCTTCTGCTCCCCCGTTTTCTCGTCGCGGTACCAGGCCAGCACGCCGGTGTAGTGCTCCAGCACGTCGCCGTGCAGCTCGTCGGCCTCGGGTAGTTGGCTGGTAAGTTCCAGCGACGTGGTGTAGGCGTCTGGCGTGAATGCGTGCTGCACGTTGCCGCCGAGCCAGATGATGTCGCTGATCTGTTGTTTGATGCCGACCAGGCTGTAAGTCAGTTCGGGTATGAGTTCTGGCCGGCCCCTGGCGAGCGTGTAGCTGAGTGTGGAGGTACCGCGTTGCAGGCGGCGCCATTCTGCGCGGGCAGCCTCCAGCGCTGTGCTCTGATCGGTGTAGGTGTGGCGCAGCTCCTTCAGGTTGTCGCCGGTGCCGGCGATGGCCTCTTTCCTTTCTGCGCTGTTGGTCTCGTAGTAGTACGCCTTGACGCCGGTGTAGCTGTCGCGGTTGGCGTCCAGGTAGCGGTGCTGGTCGCCGTCTGCCCTCGTGAGCGTGATATGGGGCAGGGGGAGGCCGCTGGCGGTGGTGGCGGCGCCGGTGGGGAGAAACAGCAGGTTGCCGGCCTTCACTGATGCGATGGCGTCGTGTTCGCTGGCCAGGCGGGTGATGAGGTTGAGGTCGGATTCGCCGGCCTGGTCGATGTGGGGCAGGCCGATGGCTGCCAGGGCGACTTGCACCAGAGGCTGGAGGCCGTATTCGGTGGCGATGCTGGTGATGATGGCGCCGAGGGTTTTGCCGTGCCAACTGCGCTCGCGCTTTTTGGCCAGGCCTGCACGCAGGTCGGCGCTGCGGGCGCGGATGCTTAGCGTGTCGGGCGCACCGCTATGCTCCAGCTCGTCGACCTTGTAGGTGCCTTTGTCCACCAGGCCGGTGTCACTCCAGCCCAGCCACAGGGCGATGGTGGCACCCTTTGGCGGGATGGCGAGGTTACCGTCGTGGTCGGATAGCTGAATGTCGAGCTGGTCGGCCTCCATGCCGCGGTTATCGGTGAGGTCGATGCTGATGAGCCGTGCAGTGATGTCGAGGGTAATGTCGCGGCCGTCGACCACGACGCGGCAAATTGGGTGCGGGTAGTTGAGGGCGGCATTCACCTGGCCAGCCTGCTCGCGCAGGATTTGGCCGGCGGCCTGGGTGAGCTGGGCAATCACAGGATGCGCCTTAGCACGTCGCCGGCGGCGCCGATGACGCTGCCGAGCAGGTCGACGCGGCTTTCATCCACGCGCTTGAGCACCAGGTTGAATTCGATACGGCGGGCGGCGCCGTCGCTGAAGAAGTAGGTTTTGGTCTCGCTGAGGCTCTCGATGACGTAGATGCCGTAGATACGGCCGGTGCCCTCGATCAGCGGCCAGGCTTTGCCGGTGTCGGCCATGATGCGCAGGGTGTCGAGGCTGAGCACGCTGCCGGCGATTTCGGGCAGCAGGATGCCGGGCAGGGTGATGGTTTCGTCACCTGGGCCGAGGAACTGGCGCGCCGGCCGGGCGCCGATACGGCTGGTGGAGCCGTGGCGCCATTCATTCTGGCGCTGGAACTCCTGGTAGGCGAGGGTGTGCATGCCGAACACGAACATGCCGAGGGCCATCATCATCTAGGGTTACTCCTGGTCATACAGGGCCGCGCGGTGCCGGGCTGCCTTGGCGCGCTCGCGCTTGTCCAGTTCCTGCGCTACAGCACGGGCGATGGCTTGGGCGTCCTGCCCTGGGGAGGCGTGGATGTGAATGCTGATGGTGTCGCCGGCGATGCTGACGGGTTGGCGGCCACCTGCAGTGATGGCGGGGCGACGGTCGAACGTGATGCCGCCAGCGCCGAGCATGCCGCCGCTGAGCTGGTCGGCTGTGTGGGCGATCTGGCTGAGCACGCTGCCTTCGCCCTTTACCAGGCCCTGAGTAAGGCCGGCCATGGTGTAGCCGCCCAACTGGGCGAATACGCGCGAGGGGCTGTGAATACCCAGCTTCTGCTTGAACCAGTCGACGGCAGCACCGCCCGCACCGGTAATGGCCTGTTTGACGCGGCCAAGGCCTGCGGTGATGCCGTTCACCAGGCCATCGATCAGCATGCCGCCGAAGTCGGTAAAACGGGCTGGAATGTCGACGCCGAAGTAGCTAAGAACACCGGCCAGAGCACGGTGGAACAGGCCCAGCGGGCTGAAATTGAGGATTGTGGCGGCGATGCTGCCGAGACCTCCGGAAAAGCCGGCTTTCAGTTCTGCCCAGAGACCGAGCATGTAGGCCTTCACCCCATCCCAGTTTTTGTAGATGAGGTAGGCACCAACTACCAGGGCGGTGATCAGCAGACCGATGGGGTTGGCCATAGCCAGGCGCCCCAGCCACAGCAGCGCGCTGCCGATAGCCTTGAGCGCCGTTACCATGCCGAGGCTCTTGATGCCCAATAGCATCATGGCCAGCCGGAGCATGGCGAAGGGGCCGAGAACAGCAGCTAGCGCCAGGGTGATGCCGCCCATCACCGTGAGCAGCACGGTGAGGCTACCGACCGTTTTGACGATGGCAACGCTGAGCTGGGGATTGGCCTTGAGGAACTCGGCGAAGTTGTGCAGCAGGTGGCTGATGTTTTTGGCCAGCTCGCGCATCCAGGGGCTGTTTTTGTCGAACAGCTCAACCGAAATGTTCTCGATGGCGGCATGCAGCATGGTCATGTCGCCTTTGAGGTTGTCGAGCTGGGTGCCTGCGACCTGGGCCGCTTCGTTGATCGAGCCGTTGAGGCTTTCGCGCATGCCCTGGAACTGGCCGTTTTCGACCGCACGCATGAGGGTGCCGAAGCTGGTCACGGCGTACTGGCCGGCGATGTCCTTGTAGACCGCGCCCCGCTCGACGTTGCCCATCGCTTGGGTTTTGTCGTGAATGTCTTTCAGGATATCCAGCATGTCGCGGAGGTCGCCGTTGGCGTCCTTGGTTTGCACGCCGAGTTTTGCGACCGCCTTGGAGTTGCCGAGGCGGGTGAGCACGGCGCGCATTGAGGTACCGGCCATGCTGCCCTGGACGCCTGCGTTACCGAGCAGGGCGGTGGCGGTGGTGACGGTTTCAAGGCTTTGCCCGTATTCGCGGCCAACGCCGGCACTGTATTTGAGCGACTCGCCCAGCATCTGGATGTCGACGTTATTGCGTGTGAAGGCTGCGGTCAGCACGTCGGCCACGCGCCCCATCTTTTCAGCCGGGATGCCCATGGCTGTCTGGATGTTGGAGGCGATATCGGCTGTCTGGCCTAGATCCATATCACCCGCAGCGGCCAGGTTGAGCATGCCGGGCATGGCGCCCAGGATCTGGTTGGCGTTGTAGCCCGTGCGGCCCAGGTAATACTGGCCTTGGGCGACCTCTAGATCTGTGAATTTGCTGGTCAGCGGCAGCGTGCGTGCCTGGTCACGCAGGGCAGTCATGGCCGCATCGGCTTTGTCGGCGATGCGCGTCACGGCCTGGGTGGCGGACATTGTGGCGTCGAACTCGTAGCCGATGCCCAGCGCTGCCATGAGTGGGCGACCAAGGGTGTAGGCGCCGGCCAGCGAGCCTGCACCCGAGGTGGCGAGCGAGCCGGCATGGCCCTGGGTTTTGCTGTATTGGCTTTTGGCGCGCGCCAGGCGCTGCTGTTGCTGGGTAAGTCGGCGAAGGCGGCTTTCTTGATCACTCAGCGATCTGTTGGTGTCGACGATGCGTTGGCGCAGTGTGCGTTCGTGGTCGCCCAGATTGCGGGTGCTGATGCCTGCCGAGCTGAGCTGTGAGCGAAGGCCCTGGAGCTGTTGTTGCTGCTGTTGGTGTTGCTGCTTGAGCGCTGTGGCTTCACGGATTGCACCACGCATATCCCTTTGAAACTGTCGGGTGGGCACACCTGTCGCGGCCATTTCGCGGCTGAGCGCTTTGACTCGATCGCGGGCGGTTTGTAGTGCACGGTCGGTCTGTTGGCTGGCGGCGCGCAGGGTGCGCCAACTGCTGACATCCTGCTGTTGGCTTTGCAGGCCTTTGAGCGCTTCACGGGTCTGCTTGAGGGTGCGAGCCAGGCCAACGCTGCCGCCGGTAACGGCCTTGATAGGTTTTGTGGCGCGATCTACGGCCTTGAGCACCACTTCAAGCCTTAGATTTCGCCCCATCCTTTTCTACTCGCTTGCGGGCCTGCTCTCGCCAGGCCATCAGATCGGTGAGGGGCATCGGGTCAAGTTCCGACGGCCCCCAGTGAAAGACCATGGCCAGGTCGGCCATGGCGTCTTCTACGCGGTGAGGGATGCATCCACCTTGTGCCGCTTCTGCAGCAAAAAACCGGTTACCGCGACACCGCAGGCGAGTAGGTCAGCTGGATCCATGCGGCCGACTTCGATGTCGGTAAGGGTCGGGGTGGTGATGCGTGGCAGCACCGTGCGCAGGGACAGCACGTCCATGTGGATGAGGTCGTCGAGTTTCACGCCGCGCAGCTCACCACTCACGGGTTTGCGCAGTACCAACTTGTCGATCTTCTGCTCGCCACGGACGATGGGGGTGTCGAGTTCGACCACTTCTTCGTTGGGGTTCTTGGGCTGTTCGGCTTCGGGGGTGACTTTCGGCATGGGGTGGCTCCTTCGGTAATAGGTGCTGGCCAGCGGCGCGGGTGCGCCGAGGCCAGCTTCGGCGGTGGGTATAGGGTTACAGGCCGATGGCCTTGCGCTGTTCTGCGAGGCGGTCGACGCCGTTGACCTTGAAGACCATGCCGAGCAGGTCGATCTCGATCTCTTCGTTGCCGTCGACGATCAGCTTGTAGTAGGTGCAGGTGGTGGTGATGGTGTGCTCGGTGTCTTCACCCGGCTCGGCGTCGCCGAAGCTGTAGGTTTCGTGACGGCCACGGACGATGACTTCCACGGCGGATACGCTGCCGTCGTCGTCGCGTTGGTAGGCGCCGGCCCAGCGCAGAGGCACGCCGGAGGCGTTGGTGGTGCCGTACTGGCGCAGGCTGATCAGATCCAGCCCGCCGACCGTCCACTCGATCTGGATGCCGTCATCGCTGTGGCCCAGGTCGACCTTCACCGGGCCGTCCATGCCGGCACCACGGAACTGCTCCATTTTGCGTGCGAGGTCGGGCAGGGTGACGGACTTGGCAACGCCCTGGTAGCTGTTGGCGTCGTTGAACATGTTCATGTTCTTGAGTTTGCGGGGCATGGCCATGGTCAGGCGCTCCTATGCTGGTTGGCCGATCAGGCGTTGATGCGCGCGGCGAAGTCGAGCAAATAACGGTCGGTGATGCGCTGGCGGAACATGAGGTTTTCCAGCGGCGGTACCGGGGTGTAGTCGTAGTCGAGGGTGAGCTTTCCGGCCTTGAGCGTTGCTGGTTCGTTGGCGGCTTCGTCGTACCAGCACTGGCCGTCGATGATGTAGCCGGCATTCTTGAGCTCGCGGAATTTGGCGTTGACGCCTTCGACGATGTCGCGCACCAGGCTCGGGTGCATGGGCTTGTCTACGGCCCACATGTGGGCTTCGGCGATGGTGTCGGCCAGTACCTGGGCTGTGCGGGTATAGTTCTCGAAGGCGAACAGCGGGTCATCGGAGCAGGTACGCGAGCCCCAGAAGCGGAAGCCGTCTTCACGGATAAGGGTGGTGGCTTCGTTTTCGTTGAGGTAGCCGGCGTCGGTGGCTGGGTTTTGCAGATCCCAGAACACGGGTTTGCTGATGCCAGTAACGCCGTTAACGGCGATGTTGGACAGGGTTTTGTGCCAGCCGACTTGCTCGTCGAGCTTGGCGCGCAGGCCGAGGGCGTATGCGACGGCCGGGGCGTTGACGGTGGCGTTTTCGACGGTGCTCCACTCTTGGAAATCCGGCCAGATGACCATGACTTCACGGGCGCCGAAGTTCTCGCGGTAGGCGACCACTTCTTCCTTGGTGGCGCAATCCCAGGCACTGACATAGGCGAAGGCGCGCAGGGCCTGGGCGGTGCTGATCAATTCGTTGGCGACGGGCAGGGCGTCGAGGCCTGGCACGCCGAGAATGCGCGGGGTGACGCCCAGCGCAGATTTGGCGGTGAGCAGGGCCTTGAGTCCGGTGTATTCGCCAGTAGCAGTGACGGTGCCGACGAGTTTGCTGATTTGGTCGGCCTCTTTCGCGGCTGCGTCGGCACCTTCGCCATCGGCTACGCGCACGACGATGGTGAACGGGCTGGCGTTGGCGGCGATGGCTTTCAGCGAAGCGGCCAGTGTGCCTTGGGTGCCTGCCTTGCCGACTGCCGATAGCACGTCGGTGAGAAGCACGGGCTTGTCGAGCGGGAAGAAGGCGCCGTCGGCATCGGAGCCGGTGCAGACCATACCCACGACGGCGGTTGCGATGGTGCGATTGGGGCGGATGCCCTCGTTGATTTCGATGACGCGGACGCCGTGGTGATAGTCGGCCATGGGTGCAGCTCCTGGGCGTGCGGTGAACCAGTGAGCCTTGATGCTGCCGCGCGCGCGGGCAGGCTGCGAGCAGCGCAGGTTGTAGCGGGGGGCGCTACAGCACGGACATAAAAAAGCCCCGCGCTGGGCGGGGCAACGGGTGCAGCAGGCGTAGGGTCAGGCGTTGTTGCCGATGCCGGCGACGGCAGCTTCGATGGCTGCGATGGTCTGGGCTGCGAGCTGCTGGGCTTGTTCGACCTCGCCAGCGGCCATCATCACGCGGACTTGTTCCTTGGCCGCCAGGCGGGTTGTGCGCAGCAGCTCCAGGGCGTTGGTGTATGCCGCTGCCTCGGCGAGGATGCTGTCGGCGGCCTGCTGTGGCGTGCGCCCGTTGATGGCCCAGGCGGCGACCATGGCCGGTACTTCGCCCTGGTAGCCGGCCGTTGCGAAGGCCTCGGCAGCGAGGCGGGCGCGGTCGTACTCGACGGCACGTAGGGGGTCGCCGGCGACAGCGCGGCGGGCAGCGTCGGCAGCGGTGTCGAAGCGGGCGCAGAGCACTTCGGCAGTGGGCACGTATGGCGGCGGGTCGATCAGGATCAGCTGGCCGGCGTCATCAAGAACGGCGTGTTTACCCTGGTTGATTCCTTCGAGCAACTCCGCGTGCTGTTCGGCCGTAATCTCGATAGCGTCATCTGGCACTGCGTTGTGTACGCGGCTGTCGAAGAAGCCACGCTCGGTTGGGCTATACAGAGTGGTCATGGTTAATAGCCTGTGGCTTCGTAATAGATCAAGTTCCCGTTCGGAATGCCGGACAGCACTGCGAACTGTGTCCTGCTGGCGATGAACGATGTGGTGCCTTCAGCGTTGGCCGAGTCCCATCCGGAGGTGCGTGTTGCAACCAGCGACATGCATGCATTCGGGAATGCAATGGGGAACGAGCGGTAGTCTGTGACGTTTGCTGCCTCAGTGACTAAGCCGAATTGCCTGATGAATCCGGTATCGCCGCATTTCCACCACGCTGAGTTGCCTACGATGCCGGATGTATTTTTCGGTGAGTCGGGCAGCTCGTTGAGGCGAGCCCTTACCCATGCAGTGTTCGGAATGTGAGTGGTGTTGGACGCTGCTGCCGGAGTTGGCGTTGTTGGCGCACCGGTGAATGCAGGGCTGGAAAGTGCGGCTTTGGCGGCCAGTGCCGCCACTAGCCCGGCTACCCCTGCTTGGGGAATGTCAGTCAGGCCGGTGCCTTTGCCTGTGTAGCTGCCTGATGTCCAGAAGCCGGCGGCACCCATGCCTGCGTATTGATTTCCCGCCAGATAGAGGTAAACCCCTTCTCCAGCAAAAGTATCGGCCGAGTGCCCCGAGCGCAGCCACGCAAGGCCATAGAGGGCGTTTGGCGCGTATGCCGTACCTGCTGCGCTACCCGAGTATGTATGCCCCATTCCCCATACAGTTGCGCCCCAGGCGCCCCCCGAGCCGCTTACGCTGCCGTAACCGCCAGAGACGTTCTGAGCCATATTGATGTAGCCAGACACGTTCCCGCCCACAAGCGGCAGCTTGCTGTCGTCCGTAACATTGATGTTGCCGGAGCCGTCGAACGCCGTGCCGTTGATCAGGCGAGCTACTGCCAACTTGGTGGCCGTGGCGGCGTTGCCAGTCGTGTTCTGGTTACCCGCGGTGTTAACGCCGGGCAAGTTGATGTTGGCGGTACCGTCGAACGCGACGCCACCGATAAGGCGCGCGACCTGGAGCTTTGTAGCCGATACGGCGTTGGCTGTCGCATCCAGCTTGTTGGCGGCCAGGGCAACGATCTGAGCTTGCAGCTTGCCCAGTGCCACCAGTACGGAGTCAGTCGCGAGAACGGCGGCGTTGGTGGCAGTGCTCAGGCCGGTGAGCACAGCTGCGCGAACGTCTGCGGCGAAATTGCGCCAGGCTTTATTGCCGCTCCAATACTGGGCGGTTGTGCCAGCGCCGATTACGGGCTCTTTTTCATCCTGGAGCTTTTTGCCCTGTGCTGCCGTCAATGCCGCCGATGAACTGTCGGTCGTGAGGTTGTTGACCAGGGTGGTAACGCCAGGGGTGCTCTCTGTTGCGGGCGGGTTGATGAAGCTGATGTCGCCGAACTCGATCACGCTTGCGTCGAGGCTTTCGAGAATGATGTCGGTGGCCAGCAGCAGGGTGGACGGTGCGGCTTTCTGGATGATCCAGCCTGCCGCGGGCAACTGCGAGTAGACGGCAATGAGGGTGCCTTTGTCGCTGATCAAACCGAACTCACCGACGTTGTAGGCGGCACTGCTTTCATCCATGGCGACGACGTGGATGGTGTCATCCGCCACTGCCTGGCCGGCAATAGTGGTGACGCGCTTTATTTCGGCCTGCAGGGCGGTTTGGGTTTTGAGCGGTGTGTACTGTGCGGCGCCAAGCGCGACGGCGACGATGGTGACTTTCTCGGTGCCCGTGTTCTGGGCTGCGATCATTTCGGCACGGCCAGCATTGGTGATGGTGATGGGTAGGGCCATTAGGGTGCCTCAGTGCATTGAATGCGGCGGTAGATGACGGGGCGGGCAGCGCCAGCCAGGCCGAGGCCGCCGGTGGCTGCCAGGCCGAGCGTCAGGGTGAAGTGGCTACGCACGGGCTTTGTGCGCTCTATCTCTGCGATGACGTCTTGCTGGTACGCGGCGGTGTTGGGCACGCCGGCGCCGAGGGTGAGCACGACGTCGAAGGTGTGCGGCTCCCCCTTTGGCTCCAGTTGCCACCACTCGCGCAGGGCGAGGCTGGAGCCGAATGCGCGGACGACGTCGCGCACGCTTTTTGCGGTGCCTTTGCGCCGCTGGATCTCAACTGCTGATCGGATGCGCTGCCGCTTTACGGACTCGGGCCAATAGGGCTGCCAACTGTCGAGGCTGAGCGTCCAGGCAAGCCAGGGCAGCAGATGGGCGGGGCAGGTGTCGGGGTTCCAGAGTTCGCGCAATGGCACGGCGAGCAGGCTGGGGCGCGCCTGCACTTGCTCCAGGGCGCGTTCGGCGGCGGTGCTGTTGGGCGGCAGCAGGCTGGGCAGGTTATTCATCGAGCCCACCGTCGTGCAGGGTGATGCCGGTGCAGTAGGTGGCGCCGTTGCGGCCGACGACGATGCTGGCGGTAGGGCTGGTGAGCTCTACGCGCTGCACTCCAGGCTGGTGCAGGGCGGCGTATAGGCCGGACAGGGTGACGTCACGGCCAAGGCGGTGCTGGGCTGCGGCGTAGGCCTCGGCGGCTGCCAGGGCGTTGGCGAGCACCACCTCGCGGTCAGGCCCCGCGTAGAAATAGAGCGTGGCCTCGATCGCGTATTCGGTTATGGCGGCGCTCTGCACCTGGACGTAGTCGGTGAGGGGGCGGACTGATTCGGCATTGATTGCGGCGTAGACGGTGGCGAGCAGCTCGGGCGATGCAACGCCGTTGCTGATGCGCGAAAGCACGGTGACCAGTACTTCTCCGGGGGTGGGGCTGATGGCGCTGGCGTCGAGTACTTCGCCGGATGCGGACAGCGAGTGGTAGATGTAGGCGCCTTCGGGGCCGGCGGTGCTAAGGCCTTCCAGCGAAAGCTGGATGCGGTAGCGAAACTCGGGGTCTTTCTCGTAGGTGGGCGGTACCGGTGGCACGGCGGTCGGGTCGCCCGGATCGGTGATCAGACGCTCGACGCCGAACAGGGCGCCGAGGTTGTCGAGGTCGGTGTCGAGGGCGTACGGCAGCATGACCGCTTTGGCGGCCTCGTTGATGCGTTGGCGGAGCAGCAGCTCGCGGTAGGCGGCGACTTCCAGCAGTTTGATGGCCGGTTCCGATTCGACCAGGGCGCTGAACTCGGGGTAACGGTCGAGCAGGTCATCGAGCATTTCGGCGAGGATTTGCTCGGCGCTGAGTGTTTCGACTACATGGGGCGCGGGGACGCGGGAGAGGTCGATAGCGGTGAAGGTCATACGATGCCCCCAAGGGCCAGGGGGATGCTGAGGCTGGTGGGTTGGTTGGTATCGATGACGGTGCCGTCGAGGTCGAGCACGACGGCACCTGCGGTGCTGATGTTGCTGAGTTGCACTCGGCTCAGGCGTAGACGTGGTTCCCAGCGCATGAGGGCGATGGCGGTGGCGGCGTAGAGCTGCAGGCGTGTGGCACCGTTGAAGGGTTGGTCGATCAGCCGGGGCAGCAGGCTGCCGTATTCGCGGCGCATGATGCGGCTGCCGAGTGGGGTGGTGAGGATGTCGGTGATGGACTGGGCGAGGTGCTGACTTTGGCTGAGCACGGTTCCGGATTGGTTGTTCATGCCTTGCATGTTCAGCCCCCTGCGAACACGTTGGCGGAGCCCTGGGCGATGCTGCTGCCGCAGGCTACGGGGTCGCCCACGCGGGCGAGCTGTTTGCCGTTGGCGCGCACGGTGGCGCTGCCGCCGGCGAGGGTGCTGGCGTGGGTTTCGGGGATTGCCGGGCAGGTGTGCGCGGCCCAAGCGTCGCCCTGGCGGTGGGCGGGGATGCCGTTGATGCGCACGTTGGGGCTCGCGCCAGTGCTGGGGCGCGGTGGCCAGCAGCCGTGGCCGGTGCAGGTGTCGCCGAGGCGGGAGACGGCAGGCATGGGCGGCTCCCTCAGTTCAGGTCGATGGTGGCGCCGTTGATTTTCACGGCGCCGCTGCATTGGATGGTGAGGCTGGCCGCGTCAATTTGGACGTGGCCGGTGAGCTTGAGGCTGTAGGCGCCGGACTGCGCGTTGTGTTCGACGTAGTCGCCGTTGGCCCACTCCACGCGATGCACGGCAGGGTTGTTGCTGCAGGGCGGGTTGGCGGCTGAGTAGAGCCCAACGAGCACCTGCCCCTGGGCGAGGTCACCGGATGGGCTGAGGATGGTGCATTGCTCGTTGACGGAGACAGGGTTCCATTCGTTGGTGCTGCCGGCGCGGACGGTGAAGAAGGGCAGCCAGCCGGTGAGGATGTTGCCGGTTTGGACGCGGCAGCACGGTAGGCGCCCCTGCTCGGGGTCGCCATGGTCGACTGCGGCAATGGTGCCGGAGCGGATCATGTTGTCGAGGCGGCGGCGGATTTCGGCGATTGGGTTCATGCGCCGATGGTTGCTGCCCCGCGCGCGTGATGCACGAAACGGGGGTTGTAGCGGGGGACGCTACAACGCGAAGTCAGCGGGCGAGGTGGTCGAGCAGATCGTCGCGGATCATGTCGAGGTCGGCGTTGGTGAAACCGAGCAGTTCGCGTGCGCTGTATTGCACGTCTGGTGCATTTGGGCCTGGGCGGTCACGCAGGCCGTATTGGTGGACGCGGGCGAGGCGGGCGGTACGGCCGAGAAATGCCAGGGCGATGCTGTTGGCGTCGCTTTGCTGCTTGAGGTGGCGCACCTGGCGCAGTTTGGTAAACATTTTCTGTTTAACGCGGCCGCGCTTGCTGCGCAGGTGTTGGCGATCCTTACGCGGGGCGTAAGGGGTGCCTTCTGGGTTCTTTTGCGCGGCGATGCGGCGTTGCTGGTTGCGACGCAGTTTGCGGGCAATGCCCAGGTTGAGTTGGCGGCGCTCTTTGGGCTCCAGTTTGCTGAGCAGAGCGCCGGCCCATTCTTCCAGAACTTGCAGGTTTTCAGCCACGGTTGGGTACCGGGTGCGGGGTTGCTAGAGCAGCGCCGCCGTTGGGTTCAGCGCTTGTCCACTCGGCGAGCAGTTCGGTGCCGGCATAGAGCTGGAAGGCGGTGGCGGGTAGCTGTGCGGTGAGTTGTGGTTCGGGCGCATGCTCGATGCTGTGGGCGGCGCCTTGCTGCCGCTTGACGATGACGCGCTCGGTTAGCGGCAGGGTGATTGAGAGGTCGACCAGGTCGTCAGCGAGGATGTCGGCCTCGAACTGGATGGCGTCCTTGGCTTTGTTGAGGTTTTCCATAAGGTCGGGCTGATTGATCTGCATCCAAGCGATCAGCGGCACGGCGACGGCGTCTGGGTGGCCACCGAAATCCGTGAGGATGATGTTGAGGGTGTAGGCGTATTCGAATGACAGGCCAGGGGCGGTGGTGCTGCGGATGCGCCCTTGGTCGATGAATACCAGGAGTTTGTCTGGGTTACCGCGTAGCTCAGGCACGGCGGCGATGAGGTGCTGCTTGAGGCTGCTGGGTTTGTTCACTGCTGTTGTTCGCTGTGCTGGATGATGGCGTCGACCTGGGCGGCGCATTCGGCCCATGCGGACAGCAGGTAGTCGCTGTCGTCGCTGAGCTGGCCGTTATTCTGGGGCGCCGCTGGCAGCAGGCTGCAGGGCGTTACGGCGGGACAGCCAGTCACGGTAAGCGTTTGCTCCGGTAAGGCTTGGGCGCTCATGCAGCCGGCGAGCAGCGCCAGGGAGAGGCTGGCTCCCCCAATCACTAAAACTCGGGTCATTACGGCGTATCTCCTGTTTCTGGATCTGGCTCGTGGCGTGCTGCTGTCGCACGTCGGCTTGGGCGGTTTGCAGGGCCTGTTGGGTGGCGCGATGGGCGGCCAGTTCGCTGCCCATGCGGAGGATGCTGGCGGCTTGGCGTGCGCTGCGTTGTTCGAGGGTGGTGATGCGGGCGGCGGCGCGTGCTGCTTTGGCCTCGGCTGCCTGGTGCTGCTGGTAGGTGCCCCACAGTAGCAGGCCAAGGGCGCCGAGCAGGGCGGCGCCGTAGAGGGCTTGGCGGAGGGTGGTCATTTGCGGTACCAGCCGGCGGCGTTCATATCGCTAGCTGAGAGCTGGACGATGTTGCCGAGCACAATTGAACACTTGATACCGGGGGCGACGGTTTGCAGCGCCTCCATGAACGATTCGGCATCTTCAACGGAGGTATCCGCCGGCAGAGCGAAGACATCCCCATCCTGTGGCCGCATCTGAGCGATCCTAGTGAGGTCGATCACGCCGCCACCTGCCCACAGCCGCAGTCAGCGTGCCGCTGGTAGGCGCGTTCGAGCTTCACGTCGTACAGGTTGCGGGCGTATGCCGGGCCGTTGTAGCCCTCGGCGAACACCGCCCACTTCTTGGCCTTGAGGGCCTTGAGCAATGCCGGGTCTTTCTCGATGAAGCGGACGAACGCCTCGAACTGCTGGTTTTCATCCTGGCTCATGAGGTGGACGAACTCGTCGACGCTGGCATAGCCAAGATCGGTGGCGTGGTAGCCCATGATCTGGAAGGCGCCCCAGGAGGCGGATTCATTGGCGGCCAGGGCGTCGATGTTGCTGGCGTTGCGCAGGCGCTGGTGTTCGGCAGTGCCACTGGCGTAGCCACCGGGCGAGCGGTTGACGAGGTTGGGGTAGGTGATGGCGAGTTGATCGGCGCGGGCGATGAGCGCGGCGCTGTCGTCGCCTTTGTTGCGCACCAGGCTCAGGCGGGCGTGCATGACGTGGCGTTCAAAGAGGATCTTGGGCTTGCCGTTGCTGAGGAAGCCGGCGCCGGCGCTTTCGACTTCGTTGACGGCGTAAACGCTGGCCAGGTCGACGCCCAGGCGTTTGGCGGCAGCCACCAGGGTGGCGTTGCTGAGCAGTTTGGTGCAGTCGACGCCGGCCAGGGCGGCGAGGGTTTTCTCACCGGCTACGCCATCGGCCACTAGGCCCTTGCTGAGCTGGTAGGCGCGGACGGCTTTTTCGGTTTGGTCTCCGAAGTCGCCGTCCGGTACCAGTTTGGCGCCGGCGGCGTTGAGTGCCCATTGCAGTTGCTGGACGGCTTGGCCTTTGGAGCCGTTACGGAGGGGCTGTGTCATAGGGTTTCTACCTTTCTGCTGTAGAGGCGTTTGAGGCCGGTGCGGATGCCGTCGGCGCCGATCAGGCCGACTAGGCCGCCGAAGAAGGGGGCGAACTCGACGGGCACGCCGAGCCAGGGCAGGCCGTTGGTTAGGGCGAGGGTGAGCAGGCCGCAGATGAAGCCTTCGCCCAGGGCGCGCCGGATGGCACCGCCGCTGTAGATGAAGCGAGCTGAGGCGATTGAGGCGGACAGCACGGCGGCATAAACCAGGGGGTGGTGGTGTTCCAGCCAGGCGAACAGCCAGGCCCAGGTTTCAGGACGGTCAGGCATGTTTGGCATCCGGGTGGCCCTCGGCTAGCGAGTGGGAGAGCTGCACGAAGGGCAGCCGGTTGATGCGGTGGACGGTTTCGCCGAGCAGAACAGGGCTGAAGCGTTGGCCAATGCCGGTAAACCCGAGGGCGACGGCGCAGAACTCGCTACAGAACATGCGGAGTTCGCTGTGCAGGCCGCTGCCGAGCAACTGGCTCAGGAAGATGCCGGCCCAGTCGTAACCCTTGCACTGGTGACGGGCGAAGGTTTCTTCAATACAGCGGGCGTCGGCCCAGGGCACGGGGATCAGCTCCCAGTGTTCGGGCTTTTGCTCGATGCGCTTGGCGCGCACGCCGCCGTCCATGGCACTGGCCGAAAGCCAGCGGCCATCGGGCATGACCAGTTCGCAATGGCTGTAGATTGAGCCCGTCCACAGGCGGATCAGCCGGTTGAACAGTTGGCCTTTGCCTTTGTAGAGGGCGAGGTAGATCAGTCCCATAAATTCACCATCTGGGTTTGTTCGGCTTGGGGGGCCGCAGCGGGCAGATTGACCAGGGTGCCGTTGGGCAGCACGGCGCCAAGGTCGGCCAAGCCTGGGTTTGCTTCGAGCACCAGCTCGACCAGGCCTGCGGTACGCCCGTAGTGGCGCCAGACGATGGCGTCGACGGTGTCGCCCTGGACGGTGCGCAGGGTGTCCATCAGAGCAGCTCCACGGTGGTGCGGTTGATGCCGAGCAGGTCACGGATGGCGAAGCGGGCGTCGCGGCGGTAGTCGTCGGCGCTCTGTTCTTCTTCCTCGCCTTTGGCGGTGCCGGTGTTGGTGGCGGAGTAGGTGCGGTAGCGCTCGGCTATTTCGGCACTGGCGGTGCTGTAGATGGCGCGACGGTAGGTGTGGATGAGTTCGCTTTCGTTCTGGATCTTGTCGGCCGGAACGTCTTCCAGGGTGTCGTAACCCTGGGCCATGTAGCGCAGTTTGAGGGGGCGCAGTTCGCGGTTGACGCTGATCATGGCGGCGACTGCGGCTTCTTCCAGGCGCGGGGCGGAGACGTTGCCGTTGATGCGTTGACGCTCGCGCAGGTGGGCGGCGTCGATGTCTGGCCAGAAGTCGTCGTTGGTCAGGGTGAAGGGCTGCGCGGGGGCGCTTGCTACGAATCCGCTCATGCGTGGCCGCTCGAATAGGTCGGCGGTGGTCGGGGCGTCACAGCATGGGAAGGAGTTACCTGCTGATCAGCCCCGAGCCGCCGGGGTGCCGGGGGAAGGCTCGGTTAGCTGGGCTTTTGCTCAGCGTGTTTTTTCAGGAGGCGTTCGACGCGCTCCAATGCTTTTTTGCCGCCGCACCGTTCGTGCAGCTCGATGGCACGGGGGATGAAGTGCTGCGCCACTTCAAGGCACTGCACGTCGTCGGGCTTCGCTTCCTTGTCGTCGACCATGCCGGCGGCCAGCAGACCAATGGCCAGCTTGACCTTGGCGCGGACTTCGTCGGGCATGTCGTGCTCTGCGGTGAGGCGATCGGCTTCGGCAATGACGCCGATGTCGAAGGCTTCGCCGGCCCTGGCTGCTTTTAGCGCAGCTTCGGCTACTACTTCAGCGATCAGGCAGGGTGGTTTACGGGCGAAGTTGTCCGACATTTCGAGCCCGTGCTTGAGCACGTAGGCGGCAATTTGCAGCCCACCTTCGAAGTCGGAAGCATCAAAGCGCCAGAGCATGATGGTGGTGACCACAACGTCCTGGGCGCCCTGGCCACCGGCGAGCACGCCGTCGATGTAGGGCGCGTAGTCGGGCAGCAGTTTGGCCTTGAGTTCTTCCTTGGCCTGGGTGCTCTGGATGCCTCGGAGCTGCTGGTAGTGCTGATGCATTTGGGCCATTTGCAGGGTGTAGGCGCTGGAGTCGGCCATGGGTTGGCCAGGTGCTGTCACCGCTGCCTGTTGGGCGGCGGTGACACGCTGGAAGTGCTGGCGGCAAGGATTGGTCATGGCGGATGGCCTCAGCTGAGCTCGATGTTCTCGGCCTGGGCGGCACAACCCAGATCCTCGACGACGTAGGCTTCGTTGACTGACTCGTAGTTTTCGATGCGATCACGCTTGGCGTTGTCGACTACGGTGCGGCGGCGGGTGCCTTCCTGCGGGTAGATGGAGAGGTTGTCGAGGCGAGTGATCATCAGGCCGTTCGGCGGGAAGTACGGCACACGCACGGCGGGCAGGTTACCGATGCGCTTTTGGCTGATGACAAGATCCGCGGCGAGCGTTTCGGTGGGGGCGTGGTTCTGGTTGACGATGGGGAAGTATTTGTCAGCCAGCAGTTTGCGACCGCAGATGACGACGAGTTCGGAGTCTTCCTGGTACCAGGGTTCGAGGAACTCGTTGACCATGGCAAAGACCAGGGCGTCGAGGTTTTCGAAGTCTTTGCCGGCACCAATCTGGATCTTGCCGCTCCCTGCTTGCACTTCGGTCATGACGCGGGCGGCGTTCTCGGCGCGCATTTTCTGCAGCCAGCCGATGTTGACGTCTTGCAGCAGCGGGTTGGCGACCGGGTCGGAGGTGGCGGCACGGGCGGTACCGTTCCAGCCGATCATGATGCGATCCAGCGCGCAGCGCTTGATGATGGCGTCACGAATGCGGGCCTGGAAGTCGGGGAATTTGGCCCAGGCGTCCAATTTCGGGTAGCGGATGTGGGTGTCGAAGTTGGTTTGGGAGGCGAAGTAGCCACGGGCATCCAGCGCACTGAGATCACGGGTCTGGCGATCCTGGGCGATGGTGTCGGTGGTGCTGGCGACCGGGCCGGAAATGCCCAGGCCGACTTTTTCACCGGACTGTTCGGTGACGGGAATGATGTTGATCTTGGAGAGGAAGTCGCTGGACTCCTGAATGCGGGTTTCCAGCTTCTGGGAAACGGTCGGGTCTACGGCGAACTTGGTGGTTACGTCGTCTACGCCGTTGAGGCTGGCCAGTTGTTGCAGGTAGGCGTTGAAGAGCTTGCGGGTATCGTTGCGCATTGGGTTACTCCGGTGTTCCTTGGCGGGTGCGTGTCCGTGATGAATCAGCAGTCGGTGACGACTTGGTCACCGCCGCCCGAGACCGGCGGGCGCGGTTTGTTGCTGTGGTGTTGGGTGTCGCCGAGTGTCTTGACTAGGTCGGCAAATTCGCCGGCCAGTTTGGAGTGATCGGCCTGGAGCTTTTCGTGGGCGGCTTTGACGGTGGCGAAGGCTTCGGCCTGCTTGGCGCCGTGTTCGGCCAGATCCTCGATCAGCGCGCCCAGGGCGTTGAAGTTGGCGGCATCCTTGCCTTCCTTTTCCTTGCTCTTGCCCAGCAGCTCGCTGACCTTGCCGCGCAGGGCGTTGAACATGTTCGGGGTGTCGTCGACTTCCTCGAACGTGATTTCGGTTTCGACCGCCTCGGTAAACATGGAGGTTTCCGAGTAGTGGCGATCCTTGAAGGGGCTGGCCTCTGGCTTCTGTGCGGAGAAGGCGAGCACATCGGTGCCGAGGCTGGCGGGGGAGTCGGTGACGCCCAGGCCGACGATGTAGGCCTCACCGGAGTCGGCGAAGCTGTCGTCGATTTCGATGGAGGTGTAGATCTTCTGCTTGGCCTTGTTCATGGCCACCAGGTCGGCGGTCGGCTCGATCTGGGCGAACAGGGCCAGTTTCTTCTGGCCGGCGATGTCGACTTCTTCGGTTTTTACGGCGGTGATGTCGCCGTAGGCCTTGAAGGGGCTGTCCGGTAGCACGCTGCGGATGTGCTCCAGCCAGATACGGGCACCGTAGGTGTTCGGGTTGAAGTTTTTGGCGGCTTGCTCCAGCCAGGAACGCTCAATTTTGCGTTTGTCGGTGGTGGCGCCTTCGACGGCGACACGGAACCAGTTGGAGCGGAATTTCTTGGCGGCGGCGGACATGCTTGGGAATCCTCGGTGCGGGTTTCGCGTTGAGGGCATGGTCGGCAGCCGGGCAGGGCGCGGCAACGAGCCGAGGTTGTAGCGGGGGGCGCTACAACCTGCGCCGGTAGGGGCTCACGCGCGCGGGCGGCAGCATCGGCGCCATGAATGCTATCGCCCACCCTGCACTGACCACCGATCCACGCCGCCAGGCCAAATTTCTGTACTGGACGGGGTGGCGCGTCACCGATATCGCCGATTACCTGGGCGAGAAGGAAAAGACCGTCCATAGCTGGAAGGCCCGCGACGAGTGGGACAGGGCGGACAACGTCGAGCGGATCGGCGGGGCGCTGGAAGCGCGCCTGGTGCAGCTGATCCTGAAGGACGGCAAGACGTCTGGCGATTTCAAGGAAATTGACCTGTTGCACCGCCAGTTGGAGCGGCAGGCACGGATTCAGAAATTCCAGGGCGGCGGTACTGAAACTGATCTGAATCCGAACATCGCCAAGCGCAACGAGGGGCCGAAGAAGGCACCGGTGCGCAACGAGCTGAGCGAGGAGCAGATCGAAACGCTGGTCGAGGCCTTCCGCGACAGCTGTTTCGACTACCAGCTCGACTGGTGGCGTGCAGGCAACATGCGCACGCGGATGATCTTGAAGTCACGCCAGATCGGCGCGACGTTCTATTTCGCTCGCGAGGCGCTGATCGATGCGATCACGACGGGGCGCAATCAGATTTTCCTGTCTGCGTCGAAAGCTCAGGCGCACCAGTTCAAGACGTACATGCAGTCGTTTTTGAATGAGGTGCTGGGAGTGAAGCTCACCGGCGACCCCATCGTGTTGTGGAACAACGCGGAGCTGCATTTCCTCGGTACCAACTACCGGACGGCGCAGGGGCGGTCGGGCAACTTCTACTTCGACGAATTTTTCTGGGTTCACAACTTCGCCGAGATCAACAAGGTTGCGTCGGGCATGGCGCTGCACAAGCGCTGGCGGAAAACCTACTTTTCGACGCCCAGTTCGATGGCGCACGCGGCTTATGTGTATTGGACTGGCGAGCGGTTCAACAAGGGTCGGCCGAAGGCGCAGCACCTCAAGCTGGATGTGAGTCACGACGCGCTGCAGATGGGGCGGTTGTGCGAGGACAAGGTGTGGCGGCAGATCGTCACGATTCTGGATGCCGAGGCGCGTGGGTGCGACCTGTTCGACCTCGAAGACTTGCGCATGGAGTACGACGGGCCGGCGTTCGAAAACCTGTTGATGTGCCAGTTCGTCGACGACGGCGACAGCATCTTCCCGCTGACGATGTTGCAGCCGTGCATGGTGGAGTCGTGGGACTGGCCGGACTACAAGCCGTTTGCGGCGCGCCCGTTCGGTGATCGCCAGGTGTGGCTGGGCTATGACCCTGCGGAGAACGGCGACAGCGCCGGCCTAGTGGTGGTGGCGCCGCCGACTGAGCCTGGCGGTAAGTTCCGCGTGCTCGATCGCTTCCAGTTCCGAGGCATGGATTTCGAGGCGCAAGCCAAGAAGATTCAGGAGATGACCCAGATCTACTGGGTGACCTATATCGGCATCGACACGACGGGCATGGGTACCGGCGTGGCACAGTTGGTGAAGCAGTTTTTCCCAGGGCTGCGGACGTTCAGTTACAGCCCCGAGGTGAAAACTCAACTGGTGATGAAGGCGTGGGATGTGGTGCGCAAGGGGCGCTTACAGTTCGACGCCGGCGCCACGGACATCGCGCAATCGCTGATGGCCATCCGCAAGACGATGACGGCCAGCGGCAAGACTTTCACTTACACGGCAGGGCGCAGCGAGGCGACGGGTCACGCTGACCTGGCGTGGGCGCTGTTCCATGCGCTGATCAACGAGCCCCTCGAAGGCAGAACGACTTCGAACACGGCCATCATGGAGATTTGCTAGATGAGCAGAAACCGCAAGCGCGGTCAGCAGGTGGCAGTTGCCAAGTCACCGCTTGAGGGTGAGGTATTGACCGGGCAGGGCGCTGCAGGCGCGCAGGCCTTCACGTTCGGCGACCCGGTACCGGTGCTCGATGGGCGCGAAGTCTGGGACTATCTGGAGTGTTGGGCCAATGGGCGCTGGTATGAGCCGCCGGTTTCTCTCGACGGCTTGGCCAAGTCGACCAAGGCCAGCGTCTATCTGCAGTCGGGGCTGAACTTCCGCCGCAATATGCTGGTGCGCACATTCAAACCTCATCGGCTGCTGAGCCGCCAGGCCTTCGAGCAGTTCGCCACCGATTTCGGCTGGAGTGGCAATGCCTACCTTGAGAAGAAGGACAACATGCTTCGCCAGGCGATGGGGCTACAGCCGGTGCTGGCGAAGTATGTGCGCCGCGGTGTGGATCTCGAGACTTACTTCCAGGTGCGTGGCTGGAAGGATGAGCATGAGTTCAAGACGGGCAGCGTCGGCCACGTGCGTGAGGCCGACATTAACCAGGAAATCTACGGGCTGCCTGAATGGATGGCGGCGCTACAGAGTGCGCTGCTGAATGAGTCGGCCACATTGTTCCGGCGCAAGTACTACCAAAACGGCTCACATGCCGGGTTCATCCTGTACATGCATGACGCGGTGCAGGACGAGAGTTTCGTCACCGACCTGCGCGAGGCGATGAAGAACAGCAAGGGGCCGGGCAACTTCCGGAACCTGTTTATGTACGCACCAGGTGGGAAAAAAGACGGGATCCAGCTCATCCCGATCAGCGAGGTGGCAGCCAAGGATGACTTCGGCGCAATCAAGAACATCAGCCGCGATGACCTGCTCGCGGCGTTGCGCATTCCGCCGCAACTGATGGGCATCGTTCCGCAGAACGCGGGTGGCTTCGGCTCGATCAAAGACGCCGCCGCCATCTGGGCCATGAATGAGCTGGAGCCCATCCAGGCCAAGCTGGCTCAGGTGAATGAGTGGCTGGGGGAGGAGGTGATCAGCTTCAATCCATTTGAAGTGCCGGCGCCTGCTATCTAGATACCACTCTTGGCAGAGATAGGTTCTATCTTCTCCAGCTCTTGATAGAGTATGGAGATGATGACCGTCAAATAGTTGTCGAACCTGGTTCTAGCGTTTGGGCTGATGCTATTTAGCAGGTTCTCATCTGTAATCCCTACTTTTTGAACCACTCCCCTGAGATTTTTAATCCAGCCACTCATGAAATTCCTATAAAAATCAGGAATTGAGTCGAAAATTTCGGAGATATGAGAGGAAATGGTCACATCCTCAAGGTCTGAGACAACTCTATGAGCAAATTTGTTTCTGGCATCCCTCAAGGCGTGTAGGAGATCGAACATCTCCTTAGAAATGAGACCGAGCCTGAAAGCCATATCGATTTTCTTCGCGTATTGAAAACCTTCTCGGCTCTTATCTTTCTTGTAGGGAAGCGACACAAGCTTGATCTTGATCATTTCATCGAGAATCGCATCGGTGAGTACGCCTCCCAAAAGCACGGCGCCTCTGTCGTTCTCGGCTGTCAGTAGCTTGAAGGTGTAGTTATAAACTTCACCGACGGTCTTATTGGCAAAAATCATTCCCTTCTCCCTTGTTCACCGCTTAGAGAGCGATTCCTCTCAGTTTCCGAGCTGTCGATGAGGCAGTCCATCTATCCCCCCCAATGGCTCCGAACAGTACCATGCTAGGACTACTGCATCCGGCGCGCGCAGTCTTCCCCCCTCCACGCCTGCCCGCTAAACCTATGGCTTTTCCTGCAAACCTGCGGATGCCTCCATGCCGCCCCGGCTGGGGGCTTCCTGCGACGATTCCCTGTGCTGAAGACCCTGCGAAACCCTGCGAGGGTAGGCCATGCATAGAGCGCCCCAGAGATACATACTCGCGCCTGAAATGCTGGCATGGTTTCGCAAAGGGGTAATTTTGGTAAGAACCGGCTGAAAGCGGTGTAGAGGCCCCGTACTTGCTGGGTTTGGCTGGTTACCTCCAATGGTAATTTGAGGTAATGGTAAAGGTAATTTATTTGTAAGTGACTGTTTTTAAAGGATTTGTTTTTTGATGACCTTGACCGGTTGATGGGGTAATAACCTAACCATTGAATTACTGTTTTCTTACCTTTACCGGGCTCGTCTAAGCCATTGAAACAAGAGGTCTTTAGAGCTTTCCACCCCAAAAATTACCAAAATTACCTTTTTCCTTGGCCTCAACATAAAAATGTGTAGAATCCCGCCGCCTGCGGTGCTGAGCGCCTGTGCTCGTTCTCATTGGGAACAAGCTGGGAACAGATTCACGCTCAAACACGCGCAACCATTCACGTGAATCAAGGCCTCCAGGCTAGTCGCGGGGGTAGTGGTGAGTTCGAGTCTCTCCGTCCGCACCATCTTTATATAGCCCCTCCCGACTGCCGCCTGCTTCTAGGGTGACTTCTGCACATTGACCCTCTAGAATGCTTGGCCTTGATTCGGGGCCGGTTCGAGCCGGCTTATGTCTGTGCAACGAGGAATATCCATGCAAGTTTCTGTTGAAAGCACTTCTGCTCTTGAGCGCCGCATGACCGTCGGCGTACCCGTCGAGCGCATCGAGACCGAAGTCAACAAGCGTCTGCAACAGACTGCCCGTCGTGCCAAGGTTCCTGGCTTCCGTCCTGGCAAGGTGCCGATGAGCGTGATTCGCCAGCGTTACGAAGACGCTGCTCGTCAGGAAGCACTGGGCGACCTGATCCAGGCGACCTTCTACGAAGCCGTGGTCGAGCAGAAGCTGAACCCGGCCGGCGCTCCGGCTGTAGAGCCTAAGTCCTTCGAGAAGGGCAAGGATCTGGAATACGTCGCTACCTTCGAAGTATTCCCTGAGTTTCAGGTTTCCGGCTTCGACTCCATTGCCATTGAGCGTCTCGAAGCCGATGTAGCTGACAGCGACGTCGACAACATGCTCGACATCCTGCGCAAGCAGAACACCCGTTTCGAAACTGTTGAGCGTGCTGCCGTGAATGGCGACCAGCTGAACATCGACTTCGTTGGCAAGATCGACGGCGAAGCCTTCGCTGGTGGTAGCGCCAAGGGCACTCAGCTGGTGCTGGGTTCCGGTCGCATGATCCCGGGCTTCGAAGGCGCCCTGGTTGGCGCCAAGGCTGGTGAGGAGCGCGTGATCAACCCGACCTTCCCAGAGGACTACCAGAACCTCGATCTGGCCGGCAAAACCGCCGAGTTCACCGTTACCGTCAACAGCGTCTCCGCTCCGCAACTGCCTGAGCTGAACGACGAGTTCTTCGCTCTGTTCGGCATCAAGGAAGGTGGTCTGGAAGGTTTCCGCGCCGAAGTTCGCAAGAACATGGAGCGCGAACTGCGTCAGGCCATCAAATCCAAGGTCAAGAATCAGGTAATGGATGGCCTGCTGGCTGCCAACCCGGTCGAAGTGCCGAAAGCGCTGATCGGTAACGAAGTGAATCGTCTGCGCGTGCAGGCCGTTCAGCAATTCGGTGGCAACATCAAGCCTGATCAACTACCGGCAGAGCTGTTCGAAGAGCAAGCCAAGCGCCGTGTCGTGCTTGGTCTGATCGTTGCTGAAGTGGTCAAGCAGTTCGAGCTCAAGCCGGATGAAGACCGCGTACGCGAGCTGATCGAAGAGATGGCCTCTGCTTACCAAGAGCCGGAGCAGGTAGTTGCCTGGTACTACAAGAACGACCAGCAAATGAACGAAGTACGTTCGGTTGTACTGGAAGAGCAAGTTGTAGATACTGTTCTGCAGAAGGCCAACGTGACCGATAAAGCGGTTTCCTACGAGGACGCAGTCAAGCCGGCGGAAGCTCCTAAAGCCGACTGATCTCGTAACCCCGTTCGAGTACACCACCATAAGCCAGCCTCCGTGCTGGCTTATGCGTATTTGAGACATGACTATTAGGGAGTGAGCGCAAGACATGTCCCGCAATCCTTTTATGCAAAACATGCCTGAAATCCAGGCCGCTGGCGGCCTGGTGCCGATGGTCATCGAGCAGTCCGCTCGTGGCGAGCGTGCCTATGACATCTATTCGCGCCTGCTCAAGGAGCGTGTGATCTTTCTGGTTGGCCAGGTCGAGGACTACATGGCCAACCTGATCTGCGCCCAGTTGCTGTTCCTGGAAGCAGAGAACCCTGACAAGGACATCCACCTGTACATCAACTCGCCAGGTGGCTCGGTGACTGCTGGCATGGCGATCTACGACACCATGCAGTTCATCAAGGCGGACGTGTCCACCACCTGTATCGGTCAGGCCTGCAGCATGGGCGCTTTCCTGCTGGCTGGTGGCGCCAAGGGCAAGCGTTTCTGCCTGCCCAACTCGCGCGTGATGATTCACCAGCCGTTGGGCGGCTTCCAGGGCCAGGCTTCGGATATCGATATCCATGCCCGGGAAATCCTGTTCATTCGCCAGCGTTTGAATGAGTTGCTGGCCCACCACACTGGCCAGGATCTGGAAACCATCGAGCGCGATACCAACCGTGACTACTTCATGAGTGCCCCGCGTGCCGTCGAGTACGGTCTCGTCGATGCCGTTCATGAAAAGCGGCAAATGCCGGTCTAGATGAGGTTTTGCATGCGGGCATCGATCACGAGCGCGAGCCGCGCCCTTGAAAATGCCCGCATTTGCCTTCATCTTGTGTTTCAAGCCTACCGTATTGGATTGATCGAATGACTGATACCCGTAACGGCGAGGACAACGGCAAACTGCTTTATTGCTCCTTCTGCGGCAAAAGCCAGCATGAAGTGCGCAAATTGATCGCCGGTCCTTCCGTCTTCATCTGCGACGAGTGCGTCGACCTGTGCAATGACATCATCCGCGAGGAGGTGCAGGAAGCCCAGGCCGAGAGCAACGCGCACAAATTGCCAGCTCCCAAGGAGATCAGTGGCATCCTCGATCAGTACGTGATCGGCCAGGAGCGGGCGAAGAAGGTGCTTTCGGTTGCTGTATACAACCACTACAAGCGCCTGAACCAGCGTGACAAGAAAGATGACGTCGAGCTGGGCAAGAGCAACATCCTGCTCATCGGCCCGACTGGTTCGGGCAAGACGCTGCTGGCGGAAACCCTGGCGCGCCTGCTCAATGTGCCATTCACCATTGCCGATGCCACCACCCTGACCGAAGCCGGTTATGTGGGTGAGGACGTCGAGAACATCATTCAGAAGCTGCTGCAGAAGTGCGATTACGATGTCGAGAAGGCCCAGATGGGTATCGTCTACATCGATGAGATCGACAAAATCTCGCGCAAATCCGACAACCCGTCGATCACTCGTGACGTGTCGGGTGAGGGCGTGCAGCAGGCGCTGCTCAAGCTGATCGAAGGCACCGTAGCTTCGGTTCCGCCGCAGGGCGGGCGCAAGCATCCGCAGCAGGAGTTCCTGCAGGTGGATACGCGTAACATCCTGTTCATCTGCGGCGGTGCATTCGCCGGGCTGGAGAAAGTCATTCAGGCTCGCTCCACCAAGGGTGGCATCGGTTTCGGTGCAGAAGTGCGCAGCAAGCAGGAGGGCAAGAAGATCGGCGAGTCTCTGCGTGAGGTTGAACCGGATGATCTGGTCAAGTTCGGCCTGATTCCTGAGTTCGTTGGTCGCCTGCCGGTCATCGCAACGCTGGAAGAATTGGATGAGGCTGCCCTGGTGCAGATTCTCACCGAGCCGAAGAATGCGTTGACCAAGCAGTATGCCAAGCTGTTCGAGATGGAAGGCGTTGATCTGGAGTTCCGTCCGGATGCGCTTAAGTCCGTGGCGCAGAAGGCGCTGGAGCGCAAGACCGGTGCTCGTGGTCTGCGTTCTATCCTCGAGGGCATTCTGCTTGACACCATGTACGAGATCCCGTCCCAGCAGGACGTGAGCAAGGTGGTGATCGACGAAAGCGTGATCGAAGGCGCCTCCAAGCCGCTGTTGATCTACGAGAACAGCGAGCCGCCCGCAAAGGCCGCGCCAGACGCGTAGCCGAGCTGTTACATGACGCAAAGAAGGGGCCTAACGGGCCCCTTCGCTTTTATGGACTTTGCGCTTGTTTTTTACGGGAGCTACCCCCATCTTAAAAGCCAAGGGTAATCCCGCCTGTTTACGGCCTTATGGCCGCCGCTGAGCCGAAATCATGAAGACAACCATCGAATTGCCTCTCCTGCCATTGCGCGATGTAGTGGTCTATCCGCACATGGTCATCCCGCTTTTCGTCGGGCGTGAGAAATCCATCGAGGCCCTCGAGGCTGCGATGACGGGCGACAAACAGATTCTGCTGGTGGCCCAGAAGAATCCTGCGGTCGATGATCCGGATGATCAGGATCTTTATCGTGTCGGCACTGTTGCCACCGTCCTGCAGCTGCTCAAGCTGCCCGATGGCACCGTCAAGGTGCTGGTCGAGGGTGAGCAGCGGGGCGCCATCGAGCGTTTCATCGAAATCGACGATCACTGCCGTGCTGAAGTGCAACTGATCGAAGAGGGTGAAACCGCAGAGCGTGAGTCAGAAGTATTTACTCGCAGCCTGCTCAGTCAGTTCGAGCAATACGTGCAGTTGGGCAAGAAGGTGCCGGCCGAAGTGCTGTCGTCGCTCAACAGCATCGATGAGCCTAGCCGTCTGGTTGACACCATGGCTGCGCACATGGCGTTGAAGATCGAGCAGAAGCAGGAAATTCTCGAAATTACCTCGCTGTCCGCCCGCGTCGAGCACGTGCTGGCGCTACTGGATGCCGAAATCGATCTGCTGCAGGTCGAGAAGCGCATTCGTGGCCGCGTGAAGAAGCAGATGGAGCGCAGTCAGCGCGAGTACTACCTGAATGAGCAGATGAAGGCCATTCAGAAGGAACTGGGCGACATCGATGAGGGTCATAACGAGCTCGATGAGCTGCGCAAGCGCATCGACAACGCCGGCCTGTCCAAGGAGGCGCTGACCAAGGCCAATGCTGAGCTGAACAAGCTCAAGCAGATGTCGCCGATGTCCGCCGAAGCTACCGTGGTGCGTTCCTACATCGACTGGCTGGTGAATGTACCGTGGAAGGCAGAGAGCAAGGTGCGCCTGGATCTGGCGCGTGCCGAGAGCATTCTTGATGCCGATCATTACGGATTGGAAGAGGTCAAGGAGCGCATCCTCGAGTATCTCGCCGTGCAGAAGCGGGTGAAGAAGCTCAAGGGCCCGGTGCTGTGCCTGGTTGGTCCGCCCGGCGTGGGCAAGACCTCGCTGGCCGAGTCCATCGCTACTGCGACCAACCGCAAGTTCGTGCGCATGGCGCTGGGTGGCGTACGTGACGAGGCCGAGATTCGCGGTCATCGCCGTACCTACATTGGTTCGATGCCCGGTCGTCTGATTCAGAAGATGACCAAGGTTGGCGTGCGTAACCCGCTGTTCCTGCTCGATGAAATCGACAAGATGGGCCAGGACATGCGCGGCGATCCTGCTTCGGCGCTGCTCGAAGTCCTTGACCCCGAACAGAATCACAACTTCAACGATCATTATCTGGAGGTCGATTACGACCTGTCGGATGTGATGTTCCTCTGCACCGCCAACTCGATGAACATTCCAGGCCCGCTGCTGGATCGTATGGAAGTCATCCGCCTGCCGGGTTACACCGAGGATGAGAAGGTCAACATCGCCATCAAGTACCTGGTGCCCAAGCAGATACAGGCCAATGGTCTGAAAAAGGGCGAGCTGGAGCTCGAGGAGTCGGCGATTCGCGACATCATTCGTTACTACACGCGCGAAGCTGGCGTGCGCAGTCTGGAGCGACAAATCGCCAAGGTATGCCGCAAAGTGGTCAAGGAGCACGTGCGCGAGAAGCGTTTCCAGGTCACGGTAACCGCGGATTCGCTGGAGCACTTCCTGGGCGTGCGCAAGCATCGCTACGGCCTTGCCGAACAGCAGGATCAGATCGGGCAAGTGACCGGTTTGGCCTGGACGCAGGTGGGGGGCGAGTTGCTCACCATCGAGACCGCAGTGGTGCCTGGCAAGGGCAATCTGATCAAGACCGGCTCGCTGGGCGATGTCATGGCAGAGTCGATGACGGCCGCGATGACGGTGGTGCGCAGTCGGGCGAAAAGTCTGGGGATCCCTGCAGACTTCAACGAGAAGCGCGACGTTCACATCCATATGCCAGAAGGCGCCACACCCAAGGATGGCCCGAGTGCAGGCATTGGTTTGTGCACGGCACTGGTTTCGGCGCTGACGCAGATTCCGGTGCGGGCCGACGTTGCCATGACCGGTGAGATCACCTTGCGAGGTCAGGTGCTGGCCATTGGCGGGCTCAAGGAAAAATTGTTGGCAGCGCACCGCGGTGGGATCAAGACGGTGATCATTCCGGAAGAGAATGTGCGTGATCTGAAAGAAATTCCGGAAAATATTAAGCAAGACCTGCAGATTAAACCGGTTAAATGGATTGACGAGGTCCTGCAAATTGCGCTGCAATACGCCCCGGAGCCCTTGCCCGATGCGGCTCCCGAGATGGTTGCAACGGATGACAAACGCGAGTCTGATTCCAAGGAGCGAATTAGCACGCATTAGCCGGGGGGCTTCCTTGACACAATTTTTGAGCCCTTGTTATAAAGCGGCTCTTATTGTGTCAGCAGGCCATCCAGCACCCGCTTTGCTTACACTAAAAATCAAGAAACAAACTCAACAGAAATAAGGGGACTTAGAGTGAACAAGTCGGAACTGATCGATGCCATCGCTGCATCTGCTGATATCCCGAAAGCTGTTGCTGGCCGCGCGCTGGATGCAGTGATTGAATCCGTCACTGGCGCTCTGAAGGCTGGTGATTCCGTTGTACTGGTTGGTTTCGGTACTTTCGCTGTCAAAGAGCGCGCTGCCCGCACCGGTCGCAACCCGCAGACTGGCAAGCCGATCAGCATCGCTGCTGCCAAGATCCCAGGCTTCAAAGCTGGCAAGGCTCTGAAAGACGCCGTTAACTAAGCGTCTTCCGGGTTTGCCTCGCCGCCAGGCTGGTTCTGGCGGTTGTTAGGAGGCAGGGCAGGTAGTCGCAGACTCCGCTGCACTGGCCGCTTAACACGTTACGAGAAGGCGCATCCAAGGATGCGCCTTTCTTCTATCTGGACATTACCCACACTGCGCGGCTGGTGAGTCTGTACGGTCGTTCTGGGGGAAGCATGCTGCAAAACATCAGGGACAATTCACGCGGTTGGATTGCCAAAATCATTATCGGCCTCATCGTTATGCTGATGGCCTTTACCGGTTTCGAAGCCATCGTCACGGGTACCAGCAATCGCAACAATGCGGCGGACGTGAACGGTGACACCATTACTCTCGACGAGCTGAACCGGGCCGTTGAGATGCAGCGCCGTCAATTGCTGCAGCAGTTGGGGCGTGATTTCGATGCTTCGCTGCTCGATGAGAAGCTGCTGCGCGAGGCCTCGCTCAAAGGGCTGATCGATCGCAAGTTGCTGCTGCAGGCTGCCGGCGATGCGGATTTCGCCTTCTCTGAAGGTGCTTTGGATCAGGTCATTCTGCAAACGCCTGAATTCCAGACCGATGGCCGTTTCGATGCCGCGCGCTTCGATCAGGTGATCCGCCAGATGGGTTACAGCCGTCTGCAATTCCGTCAGATGCTGCAAGAGGAAATGCTGATTGGCCAACTGCGTGCCGGGCTCGGTGCCAGCAGTTTCGTGACCGAGCAAGAAGCACGTGCTTTCGCCAATCTGGAGCGTCAGACCCGTGATTTTGCCAGCCGTACGATCAAGGCCGACCCTGCGTCTATCGAGCTGACCGATAGCGATGTCAGCGCTTATTACGACGAGCACGCCAGCGAGTTCATGAGCCCTGAGCAAGTGGTTCTGGAATACGTCGCACTGGAAAAGGACAGCTTCTTCGACCAGGTCGAGGTCACTGACGAAGAGCTGCAGCCGCTGTATCAGAACGAAATCGCCAACCTGGCCGAGCAACGCCAGGCTGCGCATATCCTGATCGAGGGCGATGACGAAGCAGCGCAGAAGAAGATCGAAGAGATCAAGGCGCGTGTCGATGCCGGTGAGGATTTCGCTGCGTTGGCCAAGGAGTTCTCCCAGGATCCTGGTTCCGCTGCCGATGGTGGCGATCTGGGCTACGCTGGGCGCGGTGTCTATGATCCGGCCTTCGAAGATGCGTTGTACGCGCTGCAGCAAGGTCAGGTTTCCGAGCCAGTGCAGAGCGAGTTCGGTTGGCACCTGATCAAGCTGCTCGGCGTCCAGGCTCCGGAAGTGCCAAGCTTCGACAGTCTCAAGGACAAGCTGGCGCGTGACTTCAAGACTCAGCAGGTCGAACTGCGTTTCGTCGAAGCGACCAAACAATTGGAAGATGCTGCGTTCGAGGCGTCCGATCTGGTGCAGCCAGCGCAGGAGCTTGGCTTGACCGTCAAGGTCACCGAACCGTTCGGTCGTGAAGGTGGCGCCACTGGCATCACTGCCAACCGCCAGATCCTGCAGGCGGCATTCAGCCCGGAAGTGCTGGAAGACGGCACCAACAGTTCTGCCATCGAGCTGGATCCGAGCACCGTGGTGGTTGTGCGGGTCAAGGAACACAACAAGCCCGAGCAGTTGCCGCTGGAGCAGGTTGCCGAGAGCATTCGTAACCATCTGCTGCAGGAGCGCGCCAGTGCTGCTGCCAAGGCCGAGGGTGAGAAGCTGCTGGCAGCGGTTCAGGCTGGTGAAACCGAGGCCGAAGGCTGGCAGGTGCAGGAAGCGGCTACGCGCAGCCAGGATGGCGTCGAGCCCAAGGTGTTGCAGGCGCTGTTCCGTATGCCCAAGCCAGCCAAGGCCGGTGAGCCGACCTTTGCTGGTGTGACGCTGAACAATGGCGACTATGTCGTGCTGCGCCTGGATGGCGTGAATGTGCCTGAAGAGGCGCTGGCCGATGAGGAGCTTGCCATGTACCGCAACTTCCTCGCATCGCGTGCTGGCCAGCAGGACTTCGCTGCTTTGCGCAAGCAGCTGGAAGCCAAGGCTGATATCGAGCGCTTCTAAGCGCTCAGGGAGCGCCGCACAGCAGGCGCTCTTTCGAGGCAATAAAAAACCGCACACTGTGCGGTTTTTTATTGCCTGCCATCCCTGGCGGCTGTCGTTAAACGACGCTGAAAGCGCTCCCGACAAGTTGCCTCGTCGGGAGGGCGATCATCAGTCTTCCATCGCGCCCATGGCGGTGGTGTTGAAGCCGCCGTCGACGTAGGTGATTTCACCGCTGATGCCCGAGGCCAGGTCGGAGCAGAGGAAGGCGCCGACGTTGCCGACTTCCTCGATGGTAACGTTGCGGCGCAGCGGGGTCTGCTTCTCGTTGGCAGCCAGCATCCTGCGGAAGCTGGCGATGCCGCTGGCGGCCAGGGTGCGAATCGGGCCAGCGGAGATGGCGTTGACGCGAGTGCCTTCCGGGCCGAGGCTGCCAGCCAGGTAGCGTACGCCGGCTTCCAGGCTGGCCTTGGCCATGCCCATCACGTTGTAGTTGGGCATGGTGCGCTCGGCACCCAGGTAGGAGAGGGTGAGCAGGCTGCCGTTACGGCCTTTCATCATCTCGCGGCCAGCCTTGGCCAGAGCCACGAAGCTGTAGGCGCTGATGTCATGAGCGATCTTGAAACCTTCGCGGGTGGTGACGTCGGTGAAGTCGCCATTGAGCTGGTCGCCAGGAGCAAAGCCAACCGAGTGAACGATGCAGTCCAGGCCATCCCATTTCTTGCTCAGCGCTTCGAATACGGCTGCGATTTCCTCATCGCTGGCGACGTCGCAAGGGAAGCACAGGTCGGCGCTGGAGCCCCAGCCGGCGGCGAAGTCTTCTACGCGGCCCTTGAGCTTCTCGTTCTGGTAGGTGAAAGCCAGCTCGGCACCTTCGCGATGCATGGCGGCAGCGATACCCGAGGCGATGGACAGTTTGCTGGCGACGCCAACGATGAGTACGCGCTTACCGGTTAGAAAACCCATGGTGCTATTCCTCTTCCTGTTTCAAGGATCAGTGAGCCGTTGCCGGGGCCATGAATGCGGCTTCCAGCAATTGCTGCGTATAAGGGTGTTGCGGTGAGTTGAAGATCGATTCGGCAGACCCCTGTTCGACCACCTGACCCTGTTTCACCACCATCAATTGATGGCTCAGCGCCCTGACAACCGCCAGGTCATGGCTGATGAACAGGTAGGTCAGGTTGTACTTGGCCTGCAAGCCGCGCAGTAACTCCACCACCTGACGCTGCACCGTACGGTCGAGCGCCGAAGTGGGCTCGTCCAGCAGGATCAGCGCCGGTTTCAACACCAGTGCCCGGGCAATGGCAATCCGCTGCCGTTGCCCACCAGAAAACTCGTGGGGGTAGCGGTGCCGCGTCTGCGGATCCAGCCCTACCTCCAAAAGCGCATCGATGATCGCCTGTTCCTGCTCGGCCTCATTGCCCATGCCGTGAATGCGCAGGCCTTCTCCGACGATCTGACCCACCGACATGCGCGGGCTGAGACTGCCGAAAGGATCCTGAAACACCACCTGCATCTGTCGCCGCAGGGGACGAACCTCTTTCTGCGACAAGCCCTGCAACTGCTGGCCCTGGAAGCGGATGTCGCCGCGACTGGCGAGCAGTCGCAGGATGGCCATGCCCAGCGTGGACTTGCCGGAACCACTCTCGCCGACGATGCCCAGGGTCTGGCCCTGAGGCAGGCTGAAGTTGATGCCGTCCACCGCTTTGACATGATCCACGGTCTTGCGCAGCAGGCCCTTCTTGATCGGGAACCAGACACGCAGATCGTCCACTTCCAGCAGTGGCTGGCCTACGGGGTTGGCCGCAGGTTCGCCACTGGGTTCGGCACCGAGCAGCTCCTTGGTGTAGGGATGCTCTGGCGCCTGGAACAGTTTTTCACACGATGCCTGTTCGACGATGCGACCGCGCTGCATGACACATACGCGGTGTGCAATTCTGCGAACCAGGTTGAGATCATGGCTGATCAGTAGCAGCGACATGCCCAGGCGTGCCTGTAGATCCTTGAGCAACTCGAGGATCTTCAACTGTACGGTGACGTCCAGCGCTGTGGTTGGCTCGTCGGCAATCAGCAGTTGTGGCTCGTTGGCCAGCGCCATGGCGATCATCACCCGTTGCCGTTGGCCGCCGGAAAGCTCATGCGGATAGGCTTTCAGGCGCTTCTTAGGTTCGGGGATGCCAACCAGTTCGAGCAGTTCCAGCGTGCGTGCACTGGCGGCCTTACCGCGCAGGCCCTTGTGCAGGGCGAGCACCTCGTTGATCTGCTTCTCGATGCTGTGCAGCGGATTGAGCGAGGTCATGGGCTCTTGGAAGACCATGGCGATACGGTTGCCGCGGATGCCGCGCAGTCGGCCTTCGCTGAGTTTGAGCAGGTCTTCACCGGCGTACTCAATGCTGCCGTGAGGGTGGCGAGCGAGCGGGTAGGGCAGCAGGCGCAAAATGGAGTGGGCCGTGACCGACTTGCCAGAGCCACTCTCACCGACCAGGGCCAGGGTTTCGCCTTGGCGGATGTCGAAGCTGACACCTTCGACCACGCACTGACGTTGCTCGCCGCTGACGAACTCCACGGCCAGGTCGCGAACTTGCAACAGGGTTTCGGGCTGGCTCATGTCATTTCCTCGGATCGAAGGCGTCGCGGGCGGCTTCGCCGATGAACACCAGCAGGCTCAGCATGATCGCCAGTACGGCGAAGGCACTGATGCCCAGCCAGGGCGCCTGCAGGTTGCTCTTGCCCTGTGCGACCAGTTCACCCAGCGAGGGTGCGCCAGGTGGCAGGCCGAAGCCGAGGAAGTCCAAGGCGGTGAGCGTGCCGATCGCGCCGGTGAGAATGAACGGCATGAATGTCATGGTGGAGACCATTGCATTGGGCAGGATGTGGCGGAACATGATCGCGCCGTTATCCATGCCCAGCGCGCGGGCAGCGCGCACGTACTCCAGATTGCGCCCGCGCAGGAACTCGGCGCGTACCACGTCCACCAGGCTCATCCATGAGAACAGCAGCATGATGCCCAGCAACCACCAGAAATTGGGCTGGACGAAACTGGCCAGGATGATCAGCAGGTAGAGCACCGGCAGGCCCGACCAGATTTCCAGAAAGCGCTGGCCGAGCAGGTCGACCCAGCCACCGTAAAAGCCCTGCAAGGCCCCGGCGACAACGCCGATCACCGAACTGGCCAGGGTCAGGATCAGGGCGAACAGTACCGAGATACGGAAGCCGTAGATCACCCGGGCTAGCACATCGCGACCCTGATCATCGGTGCCGAGCCAGTTCTGTGCCGAGGGCGGTGCGGGTGCCGGCACTTCCAGGTCGTAGTTGATGCTCGAATAGCTGAACGGGATTGGCGGCCAGATCATCCGGCCATCTTTCTCTGCGATCAGTTCCTGGATGTAGGGGCTCTTGTAGTTAGCCTGAAGGGGGAACTCACCGCCGAACACGGTTTCCGGGTAGCGCTTGAGCACCGGGAAATACCACTCGCCGTCGTAGCGCACGGCCAGTGGCTTGTCGTTGGCGATCATTTCTGCGCCGAGGCTGAGGCCGAAGAGAATCAGGAACAGCCACAGCGACCACCAGCCACGTTTGTGGGCCTTGAAGCGCTCGAAGCGGCGTTGATTGAGAGGGGAGAGTTTCATTGATCAACCCTCCCTGCTTTCGAAGTCGATACGCGGATCGACCAGGGTGTAGGTGATGTCACCGATCAGTTTCACGATCAGCCCCAGCAAGGTGAAGATGAACAGGGTGCCGAACACCACCGGGTAGTCGCGGTTGATCGCCGCCTCGAAACTCATCAGGCCCAGGCCGTCGAGCGAGAAGATCACTTCGATCAGCAGCGAGCCGGTGAAGAAGATGCCGATGAAGGCCGCCGGGAAGCCAGCGATGATCAGCAGCATGGCATTGCGGAAGACGTGGCCGTAGAGCACGCGATTATTGCTCAGACCCTTGGCACGGGCCGTGGTCACGTACTGCTTGCCGATCTCGTCGAGGAAGCTGTTCTTGGTCAGCAGGGTCAGGGTGGCGAAGTTGCCAATGACCAGTGCGGTGACCGGCAGCACCAGGTGCCAGAGGTAGTCGAGAATCTTGCCGCCGAGGCTCAGCTCTTCGAAGTTGTTCGAGGTCAGCCCACGCAGCGGGAACCAGTCCCAGTAGCTGCCGCCGGCGAACAGCACGATCAGCAGGATGGCGAAGAGAAACGCGGGAATGGCGTAACCGATGATGATCGCCGAACTGGTCCAGACGTCGAAGGCGCTGCCGTGGCGAGTGGCCTTGGCGATCCCCAGGGGAATGGAGACCAGATACATGATCAGGGTGCTCCATAAACCAAGGGAGATCGACACCGGCATCTTCTCGATGATCAGGTCGATGACCTGGGCATCGCGGAAGAAGCTGGAACCGAAGTCGAGCTGCGCGTAGTTCTTCAGCATGATCCAGAAGCGTTCCGGCGCCGACTTGTCGAAGCCGTACATCTTCTCGATTTCAGTGATCAGTTGTGGGTCGAGCCCCTGTGCGCCGCGATAGTTGGAGCCGGCCACGGAGACTTCGGCGCCGCCACCGGCGATGCGGCTGGTGGCGCCATCGAAGCCTTCGAGTTTGGCGATCATCTGCTCCACCGGGCCACCAGGTGCGGCCTGGATGATGATGAAGTTGATGACCAGAATGCCGAACAGGGTAGGGATGATCAGCAGCAAGCGCCGAAAGATATAGGCCAGCATGTTATTGCACTGCCTCTTCGGTCGTTTGTTGCTGCGCCTCGCTCGGCTGCTCCTGACCCGGGCGCACCCACCAGGTATGCAGGCCAATATCGTAGAGCGGCGTGACTTTCGGGTGTTCGAAGCGGTTCCAGTACGCCACTCGCCAGGTTCTGATGTGCCAGTTGGGGATTACGTAGTAGCCCCACAGCAGCACGCGATCCAGGGCGCGGGTGTGGGCGATCAGGTTTTGCCGTGAGTCGGCGTTGATCAGCGACTCGACGAGCTGGTCGATGGCGGGATCCTTGAGGCCAATGAAATTGCGACTGCCGGGGTTGTCGGCGCTGGAGGAGTGCCAGTATTCGCGTTGCTCGTTGCCGGGCGAGTTGGACTGCCCGAACCCGCCGACGATCATGTCGAAGTCGCGTGAACGCAGGCGGTTGAGGTACTGCGAAACATCGACGCGGCGGATCACTAGATCCATGCCGAGATCTGCCAGGTTGCGTTTGAACGGCAGCAGAATGCGTTCGAACTCGGTCTGTGCGAGAAGGAACTCGAAGCTCACGGGCTGGCCGTTGGCGTCGAGCATGCGGTCACCCTCGATGCGCCAGCCGGCCTGTTGCAGCAGTTGGTAGGCGCGCCGCTGTTGCTCGCGAATGATGCCGCTGCCGTCGGTGACCGGTACACGGAACTCTTCGCTGAACACTTCAGCCGGAATCTTGCCGCGCAGCGGTTCGAGAATGGCCAGCTCGTCTTCTCCTGGCAGGCCCTGTGAGGCCAGCTCGGAGTTGTCGAAGTAGCTGCGAGTACGGAAATAGGCGCCATTGAACAAGCGCTTGTTGGCCCATTCGAAATCGAACAGCAGGCCCAGGGCTTCGCGTACGCGGCGATCCTGAAACTGCGGGCGGCGGGTGTTGAAAATGAACCCCTGCATGCCCGTTGGGTTGCGGTTCTGGATTTCTTCCTTGAGCAACTGGCCGTTGGCGACCGCTGGCGTGTTGTAGGCCGTGGCCCAGTTCTTCGCGCTGACTTCCAGCCAGTAATCGAATTGGCCGGCCTTGAGCGCTTCGAGCGCCACGGTGTTGTCGCGGTAGTAATCGACCTGCATCTGATCGAAGTTGTAGAAGCCTCGGCTAACCGGCAGATCCTTGGCCCACCAGTCCTCGACCCGATCGTAGCGGATGCTGCGTCCAGCCTGCACACGGCCGACCTTGTAGGGGCCGCTGCCAAGCGGGCGCTCCAGATTGCCGCGAGCGAAGTCGCGCTTGGCCGGCAACAAGGGCAACTGGCGTAGAGCTTCGAGCAGGGCGTCATCGGCAGGCTTGCGCAGGCTCAGACGCAGGCTGCGCTGATCCTCTTCGGTGATGTTGTCGATCTGCCTGAGTGGTGCCAGGGCCTGGTCTTCGGCGCGGCTGGCGGCTTGCAGGTTGAGCTGCAGCACCTCCAGGCTGAGTTTCTGATTGCCGTCCAGGTGCGGGGCTTCCTGCAGGCGTACGAGGATCGAACGGCCGTCCGGGTCGGCCTCGATTGCCGCGCTGATGCGCTCGTCACCCAGCACGGGCTGCTGCGCCTTCTTGCTGTCGTCCAGCTCGCTCCACCAATGCTTGGGCAGTACCGGCAGCTGGCCGACGATCAGGGGCAGTTCACGATTGCCGGCGTGCTTGAAGATGAAGCGCACGCTGTGTGGCGATTCCACTTCGACCCGCTCGACGTCGGCATAGTAGCCGCGGTACATCGGTGCACCTTTTTTCATCAGGGTCTCGAAGGTGAATTGGACATCTTCGGCAGTCACCGGCGTGCCATCGTGAAAGCGCGCCTCCTTGCGAAGCAGGAATCGTACCCAGGCGTTGTCCGGCGCCTTTTCGATCTTCTCGGCGATCAATCCATAGCTGCTGAACGGCTCGTCCATGCTTTGCACGGTCAGGGTGTCGTAGATCAGGCTGATATCGTCGGCCGACACGCCCTTGCTGATGAACGGGTTGAGACTGTCGAAACCGCCAAAGCCGGCTTGACGGAAGATGCCACCTTTCGGTGCGTCGGGGTTGACGTAGTCGAAGTGCTTGAAGTTCGCCGGATACTTGGGCGGTTCGTCATAGAGCGTGGTGGCGTGTTGCGGGGCGGCAACGGCGAGGCCGGCAAGACCGAGCAGAATGATGCTGCTACCGTGGAGCAGGAAACTGCGCAGCGGGTGGGTCATCGAGCGTTCTCCGTGGGCTTCAGCCACCAGGTGCGCAGGCCCAGTGTATAGGGCGGCGTGGTGACGAAGGCGAACCGATTGCGGTAGGCCAGGCGGTGATAATTGATGTACCAGTTGGGGATGCTGTAGTGCTGCCAGAGCAGGACTCGATCCAGTGCGCGGGTGGCAGCGACCTGTTCGTCGCGGGTCTGCGCCGAGAGCAGCTTGTCGATCATCTCGTCGACCACCGGATCGGCCACACCCGCGTAGTTGCGTCCGCCCCTGATGCCCACCTGACTGGAATGGAAATACATCGATTGTTCCAGTCCGGGGCTGAGGGTTTGCGGCAGGGTGAGCAGAATCATGTCGTAGTCGAATTGGTCGAGGCGTTGCTTGTACTGGGCGCGATCCACGGTGCGCAGGTTGGCGCGAATGCCGATGCTGGCCAAGCTGGCGGTATAGGGTTGGAGGATGCGTTCGAGGCTGGGATTGACCAGCATGATCTCGAACTCGAAGCGCTCACCACGGGCGTTGCGCAGTTGCTGGCCGGTGGGTTTCCAGCCGGCGTCGGCCAATAGACCGAGGGCGCGGCGCATGGTTTCCCGTGGCACACCGCGGCCGTCGGTTACCGGTTGTGTCGGCGGCTCGCTGAACAGGCGCTTCGGCAGCTTGTCACGGTGTGGCGAAAGCAGCAGCCATTCGGCGCCTTCGGGTTTGCCGGTGGCGGAGAATTCGCTGTTGGGGTAGTAACTGGCTGCGCGCACGTAGGCATTGTTGAACAGCGTGCGATTGGTCCACTCGAAGTCGAACATCAGGCCAAGCGCTTCACGTACCCTGCGGTCGCTGAACAGCGTGCGACGGGTGTTCATGAACAGCGCCTGGGTCTGGGTCGGGATCTGGTGGGGGATTTCCGCGCGGATCACCTCGCCACGGGTGACGGCTGGAAAGCGGTAACCGTTGGCCCAGTTCTTCGCCTGGTTCTCGATATACAGATCGAATTCACCCGCCTTGAAGGCTTCGAAGGCGACGTGGTTGTCGCGGTAGAACTCCACCTCGACGCGATCGAAGTTGTACTTGCCACGGTTGACCGGCAGATCCTTGCCCCACCAGTCCTTCACACGCTCGAAAACCAGGCGTCGGCCCGGTACGACCTGCACGATGCGGTAAGGGCCGCTGCCCAGTGGTGCTTCGAACGTGGTGGCCTTGAAGTCGCGATCCTTCCAGTAGTGTTGCGGCAGCACCGGCAGTTCGCCCAGACGCAGGATCAGCAGCGGGTTGCCTGCACGCTTGAGAACGAAGCGGATGCGGTGACGATTGAGGATGTCGACGCGCTTCACTTCCTGCAGGTTGGTGCGGTACTGCGGATGGCCTTCGTTGCGCAACAGGCGGTAGGAGAAAGCCACGTCGTACGCGGTGATCGGTTTGCCGTCGTGAAAGCGGGCTTCAGGACGCAGGTTGAACACGACCCAACTGCGATCCTCACTGTATTCCACGCTACGGGCGATCAGGCCATAGCTGGAGGCCGGTTCGTCACCCGAGGGGTCGTAGGCCCCCGTGCCGACCATCAGCGGTTCGTTCAGCTCATTGACGCCATATTGCAGGAAGTGCGCCGTGGAGATCGGGCTACTGCCCTTGAAGGTATAAGGGTTGAGCGTATCGAACGTACCGGCGGCCATGATCCGCAGCGTGCCGCTTTTGGGCGCGTCAGGGTTGACCCAGTCGAAGTGACTGAAGCTGGCGGGGTACTTGAGTGTCCCGAACTGGGCGTAGCCGTGGCTCTCGCTAATGGTCGCAGAGGCGGGAAAGCTCAAGGCCAGGCTGAGGAACAGCAGGAGGAGGGGACGCATCGGGCGTGAGATCCGATCCATGGCGGCTTTTGGGCTTCTGGGTCGGTACAGTAACAGCTTGTATCGGCAGGAAAAAGAGCGCGACAGCAGGTGCCTGGTAACGGCTACTTGATAGGTATCTGCCCGGAATGCTTCGAGAACACGCCAATACGGCGATCTCGTTCTGAAAACGTCGTCAGGGCGAGGTTTTTCAGGACATGTCGGGCGTGGCTGATCAGGGCAGATAGAGGGTCAACATCTGCCCAGGCCGCAGGGTGCTGCTGCGCGGGTTCCAGGCCTGCAGGTTCTTGAGATCGATCTTGAAGCGCTTGGCGATCACGTAGAAGGAGTCGCCCTGCTGCACGCGATAGTAAGTGGCTTTATCGCGGGAATCGGTCTTGCTGCGGGCAGTGCTGGCGACCCGTGCGCCGCTATCGGCGGCCGCCAGATTGAGAACCTGGCCGACCTTCAACTGATTGCCTTGCAGCTTGTTCCAGCGCTGCAGGTCATGCACGGCGACCTGGTGGGCGCGGGCGATCTGCCACAGATTGTCGCCGTTCTTCACCTGGTAGGTGCGGCTGGCTGCCACTTGTGCGGTGCTGTGCTGCTGATACAGCGGCTCGCTGGGCGACGCGCCAGGTTTGGCGGGAATGGTCAGCACCTGGCCAATGCTCAGGTTGTTGCCACTCAGGCGATTGACGTCCTTGAGCATGTTGACCGACAGGTGGTGACGGTTGGCGATGGCGTGCAGGCTGTCGCCGGAGCGTACGGTATAGCTTTGCCAGTCGACCATTTCCTGCGGCTTCATCAGGGCCAGGCTGGCACTGAGCATCTCGGCTTTTTCGGTCGGTACCAGCAGATGCTGCGGCCCGTCGAGGGTTATGCCGCGCTTGTAGGCAGGGTTGAGCTGTCGCAGCTCTTCTTCATCGAGGTCGGCCAGTTGGGCGACCCGGGACAGATCCATGTGCTGCTTGATGGCGATCTGCTCGAAGTAGGGTTCGTTGGCAATCGGCGACAGCGTCACACCATAGGCTTCGGGCGTCAGGATCACCTGAGACAGGGCGAGCAGCTTGGGTACGTAGTCCTCGGTTTCCTTGGGCAGCGACAGGTTCCAGTAGTCGCTGGGCAGGCCGAGCTTCTCGTTGCGTTCGATGGCGCGGCTGATGCGTCCTTCGCCAGCATTGTAGGCCGCCAGGGCGAGCAGCCAGTCACCGTTGAACATTTCATGCAGGCGGCTGAGGTAGTTGAGCGCGGCTTGAGTCGATGCGGTGACGTCGCGGCGGCCGTCGTACCAATTGGTCTGGCGCAGGTTGTAGTGGCGGCCGGTCGAGGGAATGAACTGCCAGAGACCGACGGCATGGGCGGAAGAATAGGCCTGCGGGTCGTAGGCGCTTTCGATCACCGGCAGCAGTGCCAGCTCCATTGGCATGTCACGCTCGGCCAGGCGCTCGACGATGTAGTGAATATAAGGTGCGCTGCGCTCGCTGACGGTGTCGACGTGTTTGGGATTGCTGGCGTACCAGAGGCGTACACGTTCGATCCGCGGGTTGATGCCGATTTCATCCTGCAGCTTGAAACCGTCGCGCAGGCGCTCCCAGATATCGTTGTATTCGCGTGGTTTGACGTCGCTGCTCAGCCACTCTGGTTCACGTTCCAGGCCAACGGCACGGGAGGTGTCGGCCGCGCGATTCGGGGTATCGTTGGGCAGGCTCTGGCAGCCGGCCAGGGTCACGCAACACATCACCGCGAGCGCTCGAGTGCTGCGTACCAATGCCTTGATATTCAATGGCTTGCGTGATGATGAAGGCATTGGGAGAGGTGTATGTCCCGGCGAAAAGGTCGGGCGATTCTAGGAATCGGGTCGGGGCTGGTCAAGTTTTCACCAGCCTTTTGCGAGCCCGTCGACCTTTTAATCGACGACTAAAATGTGTCCTTCCATGAACGCAAGCTAGCGAATACGGCGCTCGGTTCGCTTGACTGCCGGTCGTCGCGTCGTTTGGTCGCAGCGATGATCGTCGGCTCGGCGGCACGTAGAAACGGATTGGTGGCCAGTTCCAGTTCGATGTTCGATGGCAGGCTGATGCGGCCTTCGTCGCGCCAGCGGCTCACTTCGGCCAGACGCTCGTTCAGGCGCACGTTTTCCGGCTCCACGGCGTGGGCAAAGCGCAGATTGCTCAGTGTGTACTCGTGGGTGCAGTACACCAGCGTTTCACCTGGCAGAGCGGCCAGGCGGCTCAGGGATTGGTGCATTTGTTGCGGTGTGCCTTCGAACAGGCGACCACAGCCGCCCGCGAACAAGGTGTCACCACAGAACAGCAGGTTCTGTTCGGCATGGTAGTAGGCGATATGGCCGAGGGTGTGGCCAGGGACGGCCATGACCTTGAAGCGCAGGCCGAGCACGTCGATCTCGTCGTTGTCGTTCAGGTCGATATCGCGCGCCGGGATCTTTTCTGCCGCTGGGCCGGCGACACGCGCATGGGTGGCATTCTTCAACTTCTCGACGCCGCCGACATGATCGAAGTGATGATGGGTGATCAGGATGTCGCTGAGCTGCCAATCAGGATGGGTTTCCAGCCAGGCGATGACCGGCGCGGCATCACCGGGGTCGACCACGGCGCAGCGTTTGCTGCGCGGCTCCTGCAGCAGCCAGATATAGTTGTCATTGAAGGCGGGCAGCGCGTCGATCTGAATCATTGCGGGTCGCTAAGCTGGTCATAAAGGTGCATCTTAGGCACGACATGCAGAAACTGTCATGCGGAGGCAGCGATGACTGATCAGGCATTCGCCCAGGCCGACCCTGAGTGGCTCAAACTCATTGGCGAGGCGCGCGACTGGCTTGCCGGCCCCCTCGGCCAGCTGTTGCTGGAAGAGGAACGGCGCCTGCTGGAAGAGGAGCTGGCGCGCTTTTTCGGGGGTTATCTGGTGAGCTACGGGCCCGGTGCCGAGGGGCCGCCCAAGGCCGGCCAGATTCAGCACAACGTGCGTCTCGGTGCGCCCATGCCAGGCGTGCAGATCGTTTGCGAGGAACAATCCTGGCCGCTGGGCGAGCATGCGGCGGATCTGGTGATGTTGCAGCACGGCCTGGACTTCAGCCTGTCGCCTCACGGCCTGCTGCGTGAAGCCGCTCGCAGCGTCAGGCCTGGCGGGCATCTGCTGATTCTGGGTATCCATCCCTGGAGCGCCTGGGGAGCACGTAGTTTGTTCGCCCGGGATGGCCTTGCCAGGGCTCGCTGTATTGCCCCGAACCGGGTCGGTGACTGGTTGACGCTGCTGGGCTTTGCGTTGGAGAAACGCCGGTTCGGGTGCTATCGTCCGCCGCTCGCTTCGCTGGCCTGGCAAATGCGCCTGCGGCGAATGGAAAGCTGGGGCGATGCCTGGCAGTTGCCGGGAGCCGGGTTCTATCTGTTGGTGGCACGCAAACTGGTGGTTGGGCTGCGCCCGTTGCGGCAGTCGCGCCGCGAGCCAATGGGCAAGCTGCTGCCGATGCCGGTGGCGAAGATCAGCCGGCGCGATCTCGACAACTGAAGGCCATGCCCCGGCCAATCAATTCTGTACTGAGCTTATGAATGTCTGAAACCGATGATGTCGTGATCTACACCGATGGCGCCTGCAAGGGCAATCCTGGCCCCGGCGGCTGGGGGGCGTTGCTGGTGTACAAAGGGGTGGAAAAGGAACTGTGGGGCGGTGACCCGAATACCACCAACAACCGAATGGAATTGATGGCGGCGATTGCCGGCCTGATCGCCCTGACCAGACCCTGCACGGTCAAGTTGGTGACCGACTCGCAGTACGTGATGAAGGGCATCCAGGAGTGGCTGCCGAACTGGAAGAAGCGCGGCTGGAAGACAGCGTCGAAAGAGCCGGTGAAAAATGCCGACCTCTGGCAGAAGCTGGACGAGGAGGTGAATCGTCACCAGGTGAGTTGGCAATGGGTGCGTGGTCACACTGGCCACCCCGGCAACGAACGAGCTGACCAACTGGCCAATCGCGGCGTCGACGAGGTGCGCTCGGCGCGCTGAACGCTGACCACCACCTGAGTTAAGATGCCGCACTGAACGTGCGACAACGTAGATAGATGAGAGAGGCAAGGCGTGACAACCGATAACACCGTCAAACGCTATGTGGTGCTGGATACCGAAACCACGGGTATGCCGGTCACCGACGGGCACCGCATCATCGAGATCGGTTGTGTCGAATTGCTGGGGCGCCGGCTGACCGGGCGTCATTTCCACGTCTACCTCAACCCCGATCGCGAGATCGATGAGGGCGCCATCGCGGTTCACGGCATCACCAACGAGTACGTGGCCGACAAGCCGCGATTCAAGGAAGTCGCCGATGAGTTCTACGAATTCATCAAGGGTGCCCAGCTGATCATCCACAACGCGGCGTTCGACGTTGGCTTCATCAACAACGAGTTCGCCTTGCTGGGGCAGAGCGAACGTTCCGATGTCAGTGACTACTGCTCGGTGCTCGACACCCTGATGATGGCGCGCGAGCGCCATCCGGGGCAGCGCAACAGCCTGGATGCGCTGTGCAAGCGCTATGGTGTCGACAACTCCAACCGTGAACTGCACGGCGCCTTGCTCGACTCGGAGATTCTCGCCGACGTTTACCTGGCGATGACCGGTGGGCAGACCAATCTGTCTCTGGCTGGTGAAGGCTCCGACGGCGATGGCAGTGGGCGTCAGCAGGCCACGCCGATTCGCCGTCTGGACGCTTCTCGCCCGCGCACGCGCGTCATTCGTGCCAGTGAAGATGAGCTCGCAGCGCATATGGCGCGCCTTGCTGTGATCGAGAAGTCCGCTGGCGGGCCGTCGCTGTGGGCGCAGTTGGAAAAAGCGCCGGAATAACTGAACAGCGCAATTGCGACCTTTTGTTATAGCGTGATGCACAGGGGGTTCCGCCGCTGAGGGGGAGCCTCTAACCTGAGGCGATGGGCAGGCCAAGCCTGCCAGCCTTCAGGACGTCACAATGTATAAAGACCTCAAGTTTCCCGTCCTAATCGTGCACCGCGACATCAAGGCCGATACCGTGGCCGGTGATCGCGTGCGTGCCATCGCTCAGGAGCTTACCCAGGACGGCTTCAGCATTCTGCCCACTGCCAGTGCGGCAGAAGGGCGTATCGTCGCTTCCACTCATCACGGCTTGGCTTGCATCCTGGTGGCCGCCGAGGGCGCGGGTGAGAACAGTCGTCTGCTGCAGGACATGGTCGAGCTGATTCGCGTGGCGCGGGTGCGGGCGCCGCAACTACCGATCTTCGCCCTCGGCGAGCAGGTGACCATCGAGAACGCGCCGGCCGAGGCCATGGCCGATCTCAATCAGTTGCGCGGCATCCTTTATCTTTACGAGGACACCGTCTCCTTCCTGGCTCGGCAGGTGGCGCGTGCGGCGCATAACTACCTGGAAGGCCTGCTGCCGCCATTCTTCAAGGCGCTGGTGCAGCACACCGCGCAGTCCAACTATTCCTGGCACACGCCTGGTCACGGCGGTGGCGTGGCCTACCGCAAGAGCCCGGTAGGTCAGGCCTTCCACCAGTTCTTCGGCGAGAACACCCTGCGTTCCGACCTGTCGGTGTCGGTGCCGGAGCTGGGCTCGCTGCTCGATCACACCGGGCCATTGGCCGAGGCCGAGGCGCGTGCGGCGCGCAACTTCGGCGCCGACCACACCTTCTTCGTGATCAACGGCACCTCGACGGCGAACAAGATCGTCTGGCATTCCATGGTCGGGCGGGATGATCTGGTACTGGTGGATCGCAACTGCCACAAGTCGATCCTGCACTCGATCATCATGACCGGCGCGATTCCGCTGTACCTGTGCCCCGAGCGCAACGAGCTGGGCATCATCGGGCCGATTCCGCTTTCCGAGTTCAGCAGGGAGTCGATCCAGGCCAAGATCGACGCCAGCCCGCTGGCCCGCGGTCGTGCGCCCAAGGTCAAACTGGCGGTGGTGACCAACTCCACCTATGACGGGCTGTGCTACAACGCCGAGATGGTCAAGCAGGCATTGGGCGATTCGGTCGAAGTACTGCACTTCGACGAAGCCTGGTACGCCTACGCGGCATTCCACGAGTTCTATGCCGGCCGCTACGGCATGGGCACCCAGTGCGACGCGCATTCACCGTTGGTGTTCACCACTCACTCCACGCACAAGTTGCTGGCGGCCTTCAGCCAGGCCTCGATGATTCACGTGCAGGATGGCGGGCAACGCCAGCTGGATCGTGACCGTTTCAATGAAGCCTTCATGATGCACATCTCCACCTCGCCGCAGTACGGCATCATCGCCTCGCTGGATGTGGCCTCGGCGATGATGGAAGGGCCGGCAGGGCGCTCGCTGATTCAGGAAACCTTCGACGAGGCACTGAGCTTCCGTCGTGCGCTGGCCAACGTGCGGCGCAACCTGAATGCCGAGGACTGGTGGTTCAGCATCTGGCAGCCGGGCGCCGCCGATGGTGCCGACAGTTTGTCGACCGCTGACTGGGTGCTGCAGCCGGATGCCGACTGGCATGGTTTCGGCGAGGTGGCCAACGATTACGTGCTGCTCGATCCGATCAAGGTCACCCTGGTAATGCCTGGACTGAATGCGGCTGGCAAGTTGGAGCAGCAGGGCATTCCCGCTGCGGTGGTCAGCAAGTTCCTTTGGGAACGTGGTCTGGTGGTGGAGAAAACAGGCCTGTATTCCTTCCTGGTGCTGTTCTCCATGGGGATCACCAAGGGCAAGTGGAGCACGCTGCTGACCGAGCTGCTGGAGTTCAAGCGCAGCTACGACGCCAACTTGCCGCTGATCGATGTGCTGCCTTCCATTGCCCACGCCGGTGCGGGCCGCTATCACGGCATGGGCCTGCGCGATCTGTGCGATGCGCTACATGGCTGCTATCGCGAGAACGCCACGGCCAAGGCGCTGAAGAGCATGTACACGGCGTTGCCCGAGCTGGCGATCAAACCTGCCGATGCCTATGACCGCCTGGTACGTGGCGAAGTGGAGGCAGTGCCCATCGATCAGTTGCAGGGGCGTATCGCTGCGGTGATGCTGGTGCCTTACCCGCCGGGAATTCCGTTGATCATGCCGGGTGAGCGCTTCACCGCGGCGACGCGCTCGATTCTCGACTACCTGGCGTTCGCGCGTACCTTCGACCAGGCCTTCCCGGGTTTCGATATCGACGTGCACGGTCTGCAAACCGAAGCGGGCGAGTACTGCGTGGACTGCCTGGTGGAGTGAATGAGCTGCGGATCTGTTGAGGGGCAAGATCCTCGACAGATCAATCTCTTATCTCTGATATTCAAAGCAATTGATAACGTCCGGGGCGTGCCCTGTGTCACAGTGGCAAGCATCGACTTTTATGGCGTGCTTGTTATAGTTGCTCGGTTATTAATCACAAAATAATTATCGTGCTGCCAAGCCGCTGCTGAGGATGCCTGCCATGTCCGACTACAAAGCCTTCCGCGTCGAGCTGGCGGACAAGATCGCCCACGTGCAGATCAATCGTCCGGAAAAGATCAACGCCATGAATGCCGACTTCTGGCGCGAGATCATCGAGATCTTCCAGTGGGTCGATGACAATGACGCAGTCCGCGTCGTGGTGCTCTCTGGCGCAGGCAAACACTTCTCCTCGGGTATTGACCTGATGCTGCTGGCCTCGGTCGGCGCCCAGCTGGGCAAGGATGTCGGCCGCAATGCCACGGCGCTGCGCCGCAAGATTCTCGAGCTACAAGCTTCCTTCAACGCCGTCGACAATTGCCGCAAGCCGGTGCTGGCTGCGATTCAGGGCTATTGCATCGGCGGCGCCATCGACCTGATCAGCGCTTGCGACATGCGCTATTCCACGGTCGATGCGCAGTTTTCGATCAAGGAAATCGACATGGGCATGGCCGCCGATGTCGGAACCCTGCAGCGCCTGCCGCGCATCATCGGTGACGGCATGATGCGTGAGCTGGCCTTCACCGGGCGCAACATCGACGGCAATGAGGCCGCTCGCATCGGCCTGGTCAATCGCACCTACGAAAGCCATGAAACGTTGCTTGCCGGGGTGATGGAGATTGCCGCGCAAATCGCTGCCAAATCGCCGATTGCCGTGCGCGGTACCAAAGAAATGATTCGCTACATGCGCGATCACCGGGTCGACGATGGCCTCGAATACATCGCCACCTGGAACGCTGCCATGCTGCAGTCGGAAGACCTGCGCCTGGCCATGGCGGCGCACATGACCAAGCAAAAGCCGGAGTTTGCCGACTGATGCCGTTTTCGCTGATGTTCGCTGCGAGGTCTAGAGCATGGTAAGTGGAGCCACATCCCTGAACCTGGTGCGCGACGAGCTGTTCGTCACCATGGAGGAGGCCGAACAGAGCCTGGAGCACTTCATCGCCGAGCGGCACAACGGCAGTCTGTTGCAGCAGGCGGTGGAAAGCCTGCACCAGGTGCGCGGTACGCTCAATCTGATCGAACTGGCCGGCGCCGAGCTGTTGGCCCAGGAAGTGCTGGATCAGGCCACCGACATTCCCGCTGGTGCCGGCGAGGAGCGTGACGTGCAACTGGCAGCGCTCAGTAACGCGTTGCATGTGTTGCGCCGCTACTTGGAAAACGTCGACGCTCACCGTCAGGAAATGCCCGAACTGCTGCTGCCGGCGATCAACGATCTGCGCCAGGCAGGTGCTCAGCAAGCACTCCCGGAGAGTTTCTTCTTCAGTGTGCGTCTCGATCATGCACGTCCGCATACGGCGAGTCAGCCGCTCGATGGCGCTGCCAAACTGACCGAAGGCAAGCGCCTGCGGCATATGTATCAGATTGGGTTGCTGGGTTTCATTCGTGAGCAGAATCCACAGGCCAGCCTCAAGCTGATGGTGCGCGCTATGGCGCGGCTGGACAGCTTGTTCGCCAACGAACCGCGTGGGCGCATGTGCTGGATAGGCGCCGCGGCCATTGAAGCGCAGTGCGACGGCCAACTGCTGCCGCGCAAGTCGCGCAAGCAGCTGTTCTCGCGACTGGATCGCGAACTCAAGCTGATGCTCGGCAACCCGCAGTACGAAGCGCCGCGCAGCTTGCTCAAGGAGCTGCTGTATCTGGTCGCGCTCGCTGACAGCCATGGCCCGCATGCCACTGCCATGCGTGAAGTGTTCGGCCTCACGCCGTTGCCGTTCACTGACCACCTGCTGGAAGAGGAATATCAACGTCTTGCTGGGCCGGGTAAGGCAGTGATGCGTTCGCTGTCTACCGCGATTCGCGAGGAGTTGGCCAGCGTCAAGGATATGCTCGACCTGCTCGAGCGCGGCACTCTGCAGGGGGAAACCCTGGGGACTTTGCATGCGCTGCTGGGCAAGCTGGCCAAGACCCTGGGCATGGTAGGCCTGAACTCTGCCGGTAACTCCCTCAGTGCCCAGTTGCCGCATGTCGCTGGCTGGAGCGAAGACACACCGCCGCAGCCGGAGCAATTGCACAAACTGGCCGATGCGGTGCTCTATGTCGAAGGCATGGTGGCCAGCCTGGAGCGTGGCGAAGGACGCGATACCCGTCCGACTGCCGTCGAGCCGGGTAACGAGGCGGACTCCTTTGCTATTCATCAGCTCAACGAAGCACGCATCGTCGTGGTCGACGAGGCCCAGGCGGGGTTGGCTCTGGCCAAGCGGGCGATTACCGCGTATCTGGAATCAGCCGGCGACAAGATGCACCTGGCCAACGTGCCGTTCAGTCTGCAGGCCGTGCGTGGCGGCCTCTGGTTCCTCGAGCAGCGTCGCGCCGCGATGCTGGTCGGGGCCTGCGCCGACTACATCCAGACGCGCATGCTCGACACGGGACAGATGCCTTCGGAGCAGATGCTGGAAACCCTCGCTGATGCGCTCAGCAGCCTGGAGTATTACCTGGAAGCTGGCGCCGTCATGCGCCCTGAAACCCGCCCGAGTGTGCTCGATCTTGCCGAAGAGAGCGTCAAGGCACTGGGCATGCCGGTGGCTGCCTGATGGTCTGGCGCAATACGTTCCTCGATCCCGCCCAGCCGGGTGGCTGGGCGCTGCTCTACAGCCAGCAGCACTTTCTTGCCGACAGCAACGGTGTGCTGTTCCCGCGTGACTGGATCAAGCGCCAGGATCTGCCGATTCTCGGTGAGCAGGGTATCGGTCATTTCGGTGAGGATGCCGTTTACCTATTACAACTCAAGCCTTCGGCCAACCTGGAGGGCTGCACCTGGCAGAGCCTGCGTCAGTTCATGCTACAGGGTGAGGCGGAAACCTTCCGCATGCTTGCCTACGCTGCGCAGATCGGCACCTGGTACACCGAGCATCGTTTCTGTGGCAGTTGCGGTGCGCCGACTCGCCAGCTTCCTGGCGAGCGGGCGATGCGCTGTGACAGTTGCGAATCGCAGCATTATCCGCGCCTGGCACCGAGCATGATCGTGCTGGTGACGCGTGGCGATGAAGTCCTGCTGGCGCGCTCGCCGCGCTTCGTGACGGGGGTCTACAGCACCCTGGCGGGCTTCGTCGAACCAGGCGAGTCGGTGGAGCATTGCGTGGCGCGCGAGGTGCGTGAGGAAGTCGGCCTCGAGGTGAAGAATCTGCAGTACATCGGCAGCCAGGGCTGGCCGTTTCCGCATTCGTTGATGCTCGGTTTCCATGCCGAATATGCCGGTGGCGAGATCGTCATGCAGGAAGACGAAATCGAGGATGCGCGCTGGTTCCGTGTCGACGCGCTGCCGCCGCTGCCGGCGTCGCGCTCCATCGCCCGCCATCTGATCGACCTCTACGTCGCTCGCCGCCTCGGTTTGCCCGAGCCGACGCTGCCGATTTAGAACTCCTCATGTAGGAGCGGCTTCAGCCGCGAATTTCACCGATCATTTCGCGGCTGAAGCCGCTCCTACACGACGCTATGTCCTGGCGGAGTTAACCGACCCAGTGCTGCCAGACCAGGCGGGCGGTAAGCGCCAGAACCACGGCGATGAATACCGGGCGGATGAATTTCGAACCGCCGCCAATCGCCGTGCGCGCGCCGAGAAAGGCGCCGGCCATCAGCGAAAAGCCCATGCACAGACCCAGTACCCAGGCCACTTGTCCGGCGATGATGAACACCGCCAGGGCGCAGGCGTTGCTGATGAAGTTCATCGAGCGTGCCACGCCGCTAGCGCGCACCAGATCGAGCGGGTACATGAGCAGTGTGCTGACCGTCCAGAACGCACCGGTTCCCGGGCCGGCTACGCCATCGTAAAAGCCCAGGCTGATGCTCTGAGGCCATTGCCGGCGTCTGGCGATGGGCTGGTCGGCCTCCAGCGGCGCGTCGGGCGTCTTGCCGAATAGCAGGTACAGGCCGCAGGCGAATACCACCAACGGCAGCATCTTGTTGATCCACTCGGCCGGCATCCAATGCACTAATACTGCCCCGCCAATGGCGCCAATGGCGGTGCCGACCATCGCGTTCTTCCACTTGCCCGGGCTGAACAGCTTGCGCCGGTAGAAGGTCAGAGCGGCGGTGCCCGATCCGAAAGTGGCGCACAGCTTGCTGGTGCCCAGCACCAGGTGCGGCGGCAGGCCGGTGGTGAGCAGGGCAGGGATGGTCAGCAAGCCGCCGCCACCGGCAATGGCATCGATGAAGCCGGCGATGAAGGCGACCAGGGCGAGAATGGCCAGTGTGCTGGGGTCGATGGCGAGCTCGAGAGCGAAGGGCATATTAAAGTGTCGACTTGTGGGCGAATGCGCAGCCTGCTGGCTGTTCGTCGTGAGGAGAGCTGCGCATAATGCCGGGATTTCGCCAGAGAAGGAACGCAATCGATGCAATACGACGGGTTGGCCTGGGCCGTGGCGCTATTGGCCGTATTGGCGTTGCTGGTGGCACTGCGCATCCTGCTCAATACAGGCTGGTTCCTCGGCTGGTTGCGTGGCACCTGTGGTCTGGCATTTCTCGCGTTGGCCGGGCTGGTGGGCCTGGTAGCCTACGATCTGTATGCCTATGAGCCATTGCAGCCGGGTAAGCCGTTGGTGACGCTGAGCTTCAAGGCCGATGGCCCGCAACGTTATCAGGTGACGCTGCTCGAAGGTGGGCGCGAGCGCACGGTTACTCTGGAAGGTGACATGTGGCAGCTCGATGGCCGACTGATTCGCTGGAAAGGCCTGGCCGAGTTGATCGGTCTGGAGCCTGGCTACCGACTGGAGCGTTTGTCCGGACGGTTTCTCGCCATCGAGCAGCAAGCATTGGCGCAGCATGGTCGCGTACAGCTGGCTGAAAGCCCCTATGGCGTCGATCTGTGGCGCTGGCTGCGCATGAATCAGCGTGATCTGCTGTTGTTCGATCCACAGGCGTTGCGTGTGACTTATCTGCCGATTGCCGCCGATGCGGTTTATAGCGTCAGTCTGACTCCGACCGGCCTGCTGGCTGAACCTATGAATCCTGCAGCCGAAGCCGCGCTGAAGGATTGGTAAGCGGTAGAGTAGAGTGCGCCGTGCGCACCGATAGCACGAATCGACCTGCGGTGCGCATCTCGCACCCTACAAAAAAGGCACCTGCAAGGTGCCTTTGTCGTTTATGCCGTCGACCTCAGGAGAGGAAGCCGCCGTCGACATTCAGCGCCACACCGGTGGTGTAGCTGGAGGCTTCACTGGCCAGGTACAGCACGGCACCGGCCATCTCGCTCGGATCAGCCACGCGCTTGAGCGGGATGCGCTGCAGGGCGTGCTTGAGAATGGCGTCGTTCTTGGTCAGCGCCGAGGCGAACTTGGTGTCGGTCAGGCCTGGCAGCAGGGCGTTGCAGCGAATGCCGAACTGCGCGCATTCCTTGGCGAACACCTTGGTCATGCTGATCACCGCAGCCTTGGTCACCGAGTAGATGCCCTGGAATTCGCCAGGAGAGACGCCATTGATCGAGGCAACGTTGATGATCGAGCCACCGCCGTTGCCCTTCATCAATTTGCCGCCTTCGATGGACATGAAGTAGTAGCCGCGAATGTTCACGTCGACGGTCTTCTGGAAGGCGGAGAGGTCGGTGTCCAGCACATTGCAGAACTGTGGGTTGGTCGCGGCGTTGTTGACCAGGATGTCGAGACGGCCGAACTGTTCCTTGATCTGCGCGAAGACGTTGGTGATCTGCTCCATCTCGCCGATATGGCAGGCGATGGCAGTGGCCTTGCCACCTTCGGCTGTGATGGCGTCAGCCACGGCCTGGCAGCCGTCGATCTTGCGGCTGGAGACGATCACATGGGCGCCTTGCTGGGCCAGCAACTTGGCGATGGCCTCGCCGATGCCACGGCTGGCGCCGGAAACGAAGGCGATCTTGCCGTCGAGGTCGAACAGTTGGGTCTTGGACATTGTGATTACCCCGGGGTTAGAGAGTGGATTTGCCGATGACCTGCAGGCACATCTGCTCCAGCAGCTTGTTCATGTGAATGAACTGGGCGAAGCGCTTGTCCTGGGTCTGGCCGTGGTAGAAGCGGTAGTAGATCTGCTGGACGATACCGGCCAGGCGGAACAGGCCGTAGGTGTAGTAGAAATCGAAGCTCTTGATCTCGATGCCGGCTTTTTCGGCGTAATAGTCGACGAACTGCTGGCGGGTGAGCATGCCCGGCGCGTTGCTGGGCTGGCGGCGCATCAGTTGCACTGGCGCCGGGTCGCCGGCTTCGATCCAGTAGGCCAGGGTGTTACCCAGATCCATCAGCGGATCGCCGATGGTGGTCATCTCCCAGTCGAGCACACCGATGATCTGCATCGGGTTGTTCGGGTCGAGGATCACGTTGTCGAAGCGGTAGTCGTTGTGCACGATGCCCGGCCTGTGGTGATCGGCTGGCATCTTGTCATTCAGCCAGGCCTTGACCGGTTCCCAGGTCGGTGCATCCGGGGTCAGGGCTTTCTCGTAACGGTCGCTCCAGCCCTTGATCTGGCGTTCGACGTAACCTTCGGGCTTGCCCAGGTCGCCTAGGCCGCAGGCGTTGTAGTCGACGTTGTGCAGCTCCACCAGCTTGTCGATGAAGCTCTTGCACAGCGCGGTGGTCTGCTCGGCGCTGAAGTTCAGCTCGGCCGGCATTTCGGAGCGCAGGATGATGCCCTTGACCCGCTCCATGACGTAGAACTCGGCGCCGATCACCGACTCGTCGGTGCAGTGCACGTAGGCTTTCGGGCAGTAGGGGAAGCCGGCGTTGAGCTGATTGAGGATGCGGTACTCGCGGCCCATGTCATGGGCCGACTTGGCCTTGTGGCCGAAGGGCGGGCGGCGCAGGACGAACTCCTGCTGCGGGTACTCGATCAGGTAGGTCAGGTTCGAAGCGCCGCCGGGGAACTGGCTGATCTTCGCTTCACCGCTCAGGCCTGGAATATTGGCTTTCAGGTAGGTGTCGATGACGGCAGCATCGAGTTCTTCGCCAGTGCGGATACGGGTGGATTGGTCAGTGAGCGCCATGCTTATCCCTTCTACTTATGATGGGTGCCCCAGATAATTGGCTAATCTAATGCTGCACCCTGGCTGTCACAAGCAATACGCGCCGTTATAGGCGGGCGTGTTGCACCTCGATCAAACTGCCTGATCAGTCATTTTCGACCTGAGCCTTCGCTTGTGGGCAGGCAATAAAAAACCGGAGTGCCAGGACTCCGGTTTTTGTGTTTTGCGCTCAGCTCGCCGATTAGACCGGGAACAGTTCGCCCAGCTTCATCGCCAGCATCATGTCGCCTTCGGCGCGCAGCTTGCCAGCCATGAAAGCCTGCATGCCGTCGGTTTCGCCGCTGACGATGCCCTTGAGGGTTTCGCTGTCCATGATCAGGGTCACGTTGGCGTTCGGGTTGTCGCCTTGCTCGAGGGCGCAGGTGCCGTCTTTGACGATCAGCGCGTAGTTCTCGCCATCTTCGATGTTGAATTGGAATACCAGATCCAGGCCTGCAGCGGCGCTGGCGTTGAACTTGGACTGCATGGTTTGGGCGATGTCAGCAACACTCATGGTCTTATCCTTTTTAGGTTGTTTCGCGCAGCCTCGCGGCCGCAGTGGGCTGGAACTCATCGATAGGTGATGAGCTCCGGCGCCTTCAGCAGCTGTAAATGCACATGGCTGTTGAAGGAAGCCAGACTTACCTCGCTGCCGCGGAATTTCAGCTGACTGAGCGAGGTATTGACGATTTGCCAATTCAGTTCGAAGGCCTTTGCAGAGGGTACGCCGGTAACCAGGCGGAGCAGGGCGGTGATGGTGCCGCCGGAAGTGAATACGGCGATGTTCTGTTTGCTATTGGCCTGTTCAAGGATGCGCCGCAGGCCACCTTCGACCTGCTCGACATAGGCCTGCCAACTCTGCAGGCCGGGCTTGTCATGCTCGCCGGAAATCCAGCGCTGGATCAGTTTGGCGAACAGGCGCTGGAACTCGGCACGATTCTGCGCACCGTTGCGCAGGATATGCAGGGCTTCGGGTTCTTCCGGTAGCAGATCCGGCAGCAATGTGCGAATCACCGCATCGGCATCGAATTCGTTGAAGGCTTCATCGATATCCAGCGCTGGCGCTTGGCTCATGCGCTGCAGTGCGGCATTGGCCGTGTGCTGCTGGCGGCGCAGGCTGCCGCTGACGCAACGATCGAGGCGGATGTCGAGTTGCTCGAGATGTTCGCCCAGCACTTCGGCCTGGCGCACGCCGACGGGAGACAGGACATCGTAGTCGTCTGCACCGAATGAGGCTTGGCCATGTCGAATCAGATAGATGCTGCCCACGTCCGTATTGGTCTCGGTACGTTGAATGTTTCGCGAGGGTATGAGGAAGCTCAGGGGCTGTCAACGAAAAAACATACGCTTGTTTGAATTGCTTGTATGGCAATCGCAACGGCGCTGCCGAGGTTGGCCGGCAGGCCGCTGCGCCGGTATGCTTGAGCCTTTGTGCGCCCAGGCGCGGCTGCAATGTCCGAGGGGGATCCGTGGAGTTTCTTAGCGAGTACGCCAGCTTTCTGGCGAAAACCCTGACCCTGGTGGTCGCCATCGTCGTGGTGCTGGTGGCGATAGCCGCCACGCGTGGCAAAGGGCGGCGTGGCAGTGGTCAGTTGCAGGTGCAGAAGCTCAATGACTTCTACAAGGATCTGCGCGAGCGCCTGGAGCAGAGCGTGCTGTCCAAGGATCAGCTCAAGGCCACGCGCAAGGCGCAGGCCAAGGCTGCCAAACAGGAGAAGAAAGCGCCGCCCAGCAAACCGCGGGTGTTCGTGCTGGATTTCGATGGCGATATCAAGGCATCGGCCACCGACAACCTGCGCCATGAAGTGACGGCGTTGTTGTCCATGGCCAAGGCCGAGGACGAAGTGGTACTGCGCCTGGAAAGCGGTGGCGGCATGGTGCACAGCTACGGTCTGGCCTCTTCGCAGCTGGTGCGCATCCGCGACGCAGGCATTCCGCTGACCGTGTGCGTTGACAAGGTAGCCGCTAGCGGCGGTTACATGATGGCCTGCATCGGTCAGAAGATTCTCAGTGCGCCTTTCGCCATTCTCGGCTCCATCGGCGTGGTGGCACAGTTGCCCAACGTGCATCGTCTGCTGAAAAAGCACGAAATCGATTTTGAAGTGCTGACCGCCGGTGAATACAAGCGCACGCTGACCGTCTTTGGCGAAAACACCGAGAAAGGTCGGGAGAAATTCCAGGAAGACCTGGAAACCACTCACGAACTGTTCAAGGGTTTCGTCGCCCGTTACCGCCCGCAACTGGACATCGACGCCATCGCGACCGGCGAAGTCTGGCTGGGCATGGCCGCGCAGGAGCGCCTGCTGGTGGATGAACTCAAGACCAGCGACCAGTACCTGGCCGAGCGCGCCGCCGAGGCTGAACTGTTCCATCTGCACTTCGCTCAGAAAAAGAGCCTGCAGGAGCGTGTCGGGCTGGCTGCCAGCATGGCGCTGGATCGTTTCGTCCTGACCTGGTTGAGCCGGTTCAATCAGCAGCGCTTCTGGTAACGCTTCGTTCATGATGGGCTGCACGGCCGACTCGCGTCGCGCAGCAGCGAACCACGACAAGAGGAGAGGGTGATGACCGAGTTCAAGGCCTTGCTGGTCAGTGAAGGCGCCGATGGCGGTTTCCAGCGTGAAGTAGTCCAGCGCAACGTCGAGCAACTGCCGCAGGGCGAGTTGCTGATCCGCGTGCGCTATTCCTCGCTCAACTACAAGGATGCCCTGTCCGCCAGCGGCAATCGTGGCGTGACCAAGGCCTACCCGCATACGCCTGGTATCGACGCGGCGGGTGTGGTCGAGGCTTCCAGCGTTGCCGAATTCGCCGTGGGTGACGAGGTGATCGTCACCGGCTACGACCTGGGCATGAATACCTCCGGTGGTTTTGGCCAGTACATCCGCGTGCCGGCGGCCTGGGCGATCAAGCGCCCGCAGGGGCTGCCGCTGCGCGAGGCGATGATCCTCGGCACTGCCGGCCTGACCGCCGCACTGTGCGTGGACAAGCTGGAGCAGGCTGGCGTCACCCCGGAGTCCGGCACCGTGCTGGTCACGGGCGCTACGGGCGGCGTCGGCAGCATCGCGGTCGTGCTGCTCAAACAGCTCGGCTATCGAGTTGCCGCCGCCACCGGCAAGGCCGAACAGGCTGATTTTCTGCGTAACCTGGGGGCTGACGAGATCGTCAGCCGCGAAGAGCTGCAGCAGGGTAGCGAACGTCCGATGCTCAAGGAACGCTGGGCAGGGGCAGTGGATACGGTGGGTGGTGACATCCTGTTCAATGTGGTCAAGTCGCTGTGCCACAGCGGTAGCGTGGCCTGCTGCGGGCTGACTGCTGGCGTTGGCTTCCAGGCTTCGGTACTGCCGTTCATCCTGCGTGGCGTCAACCTCCTGGGTGTGGACTCGGTAGAGCTGCCACTGGTGGTCAAGGCGTCGATGTGGGACAAGCTGTCGCTGCAGTGGAAGCTCGATCTTTCCGCGTTGTGCCAGGAAATTGGCCTGACGGAGTTGCCGGGAGCCATCGAACGGATACTGGCCGGCGGCATGGTCGGCCGTATCCTGGTGCAGCTCGACTGAGTACTGAACGAGGCCCGTCGATGACGGGCCTCTGCATTTTCAGGCCTGGCTGACGTACATGGTGATTTCCGCGCGGAACACCGGCTTGTCGCCGACGTAGGCCATCACCGGCACCTTGATGTCGCCGGTCTGACTCCAATCCACCTGGCTGCCGTCGGCCACCGTACGGATATCGCCATCGGCCTTCGCCAGGTATTCCACCGTCATGCCTTTGGGAATCCAGCGGCAACCGGCAGGAATGGAGGCGTCGGTCATGCTGCCGGCGGCAAGCTCGGCAGCATTGCACAAGGCAATGGCGTGCACCGTACCGATGTGGTTGAGCACTTCGCGACGTTTGGCGAAGCTGACCTCGGCATAGCCGGGACGCAGCTCGACCATCTGCGGAGCGATACTGGCGAAGTAGGGGGCGACTTGACCGATCATCGCGCTGAACTGGGCAGCGCCGGCCTGCTGGAACATCTGCAACATCTGACTCATGACTCTCTCCTGCGTGTTTGCGATTGAAGATGAGCGCGCGCCGAGGCAGTATACGAGCGTTAGAAAATTATTCTAGAAAAATATTCTAGTCATGAGGAGTGGCATGGCCCGTCCATCGCGTAAAGACGAGATCCTGCAGGCTGCGTTGGCCTGCTTCACCGAGCACGGTGTCGATGTCACCACCATCGAGATGATTCGTGATCGCTCTGGTGCGAGCATCGGCAGTCTGTATCACCACTTCGGCAACAAGGAGCGGATAATTGCTGCGCTCTATCTGGCTGGCACTGCGCAATACGCTGACTCGTTGCAGCGCGGGTTTGCCAAGGCAGTCAGCGCCGAAGCCTGCGTCAAGCTGCTGGTGACCAGCTACATCGACTGGGTGGTGGCCAATCCGGATTGGGCGCGCTTTATCCTGCACAGCCGCAGTCGGGTCGAGGCGGGGGAAATGGGCGGTGTCCTGCGTGAAGCCAATCGCCAGCATTTCGCGCAGATTCTCACGGCGCTCGCCGAGTACCGCCTACAGGGACTGTTCAAGGCGCTACCAGATGACTGCTTCGCCTCGGTGGTAATCGGCCCGACGCACGATCTGGCGCGCAACTGGCTGGCCGGCCGCACCCAGAGCGAGCTGGGCGAGTGCCGTGAGCTGCTGGCGCAGATCGCCTGGGACAGCGTGAAAAGCAGCGGCTAGTCGAAGCGATAGATATCCATACCCAGCGCGCCATAGGTGAACCCCGTGTGCGCGACGCTGAAGGTGCCGCCGGCGCCACGGGCGAAGAACAGCGGCAGTAGGTGCTCGTCACTCGGGTGGTTACGCACGGCGTTTGGCGCCAGGTGGCGGTAATCGTGCAGCGCCTGTTCGTCATTGGCTGCGAGTTTTTCCACTATCCAGTCGCGAAATGCCTGGGCCCAGGGTGTGATGACTTCCGGGCCTGCGCGCCAGTTCAGTTCGCCCAGGTTGTGGGTGATGCTACCGGAGCCGATAAGCAATATGCCTTGCTCACGCAGGCCGCTCAGTGCGCGCCCCACACGGGTCTGCAGCTCGGGGCCGAGGCGGCTGGGTAGTGAAATCTGCAGTACGGGAATGTCGGCTTGCGGATACATCAGCGACAACGGAACCCAGGCGCCATGATCGAATGGGCGCTGGGCATCGAGCTCTGTCGGTAGACCCGCGTCATTCAATTGCTCTGCGATCTCCTTGGCCAGCGCTGGTGCGCCGGGAGCGGGATACTGCACGGCGTACAATGGGGCTGGAAAGCCGCCGAAGTCGTGCCAGGTCTGCGGTTGCTCACCTGCCGTGACTAGCAAGCGCTGGCTTTCCCAGTGCGCCGACACCACCACGATAGCCTTGGGCCTGGGCAGTTCGGCGGTCAGTTTGGCCAGGGCTGGGCCGCTGGCGCCCGGCTCCAGAGCCAGCATGGGTGAACCGTGGGATATGAACAAACTGGGCAGCATGACGACCTCCAGGTATTTACCACATTCTCTCCGAGGCGGTCATGGATGAATAATGAGGTTTTTCCGCGATATCAATCGACTGGTTCGATGTTTAACGCAGGTTATCGCCAAAGGCCGTTTCTATATTGATACCCAGACTGAGCACTCCGAGAAAGCGACCATCCTGAGGATCGTGAAGGGGGGCCGAGACCTTGATCTGAAAGCTCTGGGTCGAACCGTCGTATTCAATGTCGCCGATATGCACCTGGCCGGGTGGCAGGCGCTGGGCTTGCTGAAAGTCATCTTCGTCAGCTTGCCAGTAGTCGCTGGTGATCTCGCTGATAGCGACCAGTTGACCGGAGTGGTCGCTAAGGAAGATCTCATTGAACAGCGGTTTGTGCTGACGCGCGATGTTGGCTAGGAGGCTTGAGGGCGGGGCATGCAGTAGTCGGCGAATCAGTGGTTTTTCCTCGAGCAGGCGTTCGCGCATCCATTGCCGATCCAGTTCGTGAATACGCTCGATACTGGTGTTGCGCGTTGCTACATGGCGAAGGGCGCTTAGCAATTCGTCGTGGTAAGCCCAGCGCTTGAGGTGTTGAGCAGTCAGCTGGCGCAGATAGTAGGCTTCAGCCTCGGTGAGTGTGCTGCCTCTATGTGCGCAGTGTTCGACCTGGCGATTGAACGCGTTGAGGAAGTCAGGGTGCTGATGCAGGAAAACGTGAGAGAAATATACGCCCAATGGCGAATACCGTACGAAACGTTGCTGTAGGCCTGGCTGAGTTGGTTGGTGAGAAAGGGCACTGCGCATAACGTTTTCATCAGCCAGGAAAAGGTCTATGCGCCCGCGTTGGAGTAGTTCGATTAGTTGTTCCAGACGCGATACCTTCTGTGCCACGGTGATGCCGCGTGCCTCCAGCCAAGTCATGCTGTTGCTTCCCAGAACGCTGCCGATGCGCAGCTCGCGGGACCATATTGGCTTGTTGAGTATCTGGGCATCCTGTGCGTACCAGTACCATTTCTCCATCAGGAGCGGGGCAGAAAGCTGCGCATAGCCATCTACCTGGGAGTCTGGAGCAGAGCTGAAAAAACCATCGGCAATTCGTCGGCTGACATTCTGCCGCGCTCGACTGAGGGAGGTGAGCTGGATCTGATAGGGTTGTTGCAGTCGATTGAAGATGCACTTGAGCACGGTTACCGAGCTACCACTGAGCTCACCGTCGACAACTACTTGGTAAGGATCTTCGAGGCTGGTGTCGAGGCGAACGGTTGGGTCGTCTTCGTCACTGGCCTGCGTCAGTACCGCGACAATCAGTAGTAAGCAGGACAGCAGATGACGTGCCGGCATCGAGTCACTTGGCGTATAGGATTGTTTTTCCAGTTTAGGTGAGGGGAGTGTGTATGCACGCAACATTCTGGCAGGAGCGTTGGGCGCGTAGCCAAATCGGTTTTCATCAGGAGAAGGTCAACGGCTATCTGCGCCGTCATTGGTCAGCGCTCGGGCTAGCCAACGATGCAGCGGTGCTGGTGCCGCTGTGTGGCAAGAGCCTCGACCTGGCGTGGCTGGCGGAGCAGGGGCATGTCGTGATCGGGGTGGAGTTGGCCGAGCGGGCGGTACAGGATTTCTTCGTCGAGCGTGATGTGCAGCCGCATGTATCGCAGCATGGCGCCTTCAAGGTCTATCAGGCTGGCGCACTACGGATTCTCTGTGGTGACTTTTTCGCCTTGAGCCACGCTGACGTTGCCGACTGCCAGGCCTTTTATGACCGAGCTGCGTTGATCGCGCTGCCACCGGAAATGCGCGAGCGCTACGCCGCCCACTTGCAGGCGATATTGCCTGAGACCTGCCAGGGGCTGCTGGTGACGCTGGTATACGATCAGCAGCGCATGGATGGCCCGCCGTTCTCGGTCGAGGATGCCGAAGTCGAGCAACGTTTCACTCCAGGCTGGATCTTGCGGGAAGTGGAGCGTAAGGACGTGCTGAGCGGCAACCCGCGCTTTATCGAGAATCAGCTCGAGGCGGTGGAGGAGGTGGTGTTTCACCTGGCGCGCCGTTAACGCGGCGAGGCAATGAAAAAGGCGACCCTGAGGTCGCCTTTTGTTTTGCGGTTTCGATCAGCCCCGACGGCGCAGTGCCTCGATGCGATTTTCCAGCGGCGGGTGGCTCATCAGCAGGCCAGCCAGGCCGTTCTTCAGGCCGCCGTTGATGCCGAAGGCGGTCAGGCTGTCGGGCATCTGCACCGGCACGCCCTGTTCGGCGCGCAGACGCTGCAGCGCGGCGATCATCGCGCCGGTACCGGCCAGGCGGGCGCCGGCTTCATCGGCCTTGTATTCGCGTTTGCGCGAGAACCACATGACGATGATGCTGGCCAGGATGCCCAGTACCAGTTCGGCGAAAATGGTCGCGACGAAGTAGCCGATACCGTGGCCGTCTTCGTTCTTCAGGATCGCCTTGTCGACGAAGTTACCGAAGATGCGCGCGAAGAACATCACGAAGGTGTTCACCACGCCCTGAATCAGCGCCAGGGTAACCATGTCGCCGTTGGATACGTGGCCGATCTCGTGGGCCAGCACCGCGCGCACTTCATCAGGCGAGAAGCGCTCGAGCAGACCCTGGCTGACGGCGACCAGCGCGTCGTTCTTGTTCCAGCCGGTGGCGAAGGCGTTGGACTCGTAGGCCGGGAAGATACCGACTTCCGGCATCTTGATGCCGGCTTCACGGGACAGCTCCTCGACGGTCTGCAGCAGCCACTGTTCGTGACGGGTGCGCGGCTGGGTGATGATCTGCGTACCGGTGCTCATCTTCGCCATCCACTTGGACAGGAACAGCGAGACCAGCGAGCCGGCGAAACCGAACACGGCGCAGAAAATCAGCAGGCTGCCATGGTTCTGGCCGGTGAAGCGGTCGACCCCCAGCAGTTTGAGGGTGATGCTGGCGATAACCAGAACCGCCAGGTTGGTGGCCAGGAACAACATAATGCGCATCATGGTGTGAACGGACTCCTCACGGGGAAAGACGTACGAGTAATGCCGGCTATATAAGGGCGCCCCCATGGGGCTTTCAACCAGCGACTATTTCAAACTATGTCTCTTGGCCGTGTAGCGTGCTCTCGAACAGCAGGCGAGTGAGGCGAGCGGTACGCTCGCCGTGCTGCTGGGCCAGGGCCTCGCGCAGCTGAAAGGCCAGTGTGGCATGGACGCGGCGCACGCTCGGCGGTAACACTTCACCTTCGCGCAGAGCATGGGGAATCGCGCGCGACAGGCGCAGAAAACCCTTCTCGGTCAGCACGGCCTGATCCAGTGCGTCGTAAGCGATGGTCGACTCGAAACGCAGATAGCCTTCCTCGGCCAGCCACAGCAGCGCACCCAGGCAGGCCTGGTGGCGCTTGCTCGGCAGGCCGAACTCATCCGGCTCCTCACGCCCGATCAGGTCTTCCACGTACAACGCCATCTTGCGCGGGAAGGCCTGATAGAGCATGAGCAGGCCGCTGGCCGCGTCCTTGTAGAAGTCGTCTATCTGCAGATCCATGCCGGCTTACTGGCTGTAGCCCTTGAGGAAGTTACCGATGCGCCCGATGGCCTGCTCCAGGTCGTCGACGCGGGGCAGGGTGACCACCCGGAAGTGATCCGGCCACGGCCAGTTGAACGCGGTGCCCTGGACGATCAGCAGTTTTTCCGAGAGCAGCAGGTCAAGGACGAATTTCTCGTCGTTGTGGATCGGGCAGACCTTCGGGTCGATCTTCGGGAAGGCATACAGCGCGCCCATGGGCTTGACGCAGCTGACGCCAGGAATGTCGTTGAGCAGCTCCCAGGTGCGGTTGCGCTGCTCCAGCAGGCGGCCGTTGGGCAGCACCAGGTCGTTGATGCTCTGATAGCCGCCGAGCGCGGTCTGGATCGCGTGCTGGCTCGGTACGTTGGCGCACAGGCGCATGTTGGCCAGGATATCCAGGCCTTCGATATAGCTCTGCGCCTTGTGCTTGGGCCCGGAGATGGCCACCCAGCCGGAACGGAAGCCCGCCACGCGGTAGCTCTTGGACAGGCCGTTGAAGGTCAGGCAGAGCACGTCCGGTGCCAGCGAGGCAGTGCTGATGTGCACGGCTTCGTCGTAGAGGATCTTGTCGTAGATCTCGTCGGAGAAGATCACCAGGTTATGCTGGCGCGCCAGCTCGACGATGTCCTGCAGCACTTCGCGCGAGTACACGGCACCGGTGGGGTTATTCGGGTTGATCAGCACCAGCGCCTTGGTATTCGGGGTGATCTTGGCGCGCATGTCGGCGATGTCTGGGAACCAGCCGGCCTGCTCGTCGCACAGATAGTGCACCGGCTTGCCGCCGGACAGTGCCACGGCGGCGGTCCACAGCGGATAGTCGGGGGCGGGAATCAGCACCTCGTCACCGTTGTTGAGCAGCGCCTGCATGGCCATCACGATCAGCTCGGACACGCCGTTACCGAGGTAGATGTCCTCGATGCCGACGCCTTCGACCTGCTTCTGCTGGTAGTACTGCATCACGGCTTTACGGGCGCTGAACAGGCCCTTGGAGTCGCTGTAGCCCTGCGCGGTCGGCAGATTGCGGATGACGTCCTGGAGAATCTCTTCCGGTGCCTCGAAACCGAACGGCGCCGGGTTGCCGATGTTCAGCTTGAGGATGCGATGGCCTTCCTCTTCCAGACGCTTGGCGTGCTTGAGCACTGGCCCGCGAATGTCATAGCAGACGTTGGCGAGCTTGTTCGATTTGCTGACCTGCATGTGAGAAATCCCGATCGATGGAGAACCCGCCAATGTGGCTTGCCAGCATTTCCGGGTGGAGAAACTGGCGGCCTGAAACGCGGGTGACAGACTGGGGTCGAATCATACGTTGCAGCCTGTGTGCGGCAAAGGTGCTGCCCTGGCTTTTTTGTGGTTTGCCACGCAGAGTGGGTCACCCATTGGGCGGCGCCCTGAGGACTGGGCGTTAGATTGTTTTGTCAATGCACACTTGGCCGACGATCACTGCGCTGTGGTTCGTGGCAGAATTCCCGCCAGTGCAATCTCCGGCTGCTTAATCGAGGAGGAAACCGTTCGTGGACAAGCTCGACAAACCCCTGGATGCATGGCGTGACGAATTATCCCAGGAGCAATTCCATGTCTGCCGGCTGGGCGGCACTGAACGCCCGTTCAGTGGCCAGTATCACGATGACAAGACGCCCGGCATCTACCATTGCGCCTGTTGTGGCGAAGCATTGTTCGACTCCGATGCGAAATACGATTCCGGCAGCGGCTGGCCGAGCTATTTTCAGCCGGTGGGTGAGGCGGTCATCCGTGAGCTGGACGACTTCAGCCATGGCATGCACCGCATCGAGGTCAAGTGCGCCAAGTGCGACGCGCACCTGGGCCATGTGTTCCCGGATGGGCCGCGTCCTACCGGCTTGCGTTACTGCATCAACTCGGTATCGCTGAAGCTGATCCCGCGCGAGTGATCGCGGCCTGTCGTCCGTGCGGCGGGCTCAGCTCTGACGAGCCTGCTCACGGCTTTCTTCCAACGCATCGCAGGCCTGCTGGATCATGTCTTCGGTGATCGGCACTTCGCGGCCCTGACCATCGATGATAAAACCGCCCACTGGCTCCTGCGTTTGATTGCGGGTGATGCATTGGGCTGCGGTGTCTTGCATGCTCATGGCCTGTCTCCTCATCGTTAATGCGCGCCACTCTAGAGTGCCCAGATGAAGGCGCGGTGACAGTTCAAAGTCTGCTTCGGGTCGGTATCCACTCGCGGCTAAGCCCCGCTCTGGCTCGCGATACTTTGAACAGGTTTCAAGACGGCGGAACTCCGTCACAAAATACATTGCGCAAGTCGTATTGCAGGCTGCATGCCAGCCTGCGTGGAACGAGGAACTCATGTCGCGTTTTCATATCGGTCTGATCATCAATCCACTGGCTGGGCTGGGTGGCCCGGCAGGTTTCAAGGGCAGCGACGGCATGGCCGAGCAGGCGCTGGCTCTGGGTTTCGAGCCAAAAGCCGCGCAACGTACACGTACGGCGCTTGAACAGTTGTTGACCCTGCGTGAGCGCATAGAGTTCGTCAGCTATTCGGGCGTCATGGGTGGCGATCTTTTGGCGCAGATGGGCTTCGAGCATCGCCTGCTGGAGCCGGTCGCCCCACCGCTAACCACAGCAGAAGACACCCGCCGGGCCGTGCAGCAACTGCAGGACGCAGGCGTGGCGTTGATTCTGTTTGCCGGCGGCGACGGCACCGCGCGCGATGTCCGCGCGGCTGTCAGGGAGGGGCAGCCGGTACTGGGCATTCCGGCCGGGGTAAAGATTCAGTCTGGCGTCTACGCCATCAGCCCGCGCGCAGCAGGCGAGCTGACTGCACGGCTGGTCGAAGGTGGCCTGGTTCGCCTGGCCAGCGGTGAAGTACGCGATATCGACGAGAGCGCCTTGCGTGAGGGGCGCGTGACTGCACGCTGGTATGGCGAGCTGTGCGTGCCGCAGGAAGGTGGTTACGTACAGGCGGTCAAGCAGGGCGGCATGGAGTCCGAAGAGCTGGTGCTGGCGGATCTTGCCGCCTGGCTGGAGGCGGAGTGGGAGCCTGGCGCGCGTTACGTGTTTGGCCCCGGTTCGACCTTGCACGGCCTGGCACAGAACCTGGGGCTGGAAACCACGTTGCTGGGCGTCGATGTGATCGAGGATGGTCAGGTCATCGCTCGTGACGTCAACGAAACCGAGCTGTTCGACCTGGTCGATAGCCGTCCGACTTACCTGCTGGTGACCGCCATCGGTGGCCAGGGCCATATCATCGGCCGCGGCAATCAGCAGATCAGCCCGCGCGTGTTGCGTGCCATTGGCCTGGAGCGCCTGCGCGTGGTGGCGACCAAGCGCAAGCTGGCGACCCTGGAAGGAAGGCCGCTGCTGGTCGATAGTGGCGACGTGAGGCTGGACGATGCCTTTCCAGACGCAGTGCGGGTCTGGGCTGGCTATAAGGAAGAACTGCTGTATCCCCTGAGTCGATAGGAGATCGATATGCGAATGGTGATCGCGCTGCTGGTCTGGTCGCTGGCTTTTGCCGCGCAGGCCATCGAGGCGGACAAGCTGGTACTCGATGCGCGCAAGCAGGTTGGCGTGACCCTGAGCTATGACCCGGCCTACCGGAAACTGAGCTATCCAGGCGGCGACGTGCCCATGGCCACCGGGGTCTGCACCGATGTGGTGATCCGTGCGCTGCGCCAACAGGGGCTGGATCTGCAGGAGTCGGTACATCGCGATATGCGTGGTAACTTCGCGGTCTATCCGAAACATTGGGGGTTGAGCCGCCCGGACAGCAATATCGACCACCGCCGCGTGCCCAACCTGATGACCTGGTTCAAGCGCCAGGGCTGGTCGCTGCCGGTCAAACAGGATGCCGCGGCCTACCGGGCCGGCGATATCGTCACCTGGGATCTGGGCCGCGGCCTCACCCACATTGGCATCGTCAGCGACCGTCAGGCTGCAACCGGCACACCGCTGGTGCTGCACAACATTGGCCGGGGTACGCAGGAGGAGGACATTCTGTTCGCCTACCGCATTACTGGCCATTACCGGCCGCTGGCTCAGCAGGCGAGGGCTGGCCAATGACGCAGCAGCAGTCGTTGCCGCCGAATCTTGCTGCAGGCGAGCGTGTCGTTCTGTTCGATGGCGTCTGCAAGCTCTGCAACGGCTGGGCGAGATTCCTCATTCGCCATGACCGGCAGCGACAGTTTCGCCTGGCTTCGGTGCAGTCGACACAGGGCCAGGCATTGCTGGCCTGGTATGGCCTGCCGACCGACCGCTTCGACACCATGGCGCTGATCGACGAGGCCGGGTTGCATGTACGTTCCTCGGCGTTGCTGCGCATCCTTGCCCGTTTGCCCCAGCCCTGGCGTAGCCTCAGTTGGCTGCGTGTGATTCCGCGCCCGCTGCGCGATTGGAGCTACGACCGCATTGCGCTGAATCGCTACCGTCTGTTCGGCCTGCATGAGGTCTGCCTGCTGCCCAGCGCCGACCATAGCGAGCGCTTCCTGCATGACTGATGCGCGTCTGGCGCAGATTGCCTGGCTTGCTCGGCTGGCCTTGGCGCTGGTGTTCATCTGGCATGGGCTGGCACCGAAGCTTCTCTGGCTCAGCCCTGACGAGGTGGCGATGATCGGGGCCCACGGCCTGCCTGATTACCCGCTGTTCGCCCCGGAGGTGATCGCCCGTATCGCTGGCGTCGCCGAGATACTCCTGGGCATCGTGCTGCTGACGGTGCGTCGGCAGCGCTGGCCCTTGCTGGTCGCTGGCGCAGTATTGCTGGCGCTGTTGCTTGATGTTGCGTTGTTCAGTCCCCATCTGTTGATCCAGGCGTTCAATCCGCTCTCGACCAACCTGGCCGCGCTGGCTTTGTGCGCAGTGGCCTGGCTGGCCGAAGCGCCCTCGGCTGCTGACTCCAGAGACCTGTCATGACATCGATGCTTTCCTCCCGCCAGCGTGGCGCCATGCGCCTGGCCTGGCGCTTCATCGCGCCTTATCGCGGCCGAGTAGTGGGCGCGCTGCTGGCGTTTATGTTCACGGCGGCGATCACGCTGTCCATGGGCCAGGGCATCAAGCTGCTGGTGGATCAGGGCCTGGCCACGCAATCGCCGGCAGCGCTGCGTCAGTCCCTGCTGCTGTTCTTCGTGCTGGTACTGGCACTGGCCTTTGGCACCTATACGCGCTTCTACTTGGTGTCGTGGATCGGCGAGCGGGTGGTCGCAGATATCCGCCGGCGGGTGTTCGATCATCTGATCGAACTGCATCCAGGCTTCTACGAGAGCAATCGCAGTTCGGAGATCCAGTCGCGGCTGACCGCCGATACCACGCTACTGCAATCGGTGATCGGCTCGTCGCTGTCGATGGCGCTGCGCAACCTGATCATGCTGATTGGCGGCAGCGTGCTGCTGGTGGTCACCAATCCCAAGCTCAGCGGCATCGTCCTGCTGGCCTTGCCGTTGGTGGTGGCGCCAATCCTGCTGTTTGGTCGCCGCGTGCGCGCACTGTCGCGGCAAAGCCAGGATCGTGTGGCGGATGTCGGTAGCTACGTGGGCGAGGCGCTGGGGCAGATCAAGACGGTGCAGGCCTACAACCACCAGGACGAGGACAAGCGTCGTTTCGCTGAGTCCGCCGAGGCGGCGTTCGATGTGGCGCGCAAGCGTATCGCCCAGCGTTCGTGGTTGATCACCGTGGTCATCGTGCTGGTGCTCGGTGCGGTGGGGGTGATGCTCTGGGTGGGTGGCATGGATGTGATCGCCGGGCGCATTTCCGGCGGCGAACTGGCCGCTTTCGTGTTCTACAGCCTGATCGTCGGCTCGTCGTTCGGCACCTTGAGCGAGGTGATCGGCGAGTTGCAGCGTGCAGCCGGCGCCGCCGAGCGTATTGGCGAGTTGTTGCGTGCCAGTAACGCCATCGTGGCGCCGCCGCAGTCGCAGCACCTGTCACAGCCGATGCAGGGACGTATCGAACTGCAGGGCGTGCGCTTCGCCTATCCGTCACGCTCGGACAGCTATGCCATCGATGGCATCGACCTGCAGGTGGCAGCGGGTGAGACCTTGGCTCTGGTTGGCCCTTCTGGGGCAGGCAAGTCGACGCTGTTCGACCTGCTGCTGCGCTTCTTCGACCCGCAGGCCGGGCGCATTCTCATCGATGGTGTGCCGATTGATCAGCTCGATCCGCGTGAGTTACGTGCCAGTTTCGCCCTGGTTTCGCAGAATCCTGCGCTGTTCTTCGGCTCGGTCGAGGACAACATTCGCTATGGTTGCCTGGATGCCAGTCATGCCGAGGTGGAAGCGGCTGCACGCGCGGCGCACGCTCATGAATTCATCCAGCGCCTGCCACAGGGCTATCAGACTCATCTCGGTGAGGCCGGGCTCGGACTCTCCGGTGGCCAGCGTCAGCGTCTGGCGATTGCCCGCGCCTTGCTTGCCGATGCGCCGATCCTGCTGCTGGACGAGGCTACCAGCGCACTGGATGCAGAGAGTGAACATCTGATCCAGCAGGCGCTACCATCGCTGATGGCCGGACGCACGACGCTGGTGATCGCCCATCGTCTGGCCACGGTGAAACAGGCGGATCGCATTGCGGTGATCGAGCAGGGGCGTCTGGCCGCTATTGGCCGGCATGCCGAGCTGATCGAGAGCAGCCCGCTCTATGCGCGTTTGGCCGAGTTGCAGTTCGGCAGCTAGCTCTTGGGCCTGATCGTGGCGGCAGCACCGGCCGAGGCGATGATGATCGCGCCGACGGCCAGCCACTGCCCCCAGAGCAGTTTCTCGCCGAGAAAAATCAGGCCGCATAGCGCGGCGACAGCCGGCTCCAGGCTCATCAGGACACTGAAGGTGCGTGCTGGCAGGCGCGTCAGGGCGACCATCTCCAGGCTGTAGGGCAGGGCGGAAGACAACAGCGCGACGCCCAGTGCGATTGGCAGCAGATCGACGCTCAGCAAGTCGCTACCGGCATGCCAGACCCCGATGGGTAGAACCAGCAGCGCGGCGACCCAGGTACCCAGTGCAACGGTGTGGCGCCCATGCTGGGCGCCGGCTTTCTGGCCGAAGATGATGTACAGCGACCAGCAAACGCCCGCACCGAGCGCCAGGGCGGCGCCAAGCGGGTCGATGGCGCTCTGTGTGGCGCCAGTGGGTAGCAGCATCCATAGCCCCGCGATGGCCAGAATGACCCAGACGAAATCCAGCAGACGGCGTGAAGAAAACAGCGCCAGGGCCAGCGGGCCGGTGAATTCCAGGGCCACGGCGATGCCCAGTGGAATGCTCTGCAGCGACATGTAGAAGAGCAGGTTCATGCCGCCCAGGGACAAACCGTAGGCGACGAGGGCCTGGCACTTGCGCAGATCCAGCCTGGCCCGCCAGGGCTGCATCACCAGCGACAGAATGATCGCACCGAGCACCAGGCGCAGCGCCGTGGTGCCCTCGGCACCGACCAGGGGGAACAGGCTCTTGGCCAGCGATGCACCGCTCTGGATCGAGACCATGGCCACCACGAGCAGAGCGATGGGGACAAAAAGTGCGGTGCGCGACATGGGGCTGTGTCCTGGTGCTGATCATCAAAGAAAAAACCGGCCGCTGGGGCCGGTTCTTCGTGGCGCCTTGTGGCAGCCAGGCCTTTGAAAAACGTAGGCGAGGCAGGCAAGACAAGGCAAAAACAACCGAAAAAGCGGAATTTACGAGCTGTAAATGAGCATTTTGAGGTTGTTTTTAACGCGGGATTGCCAACGCAGGTAGTTTTTCAACGGCCTGTTAGCGGTATTCGCAGAGGTATGCGGTATCCACGGCCACCTTCAGCTGGAACTTGCTGTTGGCTTCGACGGTGAACTTGCTGCCGGCTTCAAAGGTGTTCCAGCTGTCGCTGCCCGGCAGTTTGACGGTCAGGGCGCCGGCGACGACATGCATGACTTCCAGCTGGCTGGTGCCGAATTCGTATTCGCCCGGGGCCATCACGCCAATGGTGGCAGGGCCTTCAGCCATGGTGAAGCCGATGGATTTGACGGTGCCGTCGAAGTACTCGTTGACCTTGAACATCTGCGATTCCTCGGAAGGGGTTGGAAAAATTGCTGGGAGCCAGTTTTAACGTCGCCTAGTGACCACCTGAAGGGTGGTCGCCATGGATGGCAGGCCATAAAAGGGCGCCAGTATGCCCAAGCGTTTTTTTTTCGTCATCACCCTTTCACGGGGAGAACCAGCGGCAGCAGGCGTGCGGTATTGCGCGCGTCCTCCAGGGCACGGTGCTGTTGCCCCTGAAACTGCAGGCCGGCCAGTTGCAGGGCGCTGTGAAGGCCGACTGGGCGTGGCAGCTGACGCGCCTTGGCAAAGGCTTGCTTGAGGTTCAGGTGCGGAACATCGGCCAACAGGCTATGCAGCTGATGCTGGCGCCATTCCTGTTCCAGTTGGCGGCGGTCGTACTCCCCCCAACTGCTCCAGCCCGCCAGACGCGGCGCATGTTGTCCCAGCCAGCGTTCGAACTGGGCCCATACCTGAGGCAAGGCGGCGGCGCTATCGATCTCGGCTTGGGTGATATGGGTGAGCTCGCGGCAGAAGTCGGTCAAGCAGGGCCGGCGCTGTGGTTTGATGATGCGCTGAAAATGATCGCGCTCATGACCATCTGCTCCGACCAGGCTGGCACCGATCTCGATGATTTCCATTTCTTCCATCGCCCAGCCGCCTTCGTCGGTGGTGGCTTCCAGGTCGATGACTAGCCAATGCCCCATGGGCGCTCCTTAGAACCTGTCTGCGATATTTTGCGCTTCGGCCCCGCTGCATTGAAAAGGTTCCTGGCATCAGATCAGGCTCAAGCCCTCGCTCTGAACGAAACCGCTGGCAGTATGGAAGGGCTTTTCGAGCAGGGCAAACGCCGTGTTAGGCTCTGCCGCCTACATCTGGAGGAGGTTGGTATGGCAAAGGTCGCGTTTCTCGGCTTGGGCGTCATGGGCTATCCAATGGCCGGGCATCTGGCGCGCAAAGGGCATCAGGTGACGGTCTACAACCGCTCGCCGGGCAAGGCCGAGCAATGGATGGGCGAATACGCCGGCAGCAGTGCGCCAACACCGCGTGAAGCCGTGCAGGGTGCCGAGCTGGTGATGTGCTGCGTGGGCAACGATGATGACCTGCGCAGCGTGGTTCTGGGCGAGCAGGGCGCTTTCGCGGGTATGGCGCCGGGCGCCGTCCTGGTCGATCACACCACGGCCTCGGCCGATATCGCGCGTGAGCTGGCAGCTATCGCCGTCGAGCGCGGCCTGGGTTTTCTCGATGCGCCGGTGTCCGGTGGTCAGGCGGGCGCCGTCAACGGCGTGCTGACGGTGATGGTTGGCGGCGAGCCGCAAGCCTATGCCGCCGCCGAAGCTGCTATCCAGAGCTATGCAAGAATGATTCGACTGATGGGGCCGGCCGGGAGCGGGCAGTTGACCAAGATGGTCAACCAGATCTGCATCGCCGGCCTGGTTCAGGGGTTGGCCGAGGCGCTGAACTTCGCTCAATGCGCCGGTCTCGATGGCCACGCGGTGGTCGATGTAATCAGCAAGGGCGCTGCGCAATCCTGGCAGATGGAAAATCGCTACAAGACCATGCTGGCCGGTGAGTTCGATTTCGGTTTCGCTGTCGACTGGATGCGCAAGGATCTGTCGATCCTGCTCGAAGAGTCGCGTCGCAATGGCGCGCAACTACCGGTCACGGCGCTGGTCGACCAGTTCTACGCCGACGTGCAGGGCATGGGCGGTGGCCGCTGGGATACCTCCAGCCTGTTGGCGCGCCTGCAGCGTAACCACTGATCATGAAAGGCCTCGACTGGCGGCGCGCGCATCATTAGGATCGCCGCCGTTCGTTTCGCGTCGTCGAGGTCTTCTCATGGAATGTCGTGCCGGTTGTGGTGCCTGCTGCATCGCGCCCTCCATCAGTTCGCCGATTCCAGGCATGCCCGAAGGCAAGCCAGCCGGCGTGCGTTGTCTCCATCTTTCTGTTGACTATCTCTGCGCCCTGTTCGGGCGAGCGGAGCGTCCGGCTGTGTGCGCTGCATTCAAGGCTGACGAGCTTGTCTGTGGCGACAGCCGTGAGAGTGCCGTTCGAATGCTGGGTTGGCTCGAGCAGGCGACTGCCTGATGATCTGAACCCGCTATGATCATCAGCGGTCGAAACGCAAACAATCCCCAGGGAGCTGGTCTGAAGATGATCCGTATTTCCGCATTGGCCATGATGTTATGTGCGAGCGCTGCCCATGCTGCCGAGAGGCCGTGGCAGCTGGAACGGGAGGAGGACGGCATTCGCGTCTACCTGGCCGACGTGCCGGGGTCGAAGTACAAGGCCTACCGTGGCGTGGTCACGGTAAAAAGCGATCTGCCGCGTTTGCTGGCCTTGCAGGAGGACGTTTCAGGCTCCTGCGCCTGGATCTTCAGCTGTCAGCAGCAGCGGCTGCTGGAGACCAAGGACGATGCCAGCGAAATCTATACCCGCTTCGAGATGCCCTGGCCGGTGAAGTCGCGTGATTCGGTGATTCAAGTCACCACTCGAACCGAGCCTGACGGCAGCGTCACGCGTCTGCTCAAGGCCGTGCCTGAGCGCCTGCCGGAAGAAAAGGACTTCGTGCGGGTCAGTCGCGTCGATGGTCAGTGGCATATGAAGCCGCTGAGCGATGGTGAGGTGGAAGTGACTTACGAGGTGCATACCGAGCCGGGTGGTAGCGTACCGTCCTGGCTGGCCAACAGCTTCGTGGTCGATGCACCGCTGGAGACGCTGAAAGGGCTGCGTGCGCAGGCCGAGGGGCGTTGAGGCGCGCTGGATAGCTGGATAAATGAAAAAGGCTGCCAAGTGGCAGCCTTTTTCGTGATGCAGCGCTATCAGTCGCGGTTGGCAGGCAGGTCGCGCTGCTCGTAACCGGTGTACAGCTGGCGCGGGCGGCCGATCTTGTACGGGCCGGAGAGCATTTCCTTCCAGTGCGAGATCCAGCCGACGGTGCGCGCCAGGGCGAAGATCACGGTGAACATGCTGGTCGGAATGCCGATCGCCTTGAGGATGATCCCCGAGTAGAAGTCGACGTTCGGGTACAGGTTTCGTTCCTTGAAGTACGGATCGGTCAGGGCGATCTCTTCCAAGCGCATGGCCAGTTCCAGCTGCGGATCGTTGGTGATGCCCAGCTCGCCGAGGACCTCGTCGCAGGTCTGCTTCATCACGGTAGCGCGCGGATCGCGGTTCTTGTAGACGCGATGGCCGAAACCCATGAGCTTGAACGGGTCGTTCTTGTCCTTGGCCTTGGCGATGAACTTGTCGATGTTCGATACGTCACCGATCTCGTCCAGCATGGCCAGTACGGCTTCGTTGGCGCCGCCGTGTGCCGGGCCCCACAGTGCAGCGATACCGGCTGCGATACAGGCGAACGGGTTGGCGCCCGAGGAGCCTGCCAGGCGCACGGTGGACGTGGAGGCGTTCTGCTCGTGATCGGCATGGAGGATGAAGATCTTGTCCATTGCCTTGGCCAGCACCGGGCTGATCGGTTTGATCTCGGCCGGGGTGTTGAACATCATGTGCAGGAAGTTTTCCGCGTAGTTCAGGTCGTTACGCGGGTACATCATGGGTTGGCCCATGGAGTACTTGTAGGTCATGGCCGCGATGGTCGGCATCTTGGCGACCAGGCGCATGGCCGAAATCTCGCGATGGCGCGGATTATTGATGTCCAGCGAATCATGGTAGAAGGCGGAGAGGGCGCCCACTACGCCGCACATGATGGCCATTGGGTGGGCATCGCGGCGAAAGCCGTTGAAGAAGGTCTTCAGCTGCTCGTGAACCATGGTGTGGTTCTTGATGGTGCTGACGAACTGGGCCTTCTCTTCCTTGCTCGGCAGTTCGCCATTGAGCAGCAGGTAACAGGTTTCCAGGTAGTCGGAGTCTTCGGCGAGTTGCTCGATCGGATAGCCGCGGTGCAGCAGGATGCCCTTGTCACCATCGATATAGGTGATCTTCGACTCGCAAGAGGCGGTCGACATGAAGCCGGGATCAAAAGTGAAGCGACCCGTGGCGGTCAGGCCCCGCACATCGATTACATCAGGACCAACGGTGCCGGTCAGAACAGGCAGTTCGACGGGGGCTGCGCCCTCGATGATCAACTGCGCTTTTTTGTCAGCCATGTGTGGCCTCCTAATTATGCTTGGAATCATCAACCAGCCCCCCACGCAGGGCCCGCACCACTATAGTGGGATAAATCCGAAAGTCAATTTGCGAAAACCCAGCTGGCAGAAGGGTTTCGGCGTGGTTTTCAACGAAAAAAGGCCGCTATTTACGTCATTTTTTTGCAGTCTGCAATGCGCTTTTTAGGGGGGGAGGTCGCATTGTCATTAGTCTGCTAACTGTCTATACTCTGCGGCCGACCGCCACAGGCTTTAGGGCCGTGTCATGGCGGTTGTCACTCATTGGGTGATGGGTACCTTGCCAGTGCACTTCCCAACAACTTTGCCCTGATAGTTAGGGGCTCTCAGTGTGATAAAAAAGCCGTGAATAGCCAACGACCTGTAAACCTAGACCTTCGGACTATCAAGCTTCCGATCACCGCTTACACGTCCATTCTTCACCGTATCTCCGGTGTCATCCTCTTTGTCGGTATCGCCATCCTGCTGTTCGGCCTCGACAAGTCGCTGACGTCCGAAGAGGGCTTCGCCCAAGTGAAAGAATGCCTGACCAGCCCGCTGGCCAAGTTCGTGATCTGGGGTCTTCTGTCCGCTCTGCTGTACCACCTGGTGGCCGGTGTGCGCCATCTGATCATGGATGTCGGCGTCGGTGAGACGCTTGAAGGCGGCAAGCTGGGCTCGAAAATCGTGCTTGTCATCTCGGTCATCGTGATCGTGCTGCTGGGGGTATGGATATGGTAACCAACGTTACGAACTTCTCGCGTTCGGGCCTCTATGACTGGATGGCGCAACGCGTTTCTGCGGTCGTTCTCGCGGCTTACACGCTGTTTCTGCTGAGCTATGTGATCTGTAATCCAGGGATGGGCTACGCCGAATGGCACGGTCTGTTCTCTCACACCGCGATGCGCATTTTCAGCCTTCTGGCGCTGGTTGCGTTGATCGTGCATGCCTGGGTAGGTATGTGGACCATCACCACCGACTACCTGACGCCCATGGCCATTGGCCGCTGGGCTACCGGCGTGCGTTTCCTGGTCCAGGCGGTATGTGGCGTTCTCCAGTTCGTCCTGTTCGTCTGGGGCGTGCAGATTCTGTGGGGTTTCTGATTCATGGCTAGCATCCGTACTCTTTCCTATGACGCCATCATCGTAGGTGGCGGTGGCGCTGGTATGCGCGCAGCGCTGCAGCTTGCTCAGGGCGGTCACAAGACTGCCGTGGTCACCAAGGTGTTCCCGACTCGCTCGCACACCGTATCCGCTCAAGGTGGCATCACCTGCGCCATCGCTTCGGCCGACCCGAACGATGATTGGCGCTGGCACATGTACGATACCGTCAAGGGTTCCGACTACATCGGTGACCAGGACGCTATCGAATACATGTGTTCCGTCGGCCCGGAGGCCGTGTTCGAACTCGAGCACATGGGCCTGCCGTTCTCCCGTACCGAGCAAGGTCGCATCTATCAGCGTCCGTTCGGCGGTCAGTCCAAAGGCCCGGATAATCCGACTCAGGCTGCCCGTACCTGCGCCGCTGCTGACCGTACCGGTCACGCACTGCTGCACACCCTGTATCAGGCCAACCTGAAAGCCGGCACCTCGTTCCTCAATGAGTGGTATGCAGTCGATCTGGTGAAGAACCAGGACGGCGCCATCGTCGGCATCATCGCCATTTGCATCGAGACTGGCGAAACCGTCTACATCCGCTCCAAGGCCGTGGTTTTGGCCACGGGCGGTGCTGGTCGTATCTACGCCTCCACCACCAACGCCCTGATCAACACCGGCGACGGCGTGGGCATGGCTCTTCGTGCTGGCGTACCGGTGCAGGACATCGAGATGTGGCAGTTCCACCCGACCGGTATCGCCGGCGCCGGTGTACTGGTTACCGAAGGCTGCCGTGGTGAGGGTGGTTACCTGATCAATGCCCATGGCGAGCGTTTCATGGAGCGTTACGCTCCGAACGCCAAAGACCTGGCTGGCCGCGACGTCGTTGCCCGCTCCATGGTCAAGGAAGTGATCGCCGGCAACGGCTGTGGTCCGGACAAGGATCACGTGCTGCTCAAGCTCGATCACCTGGGCGAAGAAGTACTGCACAGCCGCCTGCCAGGCATCTGCGAACTGTCGAAAACCTTCGCGCACGTCGACCCGGTTGTCGCGCCGGTTCCGGTCATTCCGACCTGCCACTACATGATGGGCGGCGTTGCCACCAACATTCATGGCCAGGCAATGACTCAGGACGCCAATGGCAACGACAAGATCATCGAAGGCCTGTTCGCCGTAGGTGAAGTGGCGTGCGTATCGGTACACGGCGCCAACCGTCTGGGCGGCAACTCGCTGCTCGACCTGGTCGTGTTCGGCCGTGCTGCTGGCCTGCACCTGGAGAAAGCGCTGAAAGAAGGCGTGGAAGTCCGTGGTGCCAGCGAAACCGACATCGAGCAGTCGCTGTCGCGTCTGGCTGGCGTCAACGAGCGCAGCACTGGCGAAGACGTTGCGCCGCTGCGTAAAGAGCTGCAACAGTGCATGCAAAACTACTTCGGTGTATTCCGTACTGGCGAATACATGCAGAAGGGCATCCAACAACTGGCCGACCTGCGTGAGCGCATCGCGAAAGTCAAAATCGCGGACAAGAGCCAGGCGTTCAACACTGCGCGTATCGAAGCGCTGGAACTGCAAAACCTGCTCGAAGTCGCCGAAGCGACCGCGGTCGCAGCCGAGGCTCGTAAAGAGTCCCGTGGCGCCCACGCTCGTGAAGACTTCGAAGAGCGCGATGACCAGAACTGGCTGTGCCACTCCCTGTACTTCCCAGGCGAGAAGCGCGTTGCCAAGCGTGCCGTCAACTTCGCGCCGAAGACCGTTCCGGCATTTGAACCCAAGGTTCGGACTTATTAAGGGTGACTGATATGTTGCAAGTCAGTGTTTATCGCTACAACCCGGAGAAAGACGCTGTTCCGTTCATGCAGGACTTCAAGGTCGATACCGGCGGCAAGGACATCATGGTTCTTGACGTGCTGGCGCTGATCAAGGAACAGGACGAAGGCTTCTCCTACCGTCGCTCCTGCCGTGAAGGTGTTTGTGGCTCCGATGGCATGAACATCAACGGCAAGAACGGCCTCGCCTGCATCACGCCGATCTCCGCTGCCGGCCTCAAGGGCGGCAAGCTGGTGATTCGTCCGCTGCCAGGCCTGCCGGTCATTCGTGACTTGGTCGTCGACATGAGCATCTTCTACAAGCAGTACGAGAAGGTGCAGCCGTTCCTGCAGAACGATACGCCGGCTCCGGCCATCGAGCGTCTGCAGTCGCCGGAAGAGCGTGAGAAGCTCGACGGGCTGTACGAGTGCATTCTGTGCGCTTGCTGCTCGACCAGCTGCCCGTCGTTCTGGTGGAACCCTGACAAGTTCCTCGGTCCCGCTGCACTGCTGCAGGCCTACCGCTTCCTGGCCGACAGCCGTGACACCAAGACCAGCGAGCGTCTGGCGTCCCTGGACGACCCGTTCAGCGTGTTCCGCTGCCGCGGCATCATGAACTGCGTGAACGTGTGCCCGAAAGGGCTGAACCCGACCAAGGCCATTGGTCACGTTCGCAACATGTTGCTGCAAAGCGGTACCTGATTCGAAAGTTGCTGTACCTGTAACACCTGCAAGTCCGGCTTCGGCCGGCCTTGCAGCAAAAGCCAGAACCGCAGCCCACAAAGCCGCGGTTCATATTCGAAAAATTATGACGACCAGCAGGGGCATCCGGGCTGGTACCCGGACTATCTGCGGGAACCCAAGTGGCTTTATCCGAGTCGCAGCACCATGACTTTGATTTGGGCCATACGGTATTCGCGCCGATGGTGTCCCCTTACCGAGGGTGACCAAGCATGCAAGAAAGCGTGATGCAGCGCATGTGGGACAGTGCCCACCTATCCGGTGGCAACGCTGCCTACGTGGAAGAGCTCTACGAGCTCTACCTGCACGATCCCAACGCTGTGCCAGAAGAGTGGCGCACTTACTTCCAGAAGCTGCCGACCGACGGCAGCGCTGCAGCGGATGTGTCGCACTCGACCATTCGCGATCATTTCGTTCTGCTCGCCAAGAATTCGCGTCGTGCCCAGCCGGTTTCCGCCGGGGCCGTCAGCAGCGAGCACGAGAAGAAGCAGGTAGAAGTGCTGCGTCTGATCCAGGCCTACCGCGTGCGTGGCCACCAAGCCGCCCAGCTCGATCCGCTGGGGCTGTGGGTGCGTACCGCGCCGTCCGATCTGTCGATCAATCACTACGGCCTGACCGACGCTGACCTGGATACCACTTTCCGTACCGGCGAGCTGTACATCGGTAAGGAAGAGGCGACCCTACGTGAAATCCTCGGTGCGTTGCAGCAGACATATTGTCGCACCATCGGTGCCGAGTTCATGCACATCGTCGATTCCGGCCAGCGTCACTGGTTCGCCCAGCGTCTGGAAAGCGTGCGTGGTCGTCCGCAATTTTCCGCTGAAGTGCAGGCGCACGTGCTCGAGCGCGTTACCGCTGCCGAAGGCCTGGAGAAGTACCTGGGAACCAAATACCCAGGCACCAAGCGCTTTGGCCTGGAGGGCGGTGAGAGCCTGATCCCGATGCTGGACGAGATCATCCAGCGTTCTGGCTCCTACGGCACCAAGGAAATCGTCATCGGCATGGCCCACCGCGGCCGTCTGAACGTACTGGTCAACACCTTCGGCAAGAACCCGCGCGACCTGTTCGACGAGTTCGAAGGCAAGAAGACCGAAGGCCTGTCGTCCGGTGACGTGAAGTACCACCAGGGCTTCTCGTCCAACGTCATGACCGCTGGTGGTGAAGTTCACCTGGCGCTGGCGTTCAACCCCTCGCACCTGGAGATCGTTTCTCCGGTGGTCGAAGGTTCGGTACGTGCCCGCCAGGATCGTCGTAACGACGCCAGTGGCGACAAGGTACTGCCGATTTCCCTCCATGGTGATGCGGCGTTCGCCGGTCAGGGCGTGGTGATGGAAACCTTCCAGATGTCGCAGACCCGTGGTTACAAGACGGGCGGCACCATTCACATCGTGATCAACAACCAGGTTGGTTTCACCACCAGCCGCCCGGAAGACTCGCGCTCGACCGAATACGCCACCGACGTGGCGAAGATGATCCAGGCGCCGATCTTCCACGTTAACGGTGATGATCCGGAAGCCGTGCTGTTCGTGACCCAGTTGGCTGTCGATTACCGCATGCAGTACAAGCGTGACGTGGTCATCGACCTGGTCTGCTACCGTCGTCGCGGTCACAACGAGGCCGACGAGCCGAACGGCACCCAGCCGCTGATGTACCAGCAGATCGCCAAGCAGCGCACCACCCGTGAGTTGTATGCCGATGCACTGATCGCTGCCGGTGTGCAGACCAGCGAAGACGTACAGGCCAAGATCGACGAGTACCGTACCGCGCTGGACAACGGTCAACACGTGGTCAAGAGCCTGGTCAAGGAGCCCAACAAGGAACTGTTCGTCGATTGGCGTCCGTACCTGGGCCACACCTGGACCGCGCGTCACGACACGCGCTTCGACCTGAAGACCCTGCAGGATCTGTCGGCCAAACTGCTGGAGATTCCGGACGGCTTCCTGGTTCAGCGCCAGGTTTCCAAGATCCTCGAAGATCGCCAGAAGATGGGTGCCGGCGGCTTGCCGATCAACTGGGGCTACGCCGAAACCATGGCTTACGCGACCCTGTTGTTCGAAGGCCATCCGATCCGTATGACCGGCCAGGACATTGGCCGTGGCACCTTCTCGCACCGTCACGCGGTGCTGCACAATCAGAAGGACGCCAGCACCTATGTTGCCCTGAAGAACCTGTACGAAGGTCAGCCCAAGTTCGAACTGTACGACTCCTTCCTTTCCGAAGAAGCGGTACTGGCCTTCGAATACGGCTATTCGACCACCGTGCCGAATGCGCTGGTGATCTGGGAAGCTCAGTTCGGCGACTTCGCCAACGGCGCCCAGGTAGTGTTCGACCAGTTCATCTCCAGTGGCGAGCACAAGTGGGGCCGTCTGTGCGGTCTGACCATGCTGCTGCCGCACGGCTATGAAGGGCAGGGGCCTGAGCACAGCTCGGCGCGTCTGGAGCGTTACCTGCAACTGTGCGCCGAGCACAACATGCAGGTCTGCGTGCCGACCACCCCGGCTCAGGTCTACCACATGCTGCGTCGTCAGGTGATCCGTCCGCTGCGCAAGCCGCTGGTGGTGCTGACGCCGAAGTCGCTGCTGCGTCACAAGCTGGCAATCTCGACCCTGGAAGATCTGGCCGAAGGCTCGTTCCAGACCGTCATCCCGGAAATCGACGCGATCGATCCGAAGAAGGTCGAGCGCCTGGTGCTGTGCAGCGGCAAGGTCTACTACGACCTGCTGGAAAAACGCCGCGCCGAAGGCCGCGAAGATATCGCCATCGTGCGTATCGAGCAGCTCTATCCGTTCCCGGAAGACGACCTGGCTGAGGTTCTGGCTCCGTACAAGAACCTCAAGCACATCGTCTGGTGTCAGGAAGAGCCGATGAACCAAGGGGCCTGGTACTGCAGTCAGCACCACATGCGTCGCGTCGCCACTGCGCACAAGAAGGCACTGTTCCTCGAGTACGCCGGTCGCGATGCCTCGGCCGCGCCAGCTTGCGGTTACGCCTCGATGCATGCCGAGCAGCAGGAAAAACTGCTGCAGGACGCCTTTACTGTTTAACGCCTTCATCCGGCAGGTGGCATTCGCCGCCTGTCGGTACAAAACGAATTTAAGGAACACATACAATGGCTATCGAGATCAAAGCCCCAACCTTCCCGGAATCGGTTGCCGACGGCACCGTCGCCACCTGGCACAAGAAGCCGGGCGAAGCGGTCAAGCGCGATGAGCTGATCGTCGACATCGAAACCGACAAGGTCGTGATCGAAGTCCTGGCCGAGGCCGACGGCGTCCTGGCTGAAATCATCAAGAACGAAGGCGACACCGTTCTCTCCAACGAGCTGCTGGGCAAGCTGACCGAAGGTGGCGCTGCCGCCGCCGCACCGGCTGCTGCCGCTGCTGCCGCTGCTGCGCCTGCACCCGCTCAGGCTGCTGCTCCGGCCGCTGCCTCTGGTGACGACGCCATCCTTTCGCCGGCTGCTCGCAAGCTGGCCGAAGAGAACGGCATCGACCCGAACAGCATCGCGGGTACCGGCAAAGGTGGTCGCGTGACCAAGGAAGACGTGGTCGCTGCTGTCGAAGCCAAGAAGAACGCTCCGGCTGCTCCTGCCGCCAAACCGGCTGCCGCTGCTGCCGCTCCGGTTGTGACTGCCGCTGGCGACCGCACCGAGAAGCGTGTGCCGATGACCCGTCTGCGCGCCAAGATCGCCGAGCGTCTGGTCGAGGCTCAGTCGACCATGGCCATGCTGACCACTTTCAACGAAGTGGACATGACCGAAGTCATGGCTCTGCGTTCGAAGTACAAGGATCTGTTCGAGAAGTCCCACAACGGCGTGCGCCTGGGCTTCATGTCCTTCTTCGTCAAGGCTGCTACCGAAGCACTGAAGCGCTTCCCGGCAGTCAATGCCTCGATCGACGGCAACGACATCGTTTACCACGGTTACTCCGACATCGGTGTTGCCGTTTCCAGCGACCGCGGCCTGGTGGTTCCGGTACTGCGTAACGCCGAGCTGATGAGCCTGGCCGAGATCGAAAGCGGTATCGCTACCTTCGGCAAGAAAGCCAAAGACGGCAAACTGTCGATCGAGGAAATGACCGGCGGCACCTTCACCATCACCAACGGTGGTACTTTCGGTTCGATGATGTCGACCCCGATCGTCAACCCGCCGCAGGCCGCGATCCTGGGCATGCACAACATCGTTCAACGTCCGATGGCCATCAACGGTCAGGTCGTTATCCGCCCGATGATGTACCTGGCGCTGTCCTACGATCACCGCCTGATCGATGGCAAGGAAGCCGTTAGCTTCCTGGTGACCATCAAGAACCTGCTGGAAGACCCGGCTCGCCTGCTGCTGGAAATCTAAGCCAGTCTTTTCCAAGGCGGCCTCGGTATGAGGCCGCCCGGTTTTTTCGAGAAGGAATCAGTTATGACTCAGAAATTCGACGTGGTAGTCATCGGTGCCGGCCCTGGTGGCTACGTTGCCGCCATCAAAGCAGCGCAACTCGGCCTGAAGACCGCCTGCATCGAGAAGTATCAGGACAAGGAGGGTAAAGTCGCCCTCGGCGGTACTTGCCTGAACGTCGGCTGCATCCCCTCCAAGGCTCTGCTGGACAGCTCCTGGAAATACCACGAAGCCAAAGACGGCTTCGCCGTGCACGGCATCGAGGCCAAAGGCGTCACCATCGACGTTCCGGCCATGGTCGCGCGCAAGAACACCATCATCAAGAACCTCACCGGTGGCGTTGCCGGCCTGTTCAAGGCCAACGGCGTGACCCTGCTGGAAGGCCACGGCAAGCTGCTGGCTGGCAAGCAGGTCGAAGTGACCGACAAGGATGGCAAGACCTCCATCGTCGAAGCCGAGAACGTGATCCTGGCTTCCGGCTCGCGTCCGGTTGACATCCCGCCGGCTCCGGTCGATCAGGACGTCATCGTCGACTCCACCGGCGCTTTGGAATTCCAGACCGTGCCGAAGAAGCTGGGCGTGATCGGCGCTGGCGTGATCGGTCTGGAGCTGGGTTCGGTATGGTCGCGCCTGGGCGCGGAAGTCACCGTTCTCGAAGCCCTGGACAAGTTCCTGCCGGCTGCCGACGAGCAGATTGCCAAGGAAGCGATGAAGACCCTGACCAAGCAGGGCCTGAGCATCCGCCTGGGCGCTCGCGTGACCGGTTCGGAAGTGAAGAAGAAGCAGGTTACCGTGAGCTTCACCGACGCCGAAGGCGAGCAGAAAATGGTGTTCGACAAGCTGATCGTGGCCGTTGGTCGCCGTCCTGTCACCACCGACCTGCTGGCTGCTGACAGCGGCGTGACACTCGACGAGCGCGGCTACATCTTCGTCGACGATCATTGCGCGACCAGCGTACCGGGCGTTTACGCCATCGGTGATGTGGTGCGTGGCGCCATGCTGGCCCACAAGGCCTCGGAAGAGGGCGTGATGGTTGCCGAGCGCATCGCTGGCCACAAGGCTCAGATGAACTACGACCTGATCCCGTCGGTCATCTACACCCACCCGGAAATCGCATGGGTCGGCAAGACCGAGCAGCAACTGAAGGCTGAAGGCGTTGCCGTCAACGTCGGTACCTTCCCGTTCGCTGCCAGCGGCCGTGCCATGGCTGCCAACGATACCGGTGGTCTGGTCAAGGTCATCGCCGATGCCAACACCGACCGCGTACTGGGCGTTCACGTGATTGGCCCGAGCGCCGCCGAGCTGGTTCAGCAAGGCGCGATCGGCATGGAATTCGGCACCAGCGCCGAAGACCTGGGCATGATGGTCTTCTCGCACCCGACGCTGTCCGAGGCGCTGCACGAAGCAGCCCTGGCCGTGAACGGTGGCGCGATCCACATCGCCAACCGCAAGAAGCGCTAAGCGTTAGTGGCCGACTCGTTCGGCCACTCGAGTTGTTGTAAGCCGCCGTGGTAGATGGGGCGTCGTGTAATCGCCTTGTCGCTACGGCGGTGTTTGCAAGCAGAACCACGTCGGGAGGCTCGCGTCACGTTGCAGAACGTGTCGCGCAAGGCCCGGCGGACTGCTCAGGCAGTCACAGGTGGCGCGGTATCAAAAGTGCAGCGCCGAATGCGCAATACCTAAACGAAGACGGTAGACAAGCATGAATCTTCACGAGTATCAGGGTAAGCAGCTGTTCGCTGAATACGGCCTGCCCGTATCCAAGGGCTTCGCGGTAGACACCCCGGAAGAGGCCGCAGCGGCCTGCGAAAAAATCGGTGGTACCGAGTGGGTCGTCAAGGCTCAGGTACACGCTGGTGGCCGCGGTAAAGCGGGCGGTGTGAAACTGGTCAAGAGCAAGGAAGACGCCAAAGCCTTCGCAGCCAACTGGCTGGGCAAGCGTCTGGTGACCTATCAGACTGATGCCAATGGCCAGCCTGTCACCAAGATCCTGGTCGAGTCCTGCACCGACATCGCCAAAGAGCTGTACCTGGGTGCCGTTGTAGACCGTTCCAGCCGTCGTATCGTGTTCATGGCTTCCACCGAAGGTGGCGTGGACATCGAGAAGATCGCTCACGAAACCCCTGAGAAGATCCTCAAGGCCACCATCGATCCGCTGGTCGGCGCACAGCCGTACCAAGGTCGCGAGCTGGCGTTCCAGCTGGGCCTGGAAGGCAAGCAAGTCGCTCAGTTCGCCAAGATCTTCGTAGGTCTGGCCAAGCTGTTCAAGGATCACGACCTGGCTCTGCTGGAAGTCAACCCGCTGGTCATCAAGGCCGACGGCGACCTGCACTGCCTGGACGCGAAGATCAACATCGACGCCAACGCCATGTACCGTCAGCCGAAGCTGAAGACCTTCCACGACCCGTCGCAAGACGACGCCCGTGAAGCCCACGCTGCCCAGTTCGAACTGAACTACGTTGCCCTTGAAGGCAACATCGGCTGCATGGTCAACGGTGCTGGTCTGGCCATGGGCACCATGGACATCGTCAACCTGCACGGCGGCAAGCCGGCCAACTTCCTGGACGTTGGCGGCGGCGCGACCAAAGAGCGCGTGACCGAAGCGTTCAAGATCATCCTGTCCGACAGCAACGTCGCTGCCGTTCTGGTGAACATCTTCGGCGGTATCGTTCGTTGCGACATGATTGCCGAAGGCATCATCGGCGCAGTGAAAGAAGTTGGCGTGAAGGTTCCGGTTGTCGTCCGTCTGGAAGGCAACAACGCTGAACTGGGTGCCAAGGTACTGGCCGACAGCGGCCTGAACATCATCGCGGCAACCAGCCTGACCGACGCTGCTCAGCAAGTCGTCAAAGCTGCGGAGGGCAAGTAATGAGCGTCCTGATCAATAAAGACACCAAGGTTATCTGCCAGGGTTTCACTGGTTCGCAAGGTACCTTCCACTCCGAACAAGCCATCGCCTACGGCACCAAGATGGTTGGCGGCGTGACCCCGGGCAAGGGCGGCACCACTCACCTGGGCCTGCCGGTGTTCAACACCGTGAAAGAAGCCGTTGAAGCCACTGGCGCCGACGCTTCGGTCATCTACGTTCCGGCTCCGTTCTGCAAGGACTCGATCCTGGAAGCTGCCAACGGCGGCATCAAGCTGATCGTTTGCATCACCGAAGGCATCCCGACCCTCGACATGCTCGACGCCAAGGTCAAGTGTGACGAGCTGGGCGTTCGCCTGATCGGCCCGAACTGCCCGGGCGTGATCACTCCCGGCGAGTGCAAGATCGGCATCATGCCGGGTCACATCCACCTGCCAGGCAAAGTAGGCATCGTGTCGCGTTCCGGCACTCTGACCTATGAAGCCGTCAAGCAGACCACTGACGCCGGTTTCGGCCAGTCCACCTGCGTGGGCATCGGTGGCGACCCCATCCCGGGCTCCAACTTCATCGACATCCTGAAGCTGTTCCAGGAAGACCCGAAGACCGAAGCGATCGTCATGATCGGCGAGATCGGCGGTTCGGCTGAAGAAGAAGCGGCTGCCTACATCAAGGCTAACGTCACCAAGCCTGTAGTTTCCTACATCGCTGGTGTGACCGCTCCTCCCGGCAAGCGCATGGGCCATGCTGGCGCCATCATTTCCGGCGGCAAAGGCACTGCAGACGAGAAATTCGCTGCACTGCAGGACGCTGGTGTGAAAACCGTGCGTTCCCTGGCTGACATCGGCAAGGCCCTGGCCGAGCTGACCGGTTGGGAAGCCAAGAACGCCTAAGCGTTTTTGACGGAACGAGAGAGGCCACCTTCGGGTGGCCTTTTTCGTTTGCACTGTGCAAAAGCAAGCATTCGTTAGTACTGCAAGTTTCGTCAGCGCGACGCAGAGTTACAGCCTTTCGACACCCAGAACGGCAACTGTCCTGCTCGGGGGAGGTTTTGGGTAGTATCGCCGCCATCGAGCGTCCCGGGTGCCACAAGCCTCCAGGCGACGCCCAAGTGGCCCGGATCACCCGTTCCAGGCGACGTTTCCCAGACCTGAAGGAAACTTTCACGTTCTGATTCTCTGCCAGTGGTATTTCCCTCTATGACTCGTTTGAAAGGCCTGGATCTCCTCGCCCTTGGTTTCATGACGTTTGCCCTTTTCCTCGGCGCAGGCAACATCATCTTCCCGCCCAGTGCCGGCATGTCCGCCGGTGAGAACATGGGCGCCGCAGCTTTCGGCTTCCTGCTTACCGGCGTGGGTCTGCCACTGCTCACCGTGGTGGCTCTGGCCCGTGTTGGCGGCGGCCTGCCGACTCTTACCGCGCCACTCGGGCGCTTCGCTGGCGTATTGCTGGCGGTTGCCGTGTACCTGGCGATCGGCCCGTTGTTCGCCACGCCGCGTACTGCAGTCGCTTCGTTCGAGATTGGCATGCAGCCTTTTGTCGGTAACAGCCCACTGGCGCTGTTCGTTTACACCCTGGTGTATTTCGCTGCGGTTCTGTTTCTCTCGCTCAACCCCGGACGTCTGGTCGACCGTGTTGGCAAGGTCATCACGCCGGTGCTGATCGCGGCGCTGATCGTGCTCGGCGGCGCTGCGTTGTTCGCGCCTGCTGGCGTCGTCGGGCAATCCAGTGGCGCCTACAGCAGCGAGCCATTGGTACAGGGCTTCCTGCAGGGTTACCTGACCATGGATGCGCTGGGTGCTCTCGTATTCGGCATCGTCATCGCCACGGCCATCCGTGATCGTGGCGTCACCGATGCCGGCCTGGTGACGCGCTATTCGGTAATCGCCGGCATCATTGCCGCCGTCGCGCTTTCGCTGGTTTATCTTTCGCTGTTCTATCTTGGCGCGACCAGTCATGCGTTGGCCGCCGGCGCCGAGAATGGCGGGCAGATCCTCACGGCCTATGTTTCGCATACCTTCGGTAGTGGTGGCTCGTTGCTGCTGGCGGTAGTGATCATCCTGGCGTGCCTGACCACCGGTGTGGGTCTGCTGACTGCCTGTGGCGAGTTTTTCAGCGACCTGTTGAAGCTGCCTTATCGCGTTGTGGTCGTGGCGTTGGCGGTGTTCAGTCTGGCGGTTTCCAACCAGGGGCTGACCCAGTTGATCAGCGTGTCCATTCCGGTGTTGGTGGGGCTCTATCCGCTGGCCATCGTGCTGGTCGCACTGAGTCTGGCCAATCGTCTGTGGCGTTCGCAGTCGCTGGTGTTCGTGCCTGTCATGGCAGTGACCCTGGTATTCGGCGTGGTCGATGGCCTGACCGTCGCTGGCAAAGGGGAGTGGGTACCGGGCTTCTTCGCCCGCCTACCACTGGCCGAGCAGAGCCTGGGCTGGTTGGTGCCGGTGCTGGTGACGCTGGCGCTGGTCGCCGTGCTCGACCGGATCATTGGCGCGCCGAAGGCCGCCACGGCATGAGCTCCGATGATGAATCGAAAGGCCGCTTTACCAGGCTGTGTGAAAACTACTGCGCTCGGCCATGCTGCGTTAAAAACAGGCTCAGAATGCTCATTTACAACGCGTAAACTGCGCTTCTTCGCCTGTTTTTGCCTTGCCTGACCTTCGCTCGCTACGTTTT